>OLCN01000531.1_pt1 | contig 6458 bp, 7 predicted proteins | sample 1607381 | NCBI WGS metagenome assembly OLCN01 (sample SAMN02674597, study PRJEB24791) | human gut metagenome, SKBSTL013 | isolation source: stool | host: Homo sapiens | place: USA | reverse complement strand
TGAGCTGCCGGGGCTCAATGCCGTATTTTTCGTGGATGGCGTCCACGTCCATGGTCACGGTCTTGCTGCGGCCCATCACGGTGGCGGCCAGCAGCACCGTGGTGGTGTCGCTCACCAGCTGCAGGCTGTCGCGGTCTCCGGTGGCCAGGAAGCAGTCATCCTGCCGGGCGGCGCAGGCAGCGGCCAGCGTGCCCAGGATGTCGTCGGCCTCCCAGCCCTCGGCGGTGACGGTGCGGTAGCCGAGGTCTGCCAGAAGTTCCTTGAGCACCGGCATCTGCTGGGCCAGCTCTTCGGGCATGCCATGGCGGGTGGCCTTGTAGCCGTCGTACATTTTGTGCCGGAAGGTGGGAGCCTTCAGGTCAAAGGCCACAGCCACCTCGTCGGGCTCGCACTCCTTGAGCAGGGAGAGCAGGATATTCAGAAAGCCATAGATGGCGTTGGTATAACGTCCGTCCTTGGTGGTCAGCAGCTTGATGCCGTAAAAAGCGCGGTTGGCAATGCTGTTGCCGTCAATGACCAGTAAACGCATAATGCAGTTCCTCCGTTGCGTAATTTCACACCTTATAGTATAGCACAAAACCGCACCGCGCGGGAGCTTTTTGCGCAAAAAAGAGAAGTGGCTGCTTTTCGTGATGCCGTCTCTCGTAAAAATGCGATTGTCACGGCTCGTAAGCCGTGACAATCGCATTTTTTATAATGTTTTTCCGCTGCCTATGCCCAGAGCAAAGCGGAGGGCATTTCAAATCGTTCCATCGAAAAAAGGCTGCCGCACAAGCTGTGCAGCAGCCTTAGCGATGCCGGGCTTACTCCTCGATACGGATGGCGCTTACCGGGCAGCTCTGGGCTGCGGTGACGGCCTGCGGCACCTCCTCCGGCGGGATGGGGCCGGGCTCTGCCACAGCCAGAACTCCCTCCATGCGGAACACTGCGGGGCACAGCCCGGCGCACTGGGTACAGCCGATGCACAGTTCAGGGTCTACGAATGCGTTCATGCAAACACCTCCTTGCGGAAAGCATTGCCCGTTTTGCCGCAAATTATGCCTATGCAAGCGGTTTGCGGTGTGGTACAATAAGACCGCCGGGAACCGGCAGGAGGAGAGAAGATGAATATCCAGATCTTTGGCACGAGCAAGTGCTTTGATACCAAAAAGGCGCAGCGCTATTTCAAGGAGCGCGGCATTAAATTCCAGATGATCGACCTGAAGGAAAAGGGTATGAGCCGGGGCGAGTTTGATAACGTGGCGCGCGCCTTGGGCGGCTGGGAAGCGCTGGTAAATCCGGCAGCAAAGGACAAGCAGACCCTTGCGCTGCTGGATGCACTGGTGGACTGGCAGAAAGAGGATAAGCTGTTTGAAAATCAGCAGCTGTTCAAGACCCCCATCGTGCGCAACGGACGCAAGGCCACTGTGGGCTACCAGCCCGAAATATGGAAGGATTGGGAATAAAAAACCTGCTTTCACAAAAAAACCACCGGTACAGGTTTTGCACTCTGCGGCCGGATGTGGTATACTGTTGGGTAGACAAAAAACTTTGGGAGACTCAGACCAATGAAAAATACGATCACCCCGGAAGAACACGCCCGGATCAAGCGCCGCCGCTGGCGGCAGACCTTGGGTCTGCTGATCACGGTGCTGGTGCTCATCGGGTTTATCACGGTGCTGCGGGCCGGTGTGGGCCTTGTGGCAAACCTGTTTGATGATACCGCACAAAAGCAGGAATACGAGGACAAGCTGGAAGGCCTGGTACTGTTCGACCCCATGCCCTTTGACGGCATTGAGAACATCGACGACCTGACCCTGCGGGAAGCAGCCGTGTGGGGCTGTGTGTACAGTATTCAGGAGACGCAGGGCGGCTTTGAGAACTACAATACTGACCCCGAGACCGAGCAGCTGCTGCTGCCCTCGGTGGAAGTGGATGCCTATCTGGCAAAGCTGCTGGGCCCCGGCTTCAAGCTGACCCACCGCAGCTTTGATATGGAGGATATGACCGTCGAGTTTGACGAGACCACCCAGTGCTACAAGATCCCCATCACCGGCACGGTGGGCTACTACCGCGCTACCGTGGTCAAGCTGTTCAAGCGCAGCGGCAAGCTGCACGTCACCGTGGGCTATATCCCCACCGCCAGCGCAGATGACAGCATCATCAACCCCTCCTCGGACACCCCCACCAAATATATGGACTACCTGTTCGAGCGCCAGAGCGGCAGCTGGTATCTGACCGGCCTGACCGAGAGTGAGACGAAGCCCGAAAGCGCAGCAAGTTCCGCTGCCGCGCAGCCGGAGCCCATGGCGGAAAGCGATGTGCAGGACGCCATTCTGGCCACTGCTGGAGACTCTGCTGCGGCAGATTCGGCTGCTGCCTCGGCTGTCCAGCCGGAAGCGCAGGCAGAAACGGGCGCTGACAGCGCCGTGGCAGAATCTCCTGCCGCTGAGGATGCCGCCAGTACCGCAGCGTAAAATGTAAATGAAAACACCCGACTGTGCGTTTGCTTTCACAGTCGGGTGTTTTTTGTACGTTTTATTTTAAATCAAACCGTACCACCACCAGCCGATACCACAGGTAGGGCACCATGTTCCAGATCATCCACAGTTCCATCAGGATGTAGTTGGGCAGATCGCGCCAGCGGAAGGGACGCTTGTCCAGTTTGCCCGCTTTGAGCAGGGCAAAGGCCTCGTGCATTCCCTTATCCCAAGCCTCGCCAAAGCCCTGCTTGTGGAACTTGTAGCACTTGAGCAGATAGCCCAGCGCCAGCGGGATAAAGTTGAGTACCAGCATCAGCAGCGGCTCGTTTTTGAGCGGCAGCAGAATGCTGTTGCGGCCGCTCTGCTGGCTTTTAAAGGCGTTGTAGCGCACAGCGCCGGTGCTGGCACCGCAGATGTGGTAGCACTTGGCAGTGGGGCAGAGCACGTTTTTGTAACCGGCATTGTTGGCGCGCCAGCTCAGGTCTACGTCCTCAAAGTAGGCAAAAAAATTCTCGTCAAAACCGCCGATCTCGTCCAGAATGCTTTTGCGGTACAGCGCTGCGCCGCCGCAGGCCGAGAAGATACGCTTTTGCTTGGTGTAGCGGCTGACGCGGCGGCCATCGCCGGTTTTGCAGGCAAAGCCCATCCATGTCACATAGTCCCCGGCGTCATCGGCCAGTTCCCGCTCAAAGTGCCGGATCATCAAACTCTGCACCGCAAAGATCTTGGGGTCCGCATCGGCGGTGCGCAAAAGCTCGGCCAGCCACTGCGGCTCGGCAAAGGCGTCGTTGTTGAACAGCACCACATATTTGCTCTGCGCCCGGGTAATGCCCTGATTCACTGCGTAGGAAAAGCCGGTGTTGCGTCCGTTTTCGATCAGGGTGAAGTTGGGGCGGGTACAGTAGCTGCGGGCTTGTTCCAGACTTTCATCGGTGGAACCGTTGTCCACCACGATCAGGTCAAAATCCTGCTCAGTCTGGGCGTAGATGGACTCGATGGAATCCTTCAGCCAGCCCTTGCCGTTGATGTTTGGGATAATGATGGTCGCTTTTATCATAAAAGTTACTCCTGTTTTCGTCAATTACAGAGAGAGTATATCATATTATCGCAAAAATGCAAACCTCTCGGATAACGCCTGCCCTCGTTTGCAAGGCAATGCCCGGGGAGCTGTGACAGAATTGGCTAAAAAAATTGTATGAACCCCTTGACACAATCTGAAAAATGAGTATTATTGTATTAAGCACTTAACACAGAAACACAAAATGCAGGGAGGGCTACGATGAGTGAACAATTTGATTCCAGCCGTCCGATCTATGCGCAGCTGGTAGAGCGGTTGAAGGCGAAGATCCTTGCGGGGACATACCCGCCCGGAGGACATCTTGACTCGGTGCGGGATATGGCCGCAGCCGCAGGGGTGAACCCGAATACCATGCAGCGTGCGCTGGCACAGCTGGAAACGGAGGGGCTTGTCCGAACCGAACGGACGGCGGGCCGCTATGTGACGGAGGATACCATGTTGATCGAACAATTGCGTGCCGCGACCGCGGAAAAGTTCGCGGAAGAATTTCTGGAAAAGATGCGGGGCATCGGGTACAGCCCGGCGCAGGTCGCCGAATTGCTGGCCCGTCAGACGAAAGGAGAACCGAATCATGAGTGAACTTCTGACCTGTGAAGGGCTGACAAAACACTACGGCGCAAAAACCGCGCTGGACGGTGTGGATCTGCACATCGGCTTTGGGAAGATCGTTGGCCTGCTGGGGCCGAACGGCAGCGGCAAGACCACCCTGATCAAACTGGCAAACGGTCTGCTGCAGCCTGACAGCGGCAGCATCCGGATCGCCGGGATGAAGCCCGGCGTGGAGAGCAAGGCGATCGTATCCTACCTGCCCGATGCCGACTGGCTTCCCGGCTGGATGCGGGTAGAGCAGCTGGTGAAGATGTTTGGGGACTTCTATAAGGACTTCGATCCGGCCCGGGCGAATGAGATGCTGGCAAATCTGGAACTTTCCCCCAAAGACGTCCTCAAGACCCTTTCCAAGGGCAACCGGGAAAAGGTGCAGCTCATCCTTGCCATGAGCCGGAATGCCCGGCTCTATCTGCTGGATGAACCCATCGGCGGCGTGGACCCGGCGGCACGGGATTATATCCTGCACACCATCCTGTCCAATTACAGCAAGGACGCGACCGTCCTCATCTCGACCCACCTGATCGAGGATATCGAGCCGGTGCTGGATGAGGCCATCTTCCTGAAAGAGGGAACGGTCTTTGCTCACCGCAGTGTGGATGAGATCCGTGAGAATGAGGGAATGAGCGTGGACGCATATTTCCGGGAGGTATTCAAATGCTGAAAAATCTGTTGAAGTATGAATTCCGGGCGACCGGACGGACCTATGGCGGCCTGTATCTGGTCTGGCTGCTGGTTGCGCTGGCAATGGGGATCTCGATGCGGGACGAAGTCTGGGACAATGGCAGCAGCCAGATCTGGGCATACCTGATGTTTGCCTACTTTGCCATCGGGGTTGCCATCGGAGTGGTCTGTATTGTGACGATTATCCAGCGGTTCACCAAAAATCTGTTGGGGCGGGAGGGCTATCTCATGCACACCCTTCCGGTCCATCCAGAGCAGCTGGTTGCGTCCAAACTCATTTCCAGCATGGTCTGGGTGATCTGCAGCGGAGTGGTCGGGATCCTGTCCGTCCTTCTGATGCTGGTCGGCCTGGGCGCCTTCGAGGATCCCAAAACGGTCATCAATGGGGAGACGATCACGACGGGCTGGGGCGATGTCCTGAAATTCAGCTGGAAGGCAATCCAGAGCATCGGCGGTGAATTCTGGAGCGAGCTGGCGTGGATCATCGTCCTTGGTCTGGCGGGCGTTGCAGTCCTCATCCTCTGTATCTACGCCGCCTGCATGATCGGGCATCAGTTCAGGAACCATTCCACGATTGCCAGCATTCTGGCCTTCTTCCTGTTGCAGCTGATTCAGGGCAAACTGGATGCAGGCGGCGGGATCCGGGTAATCGTTGGCTCTGTGGCAGCGATGCCGATGGCTTATTCCGCCAGCGGCAATCTCTGGCTCGTCCTTCTTGTAACGATTCTGATCGGCGCAGTCTATTTTGTCCTTACCAGCTGGCTGATGAAAAATAAGCTGGATCTGGAATAAGCATAAAAACCAAACCCCGGCCTTTGCAGATGAAACATACTGCAAAGGCCGGGGTTTATGCGGGAAAATTATTTTGCGAGAGCGGCTTTGATGTTGGCAAGGACGGTATCGCTGCCCTCACAGCAGACAAGAATGACTTCGCCGGTGGGGGCTACGGTGACGGTAGCGGCCTTGGCCACGAGGTACTGATCCTCCAGATAGTGCTCCATGGATTGCTGCTCGCTGGCAACATAGGCCTCCAGTGCTGCCTTTACCTCATCGGTCTTGCCCTCGGCAGGCTTCACGATGGCAACGGCGTAGCTGCGCACCATCATGCTGGAAATGCTGGCGGCAAAGGCGGTGTACTGGCCGTCCTCCAGATTCAGCAGGGGCATCAGGATGTCCCGGATCTCTTCGTTCAGCTGGTCGGGCTCGTACTCGGCGCTGTAACCGTCAATGGCGGTAAACTTGCCGTCCTCGCCTTTGGTGAAGATCATATCGTACTCGTTGTCCTCGTCGGTGCGGGCATCGTGGAGGATCTGGGAATAATCCTTCGGGGCGGCGGAGTCGGCCTTGCTGCCGGCGGAGCAGCCCACAAGGGCAAACAGGGTCAGCCCTGCCAGCAGGGCGGCGATGAGTCGTTTCATAGTCGTGTAGTCCTTTCGTATCCAGTGCTTCGTGTGGCGGAGCTGCGCCGCAGTGCACGGCTAGTGTGCGCTGTTTTGCGGCTGGGATACCATATACGAACCAGACGCGCGGAGGATTGCAGGAAAATGGTAACAGTTTTATGAACGGCTCACAGCATCAGCGCATCCAGCTCGCCGTGATTCACCGGGGTGGAAAGGATGATCTGGGTG
>OLCN01000519.1_pt1 | contig 6544 bp, 6 predicted proteins | sample 1607381 | NCBI WGS metagenome assembly OLCN01 (sample SAMN02674597, study PRJEB24791) | human gut metagenome, SKBSTL013 | isolation source: stool | host: Homo sapiens | place: USA | reverse complement strand
GTGCTCTTCCGATCTATGGCCACCCGGGGATTTTCCGCGAAAAATTCTTGCAGGTTCATATGGATATGCTCTTTCCCTTTGCTTTATTTTGCATTGGGCACGATGCCCAGGATCACCAGAGGCTCTGTGCCGGTGTTGACGACACTGTGGCTGTGACCCCGGGGGCAGTAATGGCACAGGCCCGGGCCCACCGGCACCTCCGCGCCGTCGTCCAGGCACACCCCAGTGCCGGACAGGAAGTACATGATCTCGCAGCTGTCCTCATGGGTGTGCAGACCGATGGAGGAGCCGGGCTGAAGCGTCAGCCGCAGGATCTTCCCCATGTCGTCCTGAAAGATCCGGGTCTCGGCCTCCCCCTGGCCGCCCTTGAACCGGGGCTGCACCAGGGAGGGCATGCGGTCAAAATCCAGCGTCATGGCCCGTCACCTCAGTTCAGAAAGTCCTTGAGCTTCTTGCTGCGGGAGGGATGGCGGAGCTTCCGCAGGGCCTTGGCCTCGATCTGGCGGATGCGCTCGCGGGTGACGTTGAACTCCTTGCCCACCTCCTCCAGGGTGCGGGTGCGGCCGTCCTCCAGGCCGAAGCGCAGCTTCAGCACCTTCTCCTCCCGGGGGGTCAGGGTGCTGAGCACGGACACCAGCTGCTCCTTCAGCAGGGTATAGCTGGCAGCCTCGCTGGGCTCGGACGCGCCCTCGTCAGGGATGAAGTCCCCCAGATGGGAGTCCTCCTCCTCGCCGATGGGGGTCTCCAGGGACACCGGCTCCTGGGCGATCTTCAGAATCTCCCGGACCTTGTCCACGGGCATGTTCATCTCCTCGGCGATCTCCTCGGGGGAGGGGTCGTGGCCCAGCTCCTGCAGCAGCTGCCGGGACACCCGGATGACCTTGTTGATGGTTTCCACCATGTGGACGGGGATGCGGATGGTGCGGGCCTGGTCGGCGATGGCCCGGGTGATGGCCTGGCGGATCCACCAGGTGGCATAGGTGGAGAATTTATAGCCCTTGGTGTGGTCGAATTTCTCCACGGCCTTGATCAGACCCAGGTTGCCCTCCTGGATCAGGTCCAGGAACAGCATGCCCCGGCCCACATAGCGCTTGGCGATGGACACCACCAGACGCAGGTTGGCCTCGACCAGCTGTTTTTTGGCTTTTTCCCCGGCCTTCAGCTCCGCCTTGGCCTGGGCCAGCTCCTCATCGGTCAGGGTCAGCTCCCCGGCCTCTACCTGGGCCAGCCGCTCCTTGGCGGCGTTCCCGGCGGACATGGCGGTGGCCAGCCGGACCTCCTGGTCGCCGGTCAGCAGGGGCACCTTGCCGATCTCCTTCAGATACATGCGCACCGGGTCGTCGATGTTGAAGCTATCCACCAGGGTGTTGGGGTCGACCAGCTCCTCCTCCTCGATCTCGGCGATCTCCTCCATGGCAGGCTCCATGTCCTCGGGGATGTCGTTGGTGAAATCCTCGGTGACGATGTCGATGCCCAGGTCCGCCAGGGAGTCATAGATGCGGTCCATCTGGTCGCCGTCCAGGTCCAGGGGGTCCACCACCTCGGACAGCTCCGCCGGCTCCAGGCGGCCCTTCTTCTTGCCCTTGATAAACAGCTCCCGGAGCTTCTCGTTCCCGGCCAGCAGCGCCGCCGCCGGGCACTTGGCCAGCTTCTCCTCCAGGGCCTTGTCCGCCGCGGGCTTTGCTTCCTCGGCCTTCTGGGCGGCGGCCTTTCCGGCCTTCTTCTTGTCGTCGGCGGCCAGCAGCTGGTCCGCCATTTCCTTCAGCTCCTGCTGGGTATAAACTTTATCCATCATTGTGCTTTCCTCCATAGCCCTTTTTATTTTTATATTTCTCCGCCGCAGCCGCCAGGGGGTCCGTTCCCGCCCCGGCGGTGCGTTTCTGCGCTTCTTCCCGGATGACCCGGCAGTAATCCGTCAGGGCCCGCTCCCCTCCGGCAGGGGATTCCGGCTTCTGCACCACCCCGGTCAGGTGGCTCATCTCCTCGCCGGTCAGCTCCCCGCTGAGGGATGAGATGCTCAAAGGCCGCCCGGCCATGTGGCTCTCCCACAGGCTGGCGTATACCCGGCCCAGCAGCGGCGAGGAGAACGACTCCGCCGGAACCGGCGGCGTGTCGCCGAACAGGCTGTCGTCCAGCAGCAGAAGCCGGATGACCCCCTCCTCCGCCAGGGCGCTGCGGAGGTTGTCGTACCGCAGGCCACGCTCCTGGGGCTGCAGGGACGCCGCCGGGTTCAGCTCCCGGCGCTCCTGGGTCTTTTTCTCCTTGGCGGCCATGCGGCGGAAGGACCGCTGCACCTCCATTTTCAGGGCCTCCGGCGTCAGCCCCGCCGCCTCCGCCGCCCGAGTGGTGTAGATTTCCCGCTCCACGGCGTTTTCCAGGGTGCACAGCACCCCGCTGACCTCCTGGGCATAGGCCACCCGGGCCTGATCGTCCCGCAGGTCATACTTCCCGGCGATCTCGTGCAGCCGGAACTCGATGCCGTTGGCGCTGCCGGACAGCAGCCGCTCAAAGGCCTCCGGCCCCTGGAATTTGATGAAATCGTCGGCGTCCTGCTTCACATATTCCCCGTCCACCAGCCGGTTGGGCAGCCGCAGCACCCGAACGGTAAACTCCGACCGGTTCAGCAGCTCCAGGGCCCGCTGAGTGGCCAGTGCCCCCGCCTTATCGTTGTCGTAGCACAGCACCAGCTCCTTGGTATACCGGGACAGCAGCCGGGTCTGCTCCACCGTCAGCGCCGTGCCCATGGAGGCCACGGCGTTGTCGAACCCCGCCTGGTGCAGGGTCACCACGTCCAGGTTGCCCTCGCACAGGATGATGTTGGGCCGCTTGGTCTTTTTGGCCAGGTTCAGTCCGTACAGCACCCGGCGCTTGCTGTATGTAAGGGTTTCGGGGGTGTTCATATACTTGGGCTCGGACTTGTCCAGCACCCGGCTGCCGAAGCCCACCACGTCGCCCCGCACGTCGATCACCGGCAGGATCAGCCGGTTGCGGAACTTGTCGTATATGTGCCCGTTCTTTCCGCTGACGGCCAGGCCCGCCCGGATTAACTCGTCCTTGGAATAGCCCCTGGCGGTCATGGCGGTCAGCAGGGCGTCCCAGCTGTCCGGCGCGGCCCCCATGCCGAAGCGCACGGCGATCTTCCGGTGGATCTGCCGCCGGTCCAGATAGTCCCGGACGGCCTGGCCCTCCGGGGCCTGGAGGGTCTGATAGTACCACCGGGCGGCGTCCCGGTTCAGCTCCAGCATCCGGCGGCGGAGCTTCTCCGTGCCGTCGCTGGCCTCCTCCGGCACCGGGATGTTGGCCCGCTTGGCCAGAAACCGCACCGCGTCGGGATAGGACAGATTCTCGATGTCCATGACGAAGTTGATGACGCCGCCGCCCTTTTTGCAGCCGAAGCAGTGATAAAACTGCTTGTCCGGCAGCACATGGAAGGAGGGGGTCTTTTCGTTGTGGAAGGGGCAGCAGCCCCAGAAGCTGCCTCCCTTGGGCGTCAGGGACACATAGGAGCCCACCACGTCCACGATATCGTTCCGGGCGATCAGCTCGTCCAGAAAGCTCTGGGGAAACGGCATGGCTGCACCTCCTGTCCGGCCGGAATTCCCGTGATATCTATAGATACCCCTAAAATTCTCGGAATCCTCTTTTTTGCGAAAATTTTTTGAAAAAATTTTTCCCGCCGCAGACGCGGCGGGAAAAACAGGATAAGCCCCGGTTACAGGGTGTATTTCTTCTGATATTCGGCGGAGTACCGGGCGAAGGAGGCGGACTTCATGGCCTTGACGCTGTTGAGGTACTCATGGGTGTCGAAGGAGTCGGATTCCAGCTCGATCATGGCCACGGCGATGTTGGAGCAGTGGTCCGCCACCCGCTCATAGTTGGTCAGCAGGTCGTTGAAGATGAAGCCCTGGTTCAGGGTGCACACGCCCTTTTGCAGGCGGTCCACATGGTGCAGCTTCATCTCGTCGCACAGGCCGTCCACGATCTCCTCCAGCGGCTCCACCCGGGAGGCGCCCTCCAGGTCGCCGGAGACGAAGGCCCCGACGGCCAGGTGCAGGATCTCGGTGATGGCCTGCTCCAGGGTCCGAAGCTCCCGCTCGGCCTCCGGGGAGAACACCACGCTTTTGGCGTTGATCTCCCGGGCGGCGTCGCAGATGTTCAGGGCGTGGTCGGAAATGCGCTCAAAGTCGGAGATGGTGTGCAGATACTTGGACACCTCCTCGCTTTGCCGCTGGGACAGCTCCTTGCCGGTGATCTTCATCAGATAGGTGCCCAGCCGGTCCTCGTAGCGGTCGATGGCGTTTTCGGCATCCTCCACTGCCCGGCAGCCCTTGTCGCTGAATTTGTGCACCAGTTCCATGGCCCGCAGCAGGTTGTCCATGGCCCGCCGGGCCATGGCGTCGGTGACCTGGCGGCTCTGTTCCAGGGCCAGGGCCGGGTGCAGCAGAAAGCGCTCCTCCAGCCGGTCCATCTCCTGCTCCTCCCGGATGCTCTCGGGATTCTCGGGGATCAGCAGGCACACGCATTTTTCCAATACTCCGATAAGCGGTGCCAGCACAATGACCGTGGCCAGACGGAACAGGGTGTTCATCAGGGCGATGGACACGGTGGTCATGGTCATGGTCATGAAATCAAAGTGGGCGATGGCGTTGGCGATATAGAACACCGTGGCCCAGATCACCACGCCCAGCACGTCGATCAGCAGATACACAAAGGCCGTGCGCTTGCCGCTGACGTTGGCCCCCAGGGCCGACAGCAGCACCGGCACCGCCGCACCGATGGCGATGCCCATGATGATGGGCAGGGCGATCTCAAAGGTGATGGCCCCGGTGACAGCCAGAGCCTGGAGAATACCCACAGCGGCGCTGGCGCTCTGGATGACGCTGGTGAACAGCAGGCCCGCCAGAATGCCCAGCAGGGGGTTGGAGAAGGAGGTCAGGGCGTCGATGAACACCTGGCTGTCCCGCAGGGGGGAGACGGCGTCGCTCATGGCGCTCATGCCGTACATCAGCACCGCGAAGCCCAGCAGGATGTCCCCGATGTGGTGGGTAGAGGGCCGCTTGGCGGCCATGCGCAGGACGATGCCCACCACCGCCACCAGGCCCGTCAGGGTGGCGGTACTCAGCAGGGTCACCCAGCCGCTGCCGCCGCTGAGACTGCTGAGACAGAGGATCCACCCGGTGACGCTGGTGCCCAGAATGGCGCCCATGACGATGCCGATGGCCTGGTTTACCTTCATCATGCCGGAGTTGACGAAGCCCACCACCATCACGGAGGTGGCGGAGGAGGACTGGATCACGGCGGTGACGCCGGTGCCCAGCAGAACCCCCTTCAGCGGTGTGCTGGTCAGCTTATACAGCACCAGCTCCAGCTTGCTTCCGGCGACTTTTTTCAGGCCGTCGCCCATGATGGCCATGCCGAATAAAAACAGCGCGATGCCGCCTAACAGGCCGATGATCTCGGATGCACCCATACGCATTCCCCTCCCAGTATATGTCTATTCTATAGTATAGCAAATTCCGGGGAGCCGTGTCGATGGAAAACCCCGCAAAAGAATGGAGAATTGCGGAGAAAAAACGCCGGATTCTTTGTGTATTCCACAAAATCCTTCGGCAAAAAAATAACAATTCTTGCGTATCCCGCCGGGGCGGGGTATACTATGTTATTATACCATCAATTAGACTGGCTTAACGCTGCAAAAGGAGCCCTTATGTTCAAGCATTGTCTCATCGTGTTTCTGGTGTCCATGGTGCCCATCATCGAGCTGCGGGGGGCCATCCCCTACGGCGTGGGCTTCGGCCTGCCCCTGTGGCTGACGTATATCATCGCCATTGTGGGCAATATGCTGCCGGTGCCGCTGATCTATTTCTTTGCCCGGAAGGTGCTGCACTGGGGCGCGGATAAAAAATATATCGGGAAATTCTTTTCCTACTGCCTGGAAAAGGGCGAAGCCGCCGGTCACAGGCTGATGAAAAAGGCCGGACGGGGCGGATTGTTCCTGGCGCTGATGCTGTTCGTCGGCATTCCCATTCCCGGCACCGGCGCGTGGACGGGAACCCTAGCGGCCAGTTTCCTGGACATGGGCATCAAAACCACGGCGCTGTCCGTTTCTCTGGGCGTCATTATCGCGGGAATCATCATGGGAGCCGCCAGCATGGCGGGCATCCATGTCTTTGGTCTGTAAGGAGGAAAATAACAATGTCCGATTGTCTGTTCTGCAAAATCATCGCAGGGGATATCCCCTCTGCCAAGGTTTACGAGGATGACCAGGTCTTCGCCTTCCGGGACATCCATCCCCAAGCGCCGACCCACATTCTGGTGATCCCCAAGACGCATATTTCCGGCTGCAACGGCGTCACAGAAGAAAACAGCGCCGTGGTCGCCCACATTTTTGAGGTCATCCCCAAAATCGCGGCGGCGGAGGGGCTGACGGGTGGCTACCGGGTGGTCAGCAACTGCGGCGCCGACGCGGGTCAGACCGTGCCGCACCTGCATTTCCACATTCTCGGCGGCAAAGCTCTGGCGCTGGATATGAGATCGGAAGAGC
>OLCN01000461.1_pt1 | contig 6933 bp, 7 predicted proteins | sample 1607381 | NCBI WGS metagenome assembly OLCN01 (sample SAMN02674597, study PRJEB24791) | human gut metagenome, SKBSTL013 | isolation source: stool | host: Homo sapiens | place: USA | reverse complement strand
TCTTCCGATCTAAGCAAGAAATACAACTGCGAATACGATGATCGTGGAAATATCGGAAAACGTTACCGTCGTCAGGATGAGATCGGAACACCATTCTGCGTAACATATGATTTTGATTCAGAAGAAGACGGAGCAGTAACTGTCCGTGACAGAGATACCATGGAACAGGAAAGAATCAAGATTGAAGATCTGGATGCTTACTTTGAGAAGAAATTCGAGTGGTAAGAATCAGAAAATTGAAGCATAAGAGATAAAACAAGAGACCGTGGAATCGGCTATGTATGTCAAAGTGCATGCATGGCGGTTTCATGGTCTTTTTTATATATGCAGGTATGTAGAAATTGATTTGTGCATAATGTACAAAAAAATAAAATATAAAATAAAATATTGATTTAAAATAAATGAAAGAGTATATTTATAGAAAACACTTAATTCATCATTCGCAAAATCTATAAGTAAGGAGGAAAGACTTTGGATAAACTGAATAATATCGTATTACTGATTCAGCATTATCTGGCAGATTATATTTTGATCATTCTGCTGTTAGGAGGAGGTGTTATATTTACGATCCGGCTCGGATTTATCCAGATACGGGGATTTAAGGTCGGGTGGAAAAGAACGTTTGGCGGACTGTTTTCGAAAAAAGGAACGGCGGGAAAAGACGGTATGTCATCATTTCAGGCACTTGCAACGGCTATTGCAGCACAGGTAGGAACGGGGAATATTGCAGGAGCGGCAACAGCATTGGCAATAGGCGGACCGGGAGCGATTTTCTGGATGTGGATTGCGGCATTTCTTGGAATGGCGACCATTTTCGGAGAAGCTATTATGGCTCAGAAATATAAGCATGTAGGAAAAGACGGGCATGTAACAGGCGGACCGGTTTATTATATCCAGGCGGCTTTCAAAGGTACTTTTGGAAAAATCCTGGCAGCTGTCTTTTCTGTTCTGATCATTTTTGCACTGGGATTTATGGGAAATGCGGTACAGTCCAACTCGATAGCGTCAGCATTTCATACTGCATTTGGTATACCACAGATAGTGGTGGGAATCATTATAGCGGTTATCGCATTGTTTGTATTTGTCGGAGGAATTTCCAGAATTGCAAAAGTTACAGAGACGATTGTTCCAATCATGGCATGTTTTTATATTATCGGATCACTGATTGTAATCTTTGCAAACTTTAAAGAAATCCCATATGCATTTTATTCTATCGTTGTAGGTGCTTTTAAACCGTCTGCAGTCAGTGGCGGAGCAGTGGGAGCAACGGTAAAGCTTGCACTCACAAAAGGTGTGGCAAGAGGACTGTTCTCGAATGAAGCAGGTATGGGATCGACGCCTCACGCACATGCGGTAGCGAAAGTAGAACATCCGGTAGAGCAGGGATTTGTAGCAATGATCGGTGTATTCATTGATACCTTTGTAATTCTGAATCTGACGGCACTGGTGATTATTACAACACAGTCGATTCCGACAGGGCTTACAGGTACAGCGCTCAGCCAGTATGCATTTTCGAGTGTATTCGGAAAATTCGGTAATGTATTTATTGCAATCTGTATGTTCTTTTTCGCATTTTCGACGATTATCGGATGGTATTTCTTTGGGCAGGCCAATGTGAAATATTTATTTGGAAAAAATGCAGTAAAGCCGTATGCGGTTCTGGTTTCGCTCTGTGTATTGTTAGGTTCACTTGCACAGGTTGATTTGGTATGGAATATGGCAGACTGTTTCAATTCATTGATGGTAATTCCTAATATTCTTGCATTGTTCTTCCTGAGCAGCCAGATGAAAGAATTGCATGACGATTACTATCATAATTTCTTAAAAAATAAAAAAGTAAAATAAAGAAAAAAGACTTTGTGAATAATGAATAAGTGAAAACGAAAAACGGAGGGAAAATAGAAAAATATACAAAAAGCAGATTACATAATTGTTCAAAACAACTAAAAAAAGATAAAAAAAGATAAAGTATTGCAATATAAATAACAATGATGTAATATAGAGGAAGAAAATAAATGATATAAAAATTTTCTATAACTGAAAAGAAGAGTGGGATGATATTTCTCAAGAGAGAGCTGCCAGGGCAGCCGCCGAAGAGGCAAACCGGTATCGAAAAAAATGGAGAAAAACCGGACGAAACTTTCAGGCAAAAGGACGGAGAAAGGGACTACATTCTGAATCTTGTACTGTAAGAGGAATTAGATTTAACAGGACGAAAGACAGAAAAGGACGTTTGAACGCAGTAACTGGCGTGGAGCGTCCTTTTTATTTTCTAAGGCTGGTTGAAATAACATAAGAGAGGATGGACATGAATGAGTAAGTATATGGTGATCACAAATAATCCGCTTGTACGATCCAGGCTGGATGATACACATGAGGTAATCTATCTGGAACTCTCTTATGAAGAACTTCTGAAGGTAGTAAGGGACAGAATTTACGAAGGCCACAGATTATTGACACATCCATTATCAGGAAGTGTAAAACCAAAGGAAACACCGTACAAATCTGTGCTGATATCTGAGAGAAAGGAGAAGGTGGATGGGGAATCTGTCAGATTGATTGAAAATGCGATTCTGGTATGTCAGAAATTTCAAGATAAAAGTAAGTATTACAAAGAAGAAGTTTATAAGGATTTTCAATTGGTTGACTGGACTTTATTAGAGAGCGGACTGGCGTCTGCGGATGTCTGGTAGAAGACAGTGATAAAAGAGGTTGTAAAACGGGCAGCGTTTTATAAAAGAAGATGAAAAAAGGAGGAAAAGATCGTGAGATTAGAAATGGGGAATATTTACATTAAGGATATCCAGTTTGCGGATACATCAAAGATTGAAGATGGAATCCTGTATGTAGATAAAGGAGCTGTAAAAGCGGTAGCATTGGAAGATGAGCATATCAAAACAGTCACTTTTGATATTGCGAAACCAGGAGAATCAGTAAGAATCACACCGGTAAAAGATGTGATCGAACCAAGAGTAAAAGTTGAGGGAAAAGGCGGGGTATTCCCGGGAATTATTTCAAAAGTTGATACCGTTGGTTCCGGAAAGACATATGCATTAAAAGGAATGGCTGTTGTAACAGCAGGAAGAATCGTCGGTTTCCAGGAAGGTATCATTGACATGACCGGACCGGGAGCTGATTACACACCATTTTCCAAGACATTGAATCTGGTTATGGTATGTGAACCTGTAGAAGGTATCAAGCAGCATGAATATGAAAAAGCAGTCCGGTTTGCCGGATTCCGGGTAGCAGCTTACATTGGGGAATTAGCGCGTGAGCTTACGCCGGATGAGACAAAAGTATATGAGACATGCGGTATCAAAGAAGGAATCACACAGTATCCGGATCTTCCGAGAGTTGCATATGTCCAGATGCTTCAAAGCCAGGGACTCTTACATGACACTTATGTATACGGAGTGGATGCAAAGAAGACACTTCCTACAATCTTAAGTCCTACAGAGATCATGGACGGAGCAATCGTCTCCGGTAACTGTGTATCTGCATGTGATAAGAATCCTACATATGTACATGAGAATAATCCGGTTGTTCATGATCTGTTTGAAGAACATGGAAAGACACTGAACTTTGTATGTCAGATCATTACAAATGAAAATGTATACCTTGCAGATAAAGAAAGATCTTCTGACTGGACAGCAAAACTGTGTAAGATGTTAGATTTGGATGGCGTTATCGTATCACAGGAAGGATTTGGTAATCCGGATACAGACCTTATTATGAACTGTAAGAAGATCGAAGCAGAAGGCATCAAGACTGTAATTATTACAGATGAGTATGCCGGACGTGATGGAAAATCACAGTCTCTTGCGGACGCAGATGTGGCAGCAGATGCGGTTGTAACAGGTGGTAATGCAAATGAAGTTGTTATCCTGCCAAAACTTGATAAAGTAATTGGAACTTTAGATTATGTGACAAAGATCGCCGGAGCAAGTGAAGATACACTTCGCGAAGATGGATCTCTTGAAGTAGAACTTCAGGTCATCACAGGTGCAACAAATGAGACAGGTTTCAATAAGCTGAGTGCAAGATAGAAGAGGGAGGATAAGAATATGTCTAAGATAAAAGTAGTTCATTATATCAACCAGTTCTTTGCACAGATTGGTGGAGAGGAAAAAGCAGACTATCCTGCAGAAATTCGTGTTGGGGAAGTTGTAGGACCTGGTCTGGCACTGACACAGAATTTTAAAGATGAAGCAGAGATTATTGCAACAGTTATTTGCGGAGATTCTTACTTCAATGAGAACCTTGAAAAAGCAAAAGCAGATATTCTTGCAATGGTAAAAGAGCAGGCACCGGATGTATTTATTGCAGGACCGGCATTCAATGCAGGACGTTATGGTGTGGCTTGCGGTACAATTGCGGCAGCTGTTCAGGAGGAACTTGGAATTCCTGCAGTTACAGGTATGTATGTAGAAAACCCTGGAGCAGATATGTTCAAGAATGATGTCTACATGATCTCAACAAAGAACAGTGCGGCAGGTATGAGGGATGCAGTGAAGAAACTTGCTCCGTTGGCAGTGAAACTGGCAAAAGGAGAAAAAATCGGTTCATCTGCAGAAGAAGGATATATCCCAAATGGTGTACGTGTAAACTTCTTCGAAAAAGAAAGAGGATCCAAACGTGCCGTTAAGATGCTGATCAAGAAATTGAATGACAAGCCATATGTAACAGAATATCCGATGCCGAATTTTGACAGAGTAGAACCAAATCCGGCAGTGAAGGATCTTGCACATGCGAAGATTGCTCTGGTTACTTCCGGTGGTATCGTTCCAAAGGGAAACCCGGACCACATAGAAAGTTCAAGTGCTTCTCACTATGGAGAGCATGATATTACAGGAGTTACAGATCTTACAGAAGAGACATATGAGACTGCACATGGCGGATATGATCCGGTATATGCGAATGAAGATCCGGACCGTGTACTTCCGGTAGATGTTCTTCGTGATATGGAAAAAGAAGGTGTGATCGGATCGCTTCATCATCTGTTCTATACAACTGTAGGAAATGGAACATCTGTAGCATCCGCAAAAGCATTTGCAGCAGAGTATTCGCAGAAATTAAAGGCTGACGGAGTAGATGCCGTTATCCTGACCTCCACCTGAGGTACCTGTACTCGTTGCGGTGCAACGATGGTAAAAGAAATCGAAAGAGCAGGAATTCCTGTTGTACATATCTGTACAGTTACTCCGATTTCTATGACAGTTGGTGCAAATAGAATCGTACCGGCGATTGCTATTCCACATCCACTCGGTAATCCGGCACTGGATCAGGAAGAAGAAAAGAAATTACGCCGTGGAATCGTAGAAAAAGCTCTGGAAGCTTTGACTACGGAAGTTGACGGACAGAAAGTTTTTGAATAGTACATGTGAATATAGAAGGAGATATAACGTAAAATGAGTGAGATTTATGACGTTATCATTCTGGGTGCAGGTCCTGCCGGTCTGGCGGCGGGGCTGTATGCAGGAAGAAGCCGGCTCAATGTTCTGATCATCGAAAAAGGTCAGGATGGAGGTCAGATCGCAATTACTGACGAGATTGAAAATTATCCGGGTCAGATTGTAGAAGGGGAATCCGGACCATCCCTGATTGCAAGAATGACAGAGCAGGCAGAAAAATTCGGGGCAAAAAGGGTATCCGATATGATCAAAGAAGTAGAACTTGAAGGAGAGGTCAAGGTTCTTAAGAGCGAAAAGAATGAATATCGCGGAAAAAATGTGATCATTGCAACGGGCGCACATGCAAGACCGATCGGATGCAAAGGAGAAGGACAGTTCAGGGGAAAAGGTGTTTCTTATTGTGCAACATGTGATGCGAACTTTTTTGAAGATTTTGAAGTATATGTAGTCGGCGGTGGGGATTCCGCGGTAGAAGAGGCTATGTATCTGACAAAATTCGCAAGAAAAGTTACGATCATTCACAGAAGAGATGAACTGCGGGCTGCAAAATCAATTCAAGAAAAAGCATTCAAGAATCCGAAGCTTTTCTTTATGTGGGACAGTGTCGTAGAAGAACTGGAAGGTGACGACATCCTTCAGGCAATGTATGTGAAGAATGTTAAGACCGGAGAAGTAACAAAAGTTGAAGCAGATCCGGAAGACGGAATGTTCGGGCTGTTCGGATTTATCGGAACGGTTCCGAATACGAAGATCTTTGAAGGAATCATTGATATGGATGAAAGAGGGTACATTAAGACGGATGCTGATATGCATACCAATATTCCGGGTGTATATGCAGCGGGAGATGTACGTGTAAAGAGTCTCCGCCAGGTAGTGACTGCGGCGGCAGATGGTGCGATTGCTGCGGTCCAGGTTGAAAGAAGCATGTCAGATTATTTCTAAAGAGATGTTCTTTTAGGAGAAACTCCGGAGTTTAACCGGATTAAGAATATTATATAAAAGGAGGAAAACAGACATGATAGATGTAGATAAGACTACGTTTGAGGAAGAAGTATTAAAAGCAGAAGGTTATGTATTTGTTGACTTTTATGGAGATGGATGTGTTCCTTGTCAGGCACTGATGCCGAAGGTACATGAATTTGCAGATACTTATGGGGACAAGCTCAAATTCACATCGTTAAATACAACAAAAGCACGCCGTCTTGCAATTGCCCAGAAAGTTCTTGGACTTCCTGTAATGGCAATCTATAAAGACGGGGAAAAAGTAGAAGAGCTGGTAAAAGATGACTGTACAGCTGAAGCAATTGAAGCAATGATTAAGAAATATATCTAATCATTATTTAATTAGGTGAGCCGCGCACAGCCGGCAGAGATCCGGCTGTGTGCTCACAATATATAATCGCGTAAAGCGTGTAAAACTATTATCAAAACAAAATTTTAAAAGAAAGGAAGGAGGAAAAGACATCATGGCAATTTTAAAAGATAAAAAAGTTGTTATTATCGGTGACCGTGATGGTGTACC
>OLCN01000410.1_pt1 | contig 7328 bp, 5 predicted proteins | sample 1607381 | NCBI WGS metagenome assembly OLCN01 (sample SAMN02674597, study PRJEB24791) | human gut metagenome, SKBSTL013 | isolation source: stool | host: Homo sapiens | place: USA | reverse complement strand
TCCTTCGTGGTGGAAAAGATCTTCTCCGTGCCCGGTCTGGGCCGCGACTTCGTGTCTGCCATCACCAACCGTGACTACACCATGATCATGGGCACCACCATTCTGCTGTCCAGCATGGTCATTATTGCAAACGTGATCGTGGATATCCTGTACAAGATCATCGACCCGCGTATCAAGCTGAAGTAAGAGAGGAGCGATTTTCATGGAAAACATTAAAAAGAATCCGCTCAGCCTGCAGCTCAATGCGGAGGATTTTCTGCCCGCCAGCAATGAGGAAAAGCAGAGTCTGGTGGTCATGCGCGAGAGCGTCAACTTCTGGAAGGACGGTCTGCGCCGCCTGAAGAAGAACAAGATCGCCATGGTCAGCTTTGTGTTCATCATCGCCATTGCCATTTTTGCCTACCTGCTGCCTGCCGTGTGGCCCTACAGCTACTCCGAGCAGGTGAAGGGCAGCAACAATCTGGCACCGTTCGAGTACTCTGCCGCTGAGCAGGCCCGCATCGATGCCGGCGAAAAGGTGTTCCCGCACATTCTGGGCACCGACCGTATGGGCCGTGACTTTGCGGTGCGTATCATGATGGGCACCCGCGTCAGCCTGTCTGTCGGTCTGATCGCCTCTGTGCTGGTGCTGATCATCGGCGCTACCTACGGCGCAGTTTCCGCCTTTGCCGGCGGCTGGGTGGATAATATCATGATGCGTATTACAGATATTCTGTACACCATCCCCGATATTCTGCTGATCATCCTGCTGGGCATGGCCCTGAAGGACCCGCTGGACAAGCTGTCCACACAGCCTGGCTTTAAGTGGATGCAGACGCTGGGCCCCAACATGATCTCCATCTTCATCATCTTTGCTCTGCTGTACTGGGTCGGCATGGCGCGTATCGTCCGCAGCCAGATCCTGATCCTGAAGGAGAGCGAGTATGTTACCGCTGCCCGCGCACTGGGCGCATCCAGCGGCCGTATCATCAAAAAGCATCTGCTTACCAACTGCATTGGTACTCTGATTGTTACCACCACCCTGCAGATCCCGGCCTCCATCTTCACCGAGAGCTACCTGAGCTTCATCGGTCTGGGTGTTGCAGCTCCGCTGCCCTCTCTGGGTTCTCTGGCTACCGATGCTGTTAAGGGCATGAACACCTATCCCCATCTGCTGATCGCCCCCGCACTGATGATCAGCGTGATGATCCTTGTGTTCAACCTGTTCGGCGATGGCCTGCGCGATGCCTTTGACCCGAAGCTGAAGAATTGATGAGGTGAACAGAAATGAGCGAGAAAATTCTTGATATCAAAGATGAGCGCCTTTCTTTCTTCACCCCCGCGGGCGAAGTAAAGGCACTGAACGGCGTTTCCTTTACCATGAATCAGGGCGATGTTCTGGGCGTTGTAGGTGAGTCCGGCTCCGGTAAGTCGGTCACCGCCTACTCCGTTATGGGCCTGACCGCTTACCCCGGTAAGCTGGTGGGCGGTAAGGTGTGGTTCAACGGCCACGAGATCGAGAACATGAAGGAGAAGGACTTCCGCAAGATCCGCGGCAACGAGGTCTCCATCATCTTCCAGGACCCCATGACCAGCCTGAACCCGGTGTACACCATCGGCAACCAGATCGTGGAGGTCATCCGCCTGCACACCGATAAGAATAAGGCCGATGCATGGGCACGCGCCAAGGAACTGCTGGAGCTGGTCGGCATCAATGAGCCTGAAAAGCGCCTGAAGCAGTACCCCCACGAGCTGTCCGGCGGTATGCGCCAGCGCGTGATGATCGCCATCGCCCTGGCCTGTGAGCCCAAGCTGCTGATCGCAGACGAGCCCACCACCGCACTGGATGTGACTATCCAGGCACAGATCCTGGAGCTGATGCAGGAGCTGCGCAAGAAGCTGGGCATGAGCATCATCATGATCACGCACGACCTGGGCGTCGTGGCTTCCATGTGCGAAAAGATCGCCGTCATGTACGCCGGCCACATCGTGGAGTACGGCACCACCGACGAGATCTTCTACCAGCCGGGCCACGAGTACACCAAGGGCCTGATCAACTCCATCCCCAAGCTGAACACCGCAGAGCACGAGCGCCTTGTGCCCATCGAGGGTACCCCTGTGGATCTGCTGAATCCGCCGGCCGGCTGCCCCTTTGCGCCCCGCTGCAAGAACTGCATGAAGATTTGTCTGAGCAAGATGCCCCCGCGCACCGAGCTCAGCGATACCCACTATACCTACTGCTGGCTGCAGCAGAAGGCTGCATTTGAGAAAGGGGAAAAGGCAGAATGAGTGAACACAAGACGCTGGTCGAAGTCCAGCACCTGCAGCAGTATTTCCCCGCCGGCGGTGTGGGCAAGAACCGCAAGTACGTTCAGGCTGTGGATGACGTAAGCTTTGCCATCCGCAAGGGTGAGACCCTTGGTCTGGTAGGCGAGTCCGGTTGTGGCAAGACCACAACCGGACGCACCCTGCTGCGCCTGTACGAGCCCACCGGCGGCAAGATCTACTATGACGGCAACCTGCTGTTCGATAAGGACAACAAGATCGCAGTGGATATGCTGCCCTACCGCCGCCGGATGCAGATCGTTTTTCAGGATCCCTACGCAAGTCTGGATCCCCGCATGACCATTGGCGACATCGTGGGTGAGGGCATTGATATCCATCATCTGGCCGAGAACGAAAAGGACCGCCACGATAAGATCATCGCTCTGCTGGAGCGCGTTGGCCTGAACAGCGAGCACGCAAACCGCTACTGCCACGAGTTCTCCGGCGGTCAGCGTCAGCGCGTGGGCATTGCCCGTGCACTGGCTGTGAACCCCGAGTTCATCGTTTGTGACGAGCCTGTTTCCGCACTGGACGTTTCCATTCAGGCACAGGTCGTCAATATGTTCGAGGATCTGCAGCAGGAGATGGGTCTGACCTACCTGTTCATCGCCCATGACCTGAGCGTTGTCAAGCACATCTCCAACCGCATCGGCGTCATGTATCTGGGCAAGATGGTGGAGCTGGCCGACAGCTACGAGCTGATCACCCACAGCATCCACCCCTACACCCGCAGCCTGATCTCCGCAATTCCGGTGGCAGACCCCATTACGGCCCGCCAGTCCAAGCGTATCGTGCTGCAGGGCGATGTGCCCAGCCCCCTGAACCCGCCGTCCGGCTGCCGTTTCCGCACCCGCTGCCCCTATGCAGACGAGCAGTGCGCCAACGAGGTGCCCGAGTTCAAGGAAGTCTCCACCGGCCACTGGGCAGCCTGCCATCACCTTGACCGCGTGAAGTGAGAACACTTCACACCAGTAAAAGGTGAAAGCAATTCAACTTAGCGCTGAAATGTTGTCACAAAATGGTTACAGTCCAAGTTTTGGACTTGTAACCGGCATGAGAACGCATTATAATCATTCGTGTTCCTCCGGTGTACATTTGCACCGGATCGAATATAGAGGCGGCTGGGGGAACCTGGCACACTCAAATTTGATATAAGGGAAGGATATTATTATGAAACGCATTTCTCGTCGTAATTTTCTCAAGGTTGCAGGCGTGGGTGCCGCTGCTCTGGGTCTGGCAGCCTGTGGCGGCAGCAAGTCCGGTTCTACCGCAACCTCCGGCACTGCTTCTTCCGCTGCTGGTTCTTCTACCGGCAGTGTCAACACCGCTGGCTTCACCGTCCAGTACGGCCCCAACCCCGAGACTCTGGATCCCTCTTTGAACAGCGCTGTTGATGGCGCCAACACCATCATCACCATCTTCGAGCCCCTGCTGATCATCAACGAGAACAACGAAGTTATTGGTGGCCAGGCTGAGAGCTGGGAAGAAAGCGAGGACGGCCTGACCTGGACCTTCACCATGCGTGACGGTCTGAAGTGGAGCGATGGCACCGACCTGACTGCTAAGGACTTCGAGTACAGCTTCAAGCGTATGGCTGATCCTGCTACCGCTGCTCCCTATGCAGCGACCTGCCTGGGCATGATCGACGGCTACGACGCAGCTGCCGGCTTCCCCGATGCAGACGGCAACCCCACTGCAGAGCCCGACCCCGATGCTCTGAACGTTAAGGCAAGCGATGACGGCAAGACCCTGACCATCGTGCTGTCCTACCCCTGCTCCTACTTCGACAAGATGGCCGCATTCGCATCCATGAGCCCTGTGCAGCAGGCTACCGTTGAGGCCAACGGCGATGCATGGTGCACCTCCGCTGAGACCTTCGTCTCCAATGGCCCCTACATGATCACCGAGTGGACTCCCTCCGAGCGTATCGTCCTGACCAAGAACCCCAACTACGTTGGCGGCTGGGATAACTCCAAGATCGTTTCCGACAGCATCACCCTGCTGCTGCTGGAGGACTCTTCCGCTTCCTTCGCTGCTTATAACAGCGGCGAGGCTGTCCTGATCAAGGACGTGCCCACCGACGAGATCCCCAGCCTGACCAAGGCAGAGGATGGCGGCGACTTCTATGTTGACACCATTCTGGGCACCTACTACGTCAGCATGAACCTGCAGCGCGATGCCTTCCAGGATGCCAAGGTCCGCAAGGCTCTGGCTCTGGCCATCGACCGCGACTACGTTGCCAACACCATCATGCAGGGCACCTACTCTGCTGCTTCCAACATTGTCGGCCCTGGCATCGTGGACGAGCAGGGCTACTTCTACGACAACGCGAACGGCGGTTCTCCCTACATTGCTGATGACTACGAGGCAAATATGGCCGAGGCTAAAAAGCTGCTGGAAGAGGCTGGCTACCCCAATGGCGAGGGCTTCCCCACCATCGAGTACAGCACCAACGATTCCGGCTACCATGTGCCTCTGGCAGAGTACCTGCAGCAGACTTGGGGCGATCTGGGCATCACTTTGAGCATCAGCAAGATGGAGTGGTCTGCCTTCACCGCTGCTCGCCGTGCCGGCGAGTACGATGTTGCCCGTAACGGCTGGGTCATGGACTACAACGATCCTTCCAACATGATCGAGATGTTCTGCACCGACAACGGCAACAATGATGGTAAGTACTCCAACCCTGACTTCGATGCTGCTATGGAGGCTTCCAAGGTTGCTGATCCTGCCGAGCACTTTGCGCAGCTGCATAAGGCTGAGGACATCCTGATGGAGGATATGGGCTGCATCCCCGTTGCTTACTACAACGACTTCTGGCTGCAGAGCTCTTCTCTGAAGGGCGTCTGGCACAGCCCCTACGGCTACTGGTACTTCCAGTACGGCTACATCGAGGAGTGATTTCCTCCCTGTGCTGTGCAGTGTAAGCTGAACCGTAAACTATAAGCACTAAGCACCCCGCTGACCGGAAACGGTTGGCGGGGTGCTTTTTTGCTGTTATTTTGTAAAAAAAGACGAGTGCTCGGTTTTGCCGATGCACTCGTCTTTTATATGTAAACCAGATTGAAAAGGTGCCAGCTTATACCGCAGCCATGGCAGCCAGAACGCTCTGCCAGCTCTTGCTGCGTGCGGCAGGCACCGGGGCGGGGCGGGTGCGCCGTCCAGCCGGGGCAGTATGGCTGGCCGCAGAGGATACCGTCAGGGCAGGGGAGGGGCAGAAGAACACAGCAGTGTCCCTTGCCAGCCACTGCGCAGCCAGAGCAGCGGCCTGCGGGTCAGACTGCAGGGCGCGGCGCTCGTTCCCGGCCAGAAAATCTGCCAGCCAGTACAAAATTGCGCCCAGCGGCAGGCAGGGAGAAGTGTCCTGATTCCAGTAGCTCCAGCGTGCACCGCAGCCAAGGTGACTTTCCACTGTGATCTGTGCACCGGTGCGGGCATTCTGCGGGATGGAGCCAACATAGTTGGTCCCGGCGCGCTGCCCCAGCTCCTCAATAAGGCGCTGGGTGCGGGCAGCATCCAGCCGATCCTCCCGGCAGTAGGCGCGGAAGTCGGTCTGGCTCAGCAGGCTGTCGGCGCTGGACGGAAAACGCCCGGTCAACTGCCCATCGGCATTGTGGCACAGCTGCCAGCCCTTGCGGAACAGCTGGAAATTCAGGCAGCGCCGCCCCATGGTAGAGTAGCACACAAGGGCGCTCTGCTCCCCGGGCAGCTGTTTTACTTCAAGGTAGGCGTCATTGCCGCAGGTATCCTGCAAACGGACGGTAAGCAGCAACTGTGCACCGACGTGCTGGGTGGACATGGCGTTGTGCATGGCGTCAAAATAACGGGAAGCGTCCATGATTGATCTCCTTCCTATAGCAATTCAACTTTTTAATGCAACAGCAACAACGTTGAATTGCATATCGCAAATATGCTGTTTGAATGTTGTACTAATTTCTTGCCTTGCGATAAAAGCAAACAGCGAAACGTTGTAAAAGCGCCAGCCGGGTGATCGGGCCGTCAGGCTGCATAAAACTTCTCTGAACGTAGTATAGCATACTTTTGGATGAAAAACAACTGTAAGTTTTTCAAAACAACAAATTTTTGCAAAAATCTACAGCGCATTGCAAACAAAAGTTCAAAGTATGGTTGTGCACTGAGATGTGCGGTTGTAAAAAATGACCCCTGCGGGAGATACCGGCTAAGGCCGGAACTGCTCCCACAGGGGTCGTTTTGTTTTTTCAGTCGCCAAGTTCCCGGATCTCGTTCTGGATCAGCCGTCCGGCAGCGCGGGCAAGCTGATCCATGCCGCGGATGCGTGCCATATTTTTGCCGTAGATCTGCGCGGCGGCACCGGCGCTGCTGTCCTCGCCCATAAAAACAGCAGACACCCGCACGCCCTGCCGCTGTAAGGTGCGCACCTGCGCGGCGGTGTCGGCTACACCGGCGGCGTCCTCGTAGGCGCAGCCCAGTGGGTTCTGTGCCGTGGGCGGGATGCGGCGGCTGTCGTTGGGGCTGGCATCGGTCAGCAGGATCATCAGGTGGCGCGGGGCGGGGCCGGGGGCGTACCGGATCAGGTCGCCCGCCGCCCGCAGCGCCAGACCGTCCCGGTTCCAGCCCGAGGCAAAATAGCGGAAAATGTTCTGCCGGTTCTTGTCCGTAAAACTTTTCAGCACCCGCAGCACCGTGTAGCCCCGCAGACTGCTGAAGGCGCTTACCCGCACCGGAATGCCACAGTTGGCCAGACTTTCGGCCAGAATAACACCCTGCGCCGCGATCACTTCCTGACAGTGCAGGCGGGAAGCGGAAGCGTCCAGCAGCAGATCCACTGTAAAGGCGGGGCAGTTCTCCTCCTCCGGGCACAAAAACACCCGGTCATCGTTCAGGTAAGGGGCACGCCACACCCGCCCGGCGCACAGATCACCGCTGCGTGCCACCCGCTGGTCGGGCTGCTGATGCACCAGAATGCAGTTGCGGATCTGCTCGGTAAGGCGCAGCACCACGCTGCGGTGCAGCTCCTGATTTTTGGCATAGTAGGCGCGGTTGCG
>OLCN01000394.1_pt1 | contig 7467 bp, 6 predicted proteins | sample 1607381 | NCBI WGS metagenome assembly OLCN01 (sample SAMN02674597, study PRJEB24791) | human gut metagenome, SKBSTL013 | isolation source: stool | host: Homo sapiens | place: USA | reverse complement strand
ATTTCCTTTCATGATGAAGTACCTCCGTTCTGTATGTTTGCCCGCAGGTTGTTGCTGCGGACGGATATACAATTATTTTAGTGCATAATGACTAATTTGTAAACAAAAAAATCAAAAACATAGGCAAAATAACGAAAATGACAAAAAGTGATACATTATAAGAAAAATTGCGGAAAAGATGTTATGCTGTTAAAATACAGGATAAATCAGCGCTGATATTTTGCGGCGCGGAAAGAGAGGCTTGGTATGAAAAAATATGATTATCTGATCGTCGGTGCGGGATTATACGGCGCAGTTATGGCATATGAGCTTGGAAAAAAGGGAAAGTCATGTCTTGTGATCGATAAACGAGATCACATTGCCGGAGATATTTACTGTGAAGATGTAGAAGGGATTCATGTGCATAAGTACGGAGCGCATATTTTCCATACGTCTGATAAAAAAATATGGGATTATATAAATCAATTTGCGGAGTTTAATCACTATATTAATTCTCCGGTAGCAGTTTATAAAGACGAGTTGTATAATCTGCCGTTTAATATGAACACATTCAGCAGGATGTGGGGAATAAAAACACCGGAAGAGGCAAAGAAGATCATCGAAAGACAACGAAAAGAGTCGGGTATCGGTTTGTTCCGAAGCGAGTTCCTGTATTTGGAAAATTCGGATTTCCCGACAGAAGAGCAGCAGTTTGCAGTGTACAAACAAGTCGCTGAAAATATGGCAGGCAAGAAAGTAATCATTCGTACACTGGATATCGGTGCGGACAAGCAGGTTGATTATTTCAATCTTGCAAAAGAAGAGAACCCGGCACTTGGATACAGAGCAATCCGTATCTGCCTGACAAGACCGGAGATCTTCAAGACTCAGCTTCGTGCACTTTACCGTGCATCCGTATATGGAAATCTTTCCATTATGTTCCCGATGATTATTTCTGTAAAAGAAGTTCGTAAGATCAAAGAGATCATCGAAGAAGTGAAGGCAGAGTTGAGAGAAGAAGGACTTCCATTCAAGGAAGACGTAGAACTTGGTATTATGATCGAGACTCCGGCATCAGTTATGATGAGCCGCGAACTTGCAAAAGAAGTTGATTTCTTCAGTGTTGGAACAAATGATCTGACACAGTATACGCTGGCGATTGACCGTCAGAACCTTGCGCTGGATGAGTTCTATGATCCACATCATCCGGCAGTGCTTGCTATGATCAAGATGGCAGCAGATAATGCACACGCAGAAGGAAAATGGATCGGAATCTGTGGAGAACTTGGAGCGGACCTTGAACTGACAGAAGAGTTCCTGAAGATGGGACTGGACGAGCTGTCTGTATCTCCGGCGATGGTACTGCCGCTGAGAAAGAAGATTCGCGAGTGTGAGTAATTTGTGTTTTTGAGGGGATTCATATGGGGAATGAGCACTTTATAGAATGGTCGCAAGACCAGTCCTGCTATTACCACGAGCACCGGCTCGCTCTACCTCATCCCTTTGAAAGTATGTAAGAAGACGGACATTTATCGACTGAGATACTTAGCGTATTCAAAAACGAAAGGGGGCGGATTTTTTGGAGAGGGAGATTTTTTTGTGGCTGGGGCTTATGGTGGTGTTTTTGATTATTGAGCTTGCCACGGTTGGTCTGACTTCAATCTGGTTTTCGGGCGGTGCGCTGGCGGCGTTATTAGTTTCGCTTGCCGGAGCGGGAATGGTGATACAGATTGCTGTATTCGTAGTTATTTCAGCAGTGCTTGTGATCTTTACCAGGCCTTTTGCAGCGAAGTATGTTAATGCGCATCATGTGAAGACGAATTGTGATGAATTGATTGGAAGTGTTGTTAAGGTGACAGAGACAGTTGATAATTTTGCACAGACCGGTACTGCAATTGCGCAGGGAAAGGAATGGACTGCAAGGTGCAAGTCAGACAAGGACAGAATTGAGAAAGATTCGCTTGCTAAAGTAACAGCAATTTCCGGAGTAAAACTGATTTTAGAGAAATGTAAGGAGGATGAGCTATGATATTTGGACTTATTATTTGGATGATCATTATTATGATCGTGGTGTGGCTTCTTGTGTCAAATATCCGTATCGTTCCGCAGGCGCATGCGTATGTTGTGGAGCGACTTGGCGGATACAAGGAGACATGGGGCGTAGGATTACATTTTAAAGTGCCGATCCTTGACCGTGTGGCAAAAAGAGTTTCCTTGAAAGAACAGGTTGTTGATTTTGAACCACAGGCAGTGATCACGAAGGATAATGTTACCATGCAGATCGATACGGTTGTATTCTATCAGATCACTGACCCGAAGAAGTATGCATACGGAGTAGAAAGTCCGATTGCGGCAATCGAGAATCTGACAGCAACAACACTCCGTAATATCATCGGAGATCTGGAATTAGATGAGACACTGACTTCCCGTGAGACGATCAACTCCAAGATGCGTACGATCCTTGATATTGCAACAGATGAGTGGGGAATCAAGGTGAACCGTGTTGAGCTGAAGAATATCATGCCACCGAAGGCAATCCAGGATGCGATGGAGAAGCAGATGAAAGCAGAGCGTGAACGCCGTGAAGCAATCCTGCGTGCAGAAGGAGAGAAGAAGTCTACGATTCTTGTTGCAGAAGGAGAAAAGGAATCTGTGATCCTGGAGGCAGAGGCATCTAAGCAGGCAGCAATCCTGAAAGCAGAAGCTGAAAAACAGAAACGGATCAAAGAAGCAGAGGGACAGGCAGAAGCGATCCGTTCTGTACAGAAGGCTACAGCAGAAGGTATCGAGTATATTAAGAATGCCGGAGCAGATGATGTTGTTCTTACATTAAAGAGTCTGGAGGCATTTGCCAAGGCGGCAGACGGAAAAGCGACGAAGATCATCATTCCTTCAGAGATTCAGGGAATTGCAGGACTTACGAAAACAATTGCAGAAGTTGCCCATACAGAAACAAGCGTTGCAAAAGAAAAAGAAGTAAAGTAAAATAAAAGATGTATTTCAGCGTGCCAATCTGTCAAAAGATTGGCACAATGTGTTTTACAACGATAATATTTTGGAGTGCAAATGAAATGGAAACAGAGAAAATCATCAGGTTATCGGTTCGGAATCTGGTTGAATTCATATTAAAAGAAGGTGACATTGATAACAGGATTTCAGGTACGCTGGATAAAGATGCGATGCTGATGGGAGGACGCCTTCACCGAAAGATCCAGCGTATGATGGGCTCAAACTATCAGGCAGAAGTTTCCTTAAAACTGCAGCTTCCGTGTGACGGATTCCAATTAAAACTGGAAGGACGTGCGGATGGAATTCTCCTTGAATCAGAAAAAACAATAATAGATGAGATCAAAGGCGTCGTACGTTCCCTTGATCGAGTGGAGCGTCCTGTGCCGGTTCATCTTGCTCAGGCAAAATGTTACGCATATATTTATGCCAGACAGCAGGGATTAAAGCAGATCAGTGTTCAGATGACCTATTGTAATCTTGATACTGAAGATGTGAAAAGATTTCGGGAAGAGTATACATTTGAAGAATTAGAAAAATGGTTTCTTGATCTGGTTCATCAGTATGAACGTTGGGCAAAACTGCAGATTGAGTGGGAAAAGAGAAGAGATGCTTCGATTCATCAGACCGAATTTCCATTCGCATATAGAGAAGGGCAGTTTGACCTGGCAGCTTCCGTATATCGTACAATTTATCACAAAAAGAAATTATTTATCCAGGCCTCAACAGGAACCGGAAAGACGATGGCAGTATTGTATCCGGCGGTGAAAGCAATCGGAGAAGGATTGGGGGATAAATTATTCTATCTGACAGCAAAGACGATCACAAGAACCGTGGCGGAGCAGGCATTTTCTATTCTTGAAGAAAAGGGTCTTGCCTTTCGTTCAATTACATTGACTGCGAAAGAGAAGATCTGCTTTTGTGAGGAGACAGAATGCAATCCGGATGCTTGTCCTTATGCGAAAGGTCATTTTGACCGGGTGAATGATGCAGTTTATGACATGTTAGAAAAGCAAAAGAAGCTGACACGGGAATCAATTGAAAGACAGGCAGAAGATTTTCATGTATGTCCGTTTGAACTATCTCTTGATCTGTCAGAATGGGCGGATGGGGTGATCTGTGATTATAATTATGTGTTCGATCCGACGGCACATTTGAAACGATTTTTTGCAGACAATGTCAGCGGAGATTATTTGTTTCTGATCGATGAAGCACACAACCTCGTGGAACGTGGACGGGAAATGTACAGTGCTTCCATCTATAAAGAAGACATTCTCGAGGTGAAAAAACTGATGAAGGACCGAGATAAAAAACTTGTGAAGAGTCTGGAATCTGTCAATAAACTGATGCTTGAGATGAAACGCGAGTGCGAGAATTATCGGTTGGTGGAAAGTGTTTCTCCATTTGCAGTAAAGCTGATGAATCTTCTGACTCAAATGGAAAGATATCTTGAAGAAGAACGGAATGCAGGACATGCAGAGCAGCCGGATGCGTTTATGGAACTCTTTTTCCAAGTAAGGCAGTTTTTGGAAATTCATGAACTGTTGGATGAAAATTATATACAGTATACAGAACTGGAAGGAAACGGAAGATTCAAAATAAAGTTGTTCTGTGTAAATCCGGCGGAGAATCTGAATCATTATTTAAAACTTGGGAATTCCACAATATTTTTCTCGGCAACATTGCTTCCGATCGATTACTATAAACAATTACTATCTGTTGAGAAGGATGATTATGCAGTTTATGCTGAATCTAAGTTCCCGCAGAAGAACAGGAAAATTCTGATCGGAAGTGAAGCAAGCACAAAATATACACAAAGAGGCACAGAAATGTATCGCAAAATTGCCGATTATCTGAGAAGCACAGTGGATGGGAAGAATGGAAACTACATTGCATTTTTTCCTTCCTATCAGTTTATGGAGGATGTTTTGGAAGAGTTTGAAAAACTGTCATCCGGAGTAGAACTGGTAATTCAATCGCAATTTATGTCAGAAAATCAGAGAGAAGAATTCTTGGAAATGTTTGAAGAAGAAAGAGATCATCCGATGCTTGGATTTTGTGTGATGGGTGGTGTATTTTCAGAAGGAATCGATCTTACACATGACAGATTGATCGGAGTGATCGTTGTCGGAACAGGAATTCCACAGGTATGTAATGACAGAGAAATCGTGAAAAATTATTTTGACCAGAGAGGGATGCGAGGATTTGATTATGCGTACCTTTATCCCGGAATGAATAAAGTACTTCAGTCCGCAGGAAGAGTGATCCGCACCGAAGATGACAAAGGAATTATTCTTCTGCTTGATGACCGTTTTCAGAATCGACAGTATCAGCAGCTATTTCCAAGGGAGTGGAAGGAATACGAAGTGTGTGGGCGGAAAGAGATAAAAGAAAAGATGGAAGAATTCTGGGAGAATCGATAAATGAAAAATGAGAATCGTTATTGGATAAAGAAGCGATTCAAGAATATTTGTAACTGTTCAGAGCCAGATGAAATTTCATAAAACAGGTATAAAATGCTTGCATTTTAAGGCTGGTTTTAAAATTCTGCTTGGCTCCGAACAGTACAAAATTTTACTGTTCTTTAAAATAGTTCAAAAATTCCTGTGCAGGCTTAGCCAAAGGAAGCTGCTCATTATAAGCAATTACAAGAGAACGCTCCGGCATCTCTTCTTCCATATCCAGCTTGAAGATACCATCATTGTTCTCAGAAAGACAATAATCCGGAATGAATGCGATTCCAAGCCCAATTCTTGCAAGATCGATCAGAAGATCATTGCTTGTAAGTTCGATCTCAGGAACGAGATCAAGCTGATGCTGCTGGAACAGGCGATGAAGAAACTCGTTTGTCGTACTGTTCTTATCCAGCATCAGGATCGGATAGTGGAGCAGATCGGCAAGTGTAAGTTTCTTTTCCCTTAATTCAGGATAATTGTTTCCGGCAATGAAAACATCATGGAAATTCTTGATCTTCATAGAGGCGGAAATATTGTTGAGCGCTGCGTTCGGATAATTGACAACAATCAAATCCACCAGTCCGTTCTTTAAAAGCTCTGTACATCTTAAAGAAGTCTGGTTGATAACTTTAATATGTACATTTGGGAAAGTCTTATGGAATTTCTCAAGGTATGGAACAAGGAAATATCTGCAGATCGTGTCACTTGCACCGATGCGGATCTGCCCACCGGTAGAAGCGGCATCTAAAAGCTGAGCCTCACCTTTCTGGATCAGATTCATGGCCGGTTCAATGTGGCGCAGGAGAATCTCTCCTTCTGGTGTGAGCTGGACTTTCTTTGTGCTTCGGATAAAAAGCGTCTGATCCAGTTTTCGTTCGAGTGTTTTGATCGACTGGCTGACAGCAGACTGTGAAATAAACAGCTGCTTGGATGCCTCTGAGAAATTCAATGTGGTGGCGACGTGATAAAATACTTTGTATAATTCGTAGTTTATATCCATCATTTTATTAGACCTCCTAATAAATATTCATCTTATTATAAGATAAATAAAGGGAAAATACAACAGAATAAAAAAATCCGTTGCACAAAATATGAAAAAGCAGAGTAAATATTGCTGACTCCGAGAAAGATACGAGAAAACGACAATCAATTAGCGGTGCTTATCAGATTGTTTAATTTTATTAATTATACTAATGAAGAAAACTATGGTAGGATAAAAACAGATAATGTAATGAAGGTAGTATCGTGTTTTGAAACACGTAATACAGAAAGAGGAGATTATATATGAGTAATGTAAAGCGCGTATATGTAGAAAAGAAACCGGAGTTTGCTGTTGCAGCGAAGGGCCTCAGACATGAGATCCGTCATTATCTTGGACTTCAGGATGTGACAAATGTACGAGTTCTGATTCGTTACGACGCAGAGAATATTTCAGAAGAAACATTTGAAAAGGCATGCAATGGTGTGTTCGCAGAGCCGCCGGTAGATTTCCTTTATAAAGAAGAATTCCCGAAAAATGAAACAGATAAATGTTTTTCCGTAGAGTTCCTTCCGGGACAGTTCGACCAGAGAGCGGATTCTGCAGAGCAGTGTATCCGTTTTATTAAAGAAGATGAAACTCCTGTAATCCGTACAGCAGTTACATATGTAATTGAAGGCGGAGTTTCAGACGAAGAACTGCAGGCAATTAAGAATCACTGCATCAACCCGGTAGATTCCAGAGAAGCTGCAGCAGAGAAACCGGAGACACTGGTGACAGTATTTGATGAGCCGGCAGATGTAAAGATTTTTGACGGTTTTAAAGATATGCCGGAAGCAGAATTGAAAGAGTTATATGATTCTCTTGGATTGGCAATGACATTTAAAGATTTCCTGCATATCCAGAACTATTATGCAGGAGAAGAGCACAGAGATCCGACGATGACAGAGATCCGTGTTCTTGATACATACTGGTCAGATCACTGCCGTCATACAACATTCTCTACAGAATTAAAAGACGTGAAGTTTGATGAGGGTGACTACAAAG
>OLCN01000390.1_pt1 | contig 7506 bp, 3 predicted proteins | sample 1607381 | NCBI WGS metagenome assembly OLCN01 (sample SAMN02674597, study PRJEB24791) | human gut metagenome, SKBSTL013 | isolation source: stool | host: Homo sapiens | place: USA | reverse complement strand
TCCTGACGAACAATCTCACGCAGTTTGGCCTGATCCAACGTAGCAATGCCATTCCATGATGTTTCTACCGTAGGTATACCGGCGCGAGTACGCACTTTGTCCAAATAAGTTTTTGCTGTATTTAAATCATTACATTCCACACAAGCCTCGGCATACCCCAAATAAAGCTCAGCCAAACGGATGACAGGCCATGGATAGAACGGTGGATTGTATAAAGAAGTACGTACATTGTAACCGGGAACTACTCCCTTTTTATTCAGATAACCGGTAGGTGAATAGTTATTAGTACGCAAACTGCTTCCTGCCGGCTGACGAGAAGTATTACCGCCTATCACAAAATCACATACCAATTTTCCTCGACCGGAGTCACTGTATTTATTATAGCTCTCATCGTTCTGATAAGCTCCGTTACCGTCTGACGCACTCATGATTTCATAGAATCCTCCCTGGAAAGCAACCCATGAATAAAAACGAGGCTCACGATTTAAGTTGAAACGGATAGTCTTTGCTTCCGGGTCACCAATAGTGGCATTTTCTTCACCCAAAGCAGTCACTTCATAAATACTGTTACCTTTCGGGAACTCAGGGTCTTGATCTACAGGAAGTCCGTTCTTGGTATAAAAACGTTTCAACATGGCAAGAGTAGGAGACACACCATTGTAAGCAGAACCATTACAGAATGGAAGGGACTTGTTCTGAACGCTGTAGGCACCTTCTGAACGGCAATCTGCCCAAATCACTTCTGTGTTGGCGGGCTCGATGATGGTGTAACGCAATCTGTGCTGCACGGGGTCGGCCGGTTCTGCATTATCATATCCGTCCAACATATAGTCGGTACTGGTATAAAGACTGTGTCCGGCTCCTTCTGCCGCACGAATAGCTTCTTCATAAGCCACCTTAGCCTTCTGCCATTTCTCAGCACTGTATGCTTGAGGCATCAACGCCGTTCCGTCTTTATTGACAAAGTTGGAATAGAATTCGCTGTTTCCATTAAATAACGGAGAAGCAGCATACAGTAACATTCTTGCCTTCAACGCTTTGGCAGCCACACTTGTAGCCAGTCCGTAGTTCTCATTGATACGAGTTGCGGGAAGTTCGGCAGCAGCTTCATCAAACATCTGACAAACATAGTCCACACATTCATCATAAGGCGAACGTGCCGCATATTGGTCGGCAGGAGTAGTAAGCGACGGTTCCTCCTTAACCAAAATAACCGGTCCATAGTTACGTACCAGCAAGAAATGATAATAAGCTATCAAGAACTTGGCCTGGGCAATATAATCTGCCTTAATAGAAGCCTCCAGCGCAGGAACCATATCGATATTGTTCAGTAAGATATAGCATTGCTTGATACCTTGAAACAAAGAATTCCAATAAGAGATAACCGGATTAGACGCAGAATAATTACCTTTAGGGAAAGCAGCAAATGTTTCATGCTCAAATGCCGTTACCACTTCATCGGAGGTAAAGAGGTCCAATGAACCTGTACCACTTCTGGGATTAGGGATATATGCATAGCACGAATAAACAAAGCGTTTAGCAGCATCCTTATCTTCAAATGCATCTTTTTCTGTCGCCTTTTCGTCAGGAACGACATCCAAGTAACTACAAGAAGACAAAATGCCCAAAAGCATACAAGCCGCTACAATAAATATTTGATTAAACTTTTTCATATCTGTTCGTTTTTGGATTATTTAAATGACAACTGTAAACCAAGATTGAAGGTACGCTGAGTCGGGTAACTCAAACCTTTACCACCACCCATTTCAGGGTCCCAAAGATCGAAAGGAGAGAAAGTAAGCAAGTTAGCTCCACTTATATAGAAACGAACTTTCTTCCAAGTATAACCTATTTCTGCATTTTTCAATTTCAGGAAAGCACCATTGCGCAACCAATAATCCGAAGACTGAGTGTTGTGATTGTTATCATTCTTGGTCAAACGCGGATAAGCGGCATTAGGATTCTGATTACTTGGTGACCAATAGTCATCAGCAATCCATGACAATACATTACGGTTATACTGAGTACCGAATGGAGCAAACCCTGACATCATCAACGAAGTATTGGCTACACCCTGGAAGAAGAAGGAGAAATCCCAGTTTTTATAAGAAATAGATGGGCCAAAACCATAAACAATTTCAGGAACAGTAGGATAACCCATAGCTACACGGTCATCACTCGTTATTTTTCCATCATAAACACCATCTCTGTCGGGTTGGTCCACATACTTAATATCACCCGGAGCGATAGCAATATTACCCAATGTAGAGCTCGGGCTATTGGCAATATCAGCCTGGTCGATATAAAGTCCGTCGGTTACATAACCGTAAATGGTATTCAGTTTCTTACCGATATTAGACAAAGAGGGACGCACACCGGGAGCCTCATCATATTCCAGAATCTCATTACGTGCAAAAGTAAATGTTCCTTTAAACTGAATGGCAAGATCTTTATTGATCTGTTTTCCATAATCAAGAGAGAGGTCAAAACCATAGTTCTTCACTTTAGCCAAGTTACCATAAACGGCAGTGCTGGCCGTACCCAGGTAGTTAGGAATAGAATAGCGTTGTTGGAAGATATCACGACGGATTTCGCGGAAAGCATCCACCGTAACATTCAAGGAGTTGAACAACTGCATATCAAAACCTACATTTAACTTCTCACCCACTTCCCATGTCAAGTCGTTGTTCTGATAACGGGGATATACAGGACCATTTAAAGTAATCTGCTGCTTGTCACCGGTAGTAAATCCTGCATTTTCACTCTGAAGCGTAATATCAGACATATAGATGAAACGGATAAGACCACCCGATGAATCGAGCAATTGGTCATTACCTACCAAACCGTAAGAAGCACGGAGCTTTAAATTAGAGATAACGTCTTTCAGAGGTTCGAAGAAGTTCTCCTGACTTACATTCCAACCTACTGCTACAGAGGGGAAGAAGCCCCATTTATGTCCTTTGGCAAAGTTTTCGGAACCATTATAACCGGCATTCACTTCGAACATATAACGATTGTCATAATCATAAGAAAGACGACCCGCAAATCCCATCTTGCGGCGGGGAAGTGAAGCGACCAAATTACCGGGAGCATTATTATCATATTGGTCAATATTCCAAAGAAGCATACCGCTCACATTGTGATTACCAAACTTATTCATATAATCTACATAAGATTGGAAATAGATACGACGGTCACCCGCAACACTCGAAGTTGTACTCAACACCGGCTTACTCGGATTGGAGGAACCAAACGGAGATATGTTCAGACTATAACTACCATCAGCATTCTGAGTATAACCGGTCAATGTATAACGGTTAATGCCTTGAGAACGGCTGGTAGTGGTTTTATTATAGTTTTAATAAGAGAATAAAGCCTTAAAGCGAAGCCCCTTCAACAGAAAATCCAACTTTTGTTCAAAGTCAATATTAGCCATTACCGTACTCTCAAAAATATCAGTATAGCCATTGGTCAAGCTGGCCATCGGATTGACTGCACCTTGGTCATTACCACCTGCATACGCTCCCCAATAAATCCAATTATTTACACCGTCTGCCGGATAAGCGATAGGGAAATCCACCGGATTGGAGTTCATTACAGCCGAATAAAGGTTGCCTACAGAGGTGTTAGGCTGTCTCAAGTCATTCAACTGCACATTCAGGTGCAAAGAAATGGTTGATGTCTTAGACATGTGAAAATCAATATTGTTCTGGAAGGTATACTTCATCAAATCAATATTATTCTTGTAAGAGAAATACTTGGATGCTTCGTTTTTCAGCATACCGGTTTCGTGATTGGCTCCCACATTCATGAAGTAAGTAATCTTCTTCGTACCTCCGCGGATATTGAAGTTGGCTTTTTGGTTGAACGCCAAATCTTTGAACAAAGAACCATACCAGTCTACATTAGGCCAGATATAGGGATTTACCCCATTACGGGTATTCTCTATCTGTTCTTGAGTATAAAGGATATTACCTGTTCCTTCATTAGTTACAGCTTCATTATACAGCTCCATGTAACGGTATCCGTCTACAAAGCTAGGCACTTTCGTAGGTTGTGTGATATTCGTTTCCACACGCACGCCAATAATAGGCTTCTCAAGGTCGGCACCACTCTTGGTCGTAACAATCATTACACCATTGGCTCCACGCGTACCATACATGGCAGTGGCAGTCGCATCTTTCAAAATAGAGAATCCTTCTATAATTTCAGGATCAAGCGCATCCAAGTCTGCCGAACTCACTTCCACCCCATCCAAAATAATAAGCGGAGAAGTCATACCACTCAAAGTAGAAATACCACGAATGTAAAAATCAGAACCATTACTGCCCGGCTGTCCGCTACGCTGATAGGCAATAACTCCCGAAAGACGTCCGGCAAAAGAGTTAGAAAGATTGGCAGAAGGCACTTTCAAGTCATTAGGACGAACCGTTTGAATAGAACCCACGATAGATTCTTTCTTTTGTCCGGTTCCGAAAGCCGTAACCACAACCTCTCCCAAAGTCTCGCTATCCTCCTTCATTTTAATTCTCAAGCTCTTTTGGTCTCCCACTTTCACTTCTTGAGTCTTATAACCAATATAAGAGAAGACTAAAATGTCTTTCGAAGACACATCGATAGAAAATTTACCGTCATAATCGGTAATTGTCCCCAAAGTAGAATTTCCCTTAACTCGGACATTAACACCAATAACCGGTTCTCCTGCTTCATCTACTATAATGCCCTCCACCTTACGATTTTGCTGCACAATAGTAGATTCATCTGTGACAGGAATACCGGATGCACCAATTTCCGGGAAAAAGGAGCATAGCAAAGCTGCCAATAGAAACGTCTTTTTCATAATACTCTCTAAATTTTATGTTAATAAATAATCAATGTCATTTATTTCCCATAAAACGGCTAACACATCATTTGTCGAATCAGTTTATACTCATATTTTAACTCTACTTTAAGCTAATATTTTAACTTAAACTTGATGTTATAACCATCTTTCTTAGTTCCTGTAGAACTAAGTATATCTTATGGCTTTTGTATACTGGGTGCAAATATATAAATTTTTTAAGATATAAAAAGAAATGGAGAGATATTTTTATAAAAAAGAACTAATTATATAAAATAGAGCGTCAAATAGGTTACTTTTATACAAATAAAACATTTTTTCTCTCTTCCATTTACCATTATTAAACTATATCTCGATAGAATATAAGTAGAATATGGGTAGAATGAATCAATATATACTCTCTCAATATATCATAAATCGGTCCGTTTGCAATATGGAATATTTACGTTTCTTAGTTCTACAGGAACTTTATATAATTACATAAACTTCCCCATCCGATCTGGCTTTAAACCAACCTTCAATATATAAAATAGAAAAAGAGTAGAAATGCTAATTTATCTGTTTCCCAATATATTATGTAAAGGAATACATATATTAGTCACACAGATGATGCGTGTCAACCGTGCACGTAACCATATCAAGTTACGATTAGTGACTGAACAAATACAGCATCAGTGAAAATTTCATAGGTACAACCATCGGTATCCCTGTCCTGTCTACATACTTCCAATAAGTCCATCAATAAAAAGCAAGTAATGCCCGTCCTTATAGAGCAAATACATAGCTTGATGGAAAGCAGGTTGCGATTGCTTAACCACGGACGTGGTTAAGCCTGCCCACCCGGGTGGTTAGAGTTAGTCACAGGGGTGGTTAACGTTAGCCACGACCGTGGTTAAGAGAAAATTCACTTTCATCAATAAAGGAAGAAACAAAAGTATTGTCCGGCGGAATACTTCACGGCCAACCGAAGCTTAAATGATTATCTATGACATCAAGTAGAAGAAAAAACGGAGAAATACCACATTTCACAAACAAACTGTTTCTAAGTTGGATTGCATCAGACCCTATCGCTTGGTAAGAGCACAACTTTGTCATTACAAATGAGAACTCGACAAAGTGAGGACTTGTACTTCCATGAAATGGCGTACCTCTAAACAGAAAAAAATGGAAGTGGCATGGTATCAGATAGAGAAAGAGCTCACTGTAATAGATGATATATCTACTGAGCCATTATTAACAGTTGCGTAAGTAAGATAAAATCGGATAGTTAAAAGCGGCTTGATTGACATTCTGTTGACACAAATAAAAAAGACTCCTAACAAACTGCTGAATAACAATCTATTAGGAATCTTTATTGTGGACCAGCCTGGGCTTGAACCAGGGACCTCCAGATTATGAGAACGATAAGATGATGTTCTGTGATAGTCTACTTCGCACGTTTTCGCTGTGTATCAATTAGTTGTGAATTTTACTATTCCCTATAAAACTCACTAAATACCCCTAACTGAAACCATTTGTTTTCGCATTGTTTTCGCAGAAATGATGGAGAAAACACATAAATAGAGTATGATAGTGGCGTTTGACATGAGTATGAAAGTTAAATAGTGTCTATGAGACTTGATTTTCATCTTGTTATTGCACGAAAATGAAGATAATTCATTACCTTTGCATCATTATGTAAGGTGAGCCATGACCAAAAGGTGCTCTTTCCCCAAAAGGAAAAGTGAGTTTGCCTAACTTTCGTGGGAGGGTCATCCCATTCCGATGAATCAAGGCGTAGAGGGAGTATTAGTCGGAAGATACTCTATTTCAAACAATACGTGAGAGTTGCTTCAGGGGTTGAGACCGATTAGCAGAAGCCCGGTTACCAGTCAGCGACAGGAGACAACGAGATTGCACCGCTGCATATAACGACAATGTTTTATCCGTCAAAGGATAGGGACTCAGTGGTTATATGCAGCGTTTTGTATATGTACGCCTCACATTACAAAGCGGCTGTGTTCAGAGGTTATGTTGAACATAAACTATTGAATGCAATGGAAAAATTAACCAAATCCATGCCCCTTTTCAAAGAGCGTGGTTGTACTGTATCACTTGCCCTTGATATTCGAACCAACAGGAGGAAATCAAGTGAGTACCCTTTATCTGTGCGTTTTACATTAGAACGTAGAGCTTTTTATTATCCCGTTGGTGGGTCTTATACTGCAAAAGAGTTTTCGGACATTTGTAGTGCTGTAAAATGTAGGAGCGAGAACTACAAGTTGCAAAAGGAATGGAAGGACACGTTTATTCCCAAGTACAAGGAAATCTTGATGAATCTGAACAAGGGAGGCATCCTCACATACGAAATGGTACGTCGATGTATAATAGACGGTGAAGAAGCAACATCCATAGATGACAACGCTACTGCCTCTCAATCTTTTGTTGGCATTTGGGAGCAAGTCCTCCATGACCTCCGAACAGAAGATGGCGGAGTACGCTTTACCACAGCCGAAAGTTACGAGTGTTCTCTCAAATCATTCAGAAAGATTCTTGGAGAGAATGCCATAAAAGACTTTTGTATCAGTGCGGCAGAACTTCAGAAATGGAAGGACGGAATGCACAATGGGGTAAAAGACGAGAATGGTGTGATTGTCGGGAAAATCAGCGACACTACCGCTGGCATC
>OLCN01000386.1_pt1 | contig 7576 bp, 7 predicted proteins | sample 1607381 | NCBI WGS metagenome assembly OLCN01 (sample SAMN02674597, study PRJEB24791) | human gut metagenome, SKBSTL013 | isolation source: stool | host: Homo sapiens | place: USA | reverse complement strand
ACTGGAGCTTTTGCTCTGGGAAGGAGATGACGGGCGGCGATCTTTCAGTCAGGAAACCTGCCTGCTGTTGGTACGGGGGTGCAAACCCCAGATCACGAGGAATTGGTTGTACCAAAAAGCCCTGAAACAACAGAGGTCTTTTTGTCATGCCATCCGCAGGACAGAAGGGCCTCTTCTTTCATCTTTCTTTCCTGTACCCTTTGTTTGGTTCAAACCGCAATTTATCCAGCAGGAAAGGACAAGAACAATGAGAAAGATCGAAACCAAAAAGCTGGCCGCAGCTGTTACAGCTCTGGCTCTGTGCGCCGGCGTGCTCACCGGCTGCGGCGGTGCTGCTTCCGGCACTGCATCCAGCACCGCTGCGTCTTCCGCTTCCAGCGAAGCGAGCAGCGAGGAGGCTGACGAAATGGCAGCAAAGAACGTGGCAGACCTGATCGATGCCATCTATGTGCAGGAGCGCACCGATGACACCGACGCCCAGTGCGAAGCCGCCAAGGCTGCCTGGGATGCCCTGACCGACACCCAGAAGGAACTGGTGGAAGGTGAGAATGCCGACCCCGACTACTTTGGCCGTGACACCGGCGATGCTTCCAAGGACGATGCCCGCAATCAGGACGACATTGGCGACAACGAGCTGCTGGTGGTCTCCTTCGGCACCTCCTTCAACGACAGCCGCGTGAAGGACATCAAGGGCATCGAGGACGCCCTGCAGGCCGCCTACCCTGACTGGAGCGTGCGCCGCGCCTTTACCGCACAGATCATCATCAACCATGTGCAGGCCCGTGACGGCGAGAAGATCGACAACATGGAGCAGGCTCTGGAGCGCGCTGTCGCCAACGGCGTGAAGCAGCTGGTGGTGCAGCCCACCCATCTGATGCACGGTGCTGAGTACGACGAGATGTGCGCCGCCATTGACAAGGTTCGTGACAAGTTCGAGTCCGTTGAGATCGCCGAGCCCATGCTGGGTGAGGTGGGAAGCGACGCCACCGTCATCAACACCGATAAGGAAGCCGTTGCCAAGGCCGTCGTCGCCGCTGCTCTGAGCGAGAGCGGTTACGAGTCCACCGCCGCCGCCAAGGAGGCCGGTGTGGCTTATGTGCTGATGGGTCACGGTACGGCGCATGTGGCGAAGGTCACTTACAGCCAGATGGCCACCCAGATGGACAAGCTGGGCTATGAGAACGTGTTCATCGGCACCGTGGAGGGCGAGCCTGAGAATACCTCCTGCGAGGCCGTGATCGCAGCTGTCAAGGAAGCCGGTTACACCACCGTGGTGCTGCGTCCCCTGATGGTCGTGGCGGGCGACCACGCCAACAACGATATGGCTGGTGCGGACGAGGATTCCTGGAAGACCATGTTTGAGGCCGCCGGTCTCACCGTGAACTGCCAGATCTCCGGCCTGGGCCGTATCGATGCCATCCACGCGCTGTATGTCGCCCACACCAAGGCGGCTATCGACGCCATTGCGTAACAAGGACTGAACGGGCTCCGGGGCGGTATACCATCGCCTCGGAGCCTTTTTCAAAGCAAGGAGGACTTTACCATGAAAAAAATTCTTTCGTTTCTGCTGGCCACTCTGATGATGACAGCGCTGCTGGTGGGCTGCGGGCAGCAGCAGACCGATGCCCCCGGCAACGATGAGCCCGACCAGCCCGCTCTGGCGGACGGCGTATACACCGCCGACTTCAACACCGACAGCAGTATGTTCCACGCCAACGAGACCTGCGACGGCAAGGGCGTGCTGACCGTGAAGGACGGCCAGATGACCATTCACGTCAGTCTCGCCTCCACCAGCATCGTGAATCTGTTCCCCGGTTTGAAGGAGGACGCCCAGAAGGACGGCGCCGTGCTGCTGCAGCCCACCAAGGATACCGTCACCTATCCCGATGGCCTGACCGAGACGGTCAACGGCTTTGATATCCCCGTGCCCGCACTGGACGAGGAGTTCGACGTGGCCCTCATCGGCAAGAAGGGCGTGTGGTATGACCACAAGGTTTCCGTCTCCAACCCTGTTCTGAAGGAGGATGACGGCGTGGACGCTGCCGCCATTACGCTGGCGGACGGCACTTACACCATTGAGGTGGGCTTCGAGGGCGGCTCCGGTAAGTCCCATGTGCTGACCCCCTGCACCCTGAAGGTGGAGAACGGCGCTGCCACCGCCACCATCGTGTGGAGCAGCCAGAAGTACGACTATATGCTGGTGGACGGCCAGCGCTATGACGTTCTCACCACCGAGGGCGGCTCCACCTTTGAGATCCCCGTGCGGGCGCTGGATACCCCGCTGACGGTGATCGGCGACACCACCGCTATGAGCACCCCCCACGAGATCGAGTACACCCTGACCTTTGATTCCACCACGGTGGCGGAGGCAGCCCAGTGAAACGGCTGACCGCCGCGGTACTGGCGCTGCTGCTGATGCTGTCCCTCTGTGGCTGCGGCACGGCAGACGCCCCTGCCAAAACAGATGGACAAACTGTCTCCGTATCGTGGGATGAGTTGGTCTTTGACCGTACCATGCCCCTGCGCTATGCCCAGCAGTTTACCGTAGAGTATGCCGGAGAGAGCTACAAGCGCATTACCATCAACAACGACCGGGTGTACCTGCTGGTAGCGGAGGGCGCGGCGGTACCGGAGGGCGTACCCGTCGGCGTCACCGTTTTGCACCAGCCGCTGGACCAGATCTATCTGGTAGCCGCCGCCGCCATGGACTACTTCGACAAGCTGGACGCCGTCGGGTGCATCACCCTCAGCGGCAAAAAGCAGTCGGACTGGTATATCCAACGTGCCAAGGACGCCATGGACAGCGGAGCGCTGGTATACGCCGGCAAGTACTCCGAGCCGGATTATGAGCTGATCTTGTCACAGGGTTGCGATCTGGCGGTGGAAAACACCATGATCTATCACTCTCCGGCGGTGCTGGAGCAACTGGAGCGGCTGGGCATCCCCGTGCTGGTGGAGACATCCAGCTACGAGACCCAGCCCATGGGCCGGATGGAGTGGATCAAGCTGTACGGAGCGCTGCTGGACAGGGAGGACGAGGCCGAGGCGCTGTTCAACGCAAAGATGGACAGCATGGCGGACGTACTGGAGCAGCAGCCCACCGGAAAGACCGTGGCGTTTTTCTACATCACCAGCAGCGGCGCTGTAAACGTCCGCAAGTCCACGGACTATGTGGCGAAGTGCGTTGCCATCGCAGGCGGAGACTATGTCTCCTTCGACGAATCGGCGGAGGACAACGCCCAGTCCACCGTCAACATTCAGATGGAATCCTTCTACCACGGTGCAGTGGACGCCGATGTGCTGATCTACAACAGCATCATCGATGGCGAGCTGCACACGCTGGACGAATTGGTGGCACTGGATCCACTGATGGCCGACTTCAAGGCCGTCAAGAGCGGTAATGTGTGGTGCCTGACCAAAAACTTCTATCAGGAGTCGCTGGAGCTGAGCGATCTCATTCTGGACGTGAACCATGCGTTGAACGACGCGCCGGATACGGCTTTTCACTTTCTGACACGGATGAAGTGAGCATTTTTTACATCATAAGGAGGAGCGGCATGAAGAGAAACCGAACACTTCGCATCTGGGGAGGCTTCTTGCTGCTCCTCCTGCTTTTATTCACATTTTTGATTTGGAATATCTTCGCGGGAAGCGTTTCTCTTTCCGCGTCTGAGATATGGCGGATTCTGCTGGGCAGCGACGCGGGCTTTACCCAAAGCCAGATCATCATGAAGATCCGTCTGCCCCGGCTTCTGTCGGCGCTGATCCTGGGCGGGGCGCTGTCCCTGTCCGGCTATCTGCTGCAAACCTTCTTCCACAACCCCATCGCAGGCCCCTTCGTGCTGGGCATCTCCTCCGGCGCAAAGATGACGGTGTGCGTGGCCATGCTGGTGCTGCTGAGCCGTGGCAAGACCACCTCCTCCGCCATTCTCATCGCAGCGGCCTTCGTGGGAGCTATGGTATCCATGGGCTTCGTGCTGCTGATCTCCCAGCGGGTCAAGCGCATGAGCCTGCTGGTAGTCTGCGGCGTGATGATCGGCTATATCTGCTCGGCACTGACGGATTTTCTCGTGACCTTTGCCGACGATTCCAGCATCGTGAATCTGCACAACTGGTCTCTCGGCTCCTTCTCCGGCATGAGCTGGGACAACGTAAAGACTATGGCCGTTGTCTGCGGCATCACGCTGCTGCTGACCTTCCTGCTTTCCAAGCCCATCCGGGCGTACCAGTTGGGCGAGGTCTATGCCCAGAATATGGGCGTCCCCCTGCGGGCCTTCCGGACGGCGCTGATCCTGTTGTCCAGTGTGCTGTCCGCCTGCGTCACGGCCTTTGCCGGCCCCATCTCCTTTGTTGGCATCGCAGTGCCGCACCTGATGAAGTCCCTGTTCAAATCGGCGGAGCCGCTGTGTATGATCCCAGCCTGCTTCCTGGGCGGCGGCGTGTTCTGCCTGTTCTGCGACCTCATCGCCCGCACCGCCTTTGCCCCCACAGAGGTGAGCATCAGCTCCGTCACGGCGGTATTCGGCGCACCCATCGTCATCTACATGATGATCCACAGAAAGGCGGCGTGAGTATGGCAGCATATCTGGAAACCAAGGCGCTTGCCGTGGGCTACCACGGCAAGCCGCTGATTGAAGATGTCGCCCTCCATGTGCAGCGGGGCAAGATCGTGACGCTCATCGGCCCCAACGGGTCGGGAAAATCCACCATCTTAAAAACCATTATCGGCCAGCTCTCCAAGGTGTCCGGCACAGTGTTTCTGGACGGCAAGGCCATGGAGGAGCGCAGCCGCAATGAGATCGCCCGGCGCATGGCCATTTTGATGACGGCCCGCATGGAGCCGGAGCTGATGACCTGCCGGGACGTGGTGAGCAGCGGCCGCTACCCCTATACCGGGCGGCTGGGCATTTTGCAGCCGGAGGATCAAGCCATCGTGGAGCGCTCGCTGGAGCAGGTAGGCGGCATGGAGTTTGCTGACCGGCCCTTCTCCGCCATCAGTGACGGACAGCGCCAGCGCATCCTGTTGGCCCGGGCCCTGTGTCAGGAGCCGGAGATCATCGTGCTGGACGAGCCCACCAGCTTTCTGGATATTCGCTACAAGTTGGAGCTTTTGACGGTGCTCAAGCGCATGGTGCGGGAGAACGATCTGGCGGTGCTGCTGTCCCTCCACGAGCTGGAGCTGGCGGAGCGCATTTCCGACACGGTGGTGTGCGTGGCGGGCGACCGCATCGACCGCATCGGCACCCCGGAGGAGATTTTCACCCGCGAGTATATCGCAAAGCTGTACCGGATGGAGCACGGGAAGTACGACCCCTGCTTCGACAGCCTGGAATTTGTGCCGTAAGGAGTGCTATCATGGAAAAACAAGGTGTTTTTTACGCCGTCAGCGTGGGTCCCGGCGACCCGGAGCTGCTGACCCGGCAGGCGTGCCGGGTCTTGACGGACTGCGGCGTGGTGGCCGCTCCCCGGATGAAGTCCGGGCGGATGCTGGCGCTGGACATCGCCGCCGGTGCTGTGGATATGCAGGGCAAGACCATATTGCCGTTGGATTTCACCATGGCGCGTGACGCGGCGGTACGGGAGGACAGCTACCGCACGGCGGCTGCCGCCATCGAAACGGCACTGGCGGCCGGGCAGGACGTGGCCATGGTCAATCTGGGCGACGTGTCCGTGTACGCCACGGCCTACTATATTCTGGAGCGCATCCGCTCTGACGGGTTTAAAACGGTGATGTGTTCCGGCGTCACCAGCTTCTGCGCCGTGGCGGCGCGGCTGGGGCGCAGCCTCACCCGCATGGAGGAGCCCCTCCACATCCTGCCGGGCAGCGCCGATCTGGACAGTGCGCTGACGCTGCCGGGAACGAAGGTTATCATGAAGTCCGGCAAGGCCATCCACGAGACGGCGGCGGCGCTGGAGCGCCGCGGCCTGCTGGCAAATGCCGGGATGGTGGCAGATTGCGGACTGGAAACAGAGCAGGTCTACACCGACCTGCGGCAGCTGCCGGAGGAGATCAGCTATTTTGCCACCATCGTGGCGGATTGAGAGGTCGCTATGGAGCAAAAAGTCCCCCGCTTGGTGCTGGCCGGTACCAACAGCGGCTGCGGCAAGACCACCGTCACCTGCGCCGTTTTGCAGGCGCTGGTATCGCGGGGGCTGCGGGTAGGCGCGGCAAAATGCGGCCCGGATTACATCGACCCCATGTTCCATAGCCGGGTCATCGGCGCGAAAAGCTCCAATTTGGACAGCTTCTTTTTTGACCGCGACACCATGCGCTATCTGCTGGCTCACAACGGTCAGGACTGCGATATCACGGTGATTGAAGGGGTCATGGGCTATTATGACGGTCTGGGGCTGACATCCACCCGCGCCAGCACCTACGAGGCGGCGCGCTCGACCGACAGCCCCGTGGTGCTGGTGGTCAACGCACGGGGGGCGGCGTTGTCCGTTGTGGCGGCGGTGCAGGGCTTTCTGGACTTCGCGCCGGACAACAACGTGCAGGGCGTCATTCTCAACGGGTGCAGTGCCATGAGCTACGGTGCGCTGGCGCGGGAGCTGGAAAGCCGGCTGGGCGTCCGCGCCTGCGGCTATCTGCCCAGGCTGCCAGAGTGTACGCTGGAGAGCCGCCACCTGGGGCTCATCACTGCGGACGAGGTAGCCGACCTGCAAGAGAAGCTGCGCAAGCTGGCGGCCGAGGCAGAAAAAACGCTGGACATAGCCGCCCTGCTGGAAATTGCGGCTGCCGCGCCGCCGCTTCGCTTTACGCCGCCGGTATTGCCGGAAAAGGGCGCGCCGGTGCGGATCGGCGTGGCCCGTGACCGGGCGTTCTGCTTTTACTACGAGGACAGCCTCGACCTTTTGCGGCAGCTGGGCGCGGAGCTGGTGCCCTTCAGCCCCCTGACGGATGAACGGCTTCCCAACGGTGTACAGGGGCTGTACTTAGGCGGCGGCTACCCGGAACTTTACGCGACGCAGTTGGAGGAAAACCGTACCCTGCGCGGGCAGCTTCGGGAGGCCGCACACGCGGGAATGCCCTGTATCGCCGAGTGCGGCGGCTTCATGTATCTGACGCAGTCCATCGCAGGCCGCGCCATGGTGGGTGCGCTGCCGGGGGACTGCTTTGATACGGGGAGGCTGACCCGGTTCGGCTACATCACCGCCACGGCGCAGGCGGACAGCCTCCTCTGCCGCGCCGGAGAGCAGGTACCCATGCATGAATTCCACCACTGGGATACCCCCCAGCCCGGCGGCGCTTTTCTGGCGGTAAAGCCCTCCGGTAAGCAGTGGCGCTGTGCGTATGCCACGGACACTCTGTACGCGGGCTTCCCCCACTTCCATTTTTACGCCAAGCCCGTCATGGCACAGCGCTTTTTGGCGGCTTGCAGAAAGGAGACGCTATGATGGAGCAAATGAAGCCTATGGACATTGAGAAGCGCAGTTTCGCCATCATCACCGAGCTGCTGGGCGACCGGCGGCTGGACCCGGAAAACGAGCTGGTCATCAAACGGGTCATCCACACCACGGCGGATTTTGACTATGTGGACAATCTGGTCTTTTCCGAGATCGGAAGAGCACACGT
>OLCN01000350.1_pt1 | contig 7893 bp, 6 predicted proteins | sample 1607381 | NCBI WGS metagenome assembly OLCN01 (sample SAMN02674597, study PRJEB24791) | human gut metagenome, SKBSTL013 | isolation source: stool | host: Homo sapiens | place: USA | reverse complement strand
GTTCTCATCAAAGGGCGTAACCATCGCGGGAATGACGCCCCGAATGTCTTTCACGGAAAAGTTGCTCATAAGCCTGTCTCCTTGTGTGTTGTCGTGTACACTGTATGACTGATTTGCGGAAAAGTCAACCCTTAACCGCGCCGAGGGTGATGCCCTTGGTGAAGTACTTTTGGAAAATGAGGAAGATGGTGATGATCGGCACGCTGGCGAGCGTCGCGCCCGCCATAATCAGGCCGAAATCCGTGCTGGCTTCCGCCTGCATCTTCGCGATGCCCAGCGAGATGGTGAGCTTGCTCTGCGAGTTGAGCATAATCAGCTGGAGGAAGTAATCGTTCCAGGCGTTGATGAAGGTGAAAATCGCCAGCGCGCCCACGCCCGGCTTGATCATCGGGAAGACGATATCCACAAAAGTGCGGACCTCGCCCGCGCCGTCGATCTTCGCGGCTTCCAGCATCTCGTTGGGAATGCCCTCGGCGAACTGCTTCATCAGGAATACGCCGAACGGCCAGCCGACGATGGGGAAGATGACCGCCCAGATGGTATTGTACAGGTTCAGTGCGCTCATCTCGCGCAGCAGGGGGATCAGGATGACCTGCTTGGGCAGTGCCATGGCGCAGACGATGAGGGTGAACAGCAGCTTGCGGCCCACAAAGCGCTTTTTGGCCAGCGCATAACCGGCCATGGCGGCGGTCAGGCAGGTAAGGATCATGGACATAACGGCCATAAACACGGTGTTGATCATCCAACGGATGGCAGCGGGAGCCATGGGGCCTACCGAGAAGTAGACGGGCTCGCCGTTGGCGCTGAACTTGGAGCCGAAGGGCACGGCCAGCTGCCACAGCGGGGCACGCTTGCCGGCAAACAGTTTCTGGTAGTTGGTCAGCACCCACTGGCTGGGCCACCACTCCGGGGTGGTCGCGTTGATGGCGGCACCGGTCTTGAAAGAGCCGGTGATGATCCAGTACAGCGGGAAGGCGAACAGCACCGCCATAATGCTGATGAGGATGATCGCCAGAATGGCGTAGGCGCTCATCTTTTTCAGTTTACTGGGATGGCGCTCCAACGGTTTTTGCTTTTTTGCAGCAGTTGCACGCATTGTTCCGCACCTCCTTAATTATCCTTGTTGCCCAGCTTGAACTGGACAGCAGACAGAATGGCGATGATCACCGCCAGCACCACGCCCATGGCGTTGCCGTAGCCGTACTTGTACTGCTTGAAGGCGGTGTAGTAGATGTAGTACATGATGGTATCGGTCTTGTGGTTGGGGCCGCCGGAAGTCAGCAGCTGGATCAGTGCAAAGCACTGGAAGGAGTTGATGGTGGTGATGACCAGAATGTACAGGGTGGTGGGCATAATGGCCGGCCACTTGATCTTCCAGAAGCACTGGAAGTCGGTCGCGCCGTCCACCTCGGCAGCCTCCACGATGGACTGATCCACGTTGCCCAGTGCCGAAACGTACAGCACGATGGGCTGACCCACGGAGGTAGTGAGCAAAATCAGGATGATACAGCCCAGTGCAAACCGCTCGTCACCCAGCCAGTTGATGTTCTTGTCCAGAATACCAAGGCTCTTGCCCAGATAGTTGAAGATGCCGTAGTAGTTGTTGTACATCCACTTCCACACCACGGTAACGGCGACAGAGCCGGTGACCACGGGCAGGTAGAACACGCAGCGGAAAAGGCTGGTGGCCCACTCCGGCAGGTCTACGATGGCGGAGGACACCCACAGCGAGAAGATGCAGGTGATGGGCACCGACACAATAACGATGACGAAGGTGTTCTTTAATGCACCAAGGAAGATGGGGTCGGCAAACAGGGTCTTGTAGTTTGCCATTCCCACAAAGATATCCGCGCGGTTCATGGTGGAGTCAAAGAAGCTGGTCACCACGCAGAGGATCATGGGGTAGATGACGAAGCCCAGAAAGAAGATCAGGCTGGGCAGCAGGAAGCAGTAGGAGGCGAAGGTTTCGCGCCGTACCAGCGCACTGCTGCGTTTGGGCTCTTTCATTGCCGTCTTTGCAGCCAAGAGGATCACCAGACCTTTCGTTTGAGAGTGTTTTTTCCGTAAAAGGGCCCCTCCCTCACCCGGAGGAAGGGGCCTTGCGGTTCAGCTGTGATGCAGTTCAGAGAAACTAGCGCTTATGCCTCGGCAGCAGCGGCTGCGTTTGCGTTGTCCACAAAGGTCTTGACGGCAGTCTCGACGGCCTCGCCGGAGCCCACGCGCTGCAGCATATTCCACCACTCGGTGCGGGCGGTGGTCCAGCCCGGGGTGATCTGGTAGTAGTCGCCCAGATAGCCCATGAACTTGCTGTACTCGCTCATGACCTCGTTGCCGGCGTAGATGTCGCCCACGCTGGTGCGGACGGGGAAGTAGGTGGAAGCCAGCACGCTGTCCTTGACCTGAGAGGGATCGGCAGCGATGAACTCGATAAAGGTCTTTGCAGCCTTGATCTTGGCCTCGTCGCCGTTATCAAAGATGCCGAAGCCCCAGATGCCGCCGCACAGCTTCGGGTCGCCGCTTTCGGTGGGGAATGCCATGGGGAAGATCTCGTCGCCGCTGATGGTCTGGCCTGCGGCAGCGGTGTCAGCGTTCAGCTGCTGTGCAATGTTCCAGCAGAAAGCCATCTGCAGGGTGCCGTTGCGGAACAGGGTGATCTCCTCGCCGCCGTTGATGGAGGGATCGAAGTTGACGCCCTTTGCATCGTACAGAGTCTGAATGGCCTTGATGTTCTCGGCAGAGTCGGCGGTGTACTTGGTGTGGGCCGCATCGGTAAAGGTGCCGCCGTACATATTGTTGATGATGGCGCGGGTGCCCTGATCACCGCCCTGACCGCTGCAGTAGATGGCTGCTACGTTCTCGTAGCCGCCCTTGTACAGTGCGTCCACAGTGTTCAGGAAGCCCTCGGTGCTCCAGGTGTGCTTGTCGGTATCAATGTATTTGTCCGCGCCCACTTCCTTGACCTTGGTCATGTTCACGGCCATGCAGTGTGCGGTCATGCACAGGGGGTACTCGTAGTAGTCGCCCTTCTCGTTGTGGCAGGCAGACTCCACAGAAGCGTAGATGTCTTTCTTGGCATCGTCGGTCCACAGATCGTTCAGCGGAGCCATAACGCCCTTGGCACCCCAGTTGGCCACCAGACGCTCGGGGCCTTCCATGACCAGATCGGGTGCGCTGCCGCCCTCGATGGCGGTGTTCACCTGATCGTCGCCGTTGGTGTAGTCCAGATACTCCACGGTCACCTTGATGTCGGGGTACTTTGCGTTGAAGCTGGAGACCAGGTTCTGGACAGTCTCATCATTGCCCCAGCCGCCGATGGGGTATGTCCACAGCTTGATGCTTGCGCCGGTGCTGGCTGCACTTGCAGCAGAGGAAGCGGTGGAGGAAGCAGCAGTGCTGGTGGAGGAGGAACCGCCGCAGGCGGCCAGCGCACCGGCAGCGCCCAGAATACCGGCAGCCTTCAGGAAGGAACGGCGGGAAATGCAGTTTTTCATGGTAGATTCTCCTTGTTCATCTTCTTCGACCCATCGGGGGATCGTACTCCGTTTTGCTCGTAGCGGCTGCTCGTGTCCGCAGCCGTTGTTTGTAGCCTAATTATAGAAAATTATTTTCATTTTGTCTATTCGTTCTTTTCATAAATTTTCATTTTCAAACCCGGCAGTCTGCACAAAATTGTGGGATATCAGAAAAAACACAATATTTTCATCCACTTTACTTGTCAAAATAGTTACAAAACGGTACACTTTCCCCGGCTACTATGAAAATCGCTTTCAGTCGTAAAATTGCAAAAATGAAAAGTATTTTCACCATTTGGGCCGTTTTTTCCTTCAAAACTGTGCCCTCTGCACAGAACTGGCGGGTAAAATGTGTTCATTACGCCTCTTGCACAGCGGCGCGGTTTCTCTTATACTTTTATATAAGAAGGTAAGCACGAATACGGCACCGGCACCCGCCGGCGGCCTAAGTCAGGAGAGGGAAGAATGTCTACAAATTTTTGGGAGCTGCTGCAGCAGCATCAGGGCGACCTGACAAAATCCGGCCGCATGGTGGCCGAATATCTGGTGCAGCACGCTGCGGAGGCACAGTATCTGTCCATATCATCGCTGGCCAGAGAGTGTCAGGTGGCCGAGGCCACGGTGTTCCGGTTCTGCCGGGCGCTGGGCTTTGAGGGCTACCACGAAATGCGCATTGCGCTGGCGCAGGCCAATGCCACCGGTGTGCTGGTAAACCAGCAGGAGCCTGCCCCAGACGCCGACACCGCCACCCTGTGCGAGCACGCCTCAGCACTGTTCATGACCGCCATCAATGGCACCCAGAATGCCCTTTCGCCGCAGGCAGTGGAGCAGGCGGTGGCGCTGCTGCACAGCGCCCGGCAGGTGTTCTGCATGGGACAGGGCGGCAGCATGGCCGCCGCCAAAGAGATCTGCGCCCGGTTCGCCTGCATCACCAACAAGTTCCGCGCCGTTGCCGACAGCCACATGCAGGTCATGGCTGCCAGCCTGATGACCGAGCAGGACGTGGTGCTGTTCGTCTCCTACTCCGGCGCCACCCGGGACCTGATGGAGACCCTGCGCACCGCCAAGGCCAACGGCGCAAAGATCATCCTGATCACCCACTACGAGGACTCCCCCGGCGCAAAGCTGGCAGACATCGTGCTGCTGTGCGGCGCACAGGAAAGCCCGCTGGATTCCGGCAGCATCCCCATCAAGGTGGCGGTGCTGTATGTAGCCGAAGTGCTGGTGCTGCGGTACATTCTGGACGATAAGCCCGGCAGCACCGAAGCGCAGGAGCACACCACCGAGGCGCTGGCTGTAAAGATGCTTTGAGTATCAACTTAAAATTTCAGGTTCCATCATAAAAGTTGGGGTCGGGAGAAAATCCCGACCCCATTCTTTATAGAACAAAAAATCGGTCAGACCCGCAGGCCTGACCGATTTCCAGCTTATCAATGATGTTGCAGCGCTGTACGCTTAATCGCGGCGGCGGCTGTTAAGACCCAGCAGACGCACCACATACAGGAAGATGTTGATGAAGTCCAGATACAGCGTCAGTGCGCCGTAGATGGAAGCCTTTTCCGCCAGCTCGCTGTCCCCTGCGTAGTAGGAGTACATCTGGCTCAGCTTCTGGGTGTCGTAGGCGGTCAGCAGCATGAACACCACCAGACCGATGCCGGAATACAGCACCGTGCCCATAAAGCCCATGCCGAACAGCACACCGACGAAACCGGTGATAAGCAGCGCAAACAGTGCCATCATCAGTTTAGGGCCCCAGCCGGACAGATCTTTGTGGGTGGTGGTGCCGTAAACTGCCATCAGGCCAAAGTACAGCGAGGTGGCAAGGAAGGCCAGCACCAGTGTGCCCAGATCAAAGGCAAGGAAATAGTAGCTCAGCACCATGCCGTTGAGCAGGGCGTAGCCTAAGAACACCCCTCTTGCCGCGCCCACGGACATATTCTGCACCCGAGCGCTCAGCACGAACACCAGCGCCAGCTCGGCAATGGTAAACAGCAGGTACAGCGAATTGACCACATAAAACAGCGGGGTGGTGGCGGTGACAAACGCCGCCGCAAAGGTGATCAGCAGTCCCAGCGCCATCCAGCGGTAGGTGCGGGTCATATAATCAGCCGAGGTCATTGTAGGCTCTGCATAGCCACGGTTGTAATTGTTATAACTCATCTGGGTTCCTCCAGTCTATTCTGCCGGAGCATTTCTCTCTTGCTCCGGTCTACGGAATATAGTATACTGCATAGAAATGAACGTTTCATGAAAAAGGCTGTGATATTGTATGTCCCTTGGACTTTATCTGCATATTCCCTACTGTTTTTCCAAATGTCGGTACTGCGATTTTTATTCCCACCCCGGAGAGCGGGGCGTACCGGACGCCTATGTGGACGCGCTGCTACGGGAGCTGCACCGCTTTGCGCCGGACGCGCCCCTGCGGCCGGACACCCTCTATTTCGGCGGCGGCACGCCCAGCCTGCTCACCCCTGCGCAGGCAGAACGGCTCATCCGGGCAGCAGACCCCGTGCCCGGTGCGGAGATCACCTTGGAGGCAAACCCCGAGACTGTCACCGAGGAGAGTCTGCGGGGCTTCCGGGCAGCAGGGGTGAACCGCATCTCCTTCGGGGTGCAGTCTGCCCGGGACACCCAGCTGCGCACCCTTGGCCGTCCCCACAGCGCTAAGCAGGCGCGGGCAGCCTTTGCCGCCGCCCGGCGCGCCGGGTTTGAGAATATCAGCGGCGACATCATGCTGGCGCTGCCCCACTATACGCAGGCCGAATTTGACGAGACACTGGAGCTGATCGAAAAAGGCGGTGCCACCCACATCTCGGCTTACCTTTTAAAGATCGAGCCGGACTCCGCCTTTGGCAAGCACCCGCCAGAGGGTCTACCCACAAGCGATGAAGCCGCCGATTTCTACCTTTACGCCGTGGAGCAGCTGGAACACCACGGCTACCGCCAGTACGAGATCTCCAACTTTGCAAAGCCGGGCTATGAAGGCCGGCACAACCTCATCTACTGGGACTGCGGCGACTATCTGGGCCTTGGCCCTGCGGCGCACTCCTGCATGGGCGGCAAGCGGTTCTGCTACGCGCCGGACACCGCCGCCTTTCTGCAGGACGCCGCCGCGCCCATCATGGACGGCAGCTGCGGTGCAGAGGACTACCTGATCTTGCAGCTGCGGCTGCGCAAGGGGCTCGATCTTGATGCCTACAAAACCCTGTACGGCAAGCAGTTTTCCACCGCACAACTGGCCTTTGTGCAAAACTGTGTCCGCGCCGGGTACGCCACCTTTGATGGCCGCACCCTTGCCCTGACCCCCGCCGGGCTTATTGTGCAAAACAGTATTCTTGCACAGCTGCTCTGATGGGAGGGCGAAGCAGAAACAGCAGGAAAAAGTATCGTAAAACAAAACCGCAGCGTATTTTGATACGTTGCGGTTTTTGGGTGGGCGCGGGTGGATGTCGCGAGCCGCGCAGAAAAGGAACCCGGGTCGCGGCTCCCAGCGGCTGCGTCGTGCCTTGGGCGGCACGCGCTTCCTGCTGGCCGCAGCCCCAACAGCTCCTCCCTGTTTCTGCCGCTGGCAGCGGTCGTCGCTGTTGCACAGGGGCTTTCCCCCGCCGGACTATTCGGCGGGTCGATGCTGTTCGAATCCACCCTTGCAGCCCCTTTTCAAGGCAGATAAAACAGAAACTCCAGTACCCGGTTCGGATACTGGAGTCCTTGGTGGGCGCGGGTGGATTGCGCGAGCCGCGCTGCTAAAAACAGCCCACTGGGCTGTTTTTGCGCTGTCTTCTGCGACAGCGCCGCAGCTGTTCGAATCCACCCGCTCTATGAGTTTAGCCTTGTCACAAAACAAAAACCTCAGCGCACTTGCATACGCTGAGGCTTTTTGGTGGAGCGAAGCAACCTAAATCCGAACCATTGCCCTCTGGGGAATCTTTGGCGGCAATCTCATCGAAAGTGATGGTTTTTGTGCCGTCTTTGTAGTTAAATGCAATCAAAACTTTTTCATCATAGAGATAAACGGCGTTCACGAAGGTGTTGATGAGCGTTTCCCGGTGGCTTTTCACGTTCGGGTCGAGTTTGCGGAACCGGGTCAGCCAGAACCGAACTTGATTTTCGCTCAACCGTGGCCGAGCGATTTTTTCTTCGGCAATCCGAACTTCAAGCTCTTTCTGCTGGGCTTCCAGCTTTTCCAGCCGCAATTTGGTGGAGTTGGTCAGCACACCCGCCTGGATAGCGTTCAGCATATTCTCAATGCCGTTCTCCACCTCGCGCATCTGCTTTTCCAGTAAGGGGAGCGTGGTGTTTTCCTGATCCTGCAACTCCATGACTTCTGCAACGATGGCATCAATCACGGCATCGTCCTGAATCAGCTTCATGGTTTCAGCTA
>OLCN01000347.1_pt1 | contig 7938 bp, 9 predicted proteins | sample 1607381 | NCBI WGS metagenome assembly OLCN01 (sample SAMN02674597, study PRJEB24791) | human gut metagenome, SKBSTL013 | isolation source: stool | host: Homo sapiens | place: USA | reverse complement strand
GGCCTCGTGGACGCGGCGGTCTACCTCGGCTTCGTCCAAGCCCATGTTCTTGGGGCCAAAGGCGATGTCCTTGTAGCAGGTCTCCTCAAACAGCTGGTACTCCGGGTACTGGAACACAAGCCCGGTGAGGAAGCGGAAATCCCGGATCTTTTCCGGGTCTGCCCACAGGTCGCGGCCGTCGATATAAATTTTGCCGCTGGTGGGCTTGTTCAGGCCGTTCATGTGGGTGATGAGGGTGCTTTTGCCGGAGCCGGTGGCCCCGATGATGCCCACAAAATCGCCCTCTTCTACGGTAAAGCTCACGTCGTCCAGCGCGGTCACTGCGGTGGGCAGGCCGGGGTTATAGACGTAGCTCAGATGTTCTACCTTAATGATATCTGCCATTTCGTCCGCCCCCCTTACTGCAGCAGTTCATACAGCGCCTGTGCGCAGGCACCGGTGTCGATGATGCCCTCCGGCATCGGGATACCGGCCTTCACCAGCTCGTCCCGCAGCTCAGCGGCCTGCGGCACGTCCAGATGCAGCGAACGCACCTTTTCGGTCTGGCTGAACACCTCTTTCGGGGTGCCCTCCATCACCACATGACCCTTGCTCATTACCAGCACACGGTCGGCCTGTGCGGCTTCTTCCATATAGTGGGTGATGGACACCACCGTGATGCCCATGTTCCTGTTCAGGTAGTGGATGGTCTGCATCACCTGCTCGCGGCCGCGCGGGTCCAGCATGGCAGTGGCTTCATCCAAGATCAGGCAGTCCGGGCGCATGGCAACCACACCGGCAATGGCCACGCGCTGCTTCTGACCGCCGGAAAGGTTGTGGGGTGCGCGCTCGCGGTATTCGTAGATGCCGGCCATCTTCATGGAGTCGTCCACGCGGCGGCGCATCTCTTCGGGCGGCACACCGAGGTTTTCCAGTGCAAAGGCAACGTCTTCCTCCACCACGGTGGCAACGATCTGGTTGTCCGGGTTCTGGAACACCATGCCCACGGTCTGGCGGATATCGTAGAGTTTCTCTTCGTCTGCGGTATCCATGCCCTCCACATACACCTTGCCGCTCTCGGGCAACAGGATGGCGTTGAAGTGCTTTGCCAGCGTGGATTTACCACAGCCGTTTGCACCCAGCACCGCCACGAACTCCCCGCGCTTCACCTGCGCAGATACGCCGTCCAGCGCGTAGACCGGCTGCTCGGCATCGTAGCGGAACTTCAAATTTTCAGCAGTTAAAATCGTTTCACTCATGCTTTGTTTCTCTTTCTGGTGGTGCGCCCCTCCGAAAGGGGCTGTACCCCATTCTTAGCATATATTTATCTCAGTCACAGCTGTCGCCGTGACTGAGATAGTATTTTACTTTCATTCTTCCCAAATCGCGGTGGCGCCGCAGGGCACCACGCCGCCGGTGGCAGACACCGGCAGGCCGATCTCGTCGCAGCTGGTCTTGCCGCCAAAGCGGGGCACCAGCGTGGTCTTGAGCATATACTCCATGACTGCCGGGGACAGGCCGGTGGTGTAGCTGTTGACCGCAAAGAACAGCGGGGTATCGCTGAGCACCTCTTCGCACTGGCTGATGAGGTCGTAGATGCAGTCCTCCAGCTTCCAGATCTCGCCGCCGGGGCCGCGGCCGTAGCTGGGCGGGTCCATGATGATGCCGTCGTAGGTGTTGCCCCGGCGCTTTTCCCGCGCCACGAACTTGGCGCAGTCGTCCACCAGCCAGCGGATGGGCTTGTCGGTCAGGCCGCTTGCCACGGCGTTGTCCTTGCCCCATGCCACGATGCCCTTGGAGGCATCCACATGGCAGACGGTAGCACCGGCAGCGGCGCAAGCCAGCGTAGCGCCGCCGGTGTAGCCAAAGAGGTTCAGCACCTTCACCGGGCGGTTCGCGGCACGGATCTTCTGCTGGTACCACGCCCAGTTGACCGCCTGTTCCGGGAACACGCCGGTGTGCTTGAAGCCGGTGGGGCTGACGATGAGGGTGAGCTTATCCTCCCCCTCGCCGCAGCTGATCTTCCACTTTTCCGGCAGACGGCGGCGGTACTCCCACTCGCCGCCGCCCTGATTGGAGCGGTGGTAGATGGCATCTGCCTTTGCCCACAGGGGGCTTTGTTTGGGGGTCTTCCACACCACCTGCGGGTCGGGGCGGATGAGCAAAGTTTCTCCCCAGCGTTCCAGCCGGTTGCCATCGGTGGCATCCAGCAGTTCGTAGTCTTTCCAAGTATCTGCAGGGCGCATAGCGTCCTCCTTCCGTTTATCGCGTCAAAATCCTATATATAATAAGTCAGAACAGGCTCTGCTGGCCGTTTTCCTCGGCGCTGCCGGTCTCCGGGGCTTTCATGCCCAGATGCTCGTAGGCAAGGCGGGTGGCGCAGCGTCCGCGCGGGGTGCGGGTCAAAAAGCCCATCTGCATCAGATACGGCTCGCACAGATCCTCCAGCGTGACCGCCTCCTCGCCCAGCGCAGCGGCCAGCGTTTCCAGACCTACCGGGCCGCCGTTGTACATCTCAATGATGGCGCGCAGCAGACTGCGGTCCAGCTCGTCCAGACCCAGCGCGTCCACGTCCATCCGCTTCAGACCCAGCAGCGCCACATCCCGATCGATGATGCCGTCGCCCAGCACAGTGGCGAAGTCGCGGATGCGCTTCAAAAAGCGGTTCGCCACGCGGGGCGTGCCACGGCTGCACTTTGCCAGCTCATAAGCGCCTTCCGGGGTGATGGGCTGATCCAGAATGCCCGCCGACCGCATGATGATGCGGGAAAGCTCGTCCGGGCTGTACAGCTCCAGCTTGAGCAGCACACCAAAGCGGTCGCGCAGCGGGCCGGTGATCTGTCCGGCGCGGGTGGTAGCGCCCACCAGCGTGAAGCGGGGCAGGTTGATGCGGATGCTCTGGGCGCTGGGGCCTTTGCCGATCATGATATCCAGCGCGTAGTCCTCCAGCGCGGGGTACAGCACCTCCTCCACCTGCCGGGACAGGCGGTGGATCTCGTCGATGAACAGCACATCGCCCTCCTGCAGGTTGGTCAGCAGGGCGGCAAGGTCGCCGGGCTTTTCAATAGCCGGGCCGCTGGTGATGCGGATCTGCACCCCCATCTCGTTAGCGATGATGCCCGCCAGCGTAGTCTTGCCCAGACCCGGCGGGCCGTAGAGCAGAATGTGATCCACCGGCTCGCCCCGGCGCTTGGCGGCTTCCAGATAGATTTTCAGGTTCTGCTTGGCCTTTTCCTGCCCGATGTAGTCCTCCAGATGCTGCGGGCGGAGGTTGTTTTCCTCGCTGTCCGCCGCCGTCATGCCGGGCTGCATCATTTTTGCGCCGTACAGCGCGGTTTCGTCCTGCATTGTTTACCTCCTGCCTGCCATGCCGCGCAGGGCCAGCTTGATGATCTCTTCCACGGGCAAGGTCGCGTCGATCTTGGAAATGGCCAGCGCCGCCTCGCTCTGGCTGTAGCCCAGCGATACCAGCGCCGCAATGGCCTGCGACGCGCTCTGGGTGGCCGGTTCCCCGGACGCAGCACCGGCCACATCCTCCAGCGAGATGCCGTCCACAAAGCCCTTGGACACCTTATCCTTCAGTTCCAGCACGATGCGCTGCGCCAGCTTCGGGCCCACGCCGGAGGCTGCCTTAAAGGCCTTGTGGTCCCCCGCCGAGATGGCCAGCGCCACCCGCTGTGGCTCCATGACGCTGAGGATGGCCAGCCCCGCCTTGGGGCCAACGCCGGACACGGCGGTCAGCATCTCAAAGCAGGCCTGCTGCTCCTCGGTGGCAAAGCCGTACAGGCTCACATCGTTCTCGGTCACGCTCATCACAGTGTACAGGGTAGTCTCCTGCCCCACACCGGGCAGTGCCCCCGCCACACTGGCCGGGCACTGGGTATAGTAGCCCACGCCGCCGCAGCTGAGCACCACGGCGTTCAGGCTTTTTTTCACGATTTTTCCAGTCAGACAGTAGATCATTTGAATAAAACCCTCTCAGTCAATGCCTTACGGCATTGCCAGATTCCCCCTTTTGTCGCTGCGCGACATCTTCCCCCGGCGCGGGGGAAGTCTTTCCTCTCAGGGGGAGCTTTTTATCGGTTAAATCGGTCCCGCCACCCGGCGGGTATAGCGGTTGAGCTGGTTGCCGTTGGTGTGGCAGAAGGTAATGGCCATGGCCAGCGCATCGGCGGTATCGTCCGGCTTTGGCACGGCGGGCAGATGCAGCAGCACCCGGGTCATCTCCTGCACCTGCTTTTTGACGGCCTTGCCGTAGCCGGTGACCGCCTGCTTGACCTGCATGGGGGTGTACTCGTAGATGGGCAGCCCCGCCTGCGCCGCCGCCAGCAGTATGACCCCGCGCGCCTCGGCTACGCCGATGACGGTGGTCTGGTTGTGCTGGTAGAACAGCTTTTCGATGGCCAGCACCTCGGGCTTTGTGCGTTCGATGACCTCCTTGATGCCGGTATACACCTCGTCCAGCCGCCGCTCAAACGGCACGCCTGCGTCTGTGCACACCGCGCCGAAATCCACCGGCGCAAAGCGGTTGCCCGCATACTCCACCACGCCCCAGCCCACGATGGCGTAACCGGGGTCGATGCCCAAAACTCTCATGCTGTGTTCCCTTTCCGACACTACTCCTATTATAGTTTTCTATTATAGCACAACGTCTGGTTGGGGGCAACAAGAAAGCTGTCGCTCGCCGCCTCAAAACCCGCGCTGCACCGCACAGAAGCCGGGTTTTGGGGTGCTTTTTCAAAAAAGTTTTACAATTTTTGAAAAAAGTCCTTGCTTTTTGGCATCAGATATGGTATTATAATCTAGCTGATTTCGGCAAAACAGAATATGGACGGTTAGCTCAGCTGGTAGAGCATCTGCTTGACGTGCAGGAGGTCACAGGTTCGAGTCCTGTACCGTCCACCATACAGTTCGTACTCGAACCCAATTCTTTATGAAAAAGGGTTCGGGTACGTTTTTTGTTTACAGAAAATCCTGAGAAAGGAGAAAGATCACATGAAAGAGTACAATAAAGATTTTGACATTGATTTTTCTCCCATGTCGGATGAAACCATGTCGTGGCTGGACGAACTACTCATGACCTGTAAGCGTTTTCATGTGGATTACTATAATGCGTCCGAAAAAGACCGTGCTTTTGTGGAAGCCGTGGCGCGGAAAAACTATGGCTTGAAGCAAGCACGCAACAGCGGAAAGCCCACATCTACCGTTGCGCCGTTCTTTGGCATTCATCGTGCCGGCTGAACACATCGGGTTCAACTGCCGCTGACAATGCTCCACCACATCCCCAGACCATTCGGTCTGGGGATTTTTTTGTGTCATTCGCCAGCCCGGAACAGCAAACCGAGAATTTCACTCTTATCGGGGTGTTCTTTCCTTGGCGGGTGTGGTATACTCGGCTTAGTGCAACAAATCGGAATTGGGAGGCTCGAATCATGTGGAATGAATTAGGCATCAGCGGAGGAACCGCGATCATTATTTTGATCGCGCTGTATTACGTTATCAAATGGGCAGTGAGAAACGGCATCAAAGAAGCCTACCGTGCTATCACGGGAGAGAAAACCAATGAAGATATCCAAAACGAAAAAGAGCTGAAAGAACTTGGCTCGGATTCAGAAGATCAATAAATCTGCGCTCGTTCCCGGCAAAGAGCAGCGCACAAAAACCCACATAAAGGAGATGCTTCCCCATGGAATACAAACGTTTTGGCAATAAGATCATTGTCCGCATCGACAAGGACGAGGAGATCCTAGAACAGGTCAAAAAACTTGCCCTGAAAGAAAACATCCGCCTTGCCGCCGTGCAGGCGCTGGGCGCCACCAACAGCTTTACGGTGGGCGTATATAATGTGGTAGAAAAGCAATACTACGCCAACAGCTTCAGCGGCAGCTTTGAGATCGTGTCCCTGACCGGCACCATCAACACCATGAACGGTGAATTCTACACCCACCTGCACATGAGCGCCGGAAACGACAAGGGCGAGGTGTTCGGCGGGCATCTGAACCGGGCGGTGGTCAGCGCCACCTGCGAGATGGTGGTGGATGTTCTGGACGGCACGGTAGACCGCCAGTACGACCCCGTTACCGGGCTGAACCTGTTCAAGTTCTGAGCTTCTTTTCAAAAACGAGAAAGTCCGCTGCGCGGTGTCTGCGCAGCGGACTTTTGTTTATAGCTCTTCCCGGCGGGTGTAGGGCGTCATGCCGTGGTCGGCGGGGTCGTAGGCTTCCAGCACGGTAATGTAGTTTTCCTGAAAGTGGCACAACACGGTCTTTAAAATGCCGCTCAGCTGCCCCTTTACCGTGATGGTGGACAGGACAAAGTCTGCCACCAGCTGCACCGTCTCCGGCTGCAGCTCAAAGCACAGGCCCACCGCCAGCATAGGGATGACGATCTGCTGCGCCTGCAGCGGCACCGCGCTGCCCAGCTTTTCCAGCACCGGACGGCTCAACGACGAGGCTGCCTGTACGCAGCGCTCCAGCTTTTCCTGCGGGAAGCGCTGCATCAGTTCCATGCTGCGCAGCTGCGCCACCACGGCGGCATCGTCACGCACGATGCCCCGGGTCACTTCTTCCTCCGTGCGGGTGGTCGCGCATTGCAGCATACAGCGCATGGCGTCCTCATAGCCCTTGTAGTAGGTCTGACGGTCGCAGAACAGGTCCAGCATGGAGCGCAGCACAGCATCGGTCTCCTCGGAGACCGCCAGCCGCCCGAAGTCCATCGGCGTGCCTTCCATCCCTGCGCTGCGGTCGTTCAGTGCCTGCAGCTCCTCCGGGATGACCGTGGAGGGCAGAAAGCGGTCGTTGCCGTTGCGGTAAAAGCCCCACTCTGCGGGCAGGATGCGGGGGATGACATCGCCGCTGGAAACGATATTGAAGATATTGCTGGTGCCCCAGTCCTTTTTCAGTCTGCCGTCTGCCGCGTGGTTGTTGTCATAATCCTGCTGCAAATCGGGGCAGTCTGCCGCCGTCAGGGACGCCGGGGCGGCAAAGGTATAGACAAAGGTGTTTTTCTTTTCCAGCTGCGGCAGCACGGCGGGCAGACGCGCCGCCACAAGGTTGGCCACACCGCCGCCCCGGCTGTAACCGCCCATCCAGAGCTTCAGGGTGCCCAGCGGCTGACGCTTTGCCGACGTCTGAACGTATCCTCGTATTTTTTCAACCAGCTGCCGCGCCGCCGTCACAAAGCCGACGTGGGCGCTGCCCGGCCCTGCATGAAGGTTGCCGGACCACTCGGCCCCGTAGCCGGAGCCACGCAGGAACGCCCCGATGATGGTCACCTGCCTGCCGCCGCGCACCAGCGTTTTGCGGGCGATGGCGCAGCCCACGGTGTCCGGGGTGTCGTTCAGGCTGTGGGTATAGTTGAACAGCTGCACCTCGGTAAAGCCCAGCTTTGCAAAGGCGTCCCGGATATGGTCGGCGCGGCCGACCTCCCCCTCCATCCAATAGCGCTGGTCGCTCTCCCATGTACAGTCGGCGGCTGCCGCCATGCCCAAGGTGGCCAGCGCCAGCTGGTTGTCGTACTCCGTGGCAGGGTGGTCGAACAGGCTGTCGCTGTAATAGTAGTCGTGCCGCAGGTCGGCACCGCAGCGGTCGCTGCGGTACCACAGGGTATAGTAGTCGTCCGGTACGGCGCGGCCGACCAAGGCTGTAGCCGCCCCGGCCTGCGGCAGCGCCGCAGCGGGTGCAAGCGTCCCCGCTGCAAAGGTCACCGCAAGGCCCTTACAAAAATCCCGTCGTTTCATGGTTTCATCCCCCGCATCCTGCCCTGCGGCCTGTGCACCGCAGGCTTTTTTATAGTATAAACCTTTTTGCCGTCGGATGCAATTTTTACTTGCGGCGGCAGACGGGACGATTTAAAATGCGCGCCGCTATCGGGTTGCGGCACCCAGCATCCGCATCGTGCCTTGAGCGGCACTTGCGTCTTGCTGGCCGCTGCCCCAACAACTCCTCCCTGTTTCCGCCG
>OLCN01000345.1_pt1 | contig 7996 bp, 6 predicted proteins | sample 1607381 | NCBI WGS metagenome assembly OLCN01 (sample SAMN02674597, study PRJEB24791) | human gut metagenome, SKBSTL013 | isolation source: stool | host: Homo sapiens | place: USA | reverse complement strand
CCCTACAGCTGACGATGGGATAAGCCGGTTTAGTTTTGACACCCCCTGCTTTCAACATACAAAAGTCTTTTGGAAAAGCACACAGCCTTTCTAATTACTTAACCTGATTATACTGCTTTATCAAGATTTCCCAACCCTATAATTCATAATTACTCCTATCAACACCTGGATGGAAAAGACAAGCAAACCTACATTTAAGAAAATATTCCGCCATTCACTCTTTGTTGTAAATTGTTTGTAAAGCGGTTTTATGATAGGCGCATCCGAATGCTGTACTTTACAACGTGATTTGTCAATCGCTTTTTTATAATCCCCTATATCGAAAGTGCACCATTCATAGCATACCAACGAATCCTGCTTATCATGCTTTACGGCAACAACCCATGCTTTTACCTCCCTTTCTGCATATTTATGTTTAGGTAATGAATCCTCAAAAACCGGTGATACCGAATACCAATGCTGCTTCTTCTCCGTCCGATAAGAATGTCGGGATACACGTCGGGTATGTTCACGCCAAATACCGATGGTACTCCTCCTCTTATTATCCACCTCCAAACGATCAAAAGTAAAATACATAGGCTTATCTTTTTCCTTGTATAAATCTGTTATTGAAGCATAACGGACTATATCATCGGCAGAATGGAACAGCCAGTTTTGCAAAGGCACATTAAATGCAACGGAAGCCACAAACGTCCATAAAAGCAATAATCCCATCCAGCGCCCCCTGAAGCAAATAGCCACAATAATAGAAGAAACTAACGGAGCAAAAGAATAACATAGTATCTGTATCCAATTGGCAGTATATCCACGGAAAATACAAGTAAATATCAATCCCAACAAAGAGGGAATTATCAGTAGCAACAATAACTTTGATATCCGGTTGTGTCTCATCATAAAGCCATTCGTTTTTATCTGTTCCCACCCGCACATGACAATCATATACGGGCTGTGCCAAAGATACTCAAAAATCTGTTATTGCTTACCGGCAACCGTATCTTTCTTTATATCTATTTTCTTAGGAACAACAAAAAAATCATCAGGCGCTCCATTCCTAAAGAAATCTTCTTCCCTTATCTTCTTCACCCTTTTTTCGGCTATTTGATACATAGTAGTAGCAGATTCAATAATCTTTCCTTCTTCATCATAAGGGAAACGTTGATTCTTGGGAGTCAAAGACATAAACTTTTCATAAAAATGGATGGCATTCTCATAATCCTTGTTAGAGTCATAAGCTCTGGCAATACTATAGAACAGTTTATAATCTTTATTCAATTTATACAAACGGTTCATAACTTCTATCTTCTTATAGCTCTCACCGGCATAGCCATAACATTCCGCCAAACCTTTATAGAGACGCTCCAAAATACTATCACCGGGAGTAGCTATTTCTACAGCCTTTTCCATAAATTCTACCCCTTCCTTCTTCCATGAAGTGCGCGAACAGGATTTTGCATAATAATATAATACATTAATATCAGTAGAGTTTTTCGCATACGCTTCCTTCAAATTATCGTATGAGCCATAAAACCAATTGTCTCCATAATAAGATATACCTAAATAATAAAAGGTAAGAAAACTGCGGTCACCCATTCTCTTCAAACTTTCATAACGCTCGATTGCCTTCTTATAATCTTTCAACATACAATAAGCTTTAGCATTCTGGCGGTTGACATCCACACTTGTCGTATCGCTCAGTCGATAACACTCTGTCACATCAATAGCATCTGTAAATTGCCGGTTATTATTAAAGATATTGGCTATACGAGCGACGGTCTGGGCATCCAAGGAATCTCGACGATAGGCTACATTATAACTGAAAAAAGCATTGGGTATATCCTGCATTCCTTCATAAGCCTGTCCCAAATACTTATATCCGGTGGCAGAAACCGTATCTTGTTCCAACCAGCCATGGCAAGCATCGCGTGCCTCTTTAAAGTTCTCCGCATTCAACAAAGAACGTATATATTGCAATCGAAAGAACTTATTATTTGGGCGTAAACTCACCGCCTTCCGATAATAATCAGCCGCCTGACGCGGACTACCCATCAGTTTGTAACACTCTGCCAAATCTATCAATATTTTTGTATCTGTAGTATCCTTTACAAAAAGAGAAGTCAAATCAACAATGGCTTCAGGATAACGATTCATAGCCTTCAAAGCCTGTATCCTAGTCGATAACAATAACGAATCCTTTGTGCCAGGAGATATCAGATTGATTACTTTATCATAATCAAATTCTTCCATAGCCGAAGTAATTTCATCGTGTACCTGTGCAAAAGTTGTCATAGACAATAGACACAGCATGAGTGTTACAAATGATTTCATAGCATTATACTTTAATTTTATGGTTATTCACCCCATATCATTCTTACTTTTTTCTATTCTGCAAAGGCGTATTATCCTTCTTAGCTTCATCAACGACCAACCTAAACTTAACAGGCAGCGTGAACTGGGTACGCACCGCCACTCCCCGTTGCTTTCCCGGTTTCCATTTAGGCATGCTCATGATGACTCTCATAGCTTCTTTATCCAAATACTCGTCTACCCCTTGGGCAATCTTCGGATTGGAAATACTTCCGTCTTTCTCAATAATGAACCGGACGGATACTATCCCCTGAGCACCATTCTCTATGGATATTGCCGGATACTTTACGTGCCGGGCTATGTAACGCATGCACTCGTCTATGCCACCGGGAAATGAAGGCATCTCTTCTGCAATCTGAAACACTTGCCCTCCAGCAGACGGTTTTTCTCCGGACATTACAATGACAATATCCTGTTCTTTTTCATCTGCAGAGACCTTTACCTCCACCGTTTTATAACCGGCAAAAGAGATTTGCAAGACATTGCCCGCCTCCACCGGCAATTCAAAACGACCTTCTTCATCGGTAACAGTGCCTATAGTAGATCCTTTAATAAGCACATTGGCACCTATTATTCCACTACTATATTCTTCATCAAGAACTCGGCCTTTCACTTTTATTCCATCTTCCGACAGAATTTCTGCACTTTTAACCTCTTCGGCTTTCACAATTGCAGTCAAATCATTAACTTTGACGGCTGAAATCTCATCTAATTCCGTTGAGACTTCGGGGCGGGCAAAAGCAGTTATTGCAATAGCTGCCAACGGAAGTACATAAAGATACTTCAAACGTGCCCATGGGCTTGATTTTTCTTTTAACATCATAGTAATACGTTTTTTAAGTGAACTGTGATTAAAGCTGTTGGCCATAGAGTAGAGCCTTGTGCCGACAGCTTTTTTTATTAATAACAACTGATATTTCTTTGCATCAATACCTTGTGCAATCACGCTTTCGTCCGCTTCGAACTCGTGTATGTTCTGTAGTTCCTGTTTCAATAACCAGGAGGCAGGATTGAACCATTGGAAAAAGATGCAGATATCCGCTATAAGTAAATCTATGGAATGTCTCTTCCGTATATGGGCATATTCATGCGTCAGTATTTCCTCACCGTTTTCCTTCAGGTCTTTCTCAGAGATCATTACAAACTTCATCCAACTGAAAGGTGCGATTTTTTTCTGATGGGTAATCAGCGTGATGCCATTTTCCTGACGGACAAGGGTGCTACCCTTTATCAGCCTCAGCATACGGGTCAGCGACCATACATTACGTAAAAAGAAGAATACAATACCCAACAAATAAACCATCAGCAACACTTCACGCCATGTAATGGCAGATACGGGAGCAGCTTCTACAGTAGCAGTCCGATTAAGATCAGCCATAAGCAGAAGTTCTTCCCAAGTCAGCAATTGTTGACTGACTTCCATCGGTTCTTTCATGGTCACTTCCGCAAAAGGAATGGCACAGGACAATATCAGTATTCCCAACAAGGCAATACGGTTGAAACGATGGAATGTCTCACGGCTCAGCAACAGGCGGTAAAATAAATAAAATACCGCCAGACAAACTGCCGACTTTACAATATATACAAAAAATGCTCCCATAGTATGTATCTTTAATTATTCTCTTTATCCGGATTATTCATGCGCCTTTTCCACATCCCGGATAAGCTGCTTCAATTCATCCAAAGAAATCTCCTCCTCCTTCACCAGTGAAGAAACCGCTCCTAAATAAGAGTTATTGAAATATTTACTGATAACCCCTTTCAACGTCTTCTTCTTAAAATCATCACAGCTTACCACCGCATAATACTGATAGGTATTTCCAAATACCTCATGACTGAGAAACCCCTTTTCCTCCAATCCTCTCACAATGGTAGACAGAGTATTGAAATGCGGACGCGGTTCATCATAAAAATCAAGTAACTGTTTTACAAACAACGGGCCTTTTTCCCAAAAATAACCCATAATTTCTTCTTCCTTTGCTGTCAACATTTTCATAATCTTTCTTTTGATTATCACAAAGAACTAAAACTTTTAGTTATAAAACTAATTTTCATAGTTAAAGTAAACTAAACGCTTTAGTTACCTGCTGTAAAACAGTATATCCCGTTTTCACCTGCTGATGCAAACGGGATATACTTATCACAAATAATCCACCTATAAGGAGACTACAGATCTCTATATACTTATACTTCCCTGAACAATCTATTATTCGTCAATGACCGGTTTATTTTCCGTCAGCCTTTTCAAACGGAGAAGTGCCTCCATATAATAATAATCAGCATAAATGATGGATGCATCAATCTCTGATCCGGCAGGCAAGTGTCCTGTGGAATGAAGCAGGAAAGCAGGTTTACTTTTACCACACTGGTATTTGTCGGAACTCAGGCTGGTCAGCATTTTTACAGCCGCCTGTTTATATTCCAATGCTTTTTCAGCCGGCAGATAACCGGACAATTCTAATAAAGCAGAAGCTACCACACAAGCAGCAGAAGCATCCCGGGGAGCATCAGGAATGGACGGATCATTAAAATCCCAATAAGGAACATAGTCTTCGGGCAGATTTTTCAGATATACATCCGTTACCTTTTGTACAAAATCGAGGTAACGGACATCTTTTGTTTCCCGATAAACGACTGTATAACCATAGATAGCCCATGCCTGACCACGAGCCCACATACTGTCATCCGAATAACCTTGATGGGTCACTCCCTTGATAAATTCACCTGTCAGGGTATCATACACTGCTACATGATAAGAGGTATAATCCGGACGAAAATGATATTTCATCGTCTTATCCGCATGAGCCACGGCAATGTCAAACAAATAAGGATTACCTCCATTCTTGGCTGCCCAGAAAAGCATTTCCAGATTGATCATATTGTCCATGATGGTATTATGACCGCCAAACATTTTCACATTGCGAGGCCATGAAAGCATAGTACCTACACGGGGATTGAACAATGCTGATAACGAATCAGCCGTATTGATTATAACTTGCTTATATTCCGGATTACCGGTCAGACGATAACCATTACCATAGCTACAAAAAACCAAAAAACCCAAATCATGATCGTATGCAGGAATCTCCGAGAGAAATTTCAAAGAAGCAGTAAACTTTTCGGCCTCTTCCTTTATTTTCGGATCTTGTGTATATTCATAATCATACCACAAGATGCCCGGCCAAAAACCTCCGCACCATTCTTCCTTACTCACTTTACGATAGTTCCAGTCATACTGGCCATCCATTATGTTACGAGGCATCATAGTGTAATCTACCTCCCGCCCTTTTCCATGCATAACCTCCAAAGTACGATGTACCTGGCGATCACAATATTCCAAAGCCCTGTTCACCTCCAGTTTGTTGTCTACTTCAGTACAGGCTGAAAGCAGACATAACCCTATACCTACTAATAGATTTTTTGTATTCATAATTATCCTTTCTTTTTTTACTTATCGATACGAAACCAGTCGGCATCTACCCAACCTCTTTCCTTGCCATAAGGAGCTGTGCTGAATAATCCTACTTTCGCTCCTATCCACTTACCTTGACGAGCAGTAAAAGGCACACCGGCCAATGTATATTTCCTGCCGTCCAGACTGTAGCTGAAATAACAGATACCTCCCCCAGTTACTTTCACCTGCAAATAAATATCACGCTCATAATTGGGATAGAGCCCGGCTCCGAACCGGCGGCTTACAGGTAATTCCGCAAGATGGGTCACTGTTTCAGGAGACCGTTGCTCCGCATCCTTGCAGACCACTTGATTCAATATAAACTTATCACCTTCTTTTACTACACCCAGATAGCCATAATCCCACCCCATCACTATCAGTCCGGACTGCTGTCCGTCCGCTTTCGCAGAAACTTTCAGTTTGGCAGTCGCCGTAAATTCTTCGGCAGGGAATTTTTGTAACAAGAGATTCGGCACCTCCCAAAAATTTACAAAATCCTTGGACAAAATATGTCCATATATACGAATGTAACCCAAATCAGAGGTAAAGCCAAACGTATCCTGATAATTGGCATGCCATTCCCATTGCAAGCCCAATTGCCTTGTGTTGAATTCATCACTCTCAATAGGTGTCTCTATAGGATAAATCCTGCCTACATCCGGTTTTTTATAGCGTTTTACAGGTTCGCCGCATCCATCACCGTCCTTGTCCTCCCCAATTACGGGCCAATCATTTTCCCACTTCACAGGATTCAAGTGCAAGACTCTGCCATACATGGCTTTATCTTGAAAATTGATAAACCAAGACTCGCCTGTACAGGTTTCCACCCATCCCCCCTGATGAGGGCCATTTATGTCCGTATCTCCTTGGGCCATAACAATTTTTGACTCGTATGGGCCATACACATTGCGAGAGCGAAGTGCCAATTGCCAACCTGTCACCACCCCTCCGGCTGGCGCCAGGATGTAATAATATCCGTTGCGTTTATAAAACTTAGGTCCCTCTATAGTATGATTTACACCATCATTGCCATCAAAAACCAATACAGGTTCACTAATAACTTTTGTACCTTCCGCATTCATCTCACAAACCGTAATCACACTATTGAATGCGGCGCGACTGCCCGCCCACGCATGTACCAAATACACTTTTCCATCCTCATCCCACAACGGAGTAGGATCTATCATTCCTTTCCCAGCCTTTACCAAGACCGGTTTTTCCCATTCACCCAGCGGATCTTTGGTCTTTACCATGAAAATACCCCAGTCGGGATCTCCCCAATAGATAAAAAACTCACCGTTGTGGTAACGGATAGAAGGAGCCCATACCCCTTTTCCATGTTGAGGAGCGTTAAAGAAAATGGTCGGCTCTATCTCCTTCAAGGCATAGTTTGCCAAACGCCAGTTCACCAAATCCTTTGAATGAAGAATGGGCAATCCCGGGGTGCAGCCAAAACTGGAAGCGGTCATATAAAAATCATCACCTACGGCACAAACATCCGGGTCAGAGTAATCCGCATGAATAATCGGATTAATATACGTACCGTCCTTCTGATCGGACACCCATACCTTCGATACATACTGAGCATCTGCCTGTTGCCATGCACCGCATACTAAAGCCACTATAATCACTATTTTTTTCATTCTTACCTATTATAAAAATGCCCTGAAACAATCATTCTTACCTTAAAAAACATACCCCTTTAAACTTAAAAAATCACCTAACCTTCATTTGTTAACCTAATCTGTCTATAATACGGACAAGAAAACCAATACACTCAACGAAAGTGGTTATTTTTATAATACTTGTCCTTTATACTTTTTATATTCTTTTATTTCCTGATCCGTCACTGGCACGAGTTGCATGGCCGCACCGCCTCCTGGCTTCAATGCAAACTGCATGATTTGAGAGGAATCCACCAACAGACGGGTACATTTCACCTGAGTACGGGTCTTTATCTTATCTCCCCCATCCGTATAAATACGGGCCAGATAGGTCTTTCCCTTATCTAAAAATGAAAGATTTACCGATTGAGCAGAACCTTCATTATTAGTCAAAGCTCCTACAAACCACTCATTACCCTTGCGACGCGCCATAGTTATATGCTTACCCGGAGCACCTTCCAATACTTTTGTATCATCAAATACGGTTTGCAGATTCTCGAACCATTCTATTTCG
>OLCN01000338.1_pt1 | contig 8090 bp, 7 predicted proteins | sample 1607381 | NCBI WGS metagenome assembly OLCN01 (sample SAMN02674597, study PRJEB24791) | human gut metagenome, SKBSTL013 | isolation source: stool | host: Homo sapiens | place: USA | reverse complement strand
TGCCTGCGGGAGCTCCGGGAGCGGACATAAGCATCATATAACCCAAACGGCAGGCCCCGGGGCCTGCCGTTTCGCGCGCCCCGGCGGACACACCGGCCTGCAATGCCGCCGACTCCGGGGCTTGCGCCCGGCGGCCCGGCGTGGTATACTGTATAAAAAGTGCCGCTTTTAGCAGGCATAAGCACCGCGCGTTGGATTTTTGCCGACGGCGTGGTATGATATAGGGTAACATGAAAAACGGGAGGTTTTTTTACCATGGCGATGATCGGATATGTGGCCCGGGTGCTCACCGGCGTCCGCTTCAAGAAAATGAACCACATGATCGACGTGGTGCACCAGAAGTGCGGCCAGAACAAGGTCCGCACCTTCTTCGATATGCTCTGGTGCGCCGTGCGCTACGGCGCGGGGTATTATGACTACACCATGTTCGGCTTTTACAACATGACCGGCGCCCAGCGGGACACCTATCTCACCCGTGTGCGCAACAAGAAGGTCAGCAACATCATGAACGATATGGCCCACGACGACGATTTTGACGACAAGCTGCTCTTCAACGTCCGCTTCGCCAAGTATCTCCGCCGCCCCACCCTCAACGGTGAGACCGCCACCCCGGAGCAGATGGCCCAATTCCTGGAGGGCCAGGAGGCCATTTTTGCCAAGATCAACCACGGCTCCTGCGGCAACGGCGTGGAAAAGCTGTATGTGAAGGATTTTGAATCCCCGGCGGCCATGCTGGACTATATCCGGGAGAAGAAGCTGGTGGTGCTGGAGCATGTCCAGGCCCAGCATCCCGATATGGCGCGGCTGCATCCCCAGTCCGTGAACACCATGCGCATCTGCACCGACCTGGTGGACGGCCAGGTGCACATCGCCTACATCACCCTGAAAATGGGCCGGGGCGGCGGCGTGTGCGACAACTCCGGCCAGGGCGGCATCCTCTGCCGGGTGGATATCGACACCGGCAAAATCTGCTCCCCCGCCACCGACGACTATTTCAACGTCTTTGACAAGCACCCCGACACCGGCATCCCCCTGGTGGGCTATCAGCTGCCCATGATCGAGGAGGCCAAGGCCCTGGCCTGCCAGGCCGCCCTAGAAATTCCGGAGGTGGGCCATGTGGGCTGGGATATGGCCATCGGCCCCGACGGCCCCGCCATCATCGAGGGCAACGACTTCCCCGGCACGGACCTGTGCCAGCTGGCCCCCTTCTGCCCGGAGAAAACCGGCCTGTGGCCCTATTACAAGGAGCTTCTGCACCTGTAAGTGAATCAAACACAAGAGCGGCGCTGCCATGCAGCGCCGCTCTGTTTGTCAAAAAAGGGGTGCAGTCTGCCGCGCGGAGCCGGTTCTGCATGTACGAGTTGTTTGGTACATTTGGAAACATAAAAGCCTGTCAAAATCACGGGAACGGCTGTTTTATCCTACAAATAAACGTTCTTGGTACAAGTTTTTGTTGCAATCGGCGGGCGCTTGTGGTACCCTATCCATAGAAAGCGACGCGCCGCCCGGCGGCGCAGGAATCATCGGAACATTAATAGGAGGTACCCCATGAGCTATCCCAAAACCGGCGAAGAAGTATACGTCAGCCTGAACCTGTCCAACACCATGCTTACCGGCATCGGCAAGGGCACCATCACCCGCGAGGAGGTCTCTGCCGACTATCTCAAGCGTCTGTTCGCCCGCTACGGCGTCATCGTATCCGCCAAGCCCGAGCAGCGCCGCCTGCTGGAGCTGGTCAACGATAATTTCGACCTGGGGCTGGAGATCCCCGAGACGCTGAAGCTGTTCCAGCTGTCCGAGCAGCACCGCCGCCTGGTGGTCATCAACGTTCAGGGTCTGCGCCGGAAGAACGGCTCCCTGCTGCCGGAATACACCGAGGAGGAGTTCAACGAGGCCACCTTCATTTTCGTGAAGTACTATATCCAGGGCCGCCACTATGACGAGCTGGTGGAGGAGAACAAAAAGCTGCAGTTTGAGCTGGACCAGGAGGTTGAATGGCGCAACCGCACCGATAACGGCTGAAAAAAACGCGTATAATCCCGCCCCGGCGGGTCAGAATAAAGTCAGGCTTTGCGGCCTGACTTTATTTTTTGCAAGGAGGACCTTCGCTATGAGCAAGAATTGTACCAACGATGGGTGCAGCTGCACCCCCAATATGTCCATCAAGTGCTCCGTGACCAGCTGCGCCCATCACTGCCAGGATATGGACAACTGCGGCCTGTCCAGCATCCAGGTGGGTACCCACGAGAATCACCCCTCCATGGACCAGTGCACCGACTGCCAGAGCTTCCGCAAGATCTGACCCAATCGCCCTGATACGGATTCTTGATTAAAAAATTTAATCAAGAATCCCGTGCGCCGTGCGCACGCACAGCGTGTGAAAACACGCTGTGACGTCTCATACAAATTTGATTAAGAAAGGTGTGGTTTTTATGAAGATGAATCGTGTATGGAGGGTTCACGCTTCCTAACCCTCCGAATAAAATTTTGGAGGAAACAAAATGAAAAACCAAATCACCATCCGTGAAGCCGTCACGGAAAACGATGCTGCTGCCTTCTGGGAGCAGCTGCACGCCTATCACAAGCGGGATATTTTCACAGACTCCGACAAGGAAGAACTGGAATATTTCCTTGGTCAAGCGTATCGTGACCACATGATGAAGATCAACGGCAGGCCGCAGGATCGCTGCTTCTTCCTGTTCTTCCATCGGGGCGGACAGGATATCGGCTTTGCTATGCCGGTGATCTTCACCACGGAGGACGGCAAGTGCTTTATCATGGAGTTCTGCGTCTACCCGGAGTTCCGGGGCAGCGGCACGGGAAAAGCGTGTGCAGCAGCGCTTCTGGACTGGGCAAAAAAACACGGCGCGCGTTATGCGGAGCTGAACTATGGCGGCAACGAGCGGCGGCGCCGCTTTTGGGAATCGGTGGGTTTTATCGAGAACGGCGCGGACCAATGGGGCGAACCGCTGATGCTCCTGCCCCCGGAGGAAAATCTTCCGATTACCGCAGAGCTTCTCGCCGACCCGGAGGACTGGCAGCTGAAAAAACTGGAAAACGGCTTTCTCAAAGAGATCGGCGAAGCACCGTCAACGGAGGAAAAGCAGGAACGGCTGGCGCAAGCCATCCGGGATGGGAAAATCACGTTCTTTGCGGCAAGGCGGGGCTATCGGGCAGTGGGGATGTGCAGCGTTTCCCGGTGCTTTTCCACCTTCACCTGCACAGATGTCGGGATATTCGATGATTTTTACATTGAGCCTGTGTTCCGCAAAAAAGGCACTGCCCGGCTGCTGGCACAAGCGGCGCAAGAATGGAGCAAGGAAAACGCCCTTGCCAGCCTGACCGTCACCTGCGCCCCCTGCGATGAGGGGATGTATCAAGCGCTCGGCTTCGATACCCATTTGGGCAAGGCGTTTGCACATCTGGGCTGAATCGCCCGCCGGGAGGACGTGTACCGGCTGACGGAGCTGTGATGGCCGGCAGTGTTCCGCCAAAACGCAGCAGTAAGGAGGATAAACCATGAGATTGCGCAGAGATAAGTAACAGTTTCCATAAAATTTGAATGGAGGTTACTTAATATGGAAATCAGAGAATACAAAACATACAACGAATCAGAGATTCTGCGCTTATACACGAGTGTTGGCTGGACGGCCTACACCGATCAGCCGGAGGTACTGCGTAAAGGCTTTGAGGGCTCTATGCTGACCCTTGCCGCTTATGAGGGCGATCAGCTTCTTGGCATCATTCGCACCGTGGGCGATGGGCATACCATCGTGTTTGTGCAGGACATATTGGTGTTTCCGGAGCATCAGCGAAAAGGCTTCGGCTCTGCGCTCTTACAAGCCGTTCTGAACCGATACAGCCATGTTCGTCAGATTGAGCTGGCAACGGATCACACGCCGAAAACCATTGCTTTTTACAAGTCAATGGGATTCTATGAATTGTCCGAAATCGGTTGCTGTGGATTTATGAGAGGATAGGAATAACAGCATTTCAATGCCAAAGGCAATTGCTGGGGGTATCCGTGCCGCCATCGGCATCTGAATACAAACGCAAACTAATATTTGCCTTTTCTGGGATTGTGTGGTATGCTGATGCCTGCCGGTCCGTCCGGACACGGCACTATGGGAAAAGAGGGAGAGCGCATATGAAAACCTATCAGGAAATGACCCTTGCGGAACGGCAGGCGGAATACGCCGCCCTGTGCAGGACCCATCAGGAGCAGAAGGCCCTGGGCCTGGACCTGAATATGGCCCGGGGAAAGCCCGGCCGGGAGCAGCTGGATATGGTCATGGAGATGTACAACATTCCCCTGACCGCCGACGACTTCATCACCGACGGCATCGACGCCCGGAACTATGGCTATGTGGCGGGTATTCCCATCGCCCGGAGGCTGTTTGCGGACCTTCTGGGCTGCAAGCCCGGCCAGGTCATCGCCGGAGGCAACTCCTCCCTGGAGATGATGTTCGACGCCGTGTCCAAGGCGTATACCCACGGCCTGCTGCACAGCGAAAAGCCTTGGGGCAAGCTGGACAGGGTGAAATGGATCTGCCCGGTGCCGGGGTATGACCGGCATTTCAAGGTCACGGAATCCTTCGGCATGGAGCTGCTGTCCGTCCCCATGACGGAGACCGGCCCCGACATGGACCGGGTGGAGCAGCTGATCCGGGACCCGGAGGTCCGGGGTATGTGGAACGTGCCCAAATACTCCAACCCCACGGGCATCACCTATTCCCTTGAGACCATCCACCGGCTGGCCGCCATGAAGCCCGCCGCGCCGGACTTCATGCTCATGTGGGACAATGCCTACTGCGTCCACGAGCTGGAGGGGGATTTTGAGCCCTTCCCGGACATTCTGTCCCTGTGCGCGGAGTACGGCAACGCCGACATGGTGTATGAGTTTGCCTCCACCAGCAAGATCACCTTCCCCGGGGCGGGCATCGCCTGCGGCGCGGTCAGCGAGGCCAATGTGGAATACTTCAAGAATCTGCTGAACATCCAGATCATCAGCTATGACAAGATGAACCAGCTGCGCCATGTCCGGTATCTGAAGGACAAGGAGACCACCCTGGCACTGATGCGGCGTCATGCGGCCATTCTGGGGCCTAAGTTCCGCACCGTGGAGGACGAGCTGGACCGCCACCTGGCCCCCTGGGGCATCGCCAGCTGGAGCCACCCCAAGGGCGGCTATTTCGTCAGCCTGGACGCCATGCCCGGCACCGCCAGGCGGGCGCTGGAGCTGTGCCGGGACGCCGGGGTCACCATGACCGCCGCCGGGGCCACCTTCCCCTACGGCGTGGACCCCCAGGACAGCAACATCCGCATTGCACCGTCCCTGCCGCCGGTCCACGAGCTGGAGCAGGCCATCGCCATTCTGTGCGACTGCCTGCGCATGGCGGCTCTGGAAAAGCTGGGTATCTGAACCCACCATATGCGAAAAACGGCCGCACCCTGACGGGTGCGGCCGAAGCACGTCAACCATACGAAAGAAGCACGTTAAAGAAGGATGGAGCATCGCATGAACAAGAAAGCGCTTGCCAGCGGTGTCCGACCGCACCGGCCATAACTTCGGCAACGTGAAGATCGCCTTCGACGTGGGCTGCGTGGTGCTGGCGGCATAAATATCGCAAAAATGGCGTGCGCCGGGGGCGCACGCCATTTCTTATTGCTCCATTTCCCGGGTAAGCTCCTGGTCCAGATGCACCGCGCCATAGAGGTTCTTGGCGCTGCACCCGGCCCGGCCGCCGCCGGCACAGGCGCAGGCGCACGCACAGGCGCAGCTGCTGGCGCAGGCGCAGTGTCCCCCGCCGCCGAAGCCGCCCCCTCCGAAGCCGCCTCCCCGGCTGCCGCCGCCGAAGCCGCCGCTGCGGGGCGGTTTCGGTTTTTCCCGGGTACCGTGGGAGCCGGGCCGGGGCCGTCCGTCCGGCCCTGCCGGATACCACAGGCCGCTGACGAACACATAGTGGGTGCCGAAGCCGCCCCGATATCCGTCGGAGGCCGCCGCCACCCTGACGATAAGGAACACCACCACCAGCAGGATCACCAGCCCCACCAGACCCAGGCCGCCGTCGTCCTGGTAATCCGGGTCATATCCCGGGTCGTTGTCCTGGGGCAGGTTGTCCCGGCTGCCCTCCTGGGCCAGCTGGGCGGGCCAGCTGTCGTACCGGACGGGAAAGTCCAGCTGCTGGCCGTGGTCCAGGTCCGTCAGGACCGCCGCATGGTCCCCGCCGGTATTTCCCAGGGAGTCCACGCCGTCCACCCCCGCCGGATCGTGCCAGGTCAGGGTCATCTGCCCCACCCGGGCCTCGTTGAACCAGCCGGGGGTATAGACATACTCCACGGAGCCGTCGGCCCCCAGGGTGTACATATACTCCTGGATCCAGCTGTAGGAGAACCGGAAGGTCTCCCCGTCGTCATAGTCCCGGTTGAAGTACACATACATATAGCTGTTGTCGAAGCTCAGGCGGTCGATGTTGTCCGTCAGGGCCTGCTCCTGGCGGATGCTGCCGTTGGGCACGCCGATCTTCACCCAGCTCACCGGCCCCTCCGCCAGCACCGTCCACTCCAAGGTCACCTGGATCCGCAGGCTGCCGTCCTCGGTGTTGGGGGTCACGTCCACGTCATAGGACTCGATGCGGTCCAGGTCCTGGGCGAAGGCCGTATGTACCGGCCCCAGGGCCAGCACCAGACACAGGCACAGCAGCGCCCGGCACAGAATTTTACGCATGGTCAGCAGCCCCCTTCCTGCCGCAGCTGGCAGATGTGCTCCATTTTGGCGCTTTCCGCCCGGATGCGGCGGCATGGCTCGCCGTCCCAGATACCGCTCCAGTCGTCGGTCAGCAGGTTCCCCAGGCCCGGCCCCTCCAGCCAGCTCTGGCAGGGCAGCACCGTGCCGTCCGGGGCCAGGGCCATGTTGGACAGGCACGCCCCGCAGCTGGGGATCAGGTGCAGGCCCATGTCCCGGAGGGCCTCCTCCGGCAGCCAGCCGGGGCTGGTGAAGTCCAGCTCCATGCCCAGGCCGTGGGCCGTTTCCGCCGCCCGGCGGAGGATGTCCGTCAGCTCCTCCTGGCTCAGCCGGGTGGCCCGGCTCTCCCCCCCGGCGGCGGAGCCGGTGTGGATCAGCCCCGAACAGGTGACGTACCGCACCCCCAGGCCGTGGACGAACCGCAGGGTTTCGGCATAGTCCCGGTTCAGGCTGCACAGGGGCGTGTTCACCGACACGATCAGCCCCGCCGCCGCGGCATTGCGGATGCCCTGCACCGTGTCATCGAAGCCCTCCGCCCCCACCAGGGCGTTGTGGACCTCCCGCCGGGCGTCGTACAGCGTCACCTGCACGCTGTCCAGACTGGCCTCAAACAGCCTGCGGCACAGCTCCGGCGTCAGCAGGCGTCCGTTGGTGTTCAGCCGGGTAACGAACCACTGGGCCGCCTCCACCAGCTCCGGCAGGTCCGGCCGCAGGGTGGGCTCCCCGCCGGTGAAGGTCACCTGGGGGATGTTGGCCCGGCGCAGCTTCTCTAAAAGCTCCCGCCACTGGTCCGTGGTCAGCTCCGGCGTTTCCCCCAGGGTCTGCCCGGCGGCGTAGCAGTGCAGGCACTTCTGGTTGCAGTGCCACCGGCCCTCCCGGGTCATGGCACTGATCATCAGGTCCATCCGGTGGGGGGCGGACATCCGCCCGGCGTATTCGCCCAGGGAGAGGGCTCCCACCTCCGCCGGAGGCTCCTGCCCCCGGGCGATGGCCACGATGCTCCGGAGCATCAGCTCCAGGTCCCCCAGCAGAACGGCTTTCCCGGTGCCGGGATAGGTGCGGCGGGTGGCCTTCACCGCCGCCAAAAGCATGGACTGCCAGTCCTGCTCTCCGATCTCCCGGCCGCTCCAGGGCTCCAGCTGGTCCATGAAATTGGCCAGCAGGATGGCCCAGCTCAGGTTCAGGGGCACCAGCTGCGCCCCGTTCAGCAGCAGAAGAAACGGGTCGGCGGGGTCCTCCGTCCGGGGCGGGATCATGTGGATGCGCACCACGCCGGGGCCCCGAGGGTCGATGGTGATGTGGCGCACATAGTCCAGGCGGCTGCGGCGATACCGCCGTTCCAGCC
>OLCN01000325.1_pt1 | contig 8153 bp, 4 predicted proteins | sample 1607381 | NCBI WGS metagenome assembly OLCN01 (sample SAMN02674597, study PRJEB24791) | human gut metagenome, SKBSTL013 | isolation source: stool | host: Homo sapiens | place: USA | reverse complement strand
TCAGACTGCTCATCACAGATATAATGCACAGGCTTTCCACCGGCAAGTGTAGCACAAGCTGTCCAGAGCGGATAATCCGGGGACGGGATCAGAATCTCATCTCCTGTATCCAAAAGAGCAGACATCGTAAGATTGATCAGTTCACTGACACCATTTCCTGTGTAAATATCGCTCATCGTTACATTCGGCAGGTGCTTTAACTGGGCATACTGCATGATCGCTTTTCGCGCAGAGAACAGACCGGCAGAAGCAGAGTAGCCTTCGCAGTCAGAAAGCTGACGGCTCATGTCATAGATCACCTCATCCGGTGTACGGAAGCCGAACGGAGCCGGATTTCCGATATTAAGCTTCAATACATGAGTTCCCATCTCTTCCATTCTGGCAGCCTCATCAACAACCGGACCTCTCACATCATATAATACATTATTTAACTTGGATGATTTCTTGAATTCTCTCACTTTCATACCTCCTGAATTATCTGCGGATGTCTGTATCTTATCAACATCTGACAGTGTGGAATCATTATCATTATTATTGTTTAACCAGTCAGGATCAACCTGCAGGGCATCTGCCAGAAAATGTAAGATGTCGGTACGTGGAATTGTCTTTCCACTGACATACTGGCTGACATGACTTTTCCCAAGCTTGATCCCTTTCTGCTGGGCAAGACGAACAAGATCAACCTGCTTCAGGCCTTGCTCGTTCATAGCGGCTTTTAATCTGTCTGCAAAGGTTTCCATAAAGCTCCTTTCTGGGGTCATCCTTCCGGGGGTCAGACCCCATTAATAAAGTATTAACAAAATACAAAGTTCAATTTAAAATCTGCTTCAATACGAAAATCTCTAAAAAGTTCAATTTAAAAGTTCAAAACTTTAGTCAGAGTATACCACGATAAATGAAAAAGTTCAATAAAAAAATTACTGTTATAGAAAATCCGCAAAATCACGGTATCATTAAGAAAATATGATATACTAAAAGTGTTTATTACAGCAAAATACAAAGTACACAGAACGAAGGGAAACAGGGAAATGATTCTTGAAAATGAAAAAATAAAACAGGCATTGGAATATATAAAGGAAGAAGATCCGGCAACGACTCAGGACACGCTCAATATGTGTCAGATCCCGGCACCTTCTTATAACGAAGAGAAAAAAGCGGAGTATATCCGGGAGCGGTTCCGGGAGATCGGGCTTAGGGATGTCAGGATTGACGCTGTTGGAAATGTGCTTGGGATCTGGCCGGGAACCGGTGAAGGACCAAGTGTAATGCTTGCAGCACACACAGACACAGTATTTCCGGAAGGGACAGATCTGACGATAAGAAAAGAAGGGAATCGTTATTATTGTCCCGGCATTAACGATGACACACATGCAGTGGCGGAGATGATCGCAGTAGCGAAAGCAATGATCCATGCAGATCTTCACACAAAAGGGGACTTGATCTTCTGTGCAAATGTGTGCGAAGAGGGACTTGGAGATCTAAGGGGCGTGAAGTATCTGTTCGGATACGACAACAAAGCTTCAGAAGAATGTCCAGAGGTAGATGCATTTGTCTCGATTGATAACCAGTATACGGGCGGGGTGATCTATACGGCAACAGGAAGTCACCGTTATGAGGTGACATTTACAGGAAGAGGTGGTCACAGTTTCCAGAACTTTGGCATTCCTAATCCAATCCATGCAATGGGACGAGCCATCGCACAGATCGCAGAATTCCAGGTTCCGGATGAGCCGAAGACGACATTTAACGTAGGCGTGATCCAGGGAGGAACTTCTGTAAATACAATTTCAGGTTCTGCATCCATGCTGGTAGACCTCCGTTCGGACAGCGAAGAAGAGCTGAACCGATTGGACAAAGAACTTCATAAAGTGATCAAACAGGCAGTGGAAGAAGAAAATGCAAGATGGGATGCTTCAAAGCCGCAGATCAAAGTGCAGATCGAAGGACGCGGTGTGAGACCGGCGGGGGCACAGCCAAAGGACTGTGCAATCGTGAAAGCAGCATTCCGGGCGGCAGAACTGTTGGGGATTGAACCGGAGTATCGGTATGAGAGCAGTACAGATGCGAATATCCCGATCAGTATGGGAATCCCGTCAATCACTGTTGGAAGAGGTGGAGAAGAAGACGGAATCCATACCCTTCAGGAATGGTACGAGCCAAAAGAAGCATGGCTTGGACCACAGAGAGATTTGCTTCTGATGATTCTGCTTGCCGGGGCAGAAGGAGTCTGTGAGCCGGTTATAGAAAAAAGATAAAAAATCTTAAGAAAATATCAATGTCTTTTTAGGCACATTTCCTGTATACTGATGGTATGAGAGAATATTTTGTGCAGATTGTACCGGATGTCCCGGAGATTTTATCTTTTGCACAAAAAGAAGTAAAAATAAAACAAAGCAGGAGGGCAAAAGATGCGGGGAATCAGAAAGCAGTCATCCGACACACAGAGCTCCAGTCAGCCGAAAGAAAAAAGAAGATTGGATACAAAACAGAAAAAAGGAATGTTGATCGGCGGAGGTATCTTCCTTGTGGCAGTGATCGCCCTGATTCTTGTGAAGAATCTGACAGGTGGAGGTGGAGCAGATGGAGAGAATGTTCTCTATGCGGATTCCGTCGGAATGATCACAGGGACAGGACTTGGGACACAGAACCGGTTTACAGGAGTGGTTGAAGCACAGGATACGTTGAAACTGACACTGGCAGACAACCAGAAGGTAAAACAGATCTTTGTTGAAAAAGGGCAGGAAGTAGAGCCTGGAACAAAGCTGTTTGAATACGACACAGAAGAGCTTGCCATGACATTAGATCAGGGGAAACTGGAGCTTGAGAAGATCACGAACAACATCAGCAGCCTGAATTCACAGATCGCGACACTTACAACGGAGAAGAAGAGTGCGCCGGCCAGCGAACAGCTGTCCTATACGACACAGATCCAGGAACTTCAGATGGAGATCAAGCAGGAAGAGTACAATTATAAAGTAAAAGAGCTGGAAGTAAACCGTACACAGAAGAGCCTGGAACAGTCTACAGTAACTTCTACAGTTGCCGGAATTGTACAGGAGATCAACGAACAGCAGGGAACAGACCCTTCTACAGGAGAGTCCCAACCGTTTATGAGTATCCTTTCTACAGGAAAATACAGAATCAAAGGAAAGATCAGCGAGCAGAACATCGGAGATCTGACACCGGGCACACAGGTGACGATCCGCTCCAGAGTGAATGAAGATGAGATCTGGACAGGTACAGTAGATAACGTAGACACAGAGAAGCCGGAGAACAGTTCCCAGGATTCTATGAGTTACGGTTCTGAGAACAGCGATAATCAGGCAACAAAGTATCCATTCTATGTCACATTGGATACAGTGGATGGATTGATGCTCGGACAGCATGTCTATATCGAGACAAGTACTTCACTGGAAGCAGACAAGATGTGGCTGATGCGTGACTACATTGTAGACGCAGATTCAGATCATCCATATGTATGGGTAGCAGGAGATAATGACAAGCTGGAGAAGCGTTCTGTTACACTCGGAGAGACGAACGAAGATATGGGAACCTGTGAGATCGTAGACGGACTGAAAGCTTCTGATTACATTGTATGGCCAAGCGAGGAGTGCAAAAAAGGTGCAGCTGTTGTGAAGAACGATTCAGGTACATCAGGCAGTACTTCAGATATGTCAGGAGCCGAGGGCGGTTACGAAGAACCTGTAGAAGAGAATGCAATGCAGGAAGGAGTTCCGGGAACGGAGGAGAGTGTGGATGAATAAAAAGAAAATAATCAAGATCGGCATTCCTGTGGCAGCAGGCTGTATCGTTCTTGCACTTGGAATCGGTTTCGCAGTGAAGAACAGCGGAAAGGCTGTTAAAGTAGCTCCTGTCAGCAGTTTGAATTCCGGCGGCTGGTACGATGATAGCGGGATTGCAAGTTACGGAACCGTCACAACGAACCAGAAGCAGGACATTTACGTGGATGATACTATGCCGATCACACAGGTTTACGTGAAAGCCGGGGATATGGTGAAAGTTGGAGACCGTCTTGTGGCATATGACACGACACTTTCTTCCCTGGAGCTTGAGATGAAAGAAATGCAGATTCAGGGGATTGACCTGAACATTCAGAACCTGCAGAAAGAGATCACCCAGCTCAAGGGGACAAAGACCGCGAAGGCAGATACAGGGGCATCCGTCGTGCAGACAAGCGCAGATGGAGAACAGCAGCCAACTGTACAGAAGATGAGTGCTGTAAAGACAACCGTTCTTAATACATCAAAAGAGGATGAGAATAAAAAACCGGATGGTGATACCTCGAAGGATGATACGACAAAAGACGACAACACAAAAGATGATACTTCAAAAGACGATGCTTCGAAAGATGATAATACAAAAGACGATACATCCAAAGACGATAACAAAAAAGACGATGTACCATCTTCCGCAGTCGAGCGTCCATTCCCTGAAGCATTAAAGGGAAAAGAGGTTTACAGTGAGATCACATTAGATTCTGTTCCTTATAATAAAGAAGACGCAGACGGAACAATGGAAAAACCGTATCGTTATCTTTGCGCACCGGGGGCAGCCGTAAATGCACCGTTTATGCTCAAAGTATTAAAAGAGGGTCAAGTGTGTGCCTTTGATGTAGTAGATAACGCAGAAGCGCCGACAAAATTCTTATCCTGTTGGATCCTCGATGGAAAAACAGGACAGGTAGTCATACCGGATTCACAACCAACTCCAGACCCGGAGCCGACTCCAAATCCAGAGCCAACTCCGGAACCAGAGCCAACTCCGGAACCAGAGCCAACTCCGGAACCGGATATTTCAGAAGATCCGGTTATCCCAGACACCCCGGACCTCCCGTCAAAGGAAGAAGTGACGAAGCAAATCAAGGAGAAAGAGCAGAAGATCAAAGATCTGGATCTTTCCAGGAGATCCGCTGAACTGGAACTGAAAAAGCTGAAGAAAAAGGTCGGGGACGGCGTGATTAAAAGTACGGTAGAAGGTGTAGTCAAAGAAGCGACTGACGAAGCGTCTGCAAAGAATGAGAACAAACCGGTTGTCAGCGTTGTCGGAGAAGAAGGTTTCTATGTGACCGGAAGAGTCGGAGAGACAATGCTTGATCAGATCAAAGAAGGAATGACTGCGACTGTAATGTCCTGGCAGTCGGGAGAATCCTACGAAGCGACAGTTACAGGTGTTGGCAACTCACCGGTAAGCGATTATTCCACAGGAGAGAACCAGAATCAGTCCTTCTATCCGTTCACGCTCGTGATCCACGGAGACGCAAATCTCTCGAATGGTGAGTCTGTGAATCTGTCGATGAATGGAATTGCAGCAGGTAGTGATGGATCGATCTATCTTGAAAAAATGTTTGTCCGCGAGGAAGGAAACCGCTATTATGTCTACAAGCGGGGCGATAATGGCAGATTAACAAAACAGTATGTAGAGGTTGGCAAAAATATGTACAATTCACTGGAGATCACCTCCGGCCTCACAATGGACGACCTGATCGCGTTCCCTTACGGCAGAGATGTCAAAGAAGGCGCAAAGACACAGGAAGCAGATACCCTGTACGACTATTATTAAGAAGACTGAACAGTATCAAAATGAAAGAGAGTGAGGTGCCATTATGTTAGAAGACATCAGACTGGCGTTTCAGGGAATCTGGAATCATAAATTAAGATCTGCGCTCACAATGCTCGGAATCATCATAGGAATCGGTTCCATTATAGCAATTGTGTCCACGATCAAAGGAACGAATGAACAGATTAAGAAGAATCTGGTCGGTGCAGGAAATGACGCGGTAAATGTACAGCTCTATCAGGGTGACTGGCCGATCGATCTGCAGTATCAGTCACTCCCGGACGGAGTGCCGGAGATCTCAGACGAGACACTGCAGGAGGTCGTTGAACTCCCGGAAGTGGAGACAGCGTCTTTATATCATACAAGAAATGAATACGACGCAGTTTACCGCGGCGCAAAGTCATTAAGTAACAGCGTGATTCTTGGAATTGACAGAAATTATCTGGATGTTTACGGATATCAGGTAACCAAAGGAAGAGGATTAACAGACAAAGATTATTCCGAAGGACGAAAAGTAGCCTTGATAGACAAAACAACAGCGGCAAGTTTATTCGACAATGCAGATGTGATCGGAAGAACGATTGAGATCAAGGGCGAGCCTTTTGTTGTCGTTGGAATGGTTGCAAAGAAAGCAGAGTCCCAGCCGGTGATCAACTCAATGGAAGATTACTACCGCTACATGTCAGATGACCAGAGTGGAAAGATCATTATTCCGGATAATGTATGGCCGGTCATTTACCAGTATGACGAACCGCAGAACCTTGTCGTGCGTGCAAAAAGTACAGATGATATGACAACGGCAGGAGAGAAAGCCGCAGATATTTTAAATGCTATGCTGACAGTTTCAGATGATACCGTGAAATACAAAGGAGAAGATCTGTTAGAACAGGCAACACAGATCCAGGAGATCAGTAACTCGACAAATCAGCAGCTGATCTGGATCGCCAGCATTTCCCTGTTAGTTGGTGGAATCGGAGTTATGAATATCATGCTCGTGTCGGTTACAGAACGTACCGGCGAGATTGGATTAAAGAAGGCACTCGGAGCGAGAAAGCGCAGAATTCTGACACAGTTCCTGACAGAGGCGGCGGTGCTGACACTGCTTGGAGGAATTATAGGTGTTCTTGGAGGAATCGCACTTGCGTACATTATATCCGGAGTCTCAGCAGTTCCGGTAGCGATCAGCGGAGTTTCGATTGTGATCGCAGTGCTGTTTTCTACACTGATCGGTATTATCTTCGGACTAATCCCGTCCGTGAAAGCGGCGAACATGAATCCAATCGAGGCACTGCGACATGAATAAAAAAACAGTGGAAAAAGAAAATACTTGTTTCAATTTCCTTCCATATCTGTTATAGTATGTGTTAATTAAAAGAATCAGGAGAATCTGAGTGATCGGATTCTCCGTCTTTCTATGCAAAGAGAAAATAGCAATTATTAAAAGGAAAAGAGAAAAGGGGCATGTAGATTTGAGCAGCAGTACATTCGAGGGAAAGAAAAAGACAGAGAACGGAACAAAGAGGCTGATCTTCACAGCAGTATCTATCTTGCTGGAGATTGTCTTCCTTCTCTTTCTGTTCACAAAGGTAAGTGAATACGCAACTATTATTGACTGGGCAACAAGAATCGTGGCAATCTTTCTTGTGCTTGGACTTTACAGCATGGATAAGACTTCATCAATGAAAATGCCATGGATCATACTGATGCTTGCATTCCCGATTCTTGGTGTGAGTCTTTATCTTCTCGTAGGTCTGAACGGAAGCACGAAGAAGATGCGGGCAAGATATGAAGAGATTGATAAAAAACTGCTCCCATATCTTCCGGATAACAGACAGATTCTCGAATGGATGAAAAAAGAGAGTCCGCAGGCGGGGGCAATCGCTTCTTATCTGACGAATTACTCCTGTTACCCGGTTTATCAGAACACAGATGTTACCTATTATGATGAGGCAATCAAAGGGCTGGATGCACAGCTGGAGGATCTCTCAAAGGCAGAGAAGTTCATCTTTATGGAGTATCATGCCATCGAAGATGAAGAGGCATGGCAACGGATCCAGACGGTACTTGAAGACCGTGTGAAAGCAGGCGTAGAAGTCCGTATCTTCTATGATGATATGGGATCAATCTGGTTTGTGAACATGGATTTTGCAACAAAACTGAAATCTTTAGGAATCAAATGCCGTGTATTTAACCCGATTCTGCCGGGACTGAATATGTTCCTGAACAATCGCGACCATCGGAAGATTACTGTGATTGACGGAAAGGTTGCTTACACAGGTGGATACAATCTGGCGAATGAGTATTTCAACATCACACATCCGTATGGAATCTGGAAAGATACCGGGATCCGTATGGAAGGAGATGCGGTCAAGTCTATGACAGTAGCATTTCTGGAAATGTGGAATGCAGCCGGAAATGTAAAGTCAAAAGAACTTGTACCGGAGAAATATGTGATCAACTATGCATACCAGGCACAACAGCGTGGTTATGTCCAGCCATATGCAGACAGTCCGCTCGATGGTGAGCAGGTAGGCGAGGAAGTATATATCAGTATGGCGAACAAAGCGGAGAAATAC
>OLCN01000317.1_pt1 | contig 8212 bp, 5 predicted proteins | sample 1607381 | NCBI WGS metagenome assembly OLCN01 (sample SAMN02674597, study PRJEB24791) | human gut metagenome, SKBSTL013 | isolation source: stool | host: Homo sapiens | place: USA | reverse complement strand
ACTGTGGCTGCTGCGGTGCGCTGATGTTTGGCGAAAGCGGTACAAGCCGGACGGGAGAAGTCCACCGCTACTATAAATGTGCCACGGTCAAAAAGAAGAAGGGCTGCAAGAAGAAAACCGTCCGCAAACAGTGGCTCGAAGATCTGGTGGTCAACCAGACCATGCAGCTTGTCCGGGACGATGCCGCCATGGAATCCATTATCGCCAAGGTCATGGAGCTGCAAGACCGAGAAAACACCAACCTTCCTCTCTATGAGAAACAGCTCCGGGATGCAGAATCGGGTATCCAGAATATGCTCAACGCAATTCAAGCCGGAATCCTCACCAGTTCCACCAAGGAACGGTTGGAACAGCTCGAAGAAACCAAGCGTGAGCTTGAAGCCCGCATTGCGGAAGAAAAGCTGGCAAAGCCAAAAATCAAAGAGGAATTTATCCGTTTCTGGCTGATGCGCTTCCGTAAACTGGACATGAGCCTGAAAGACCAGAGGCAAGCGTTGGTGGATACGTTCATCAATTCGATTTATCTGTACGATGATAAGGTTTTGATAACCTTTAACTATAAAGAAGGTACACAGACCATCACGTTTGAGGAAGCGGCCCAAGCCGCATCAAAGGAAAATGGTTCGGATTTGGATTGCTTTACTGCACCAAGGACTGCTGCATAGGTTTTGTGCAGCAGTCCTTTTTATTATTTTATCGAATCCATCTTGCAAAAGCAGCGCAGTGCCTTATAATAGAGGCTGTGCCCCGGTGTGCGCGGGTACGGTTAGGATGTATAGGATAAAGGAAAAAAGTATGAGTTCTCAAACGAATACGCTGACGGAAGGCCCTCTGGCCAAGCAGATCTTTCTGGTCAGTCTGCCGCTGGCGCTTTCCAACCTGCTGCAGGTGCTGTTCAATATGTCGGACGTGGCGGTGGTGGGGCGCTTTGCCGGGTCTACGGCGCTGGGCGCTGTGGGCTCCACCAGCACGCTGGTGACCCTGTTCACCGGCTTTCTCATCGGCCTGAGCAACGGCATCAACGTGCTGGTGGCGCGTTTTTACGGTGCGCGTCACCCCAAGGACGTGGAAAAGACCGTCCACTCGGCGGCCATCATCAGCGCCGTTGCCGGTGTGGCGTTGCTGCTCATCGGCCTGCTGGGCTCCCCCGCCATGCTGCGGCTGCTGAACACCAAGGAGGATCTGCTGCCCGGCGCGATCTTGTATCTGCGGGTGTATTTTCTGGGTATGCCGGCGCTGGCGCTGTACAACTTCGGCAACGCGGTGTTCAGCTCCATCGGCGACACCAAAAAGCCGCTGATGTATCTGTCCATTGCCGGTGCCCTGAACATTGCGCTGAACCTGTTCTTTGTCATCGTGTGCGATCTGAGCGTGGTGGGCGTGGCGCTGGCCAGCGCCATCAGCCAGTGCGTTTCCGCGTTTCTGATCCTGCGGGCGCTGACCCGGGTGCAGGACTGCTACGCGCTGGACGTACATAAATTACAGCTGGACCCGGTACAGGCCAAGAGCATCCTTGCGCTGGGCGTGCCCGCCGGGCTGCAGAACGCTATTTTTGCCATTGCCAACCTGTTCATTCAGGCGGGTGTCAACTCCTTCGACTCTTTGATGGTCAAGGGCAACAGCGCCGCCGCCAATGCAGACGGCCTGATTTATGATTGCATGGCGGCCTTCTACATGGCCTGCGCCAGCTTTATGAGCCAGAACTACGGCGCGGGACGGCCTGACCGGGTGAAGAAGAGCTACTTCATCAGTCTGGGCTACTCCTTCGGCGTGGGGCTTGTGCTGGGCGCGGCGCTGTTCTTCTGCGGGCCGGCCTTCCTTGCGCTGTTCACCACCGAAGCCGCCGTTATTGACGCCGGCATGAAGCGGGTGGCTGTGATGGCCTTTGCCTACTGCGTCTCCGCCTTTATGGACTGCACCATCGCCGCCTCCCGCGGGCTGGGCAAGACGGTGGTGCCCACCGTCATCGTGGTACTGGGCTCCTGCGTGTTCCGGGTGATCTGGGTGTACACCATCTTTGCCCACTTCCACACCATCCCGGCGCTGTACCTGCTGTATCCCTGCAGCTGGATACTGACCGCGCTGGCAGAGATCGCCTATTTTGCCAGCTGCTACAAGCGTGCCATGGCCATCTTCCGCAAGCCTGCGGCGGCATAAGAGGAAATATGATATAAAAAGGGCTGCTGCACGGTTTGTGCAGCAGCCCTTTATTTATGCTTTTGTCAGGGGGTCAGAGCGCAGCTCAGATCTCCTTCTTCAGGGTCTCGCCCATGATGTAGCCGTAGGTCAGAGCGGCGTCGAAGCCCATGCCGTACTGCTTGGCGTCCTTCTCCTCGATGGAGCCGCAGACGTCGCCGGCAGCGTACAGGCCGGGGATGGCCTTCTTGTCCTCGGTCAGGACGTGGCAATCGGTGTCGATGGCCAGACCTGCGGTGGTCAGGTAGAAGGTGGGGTCAACGCGGATGGCCCACAGACCGTCGCGGGTCTCGATGTAGGGGCAGTTGCGGCGGCCGAACTCATCGGGCTCGCCAGCCAGAGCAGCGGCGTTGTTGGCCTCGATGGCGTCTGCCAGATTGGGCAGGTTCAGCTCCTCAGAGGCCTTCTCCACGCTGTCGTAGTGCACAGCCTCGCCCTTCTCGAACATGGCAACGTAACCGTTGAAGCCGTAGGACTCGCTGTCGCGCAGCTTGACGGCAGAGGACTCGTCGAACACATAGTAGAAGGTGTCGCCGTTGTCCTTGTTCAGCTTTGCCTTGGCCATGGTGTAGTGGTTATCGGAGACGATGTTGCCGATGTTGTCGCCCTTGATGTTGACCATGATGCCGGGGGCAGACTGGTGGATGAAGGCCAGCTCAAACTTGCTCTTGTAGCTGGACAGGAAGGCGGGCAGAGCGCGGTTTTCGCACTCCACATAGCCGCCGGCGTCGATACCCATCTGGATGCCCTCGCCGGTCATGCTGGAGGCGCAATTGAAGAAGAAGTCGGCGTAGTCGGGGCTGTACTTCTTCAGCATTTCGGGGTTCTTGGCAAAGCCGCCGGAGGCAAGGCAGACCGCCTTGCCGCGCAGGGTATAGCTTGCGCCGTTTTCGCCCTTGGCGTGGAAGCCCACAACACGGCCGCTTTCGTCCTTGATCAGGTCGGTGACGCTGGTGGAGTAGATGATCTTGCCCTTCTCGTACTTCTCCACGCGCTGTGCCATGAACATCATGGCGTAGCCTGCGCCGCCCTCGTAGCAGCCGGGTGCCAGATACGGGGTGGAAGCGCCGTACTGGGTAGCGCTTTCGTAGTTGCCCATGGTGTTGAAGCCGATGCCGATGCCTGCCATCCAGTCCACCAGATCACCGGCGACGGTGTACTGCTTGGTCATGTAGGGCATTTCACCGTTGAAGAACTCGGTGCGGTGGTACTTCTCCATGGTCTGCCAGAAGTTCATCATGCCCTCCAGCGTGCCCATGGCAGAGCTGCGGAAGCTGCCGTCCACATCGTAGTTGTACTGCAGCTTGGAGCCTGCGGTGGCAACGCCGCCGTAGGTCATGGACATGGAGCCGCCGGGGATATCGCGCTTCTCCACCAGAATGACGCTGTAGCCGGCCTCCAGCAGGCGGCAGGCGCAGGTCAGGCCGGAGGTGCCGGCACCCATGATGACGACATCAGCCTCTTCCTCGATGACCTCGTTGGAAGCAGCGATGGTGACCTCCTTGGAGAAGTCGTCCACGTTATAACCGGCCAGCTCGATGGCCTCCTTCACAGCTGCCTTGACAGCCATGGAGGTGATGGAGGAGCCGCGCAGGTTGGGCACGTTGACACTCTGGTGCTCGACGATGGCGGCGGGGATACGGGAGCAGGCATAGTTGCCGATGCCGATGGTCTCCTCGTGAGACAGCACCTCACAGGCAGTGATCTTGCCGTCAAAGAAGGTGGTGGCAACGTGCACCCAGCTTTCGTGACCCATCGCCTTGGTGACGTACTTGCCGTCTACCGGGGAGGAGGGCTTGGTCACAGCGGAGGAAGCAGCAGAGGAAGCTGCGGAGGAAGCGGGAGCACCGGTGGTGCTGGAAGCGGAGTTGCCGCAGGCGGTCAGCAGACCGGCAGCAGCTGCGCCCATGGTGCCCACAGCGGCACCGCGCATAAAGTTGCGACGAGAGATCTTAGCCATAAGGTTCGCCTTTCTTTTTCTTTTCTCTTCTTTTTTGCGTTTTTCCTGTTCCTTCGTGCATTTTGAACATTGATACGATTATAGCAAAGTTTTGCCCCGGTGTGAAATACAAATTTGTGCCAGAATTTATCAAATCTCTTTATAAATCGTTTTCCCTTTACGGCCTGTGCGGAATCCTGTATAATAAAGATGACCAGCTTTTTACACAAGGAGGGGCGCCGTTCTATGACGATTTACCAATTGGAGTGCTTTATTGCCGTAGCAGAGGAGCTGAATTTCAGCGCCGCCGCCGAGCGGCTGTTCACCACCCAGCCCGCCATCACCTACCAGATCAATGCGCTGGAAAAGGAGACCGGGCTGCACCTGTTCGAGCGCACCACCCGCCGCACCAAGCTGACCGCTGCCGGGCAGTCCTTTTATCTGGACATGGTGCAGATGACCAGCTTTGGGCGGCAGGCGCTGAAGAAGGCGCAGGATATTCAGGACGCCGACCGCTCCCACCTGACCGTCGGGCTGCGGCAGCTGTTCGATTACAGCACCTTTTCCAGCATTCTGGCCCAGTTCCAGCACCAGTTTCCCAACGCCTGCGTGGACGTTGTGCCGCAGGACAACCGCCGCCCACTGGAACAGCTGCGCTCCGGGCAGCTGGATATCGGCTTTTTCTACGCCACCGAGCACTCCCGCGACCGGGACATCTCCTTTACGCCCCTGTTCTCGCTGGGGTACCATGTGCTGATGAATCCCAACTCTCCCCTTGCCGACCGGCGGGCGCTGCATCTGGCAGACCTGAAGGGGCAGAGCGTGGTGTCCTCCGGCGCATTCGACAGCTTTCTGTCCGCCTGTCAGGGGCCTTCGCTGGAGCAGCTGGCGCAGGTGGGGGTGGATTGCAGCAAGATCACCCCCAGCTTTGAGGGTGCGCTGATCATGATCCAGATGGGCACCGCCATGTCCATTGTGCCCTGCCTGTCCACGGCGGTGATCCCGGGCATCGTCAAGGTGCCGCTGCTGGATTTTCCCCCGGTGACGGTGGAGATCGCCGCTATGCGCCACGCACCCCGGCTGGAGGTGCAGTCCTTTATCGAGATCGCCAAGCAGAAATACGCCCATCACCCCGACCCGCTGCGGATGGAGGCGCTGATCTGAGACGCAGCTGCGACTGTTCAAAAGTCCCCTTGTGTCATAGGGCTTCGCCGCCTGTTCTGAACAGCCGCACTGCCCTGTAAAAGCAAAAGCCGGACAGCCTGCGGGCTGTCCGGTTTTTTGTGCTATCGAAAGGTTTTACTGATAATCGTGGTTGAGGAACAGGGCCTTGATGACCACCACCTCGTCATATTCCTCCTGCTCCACCTCCACGTCCGCGTTCAAGGATTTCAGGCGTGCCTTGACTGCATCCAGTGCCTCGGGCACGGTGACGGCGCGGCCCTCCTCCACGGCGTCCATCATCTGCTTGAGCACGATGGGGTGGGCGTACCAGCTTTTCACCGGGAACGCCCCGTGGGGGTAGTGCTTGACATACTCTGCCATGGCTGCCTCGGCCTTCTCCGCACGCTTCATGATGGCGTTGTTGTTATTGTGGGCGGTGGGCAGCATATTGTAGCTGGAAAACAGGAAGATAGCCGCAAAGCCGAACAGCGCAAAGTACACGCCGTAGCTGCCGGTGTGGCTGAACACGGAATACAGACCGTAGGCCGCAGCCGCAACGCCCAGCACAAAGATGGCCAGCGCCACATAGCGGTACACCGGCTTGCTTTGCAGCTGCGCACGCTTGCGGCGCTGGGCAGCGCTCAGCTCGGCGGAAAGCTCCGGCTTTGCGTCCAGATACTCCTTTGCCCGGCGCAGTACGGTAAGGCTGTGCTGCGCGTCCTCGGAAAGCTCCGGCAGCTTGCGGGCGGCCTTTTCGGCAGCCTTTTTCTCCAGCGCCTGCTCACCGGCGGCGCTCAGCAGATGCAGCTGCGGCTGCTCCTTCGCCAGCACTTCCAGCAGGGCGTCCACGTCCCGCTCGTCCTTGAAGTTGCACTGCTTCTGCTTGCCGCCGTCGTACTCCACCACAAGATACGCCATGGAGGCAAACACGCCCTTGCCGGAAAAGCCGCCGGAGCTCATAGCCACCCGCTTGAACACCCGGGTGATGCTGCCGTAGGGCAGATAATAGCGGCGGTCGATGTAAAAGCTGTTCAGGTACAGCGCCTTTTTGCCTACGCCGCAGGGGCCGATCTTCCGGCAGGCTTTTTTGTCTGCCTCCAGCTCCTGCGGGTCAAGCTTTGCCATGCCCAGCTGTGCGGGTTTGAAAATCATGGGTAGTTCCCTTCTTTGCTTTAAATTCTACGCCCCTATTTTCCCACGGGACGGAGGCAATTGCAAGCCTTGATTTTTAAAAAACAGCGCCCGCCGCTGTACGGTCAGGCAGCGGCGGGCGCAGGTTACTTACGGAAATATGGAGCCGTCAGTTCCTTATGCCTTGGAAGTAGAGCTCTTCTTGGTAGCATGGAGGAACAGAGCCAGCATTGCGATGGCAAAGACGATGCCGATGGGGTAAGCAACGGCGGTGTTGTAAGCCACCAGCTTGCCGTCCGCATAGGTGTTGATCATCTTGCCCAGGCACTCGGGAGCCAGCACGAAGTAAGTGCAGGACACAGCGCTCATGAAGGTTGCAGGCACGGCGGTGATCCAGAAGTTCTTCTTCTCCTTGAACAGGTACATGGAAGCAGCCCACAGGACGATCATAGCCAGCGTCTGGTTGGTCCAGCTGAAGTAACGCCAGATGACGGTGTAGTCGATGAAGCCCAGTGCGTTGCCGATGCCAAGGAAAGCACCAACGCCCAGCACGGGGACACACAGCTTCAGGCGGTTTGCGTAGCTGTCCTGATCGATCTTGAGCCAGTCGGCCAGAGTCAGACGAGCGGAACGGAATGCAGTATCACCAGAGGTGATGGGGCAGATAACGACACCGATCATAGCCAGTGCCACGCCGACATTACCCATGGTCTTGAGGCAGACGTCGTAGATAGCAGCAGACTGACCGGCAGCCAGAGCCTCGGCCAGACCGACCATCTTGCCATCGGTGATGGTGTACAGTGCGCAGCCGGCAGCAGCCCAGATCAGAGCGATGATGCCCTCGCTGACCATTGCACCGTAGAATACGAAGTGACCCTGCTTCTCACTCTTCATGCAGCGAGCCATCAGAGGCGACTGGGTGGAGTGGAAGCCGGAGATAGCACCACAGGCAACGGTGATGAACATGAAGCTCCAGATGGGGGTGTTGGAGGGGTGCATATTGCTGAAGTTTGCCCAGATCTCGGGGATGGTGTAGGCGGGGTTGGTGAAGATACCAAAAATAACGCCCACAGCCATGATGATCAGGCAGATGCCGAAGATGGGGTAGATCTTGCCGATGACCTTGTCGATGGGAACGAAGGTGGCGATGAAGTAGTAGATGATGATGACCCACAGCCAGAAGGTAGCGTCCAGCTTCTCGGGGGTCAGCAGAGCCAGCAGACCGGCGGGACCCTTGGAGAACACGACGCCGACCATGACCAGCAGGATGACGGAGAACACGCGCATGACCTGCAGCATGACCTTACCCAGATAAGTACCGGTAATCTCGGAGATGCTGGCGCCCTTGTGCCGCATGGACAGCATACCGCACATGTAGTCGTGGACGCCGCCGGCGAAGATGGTACCGAAGACAATCCACAGATAGACGACAGGTCCAAACAGAGCACCGTTCAGAGCGCCGAAGATGGGGCCGAGACCGGCGATGTTCAGCAGCTGAACCAGGAAGATCTTCCAACCCTTCATCGGGACGAAGTCAACACCGTCGTTGAGCGTGATGGCAGGCGTCTCCCGGTCGTCAGAGCCAAAGATCCTGTCTACGCGCTTGCCGTAGAAGATGTAGCCGACGACCAGAGCTGCAATGCAGAGAATGAAAGTAAGCATAGGTTTCCTCCTTAGTTTAGTTACCCTGCGGTGGCGTATCACCGCCTGGCAAGTATCATTATATGTCTAAACCGTGAACAAATCAACCCTTAGTATGGCGAAAAAAGATTTTCGTAGCAT
>OLCN01000314.1_pt1 | contig 8274 bp, 6 predicted proteins | sample 1607381 | NCBI WGS metagenome assembly OLCN01 (sample SAMN02674597, study PRJEB24791) | human gut metagenome, SKBSTL013 | isolation source: stool | host: Homo sapiens | place: USA | reverse complement strand
GATGATGGCGTTCATGGGGGTGCGGATATCGTGGGACATATTGGAAAGGAAGGTGCTCTTGGCGCAGTTCGCGCTCTCTGCTTTTTCCACGGCGACCTGCAATTTTGCATTCAGTTCCTGCGTATCGCTTGCGGCTTTCCTTGCAGCAGCTTCGGCTTTACGCGCCTTCTGGAGCAGCATCAAAATCGTGAGCAGAACAACTGCAACAGCAATGCTGCTGATCAACATAACTTTAAAGAAGTTATCCTTTATAAAATCGCTCAGGGTAACCTTCCGCGCGGAGCTCTTATACATCGCAAGCGCGCCGGCAAGCATATTAACAGGCATTGCCTTGATCGTTTTGTTCAGGATGGACAACAGGCTGCGGTTTCCGCTATTGACCGCAAAGCAGGATCTTACAGGGTTTACCAGCGGAACGCTGTAAAAGCTGTATTTCTTGCTGTATTTATTCTCACTGCTGATCCCGGTAACAAAGCAATCTGCCTGTCCGTCTTTGACCAGCCTTGCCGCATCCTCCTGTGTATCGCAGTCCACGATCTCCCACTGCGGGTAATAAAACGCAAGGTACTTTTTCAGGGAGAGTTTGTTTTGGGGAACGGCAATGCGGTTTACATTGTTTTCGTTAAAGTGCTGTTTGTTCGTGACCGCCATCAGGTTGGAGGTCCACGTTGTGTTGGTACAGGCAAAGTGATACTCTTCCGCCAGATTGGGGTTCTGGTCGCAATGGAAGATCATGTCGATCTCGCCCGATTTCAGCGCATCCAGTTCTGCTTCCTTGCTGTCATAGCCGACCAGCTGGAATTCCAGTTCCTGATTGCCCAGACAATCTGCTGCAAACTGAATATAGTCCGTGATTACCCCGGTAAACTCCCCAGTGGCAGGGTCAAAGGTGCTGACGCCGCTGTCGCTCGCCAGAAAGCCCATCCTGATCGCACCGTGCTTTCTGAGCCACGCCTTTTCCTCCCCTGTAAGGATGGGCGTATAATCCATTGAGAAATATCTTTTGTACAGATCCGCCGTATAAAAAGGCACAGCTTCGTCCAACGCGCGCATCGCATCGTCAAGTTCTTCCTTGATATCAGGCCGGTTTTTGTTGATCGCATAGTAGATGCCGGATTCTCCCACACGGGTTATGGTCGAGATGCCACGCTCTGCCCAGAAGGATTCTTCCAGCGAAACAAAGCAGTCGATCTCGTGGTTTGCCAGCTTTTGCTTCACATCCTCGTTGTTGGAGATGTTGACGTGTTCCGTTTTCAGGCCGTATTTTTCTTCCCACTCGGTCAGCATCACTTCCGGCTCCGTTCCCATCAGAACGCCGATCTTTTTGCCGTTCAGCGTCTTGAAGTCGGAGGCGGAGATGTCTGCGCGCGAGAGATCGGCGTAGAGGTAATATTTTTCCACTCCCATCGGCTCGTCTGAAAACAGCATCTCCTGGGTGCGGTCCTCCGTATAAGAGATACCGCCAATAATGTCGATCTCGCCGTTTTTGAGCTTTTCGAAGCAGTCTGACCAGTCGCAGGTCACATACTCGAACTGCCAGCCTGTATAGCCGGATAAGGTCTGCAGCAATTCGTAGCCGTAGCCCTTTCTTGCGCCCTTCTCGTTGACATAGTTGAAGGTGTCCTCAAACGAGCCGACACGAACAACCTTTGCAGGGGCGGTTTCCGCGGCAGCTTTCACAGGGAGCACGACTGACAGCAACAGCAGCAGGCTCAGCATCACACAGACGCTTTTCCGCGTCAAGGTCTGCATGGTTTCGCTCATTCCAGAGTTTTTCATTTTATCCAATCTTTCTCCACCCCAGACGGTCTCATTCCGGCTTTATTTTCACTTCACCGATTTCAGGAAGGTGCTTGCAATATCATTCTCGTTCTGCTGTCAGCAGCTTTTTTGAATATCTATCCTATTATGTAGCATAATTGTAACATTATAACAGAAGCGTTTCAAGATTTTTTCTTGTAAAGAGCACCTATTTTCTATGGAACGCTTTTATCCCTTACCGGCAAAAAGCCGTTCCCGCAAAAATACTGCGATGACGATAAAAAAGCGAGCAGCCTTTTTCAGGTCGCCCGCTTATGGAATTTATGGTATTTTACCGCAAGGCAAGAAATGCGTGAAGCATTAAAAGGCGGTATAGGTCTGCCCTGTGCTTTTAATCCAGAATTTTTCCGTCAATGGAGATGGTGACCACCTGCCACGGAATGAACTTTCCGCTGGTCTGAAGCGCCTTTTTCGCCGCCATCTCCAAGCCGCCGCAGCAGGGCACCTCCATGCGGAGGATGGTCACGCTCTGGATATCGTTGCTGCGCAGGATCTCGGTCAGCTTTTCGCTGTAATCCACAGCATCCAGCTTCGGGCAGCCGATAAGGGTCACCTTGCCGCGCATAAACTCCTGATGGAAATTGGCGTAGGCATAGGCCGTGCAGTCCGCTGCAATCAGTAGCTTTGCACCCTCAAAGTAGGGCGCATGGATGGGTGCCAGCTTGATCTGCACCGGCCAGTTGCGCAGGCGGGAGACCAGCTGTACGGGAGCAGAAGCCACACTTTCGGCAGCCTCCGGCTGTTCCAGCATCCGCATCCGGGAGCCGGGGCAGCCGCCCTCGTGGAGGTGCTTCATCTTCTCCTGCAATTCCTTTTTCTTTTTGTTCTCCTGCACCGCTGCCTCGTCGTAGGCAGGGGCTTCCCGCTCCTCAAAGGTGATAGCTCCGGTGGGGCAGCCCGGCAGGCAGTCGCCAAAGCCATCGCAGAAATTTTCCCGCACCAGCTTTGCTTTGCCGTTGATGATATCAATGGCTCCCTCGTGGCAGGCGGTTGCGCACAAGCCGCAGCCGTTGCATTTTTCTTCGTCAATATGGATGATCTTCCGAATCATATCTATACTCTCCTGTTGTGGGTGTTTTTGCATTTGCAGGTTTATTATAGTATACTAAAGCCATCTTGTATGTTTGAATTCCAACAAGGAGAGCATTTATGCAAAAATATCTGCCTGTTCTGCGGAGCTGCCCCTTCTTTACCGGGCTTTGCGATGATGAGATTTTGTCCATCCTGCACTGTGTCAGTGCAGCGAAAATCACCCGGCCCCGGGGTTCCTACATTTTCCGTGCCGGAGATTCCACGGAGGTCATGGGGCTCATGTTGTCCGGCTCCACCCTTGTGATACAGGAGGATCTTTGGGGACACCGCAATATCCTGTCCAAGTGCAATACCGGAGACTTTTTCGGGGAGCCTTACGCCGCCACCCCCGGTGCCATCCTGAACATCAGCGTGGTGGCAGAGGAGGATTGCGAGATCCTGCTGCTGAACGTCAAGCGGCTGCTCACCGCCTGCCCCACCGCCTGCGACCATCACCAGAAACTCATCCGCAATCTGGTCAGCGTTCTGGCAAACAAAATACTGCTTTTTAACGATAAGATCACCCATGTCAGCAAGCGCACCACCCGGGAAAAGCTGCTGTCCTACCTGTCCGCCGAATCCATCCGGCAGTCCTCCCTTTCCTTTGACATCCCCTTTGACCGTCAGCAGCTGGCGGATTTTCTCTGCGTGGAGCGTGCCGCCATGTCGGTGGAGCTTTCCAAGCTGCAAAAAGAAGGGCTGCTGGTCACCAAGCGGAATCACTTTGAGCTGTTGACCCGTTGACCGCTTGGCACATTGCCTGCAAGCACCGGCTTCTTTGCGGAAACCGGTGCTTTTTTTGCAGTTGCACTTTTCCCGGGAGATTATTATACTTATCTTATAAAAAAGACCGGGTGCTGCAAGGGCAGGAGGGAAAGCGTATGGCACGGAACAAAACCGCACAGGGCGGCATCTCCCTGCGCAGCAGGGTCACGGCATGGCTTGCCGCGATTTTGCTGGTCACCATGCTTTCCACCGGCATTGCTACCGTGGCAGGTCAATGGACGGTGCGCTCCTTTGATACGCTTCTGGCCGACAATGCCCTCTGCTACACGGTGCAGAACGCCCTCAAGGACGAAACACAGGCCTTTGCACGCTATGTGCGCCAGCCTACTTCTGAAACGGAGCAGGCCTATACCGCCGCCTGCGCTGCCGCCGAGCAGAGCCTTGCGGCCCTGCCCTTCGATTATGCCCGCATCGGTGAAGAGCGCTATGCCCGTACATGGAACCTTTTACAGGGGTACGCGGGCTACCGGCAGGAGCGGGATGCCTTTTTGCAGCTTTCGCTCTCGGCAGATACCTATATTGAACAGATGTACCATGTGATAGCTTTGCAGGACTACCTTGCCGAGTATGCGCTGCGCCTGACACAGGCCACGCTGGAACAGGAAAACACCCTTTACAGCAGCACGGCAACCCGCCTCCGGCATCTGCCGTGGCTGTATCTGGGGCTGTTCCTGACGGCGGCCGTGCTGATGCTGCTGCTCATCCGGGGGCTGAGCCGCGTGGTGGTGCGCCCGCTGCTGGAGCTGGCGCAGGCTTCCCGCAGCATTGCCGAGGGCGATTTTTCCAGACCGGACCTACCGGTGAAGAGCAGCGACGAGGTGGGGCGGCTGACAGCCACCTTCAACCAGATGAAACACGCCATGGCGCAGCAGCTGACCACGCAGCAGGCCTTGCACCGGGAAGAGGTGCGGAACCTTGCGCTGGAAAAGGATCTGGAACACACCCGGCTGGAGGTGCTTAAAAGTCAGGTAAACCCACATTTTCTGTTCAACACCCTGAACATGATCTCCTGTATGGCGCGGCTGGAGGATGCTTCCACCACCGACCAGATGATCGTGCATCTGGGCAGTTTGTTCCGGCACAACCTGCGTACCAAGCGTCAGCAAATCACGCTGGAGGAGGAGCTGGACGGACTGGAGGATTATATTTATCTGCAGCAGATGCGGTTTGATGGACGCATTACCGTAGAAAAAAGCATCCGGGTGCAGCCTGCGGCGGTTTTGGTGCCGTCCTTTATGCTGCAGCCGGTGGTGGAAAACGCTTACTCGCACGGGCTCAAGTCCCGCGAGGAAGGCGGACGCATCCTGCTGCGGGCATGGATGCAGGGCAAGGTGCTGGTGCTCACGGTCGCGGACAACGGCAAGGGGATGACCCCAGAGGAGCTGGACGCCGTGCAAACCAAAATTGCCCAGAGCGAGCAGACCGGCCGCAGCATCGGCCTTGGCAACATTTCCCGCCGCATCGGGATGCTGTATCCGGGCGGTAAAATGCAGGTGTACAGCCGCGCAGGTCATGGCACTGTGGTGCGGTTTGAACTGCCGCAAACGCAGCAGCCAGAAGAAAAGGAGGAGACGCTCTCGTGAAGTGCAAATTGCTGGTGGCAGAGGATGAATTGATCGAGCGCAAGGTGCTGTGCCGGACTTTGCAGAAGTATCTGGGAGATCTGATAAGTCTGTATGAAGCCAAAAACGGCAGAGAGGCTCTGGAAATTTTTGCCCGCGAAGCGCCGCAGGTGGCTGTGCTGGACGTTGAAATGCCGGGTCTCACCGGGCTGGAGGTGGCGCGCAAGATCCGCGAAACGGACAAAAATTGCGCCATCCTGTTCCTGACCGGCTTTGATAAGTTCGACTACGCACGGCAGGCGATCTCTGTGCGGGCGCTGGACTATCTGCTCAAGCCCTACAACGAGCAGGAGTTGGTATTCGCGGTGGAGGATGCCATCCGGCAGGTGTCGGTGCAGCTGCCTGCCCGCCCAGCACAGCCCTCTGCGCCTGCAGAGCCCCTCCGCCGGGAAGAGGACGAGGATATGCGCACCGCCATCATCCGGGCAGAGATCAGCCGCTTCATCGACGCTCACTATGGGGAGGATATCTCCATGCAGGATGCCGCCGCTGCGCTGCGCTACTCGGACGCCTACTTCTGCAAGCTGTTCAAGCAGTGCTTTAAGGTGAACTTTTCGGCCTACCTGAACGAATATCGAGTGAACAAGGCGCGCCAGCTGATTTTGGACCCGCGCCTGAGCCTGAAGGACATCGGCGCTGCTGTGGGTTACAGCGACGCCAACTATTTTACAAGGGTGTTCAAGCGCCTGACCGGCCAGACCCCTTCGGAATACCGCGTAGCCGCAGCGGAAAAAGCGGTACAGGGATAAATCCGACACAAAAGAAGCGCTCGTTCTTTTCTGCCTGTCAGCAGGAGAGGGACGGGCGCTTCTTTATTTTTGCCAGTTTCTTTCGTCAGAAAAACGCAAAAATTGTACTTGGATACAACAAAGACAAAATCGTACTGCGTTTCACAAAATAATCCGGTTTCACAAAAATGAACGAGTTGTTAAAATACAATCATAGAAAAAACGTGAAAAGAGAGGATGCCATTCATGAAGAGAAGAACGTTTCTGTCGCTGATGGGCGCGGCGGCACTGACCAGCAGCATGATGCTTACCGGCTGCGGTGCCGGCTCCGGTGACGACCGCAAGATCGTGCGCATCGGCCATGTGCAGTCCCAGACCCACCCGGATCATCTGGGACTGGAAGCCTTCGCCAACTATATCAACGAGAAGCTGGGCGACAAGTACCGCGTGGAAGTGTACCCCAGCGAGCTGCTGGGCTCCCAGACCGAAATGGTGCAGCTGACCCAGACCGGTGCTATCGACTTTGTGGTGGCGTCCAATGCCATTATGGAGACCTTCAGCGCCAAATACCAGATCTTCAACCTGCCTTACCTGTTCTCCAGCGTAGAAGCCTACCACGAGGCGATGGACGACCCCGAGGTGACGGACCCCATTTTCAAGACCACTTCCAAGGCCGGTCTGGAAACGGTGGCATGGCTGGATGCCGGCACCCGCAACTTCTACACCATCAAGACCCCAATCAACCAGCCCTCCGACCTGAAGGGTCTGAAGATCCGCGTACAGCAGTCGCCCACCAATGTGGAAATGATGCGTCTGCTGGGCGGCACCGCTACCCCCATGGGCTTCGGCGATGTGTACACCGCGCTGCAGGCCGGTATTCTGGATGGTGCCGAGAACAACGAGCTGGCTCTGACCGATAACGGTCACGGTGACATCTGCAAGTATTACTCCTATGATATGCACCAGATGGTGCCGGACCTGCTGGTGGCAAACTACGCCTTCCTGAACGGACTCAGCGACGAGGAGCGCGCGATCTTTGAAGAAGGTTTCCAGATCGTGAAGCGCACCGAGCAGGATGCTTGGGAGGATGCTGTGGCTGAGGCGAAAGATAAGGCCGAGAATGAGCAGCACGTCAACTTTATTTACCCGGACACTGCACCGTTTCAGGAGGCTATGGCCCCCCTGCACGATTCCGTGCTGGCCGCAAACCCGGAGTTGCAGCCCATTTATGACCTGATCCAGCAGCACAACGCTGCCCATACTGCGGACTGAGGAGGAGCATCATGGAAAAACTGAGAAATACCCTGAACAAGGTGCTCAACCTGCTGGCAGGTCTGAGCATGACAGTCATGGTGGTACTGACCACCTATCAGGTCATCGTGCGTTACATCTTCAACTCTCCCTCCACATGGTCGGAAGAGCTGGTGGGTTATCTGTTCGGCTGGAGCACCATGCTGGGCGCCACCATCGTCTCCGGCGAGCGCGGCCACATGAACATCCCCGTGCTGGTGGACCGGTTCAACCCCATCATGCGCAAGGCGTTCCACATCTTTGCCGAGGTCATCGCTTTCCTCTTCTCCGCTACCATTCTGGTGTTCGGCGGTTTTCAGGTGTCCCAGCTGGCTATGGGGCAGCAGACCTCCTCGCTGGGCGTAGCCGTGGGCGTGTTCTACTGGGTCATGCCCATCTGCGGCGTGATCATTCTGGTGTATTCCGTGCTGAACATTATCGGCATCGCCAACGGCTCCATCTGTCTGGATACCCCGGAGGATGCAGACTTTGCAAAGGTGGAAGCCGAAATGGCTGCCGATGCCGACAAGGAAAACAAGGAGGACTAAGCTGTGGCAATTCAAGCATTACTCGTAATTCTGGCAGTGCTTCTGGTGCTGCTGTTCCTCGGCGTGCCCATCTCGTACGCCATTGCAGTCTCTTCCCTGACTGCCATTCTTTCTTCCATTGACCTGAACGTAGCCGTGCTGACCGCTGCCCAGCGCACCTTTGTGGGCATGAGCAAGTTCAGCCTGACCGCCATCCCGTTCTTTATTCTGGCCGGCAACATCATGAATCAGGGCGGCATCGCCAAGCGTCTGGTGGATTTCGTCATGGCCATTTTGGGCAAGCTGCCCGGCGCACTGCTGGTGACCAACATCGGCACCAACGCCCTGTTCGGTGCCATCTCCGGCTCTGCTTCCGCTGCGGCTGCTGCCGTTGGCTCCATGATCCGCGACGGTGCCGAGGAGCAGGGC
>OLCN01000312.1_pt1 | contig 8282 bp, 8 predicted proteins | sample 1607381 | NCBI WGS metagenome assembly OLCN01 (sample SAMN02674597, study PRJEB24791) | human gut metagenome, SKBSTL013 | isolation source: stool | host: Homo sapiens | place: USA | reverse complement strand
CTGGTCGTTCAGGCCGATGGTGATGAGCACTCCTGCCGTGCCGTACACAAAGCAGAAGGGGCCCGAGGCCACGCCGCGGTTGGTGAATCGGCGGCCCTTTGCGGTTGCAACAACGGTCTCGCCTACCCAGCCCAAAAAGGAATATACCAGATAAATTACACAAAGAGTATAGAAATTCAGGTTCATAGCGCTCCTTTCCCGGAACAAAAAGGGGCCGGGAAGCGGCGTTCCCGACCCTCTTTGTTCAGTTTACGAATTACAGCTGGCTCTTATACAGTGCCTCGATCTCCTCCACGCTGGTATCGCGGGGGTTGCCGGGACGGCAGGCATCTGCAAATGCGGACTCGGCGAGGAACTGGATATCCTCTTCCTTCAGGATGCCGTGCAGATTTGTGGGGATGCCCACGTCTGCGCTCAGCTGCTTGACGGCGGCGATGGTAGCATCAGCGGCCTCCACATCGTTCATCTCGTCGATGCCCATAACGCCCATAGCCTTGCCCACAGCGCGGTAACGCTCGCCGGCAACGCTCTTGTTGTACTCCAGACCAACGGGCAGCAGGATAGCACAGGCCACACCATGGGGAGTGTCATACAGAGCGGACAGGCCGTGTGCCATGGAGTGGACAATGCCCAGACCCACGTTGGAGAAGCCCATACCGGCGATGTACTGGCCCAGAGCCATGCCCTCGCGGCCCTCCGGGGTGTTCTGCACAGCGCCGCGCAGGCTCTGGCTGATGAGCTTGATGGCTTCCAGATGGAACATATCGGAGATGACGCAGTGGCCCTTGGTGATGTAGCCCTCGATGGCGTGGGTCAGCGCATCCATACCGGTGGCGGCGGTCAGACCCTTGGGCATGGAGGACATCATATCGGGGTCAACCACAGCGATCTCGGGGATATCGTTGGTATCCACGCAGACGAACTTGCGCTTTTTCTCCACATCGGTGATGACGTAGTTGATGGTGACCTCGGCAGCAGTACCGGCGGTGGTGGGCACTGCAATGGTGAACACCGCGTGCTTCTTTGTGGGGGCAACGCCTTCCAGAGAGCGGACGTCCGCAAACTCGGGGTTATTGATGATGATGCCGATGGCCTTTGCGGTATCCATGGAGGAGCCGCCGCCAATGGTCACGATGCAGTCAGCCTCGGCAGCCTTGAAGGCAGCCACGCCGTCCTGTACGTTGGCGATGGTGGGGTTGGGCTTGATCTCGCTGTAAACAGCGTAGGCAAAGTTTGCGGCATCCAGCAGGTCGGTGACCTTTTTGGTAACGCCAAACTTGATTAGGTCGGGGTCGGAGCAGACGAAAGCCTTCTTGTAGCCACGGGCGGTCAGCTCGGGAACGATGTTCTCGATAGCACCGTGGCCGTGGTAGGAGATGGTATTCAGAACAATGCGGTCAGCCATAATACAAATCCTCCAAATCTGTTTGCAGCCGCCTTTCCGGCGGCGTTCCTCTACGTTTCAGCATAGCACATCGTCAAAAAATTTGCAATGTAAAATTGTTTAAAATTGTAGCATATTTTTATACTTGTGTATTGTTTTCTATCATTTTTGTCTGTTTTCCGGCATTATTATCCCCTGCCAAAAAACAATCCTTGCCAAATGGCCATGCCTGTGTTATACTATTTTAGCAACCTTTGCTGGTGTGGCGCAATGGCAGCGCAACTGATTTGTAATCAGTGGGTTGCAGGTTCAACTCCTGTCACCAGCTCCAAGAAAAATCCTGCGATATACCGCTAGAATAGCGGCGTGTATCGTGGGATTTTTGCTTTTATATGTGTTGTGAAATGCCTGAAATTATGTCATAATCCAACAAACAAGCTAACAAATCCGTATTTTATCTTCTTTATATCTCACTTTTTAACACACTTCTGCGTCACTCGCGTTGTCAGGTGCTGCCCGGGGCAACGATCAGCAGCGCTAAAAGGCGTTTAAGGTGTTCCTTCGCAGACAGTTTTGGTGTATAATGGTAAAAACACACCCAAACCAAAGGAGGAATCAAGCATGATCCAATTCGGTCTACGTCTGCACGATGCAGAAAAGCTGCCCATTGAACAGGTGCTGCCGCTGGTACGCCAGAAGGGCTTTTCCTGCGTGCATCTGGCGCTGAGCAAATCCCTGAAGGAGGTGCCCAACACCCCCTCTGCCCTCACCCCCGGCTACGCGGCCTATCTGCGCCGTCTGTTTGCAAAAAATGAGCTGGACATTGCGGTGCTGGGCAACTACCTGAATCTGGCGCACCCGGATACGGATGCTCTGCACGCCATTCAGGAAAAGTACTACGCGCATATCCGCTTTGCCAGCCTGCTGGGCTGCGGCATGGTGGGCACCGAGACCGGTGCACCCAACGCAGAGTACAAGTTCTGCCCGGAGTGCCGCAGCGATGCTGCCCTTGCCACCTTTATCACAAACTTCAAGCCGGTGGTGCGCTGCGCCGAGCAGTACGGCGTGACCATTGCCATTGAGCCGGTGGTCAGACACATTGTGTATGACGCCCGCCGCGCCCGCACCGTGCTGGACGAGATTGGCAGCCCCAATCTGCAGATTCTGCTCGACCCGGTGAACCTTTTGAACATGGAAAACGTGGACCGCCGGGAGGAAGTGTTTGCCGAGACCATTGAGCTGCTGGGCAAGGATGTGGCCATGATCCACTTCAAGGACTTTTTGCTGCAGGACGCCGACGGGCAGCTGGCTGCCACCGGTGCCGGACAGGGCGGTATGGGCGACTACCGCACCATTCTGCGGTTTGCCAAGGAACAGAAGCCCTATGTGTTCGCCACCTTGGAGAACACCACCCCGGAAAACGCAGTCCAGTGCCTGCAATATCTGCAAAAACAGTACGACGAGTGCTGATAACAAATTGAACTGCACGCTGCTATCCGCAGCAACTGGTGTTTTCATAGTATGAAAAAAGTCTGAACCGGTGGCTCATGCCTCAGTTCAGACTTTTTTGTTATTCTATGCCTTTATCTGCCAGCGGCAAAGGCTCAGGCCTTCGTAGCCTGAAAGCTGATCTGCTCAATGGCCTCGTTGAGAATACTAAAATTGAGAATTATTTGTCAATTTTCGAAAGGTGCGGAGTAGGCACCCCTGCCCCCCTAATGAAAGCAAAACGGCCTGAGCCCTGTACCATACAGGATCCAGACCGTTCCGATTGCTTTACTTCTGCTCTTTGTCCACTACCTGGATCTTGCCCTTCTTCCACAACACATAGGAAGTCAGGATGCCGATGGGCAGCATCACGATGATAAAGATGCCCACAAGCCCGCCCAGCACGGAGCCATAGCCTGCAAGACGTGCGGCGAGGGAGAGCACCGTCATGATGATCAGCACCGGAAGCACCCCCTTGATGCCACCCTTGACCACCTTGCTGCCGCTGGACGAGCTGGCGAACAGACCCAGCGCCATGGAGCCGAACAGGGCCGGCAGCAGGTAGCCGGAGGCTGTCTTGACGGCGGGCAGCTCGAATACCGGGCTGATGAAGGAGGCGCACACCGCTGCCAGCGTCAGGATGGCAACGGTCATCAGGGAGGAGACCGCAACAGCCACCGAGGCAATGGCCTCACCCTCCGGGGTATTGGGTGTGATCCATCAGCAGCGAGACTTTGTGCTCCGGGTCGCCGCCCACAAACCGTGCCATGTTCCGCAGGTTGTTGTGATCCATGGCGATAAGATAATCGTAAGTCTCGTAGTCCCGCCGGGTCATCTGCCGGGCGGTCTTGCCCGCGCAGGAGATGCCGTGCTCCGCCAGCTTGCACCGGGCAGGCGGATAGACCGGGTTGCCGATCTCCTCGGTGCTTGTGGCAGCCGAGGCAATTTCAAACTGCGCGGAAAGCCCAGCCTTTTCCACTAAGTCCTTCATCACAAATTCTGCCATGGGGCTGCGACAGATATTGCCGTGGCAAACAAACAACACCTTTTTCATCTTACTCCCCCAGCACCTCGCCCAGTGCCAGCACGGCGTTGCGGACGCACTCCGGGCAGGGGCACAGCGGTGCACCGGTCTCCACACCTTTCAGGTCTTTACAAATGGTAGCGCCGCATTTTTCCTGAAAGTTCTGCAGCAGTTCCTTGGAAATGCGGGGCGTGCCCTTGCCGTCGGTGACAACGCCTGCCACCATCACTGCGCCGATGAGTGCACCGCAGGTGCTTTCCATGCAGCCCATACCGGCGGCATAGCCTGCGCCCAGCTTCATCAGGGTGTCGGCATCCACCGGCAGCTTATCCTCAAATGCTTTCAGCACCGCCTGCGCGCAATTGCACTGTCCGGCAGCTTTCCATGCGGCAGCCTGCGCTGCCCGTTCTTCGATGTTCATTTTACAGTCCTCATCTTTCTTTGATCCGTTCCGGTTCATTGCGTTCAGTATACCACGCTTTTCCCCTGCGGAAAAGATTCCGCCCCCATAAAGCCCTATTTCCGGGATCAGTTCCTACACCACCACATACAGCATAGCTCCGGCAAAAAGGTCAAGAACCTTTGTTCACCTTGTGCCCTCCTGCGGCTTCAACGCCCTTTTGCGGTATTGCAGAGGGCTTTGCCCGGTGGCTTTTGCAAAGCGGGTGGAAAAGTTGCTGGCATCGCCAAAACCTACCTCCTGTGCGATCTCGCTGACGCTGTGGTCGGTGAGGACAAGCAGTTCCTTTGCCTGGGTGATGCGGAAGTTGACCAGATAGTTATACGGTGTCGTGCCCATATACCGCCGGAACAGCCGCAGAAAATAGCTTTTGCTCATGTGCGCCTCTGCCAGCAGGTCGGCAAGGCAAAGCTCCTGCTGGTAATTTTTGCGCAGGGTCTCCGCCGCCTGCAAAATCACCTGCCGCGCGCTGGTGGCTTCGGCCTGTGCAAGAATGCTCCGGGCGCACAGCGCCAGCATCTCGTGCAGCGCCAGCCCGGTGGTCACCATGCTGTCCACGGTGCTGTGCTCCATCTGCCCTAAAAGCATTTCAAAATATTCCTGCATCTTGACCCCGGTGAGCTGCACCGGGGTCAGTTTTTTGCCAGGAAGCAGCAGCGGCTCCATGGCAGCCACCCCTGCGCCGTCCAGATGCACCCAATAATGATGCCAGCAGCTTTGCCCCGGGGCGGTGCAGTAGCTCTGCGGGGTGCGGCAGTTCAGCAGCAGCGCCTGCCCGGTGCTGAGCACCACATGGCTTTCCCCCTGCTCGATGAGCCCTGCACCCCGGAGGGTATAAAACAGGATGTAACTTTCCTTATCTGTCCGGGCTGTGGAAAAATGCTGCTGGGCATAGAACACCCCCGCCTCGGTGCAGTAGTAGGGCTGTGCCAGCTCTGCTTCGCTGGGGGTAGTGCGTTTCCATACACTCTCCGGGGTCACATCCATGTTGTAGGTCAGCATTTTCCGTTTCCTCTCTTTCCATATTCAGTATAGCGCACCGCTCTTTGCAGCGCAAGAGTAGACTTTTCGCAAAGAATGCGTCACCTTTGCGGATGGAATTGCGAGCATCATGCCGCTATACTGGTAGCAGTCAAAGCCACACAGGAGGCGCATTATGCACAAAAACTATCTTGCCATCGACATTGGTGCGTCCAGCGGGCGGCACATTGTGGGATGGATGGAGAACGGCGTTCTCCGCACCGAAGAAGTGTACCGTTTTCCCAACAGCGTCCAGCGGGTGGACGGTCATCTGGAATGGGACATCGACAGCCTGTTTACCAACGTGAAGCAGGGCATCCGGGAAGCGTTTGCAAAGTTCCCGGAAATTGAGAGCCTTTCCATTGATACATGGGCGGTGGACTATGTGCTGCTGAAAAACGGCAATCCCCTCTCCCCTGTCTACGCCTACCGGGACGACCGGACACAGACCGTGATCCCCGAAGTCCACAACATCCTGCCCTTTGCGCAGCTCTACCGGCGCACCGGCATCCAGTTTCAGCCCTTCAACAGCATTTATCAGCTGTATGCCGACAAAAAAGACGGACGGCTGGCGCAGGCCGAGGACTTTTTGATGATCCCGGAGTATCTGCTGTGGAAGCTCTGCGGCGTGAAAGCGCGGGAGTACACCAACGCCACCTCCACCGGCCTTGTGAACGCTCAGACCAAAGAGTACGACCCGGAGATTCTCAAAGCTTTGGGATTGCCGGAAACGATGTTCCCCAAGCTGACGGCTCCCGGTACGGTGCTGGGCCCGTTGAAGGCGGACATTGCCGCCGAGGTGGGCGGGCAGACCAAGGTAGTGCTGTGCGCCACCCACGACACCGCCAGCGCCGTGGAGGGCATCCCCATGGAACAGGGCGATGCACCGTTCCTCTCCTCCGGCACATGGAGTTTGCTGGGGGTCAAGCTGGCAAACCCCATCACCAGCCCGAAGAGCTGCCGCGCCAACTTTACCAACGAGGGCGGCGTGGGGTACATCCGCTACCTAAAAAACATCATGGGTCTGTGGATCATCCAGTGTGTGCAAAAACAGCTGGGCATCTCCTTTGCCGAGATGGTGGAGCTGGCCAAAACCAGCACCTACACCCGCATTTTTGATGTGAACGCTGCCCGCTTCTCTGCCCCGCAGGATATGCGCGCGGAAATCAGAGCCGCTCTTACCGAGACCGGTGAAGCCCCTGCCACGGATGCTGACCTTATCAACAGCATCTACCATTCGCTGGCGTACTGCTACGGGGAAGCCTATCGTGAGATGGAGGCTGTGACCGGGCAGCACTGGGATAAACTCTACATCGCAGGCGGCGGCGCAAAGAACGCCACCCTGAACGAGCTGACCGCCCATTATACCGGAAAACAGGTCGTGGCTCTGCCCATCGAGGCAACGGCCATCGGCAATTTGAAAATTCAGATGCAGATTTAAGAAGGAGGAACCCTATGAGTTACGCAGAAGCAAAAGCCCGCTACGCCGCCATTGGCGTGGACACCGAAGCTGCCATTGCCCGGTTAAAGACCGTGCCTATTTCTCTGCACTGCTGGCAGGGAGATGACGTCCGTGGCTTTGATACCGACCCCACCAAGCCCCTGACCGGCGGCATCCAAACCACCGGCAACTACCCCGGCCGTGCCCGCACCCCGGAGGAACTGATGGCAGACATGGACAAGGTGCTGTCCCTCTGCCCCGGCACCAAAAAGATCAACCTCCATGCCTCCTACGCCATTTTTGACGAGGAAAACCCGTGGGTAGACCGGGACAAACTGGAGCCCAAGCACTTCAAAAAATGGGTAGATTTTTGCAAGGCAAGAGGGCTGGGCGCAGACTTCAACCCCACCTTTTTCTCCCACCCCAAGTGCGACCCGCTGACCCTTGCCAGCCCCAACGAGGAGACCCGGAAATTCTGGGTAGAGCACGGCAAGGCCTGCATCCGCATCAGCCAGTATCTGGCCGAGGAGCTGGGGCAGCCCTGCACCATGAACATCTGGACGGGCGACGGCTTTAAGGACGTACCGGCGGATCGCAAAGGTCCACGCGACCGCTACAAGGCCAGCATCGACGAGATTTTGAGCGAGCCTTACGACTTCAAGCTGGTGAAGCCCTGCATCGAGAGCAAGGTGTTCGGCATCGGCGTAGAGGCGTACACCGTGGGCAGCGCGGAGTTTGCCCTGAGCTACGCCGCCTTCAACCGGGAAAAGTGCATTCCGCTGATGGATAACGGCCACTACCATCCCACCGAAGTGGTCAGCGACAAGATCCCCGCCCTGCTGGCCTTCTTCCCGGAGATTGCCCTCCACGTCACCCGCCCCATCCGCTGGGACTCCGACCATGTGGTGCTGTTTGACGATGAAACGAAGGAGATCTGCAAGGAGATCGTGCGCTGCGGCGGTCTGGACGGCCGGGTGAACATTGCACTGGATTACTTTGACGCTTCCATCAACCGCATCTCCGCATGGACGGTTGGCTTCCGCAACGTGGAAAAGGCGCTGCTGTCTGCCCTGTGCACCCCGCACACGGCGCTGAAGGAGCTGCAGGACACCAATCAGTTCACCGAGCTGATGGTGCGGCAAGAGGAGCTGAAGACCCTGCCCTTTGGCGAGGTCTGGGACGAATACTGCCGCCGGAACGGTGTGCCGGTGGACGGTGCATGGTTTGAGGAAGTCAAAAAGTACGAGCAGAACGTGCTGAGCAAGCGCATTTGAATGAGAGAGGTTTTTGAAGATGGGTATTCTGGATATTGAGATTGTAAAAGGCTTTATGCGGATGTGCAATGATAGCTGGCTGCAGGGCTGGCACGAGCGCAACGGCGGCAACCTGACCTACCGCATGAAGGAAGAGGAAGTGGCGCAGTGCCGCCCCTTCTTTGACGAGCAGCCCCGGGAGTGGGTGAACA
>OLCN01000289.1_pt1 | contig 8541 bp, 9 predicted proteins | sample 1607381 | NCBI WGS metagenome assembly OLCN01 (sample SAMN02674597, study PRJEB24791) | human gut metagenome, SKBSTL013 | isolation source: stool | host: Homo sapiens | place: USA | reverse complement strand
GTGGTTCAATGTTGCTTTTTCTTTCAAAGCAGCAGCCAGTTTGCTTTCTACGGCGCGGTTCACTAAAGATTCTACTGATTCTTTTTTCTTCAGCATTTCTTTTGCATAGTTTTCGAGCATTTCTTCAGGAATGTTCAACATGCCATACTGAGCGAACTGAAGACGGGTAGCTTCTTTAGCCATATTCAAGACATCTGCTTGCTCTACCTTGATTTCATTTGCAGCAATCAGCTGTTCTTTAATCAAATGCCAAGTCAGTTCTTCGATGCTCTTTTCGTAGTTTTCAGCAACGAACGCTTCTCCCTTTTCTTCATTATTCAGCAACATGATGCGCTTCAACAAAGCATCCGGGAACTCAAGTTTACCTACTCTCTTAGTCAGGTAATCACGAACATCCATCAAGAACTTGTAGTTGCTGTCTGCTTCAAACTGAACGGCAATTCCTTCTTTGATTTTTGCACGGAATTCTTCTTCACTCTTCACTGTGTCTTTGCCAAACACCTGATCAAACAATTCCTGGTTCAATTCTGCAGGAACCATGCGGGTGATTTCTTCCACTTGGAAGCTGAAGTTACCTTTAACGTCCGCAACTTCTTCTTTCTTGATTTTCAACAATGAAGACAGTTCTGCTTCGTTGTTATCAAATGCAGTAGCAGGGTTGAATACCAAAACGTCATTAACCTTAGCTCCGTTGAAAATTGCTTTTTGGTCATCGTTCTTCATGTAAGTCGGCATCATTACAGCACCTTCTACCTGAATTCCCCCTTCTTTAGTATTACCGTTTTCATCCAATTCAGCCAACAGACCCTTAATCATGTCTTTGTCTTCATAGGCTTCTACCTTATCATATTTGCCTGCACGCTGAGTGTACATCTTCACTTGCTGTTCCACCAATTCGTCAGCCACTTCAATCGTATAATAATCTACTGTATCCTGATTTGTGATTTCAGCATTGAATTCAGGAGCCAAAGCGATATCGAACACAAACTCAAAGTTTTCCTGAGTATCGAAATCCACCGGTTGCATCTTTTCAGCATTCGGCAACGGCATACCCAGCATATTCACTTTGTTTTCATGGATATATTCGTTTACTTTTTCCTGCATCAGCTTATCAACTTCTTCAGCAAGCACAGCTTTACCAAATTGCTTTTTGATAAGACTCATAGGTACCATGCCTTTACGGAAACCCGGTATGTTGGCTTTCTGACGGTAAGTCTTCAACACTTTTTCTACTTTTTCCTGATAATCGGCCTTTTCGATATTAACAGTAAGCAATGCACTTACCTTGTCAACGTTTTGCAATGAAATATTCATTCTGAACTTTATTTATTTAATTATTACTTCTTTCTGTTTTTCACCAAAGAGGTTGCAAAATTAGTGTTTAATCTTTCAATTACCAAATACACAGGCTAAAAAAAACTAATTGACAACAGAAAGTAGCCTGATAAAAGATAAATAAAATGGCACAAATAAAAAAAAGAAAAAAAAGTCGCTTTTTTTCTTGCTTATTCAAATTTTATGCGTTCCTTTGTGGTCGAACTGGTGATAGATAATATAGCTAGTGATTTTTATTACAAGGTTTTACTTCTGTACGCATAGCACTTACGTAAACTCTCTGTCGTTCTAATCCCCCTATCTCATTCATAATCACCATTCAGAGAGTATTTTTTATTTTATTTATTTTTATTTTTTCACTATGAATATGTATGTTGGAAACCTTAACTACCGTGTTAAGGAAGGAGATTTGGAACAGGCAATGTCTGCTTACGGAGTAGTAACTTCTGTAAAGGTTATCAAAGACCGTGAAACAGGTAAGTCAAAAGGATTTGCTTTTGTTGAAATGGAAGATGATCAGGATGCTGCTAAAGCCATCAACGAACTGAACGGTTCTGAATTTATGGGCCGTCAATTGGTTATCAAAGAAGCATTACCGAAACGAATGTAATTACTGATTGATACAGACTAAAAAAGGCTGCGAATTAACTATTTGCAGCCTTTTTTATTTGGTATTTATTAAGCCTATACGTAACTAATATATCTTTTAGCCTTGCATCTGCTGTTTTCGGTTGGCTTCTTCCAATTGGAAGTCTTTACGGCGAAGTACAAAATTGGTTCCCAAATACTTTTCGCGAACAACCGGATTCTCTGCCAATTCTTCGGGCGTACCTTGAAACAGAATCTTTCCTTCAAACAATAAATAGGCCCGGTCTGTCAAGCGCAGAGTTTCCAATGCATTATGGTCAGTTATCAGAATGCCAATATTCTTATCTTTCAGTTTCCACACAATATGCTGTATATCCTCTACTGCGATAGGGTCTACACCGGCAAACGGTTCATCAAGCATAATAAACTTAGGGTCGATTGCCAGACAACGGGCTATCTCCGTTCGACGACGCTCTCCTCCCGACAACTGGTCTCCCAAATTCTTACGCACTTTTTGCAAGCGAAACTCTGCTATCAAACTTTCCAGTTTCTCTTTTTGATATTCGGGACTGGTCTTTGTCAGTTCCAAAACAGAAGCGATATTATCTTCCACACTCATCTTGCGGAATACAGACGCTTCTTGTGCCAAATAGCCGATACCGTTTTGAGCCCGTTTATACACAGGATAGGAAGTGATATCCAAGTCATTCAAATAAATATGTCCTTCATTGGGTACGATCAAACCGGTAGTCATATAAAAAGAAGTAGTCTTACCTGCCCCGTTCGGCCCCAATAAACCGACAATCTCCCCCTGCTTCACATCAAAGGAAACATGGCTCACTACAGTACGTTTGCCGTACTTCTTTACCAGATTTTCAGTACGCAATACCATTTTACCATTTTCGGGCATTGCATTTTGTTGTTCTATTTCCAGCTCTGACATATCTACGAATTTTGGAACAAAAGTACTAAAAAAGTTTAGGAAACGCATAACAGAACAGAAAATCAGAACATCTTTTGCATTTATATAGACAAAAAAGGCTACTTTTGCAGGAAATTGTGAAAACTATGATGATAAGACCCATAACAACCGTAGGGAAATATATCATGCTGATGGGGCGTACTTTTGCTCGTCCGGAACGTATGCATATGTTTTTCAAGCAATATCTCAATGAGATGGTACAGTTGGGAGTAAATTCCATCGGTATTGTACTGCTTATTTCTTTTTTCATTGGTGCCGTAATTACCATTCAAATCAAATTAAACATCGAAAGCCCGTGGATGCCCCGTTTTGTGGTAGGCTACACCACCCGCGAAATCATGTTGCTGGAATTCTCCTCCTCCATCATGTGCTTGATCCTGTCAGGAAAGGTAGGTTCTAATATTGCCTCCGAAATAGGAACCATGCGTGTAACCCAACAAATTGATGCATTGGAAATCATGGGGGTCAATTCCGCCGGATACCTTATTCTTCCTAAAATTATAGCTTTGATGACAATGATTCCTTTTTTGGTTATTTTCAGCATATCCTCGGGGATTATTGGTGCCTTTTGCACCTGTTGGTTCGGAGGAGTCATGAATGCCGAGGATCTGGCCTATGGTCTGCAATATAGTTTTCAGGAATGGTTTGTATGGTGCAGTTTTATTAAATCTATCTTTTTCGCTTTCATCATTTCCAGTGTATCTGCTTATTTCGGTTACACGGTAGAAGGAGGTTCTATTGCAGTAGGTAAAGCCAGTACAGATTCTGTAGTAATGAGCAGTGTACTCATTCTATTTTCCGATTTAGTATTAACACAACTTTTAATGGGATGATACAAGTTAAATCATTATATAAATCATTCGAGGGAAAAGACGTATTGGTGGATATCAATGCTACTTTTAACAATGGTAAGACCAATCTGATTATCGGTCAGAGCGGTTCCGGGAAGACGGTATTAATGAAGTGTATCGTCGGTTTGCTGACTCCCGAAAAAGGCGAGATTCTGTATGACGGACGCAACTTCCTCAACATGAATAAAAAAGAAAAAAAGACATTGCGCCGCGAAATGGGAATGATTTTCCAAAGTGCCGCCTTGTTCGACTCTCTTACCGTACTAGAGAATGTAATGTTTCCATTGGATATGTTCTCAAACGATACGTATCGTGACCGCGTAAAACGCGCCCAATTCTGCCTGGACCGTGTGAACCTGATTGAGGCACAAAGCAAATATCCGGGAGAAATCAGTGGTGGTATGCAAAAGCGTGTAGCAATTGCACGTGCCATAGCTTTAAATCCCCAGTATTTGTTTTGTGATGAACCTAATTCCGGCCTGGACCCTAAAACCTCCCTGGTAATTGATGAACTGATTCATGACATAACTACAGAGTATAATATGACCACTATTATCAATACTCACGATATGAATTCCGTTATGGGAATCGGCGACAGTATTCTCTATATTTATCAAGGACATAAGGAATGGGAAGGAACAAAAGATGATGTGTTCACTGCTACCAATGAACGGCTGAATAATTTTATCTTTGCATCTGATCTGCTCCGCAAGGTGAGAGAAGTGGAAGAACATAGAAAATAATGATAAAATGATTAGTGGTTAATAACCAGCGGATATCACGGTGAAACCCATTAACCCACTAATCATTAACCACTATTCTTATTTCTGTCTGATAAAGATATTTATCGGCGTTCCTGACAAATTCCATTTCTCACGTATCTTGTTTTCAAGGAAACGCTTATAAGGCTCTTTCACGTATTGCGGCAAATTAGCAAAGAACACAAAAGAAGGAACCTGTGTGTTTGGCAACTGCGTACAATATTTAATCTTGATATACTTACCTTTATTTGAAGGAGGCGGATAAGCCTCGATCAACGGAAGCATTTCTTCATTCAGACGAGCTGTCGGAATACGGGTAGTACGTGCCTGATATACTTCTTTTGCAGTTTCCAGCACCTTGAAAATACGTTGTTTTGTCAAAGCGGAAGCAAAGATGATAGGAAAATCAACAAACGGTGCCAGACGGGAACGAATGGCTTCCTCATAAGTTTTCATCACTTTGGCATTCTTGTTCTCTACCAAGTCCCATTTGTTCACCACTACCACCAAACCTTTCTGATTACGTTGAATGAGAGAGAAGATATTCAAATCCTGTCCTTCAATGCCGCGGGTGGCATCCAGCATAAGAATACACACATCCGAATTCTCAATAGAACGGATAGAGCGAATGACAGAATAATATTCCAAATCCTCGCTTACCTTATTCTTCTTACGGATACCCGCAGTATCTACCAGATAAAAGTCAAAACCAAACTTTTCATAACGGGTATAAATAGAATCGCGGGTAGTACCTGCAATCTCTGTTACAATATTACGGTCCTCCCCGATAAAGGCATTGATGATAGAAGATTTTCCGGCATTCGGACGTCCTACTACTGCAAAACGAGGGATATCCTCATCCAGCAGTTCTTCACCCTCTTTACTGAATTTACCTACCACCAGATCCAACAATTCCCCTGTACCGCTTCCGCTTAATGCAGAAATACAATAGGGATCACCCAGCCCCAATTTATAAAATTCGGCAGCATTATATTGCAGTTCATTATTATCAGTCTTGTTAGCTACCATAATAACAGGTTTCTTTGTACGCCGCAAAATAGAGGCTACAGCCATATCCAAATCGGTAACCCCGTTCACTACATCCACAACAAACAAGATTACATCCGCTTCATCTATGGCAAGACTTACCTGTTTACGGATCTCTTCCTCAAAAACATCATCCGAGTTTACCACCCATCCGCCGGTATCAACGACAGAAAACTCACGTCCCAACCATTCCGACTTACCATATTGACGGTCGCGGGTTGTTCCTGCCTGCTCATTTACAATAGCCTGACGAGTCTTAGTCAGACGATTAAAAAGTGTAGACTTTCCCACATTGGGGCGTCCTACGATTGCTACTAAATTTCCCATTTTCTTTCTTGTTTACGGCTATCACAGTCGATTTTAATCCATTTGATACCCAAAGTTCTTTAATTCTTTGTCCGAGCTTCTCCAATCCTTATCAACTTTCACAAAGGTTTCCAGATAAATAGACTTTTGGAAAAAATGTTCCAACGTTTTACGAGCCTCTGTAGCCACCTTCTTCAATGCCCTGCCCTGCTTACCTATAATAATACCTTTTTGCGATTCACGTTCCACATAAATCACAGCATTGATATGGATACTCTTAGCATCTTCCTTAAATTGCTCCACTACCACTTCTACAGAATAAGGAATCTCCTTATCATAATAAAGCAAAATCTTCTCGCGGATAATCTCGGTGACAAAGAAACGCGCCGGTTTGTCTGTCCACTGATCCTTACCGAAATAGGGGGGTGAATCGGGCAGCAATTCCTTGATACGCTTCATTACCGTATCCACATTGAATTTAGAAGTAGCGGAAATCGGAATAATTTCAGCTTGAGGAAGCTGTTCGTGCCACGCTTCCACCAACTTGACCAAGTCTTCCTGATTGGTCAAATCTATTTTATTAATTAACAATAAGACAGGAACCTTGACATTACGGACTTTTTCTATAAAGTCCGCATTTTTATCCGTTTTCTCCACCACATCTGTCACATACAGCAATATATCCGCGTCCACCAATGCCGACTCTGAGAAGTTCAACATAGATTCCTGTAACTTGTAGTTTGGCTTCACTACTCCCGGAGTGTCCGAGAATACAATCTGCATATCGTCCGTATTCAAGATTCCCATGATACGATGACGAGTTGTCTGCGACTTGAACGTTGCAATAGAAATACGTTCCCCCACCAGCAAATTCATCAGTGTCGACTTGCCTACGTTGGGGTTTCCTACTATGTTTACAAATCCTGCCTTATGCATAATTCTTTCATTTTATTGGTTACAGACAAAAAAACGCATCGGAATACGGATGCGTTCATTTGTATTTGTAGTTTAATGATTATTATCTCTTACTACCATCGTAACCCCATTTCACATAAACGGCTCCATAGGTAAAACCTGCGCCGAAAGCTGTAAATATCAGGTTATCTCCTTTCTTCAGCTGTTTTTCATAATCCCAAAGGCACAACGGAAGCGTCGCTCCACTGGTATTTCCATAACGCTGAATATTTATCATTACCTTATCCAAAGGCACTTCCAAGCGAGATGCAACAGCATCAATGATACGCAAATTTGCCTGATGAGGAATTACCCAGTCGATATTATCTTTATTCAAACCATTCTTTTCGGCAATAGTCGCTGTAATATCCGACATATTGGAAACAGCATATTTAAATACTGTTCTTCCTTCCTGATAAAGATAATGCATCTTATGATCAACAGTGAAATAAGAAGGAGGACATACAGAACCACCGGCTTTCATGTGAAGAAAAGGAAGTCCCTTACCATCTGTACGAAGAATAGAATCCATAATACCATAATCTTCTGTAGTAGCTTCCACCATACATGCTGCTGCACCATCACCAAAGATAGGGCAAGTGGCACGGTCTTGGTAGTTTACCATAGACGACATCTTATCAGCACCAACAATAATAATCTTTTTATGTCTACCAGATGCGATGAGTGAAGCAGCTGTTTCCATTAAGTATAAGAACCCGCAACATGCAGCCTGCAAATCGAATGCAAATGCATTCTTCAATCCCAACTTATCGCACAGAATAGAAGCGGTTGAAGGGAAATGATAGTCAGGAGTAGTTGTTGCTACGATTACCGCGTCAATGTCGTCAGGATTTGAACCGGTTTTCTGCATCAGTTGTTTGGCTGCTTTACGCGCCATATACGATGTTCCCAATCCTTCCTCATTAAGGATACGTCTCTCTTTAACTCCAATTCGAGTCATAATCCATTCATCATTGGTATCTACCATTCTTGAGATTTCTTCATTCGTCAAGACATAATCAGGTACATAACCTCCGACTCCTGTTATTACTGCATTAATTTTTTCCATCATTCCAAATTATTAGTTTGTACTCTTTATAAAAAAACAGCCGACAGAGCCGAAGCTCGCCGGCTTTATTTTATAAAACGTACAAACGTGTTTAAAGCTACTGATTAGACAGCAGCTTCTTTTTCGATTGCTAACTTACCTCTATAATAACCGCAAGCTCCACATACAGTGTGGTAAACATGCCATTCGCCGCAGTTAGGGCAGATAGCTAAAGTAGGAGCAACTGCCTTGTCATGAGTTCTTCTCTTTGCAGTTCTCGTTTTTGATTGTCTTCTTTTAGGATGTGCCATTTTTCTAAAACTTTATTTAATTATTATCTAATATTTTTTTCAAATCCTTCCAACGTGGATCGATTTCACGTTCCACATCGGGGTCTGCATCATTTTCTTCAACATCATCCATATAATCCTCATCGTCTGCAGACGAACGCAAATGCTTGCTCAAAGCTCCCATCATTGCTTTATTGCATTTTCCCGGAGCATGTACATGTTTCATCGGAAGGCTCAACGCAATGAATTCATAGATAAACCATGCAACATTGATGTAACCATCTTCTTCAGGTACTACTACAATATCATTTTCATCAGAGAAAGTTGCTCCCATCTTTACCTTCAGCTCATCATCTATATCAACAGGAATTTCCATATC
>OLCN01000272.1_pt1 | contig 8729 bp, 9 predicted proteins | sample 1607381 | NCBI WGS metagenome assembly OLCN01 (sample SAMN02674597, study PRJEB24791) | human gut metagenome, SKBSTL013 | isolation source: stool | host: Homo sapiens | place: USA | reverse complement strand
GTAAATACCATTTCCAACGCTTTATAGGTAGAGGAATAATTATTTTTCAAAAATCTCCAAAATCATGTCCGCTTTTGCTTGTCCCAGTACAGAGTATGTGAAGGGACTAATGAAAATAAAAGAAAAACTGATAAAAATGCAAAAAAATATCACGAATTTTTTGCATTCTGACAAGTCATTTGACTTTAGTAATTAGAGGACGTTTTGGAATGTTCCTTCGCTGAACCTTGACAACCGATAAGTGCACCCTGGAAGCCTAACAGGAGTTCTGCCATGACCTTTCTTTTTCTGAGAGCAAGCGGAAGCATAATGACACTCCCGATGATGGGCGGCTGACCGGAGCCTTATGGTCAGTGACCTGCTTATGCAGGCAGAGGCAGTCTGAGACGGCTGCAGGTGACAGGGAAACGCACGCCAGACCACCAGACGAATGAAACTGATGACAATGTTTACAGGGCAAAATGCCCGGAAAGGAGCAGTTTATGACAGAACTGAAAATAAAAGAAATGCAGCTGATCAACTGGTTTGGATGCCCAAATCTGATTTATACAAGGGAGAGAATCCATCTGGCTGCCATGCTTGCTACGGATGAAGAAATGAAAAAGAATCTTTACAGAGTATGCAGATTTCTTGCAAGAGAAGAAATCGCATATCGGTATCCGATCATGTATGAAATGATCCGGAAAATGTTTTCACCGGACGATACCAATCCACCGGAAGCATGTGCAATGTTTATGCCGGATAATAAAACTGATGATGAATATGCAATGGCAGCGTAGCTGCGGAAAGGACGGTAACGATTATGAATAAAGTAATTTTAATGGGAAGACTGACTAAGAACCCGGAGATTAAATATGCCGGGAAAGACAATGACATGGCAGTGGCGAGATACACACTGGCGGTAAACAGAAGATATAAACGTGACGGTGAACAGGAAGCGGATTTTATTTCTTGTGTCACATTTGGAAAGAGTGCAGAGTTTGCACAGAAATATCTTCATAAGGGAATGAGGATTGTAATTGGTGGTCGTATCAGCACCGGTAATTATAAGGATAAAGACGGGAAGACAATTTATACCACAGATGTGATTGTGGAAGAACATGAATTTGCCCAGAACAAGGATAACGGTATCGGAGCGGATTCGTCGGAAACATCAAAAACAGATAAGGACGGATTCATGGAAGCACCAGATGGTGAGATTCCATTTGACTAATTCAGAGTAAATGATTGGAGAGGTTGCCCTTTGCCGGGGCATCCTCTTTTCCATTTTACTGAAGATATCAAAAATTACAGGTATTCAACCTAACGAAATCGTGATATAATATAAAATATGTTTGAATGAGAAATATGGAGGTAGCTTATGGGCGTAAGTTATAACAGATTATGGAAAATGCTCATAGATAAAAATATGAAGCGGATAGAGATGCAGTACCTCACCGGGATAAGTGGAAACATTCTTGCCCGGATGGGAAAAAACCAGTATGTATCAATGGAGACGATTGAGAAAATCTGCAAGAAGCTAGACTGCACCGTTGATGAAATGATGGAATTTACTGATGATGAATAACAGGAGGTTGCTGCAATGACAGATACACAGCAAAGAGCAGCGGCGAAAGCGTTTGCGAAAAACTGGAAAGACCGTGGATATGAAAAAGGCGACAGCCAGATTTTCTGGGTGGAGCTTCTGACAACGGTATTTGGTGTAACGGAAATATCACAGTTTATTTCTTTTGAGGATCAGGTACATCTTGACCACACCAGTTTTATTGACGGGTATATTGAGAAAACCCATGTCATGATTGAACAGAAAAGTATCAACAAGAGCCTGACGGCTGCTATCCGGCAGTCTGACGGTTCTATGCTGACACCATTTGAACAGGCAAAAAGATATTCTTCTGAGCTGCCATATTCAAAAAGACCAAGATGGATTGTAACCAGTAATTTCCAGTCATTCTATATTTATGATATGGAAAAGCCGGGCGGTGATCCGGAGATCATTCAGTTGGAAGACCTTGAAAAAGAATACTATCGGTTACAGTTTCTTGTGGACGAGGGAAACACAAATCTTCAGAGAGAAATGGAAGTTTCCATTGCCGCAGGTGAAATTGTAGGGTTGCTGTATGATGCACTGGCAAAACAATATGTTGATCCGACAACAGAGCGTGCAATGAAAAGCCTGAATATCCTATGTGTCAGAATGGTTTTTTGCCTGTATGCAGAGGATGCCGGCATTTTTGGACAGCATGGCATGTTCCATGATTATCTGGAAGAATTTGATACAAGGCATATGAGAAAAGCTGTGATTGAGCTGTTCCAGGTGCTTGATACAAAACCAGAAGACAGAGATCCATACATAGAAGAATCTCTGGCACAGTTCCCATATGTAAATGGTGGGCTGTTTGCAAATGAGGATATTGAAATTCCACAGTTTACGGATGAAATCAGAAATCTTTTACTGGAAAAAGCCTCAGCAGATTTTGACTGGTCAGAAATCAGTCCGACTATATTTGGTGCGGTATTTGAGAGTACACTGAATCCTGAAACAAGACGCTCCGGCGGTATGCACTACACCAGCATTGAAAATATTCATAAAGTCATTGATCCGCTGTTCTTGGACGATTTGAAAAATGAGCTGAAAGAAATTCAGCAAATAACCGTTCAGAGAACAAAAGATAAAAAGTTGAGAGACTTCCAAACGAAGCTGTCAAATCTCCGGTGGCTTGATCCGGCATCTGGTAGTGGAAATTTCCTTACAGAGACATATATTAGTATCCGTCGATTGGAGAATGAAGTCATAAAAGAATTGCAAAGAGGACAGATTACTTTTGGCTTTGATGAATCTTCCCCGATTCATGTTTCCATTGATCAGTTTTATGGAATCGAAATCAATGATTTTGCTGTCACAGTTGCAAAGACAGCTTTGTGGATTGCAGAATCTCAGATGATGAAAGAGACAGAAGACATCGTTCACATGAATTTAGATTTTCTGCCATTGACAACTAATGCGTTTATTGTGGAAGGCAATTCTTTACAGATTGATTGGGAGAGTGTTGTACCCAAAAATCAGGTGTCGTATATTATGGGGAATCCACCATTTCATGGATTTACTTTTATGACAGCTGAGCAGAAACAAGATATGCAAAATATTTTTCCAGGGGTAAAGAATCTTGATTTTGTTTGTGCCTGGTATAAAAAAGCGTCAGATTATATTCGGGGAACAAAAATAGAAGTTGCTTTTGTATCAACAAATTCAATTGTTCAAGGTGAAACGGTATCCAGATTTTGGGACTTTATGCAGGATGATATTATTAACTTTGCATATAGAACGTTTGTATGGGATAGTGAAGCCAGTGTAAAAGCTCATGTACATTGTGTGATCATTGGATTTGCGAAATTCTCACGTTCGAATAAATATTTGTACGATAATGGAAGAACTACAGTGGCTGAAAATATCAATCGTTATCTGATGGATGGAGATAATATATTAGTACGTAGCCGGAATAAACCCTTGTGTGATATTCCTAAAATGATATATGGTAATAAACCAGCAGATGGAGGAAATTTGATTATTGAAGATGAGGACTTAAATGAATTTATTAAAAAAGATCCGAATGCAAAGAAATATATCCATCCTCTTTTGGGAGCATCAGAATATATCAAAGGGAATAAAAGATGGTGTTTATGGCTTGTTGGAGCAGATCCAGAAGACTTGAAAAAGTGTCCAATGATTATGGAAAGAATAAAGAAATGTAAAGAGGCGAGAGAAAATAGCGTTGCGGCTGGAATAAGAAAATTTGCAGCTACACCAACACTTTTTGCACAGAGAACGCAGCCAGTTGATAAAGATTTTATCATTGTGCCGAGAGTATCTTCACAAGCAAGACGTTATGTTCCTATGGGATTCATTAAAGCTGGAACAATTGTAACCGATAGGGTTCAGGTAATCCCTGATGCTTCACTGTATGACTTTGGAATTATAATTTCAAATATTCACATGGCTTGGATGCGAGTAACATGTATGCGATTAAAAAGTGACTATAGTTATTCAAAAGATGTTGTATACAATAATTTCCCTTGGCCAGAGCCAACAGAGCAGCAAAAGGAAAAAATAGAGAAGACTGCTCAAGCAATACTTGATGCAAGAGCATTGTATCCAAATAGCAGTCTTGCAACGCTGTATGATGAATTAACGATGCCTCCAGAACTGAGAAAGGCACATCAGCAAAATGATATGGCAGTCATGCAGGCATACGAATTTACAAAAGGCAGTGAAGCCTATAAAAGCGAAGCTGCATGTGTTGCAGAACTTATGAAAAGATATCAGAAATTGTGTGAGGAACAGAAATAGTAAGGAGCAGAAAAGTTGAAAAATAAAAACACTGAGAAAATAGAGTTTCTAAAAATAGTATATTTTGATGAAGCTGCTGCACAGGATTATGTTGATGTTACAAATGGAGGACGACTTGATTGGTCAACACAGGAAAATAAAGAAAAAATAGCTAAAATAGTTGCTGAAATTGAAGCTCAGGCAAAAAGTGGCTTTAATATTTTGAATTATATTAAAGCAACATTTCAGGGAAAAGTTGATGCCAGTGCTTCCGCTGAACTGACCAGTGCTTTTGACAAAACAATAAAAAATACGTTGCTTACAGATTATATACAGGCAGCATCGAAAGATGAACACGTAAAAAAATTCGAGAATAGTGGTGTTTATGCACCAGAAAATTCTGTGACATTATATAAAATGCTCAGTTCATATTTGACAATTGTGCCTAAAGAAGAAATGCCAATAGATATGGAAAAATTAAATGAGGCAATATTAGGTGAACGGGGTTATTATGACATGCTTTTAAAAACAGAGATAGAGCGGAAAAGCGTATTGAGATTTAACCTTCAAGCATTTAAAAACAATTATAATCTTGTCGATTTAAGCAAAATGAAGCTGACATATTTCGGAATAAAGGTTGGAACTTGTGGAGAAAATCATTTATCGATTGATAAAGAGTTTGATTTTCAACCAGCAGAAGACAAGACTACAGCAGAAGAAATTGTAGAGGGAGAAAAGTCTGCTGCTGAAGAAGAAAAAGAATTAGATGTTTATGATATAGTATTGGCAGGTGTAGTACGTGAAGAAGATTGAAATTTTTGTAGGATCTGATTCTGCCTTTGAAAAGATTGTTCCGAAAAGTGCAAGAAATCTTAGTGAAATGGCAGCGAAACTTGATGATGGTAATAAAAAAATGGATGTGTTTGTTAACATTCCAGGGCAGCCAGAACCAAAGCCTAAGAAAAAGAAGAAACCGAGAGTTCAGGATTTTGTTATTCATGCAGATGAGTACTGTAGTGTTCAGGAACATGTAATTATAAACTTTATAAATTTTATTTTCCAAATGTCCATAACAAATATGTACATTCAAAATCCACCGAAAAGTATTCGAGAACAGATATACCGAACATTTAATAAAAGTATTATTCATGAAACGCAACAGCCATATTTGGAAGTTTCAAAAGAAATGATACAAACATTTAATAGCCAATATAGTGAAAGGATAATTGGACAGGAAAGAGCAAAAAAGAAATTGCTTCAAGCAATATATCCTCTGGTAGATGGTAAACAAAGCAAGCCGGTTGTAATATTGTTATATGGAGATTCAGGACTTGGAAAGACAGAATCCGCACAATATATGGCAGAATTGATGGGTGGAAAATTATTAAGAAAACAATTTTCTATGTATCAGAATAATGAGTCGGCCAATTATATTTTTGGTGGAAGATATAACGAAAAAAGCTTTGCGCAAGATCTTTTGGCTAGAGAAACTAATGTATTGTTGTTTGATGAGTTTGATAAAGCTTTATCTATATTCCATAGTGCATTTTATCAATTATTTGATGAAGGAATTTATGAAGATCATAATTATAAAGTGGTAGTAAATAAGGCAATTATTATGTGTACTTCAAATTATAAAACAATTGATGAGATAAAAGAACATTTAGGATTGCCGATATATAACCGTTTTGATTCAATTATTAAATTTAATGATTTGTCAGGTATGGCAAAAGAAAAAATTGCAGAGAGAGAAATAGAAAGACTGAGGGAAGATTATGATATTGAAGACAGAGAGTTATTTGACAAAATAAAGAAAGGTGCAGTTACTCAGTCAAATGCAAGAGAAATAAAACATTTGATAAAGGATACTTTCTCTCTTGTGGCACTTAATAAAATATGCGGTGAAACAGAAATATAATTCTCTTAGCAAAGCTAAGAGCGCACTTCTATACAGGCAATTCCATCTGCCTGTATCGTGCGACCTGCGGTGCTATTCACGGATTCGAGGAATCTTAATCCGTGAAATACAGCGAAATCAGAGATTTCGGACAAGGGGATGTTTCCCCTTGCGGCACAGGTGCCTATCCCCGAAGTTTGTGACTGAATACCTCAGATACAAACATATAGGGGAAAGAAAGCGTGAAATCGGAAGTTGTGGAGGGAAAATCAATGAAAGAAAAAACATATCAGACTCCTTGCGGAACAATCCACTATTGGGTAAGCGTCTCACACCCAGATGAAATTACTCTTGTTTTTCTGCCTGGATTGACTGCCGATCATAGATTGTTTGATAAGCAGATTCAACATTTCAAGGAGAAGTATAATGTTGTGGTATGGGATGCACCGGCACACGCCTCTTCATGGCCGTTTCGGTTTGAGTTCGACTTGTTCGATAAGGCAAAATGGCTGAACAACATTTTGAATCAAGAAAAAATTACCAAGCCGGTCATTATTGGTCAGTCTATGGGTGGATATGTGGGACAGGCTTATGCACAGCTTTACCCAAATCGATTAACAGGTTTTATCTCTATTGACTCTGCACCGCTGCAACGGAACTATGTGACTGCGGTTGAACTCTGGCTTTTGAAGCGAATGGAACCCGTATATGCTCATTATCCGTGGAAATTGCTTCTGAAATCGGGAACGGAAGGAGTTGCCATGTCTGATTATGGCAGAAATCTAATGCGTGAAATGATGTTGGTCTATGATGGTGATCAAAAGCGTTATGCGCAAATTGCGGGGCATGGCTTTCGCATTTTGGCAGATGCAATGGAAAAGAATCTGCCATATGAGCTGAAGTGTCCATCTCTGTTAATATGCGGAACGCAAGACCACGCTGGTTCATGTATACGGTATAACAAAGCATGGCACCAAAAGAGAAAAATTCCTTTGAAGTGGATCGAAGGAGCTGGACATAATTCTAATACAGACAAACCGGAATTGATAAACAGTTTAATAGAAGAATTTGTTGCAGATGTTTAATAACAGATAAATTCTAATTTTATTGACCAAGAAATTGAGGAGGATTCATAATGAGTGAGAAAACAGAGATTACTTTCATGCAGACAAGATTAATTCGGCTTGCTTCAGAAGAGTGGCATTTACCTGTTGAACAGATTATCCACTTGTTTAAAGAAGCCGATGTTCTTGGATATATAGAAAAATGCTATGGGATTTTTCATTGTGAGGGTGATGAAGCTGTGCTTGAAGACATTACAGAATTTCTGGAAGGAAAGGGGATAAAGATTAGTGCTTGAGTTAAAAGATGGATTTGTTCTCTATCATGGAAGTTATTGTGAGGTAAAAGAGCCAGATCTTGCCAAATGTGCAAAGAGAAAAGATTTTGGGCAGGGATTTTATTTAACTACATCCAAGGAGCAGGCAGAAAGTTTTCTGAGAACCTCAATAGCCAAAGCAATCGCAACCGGAACAATTGAAGAAGGACAGAAGTTTGGATATATTTCAACTTTTGAATTCAACCTTTCAGGAAATCTTGAAATGCATATTTTTGAAAATGCAGATGTAGACTGGTTACATTGCATTGCCGCTCATCGAAAGAAAAAAATGTTTATCGAAGTGGAACGTGAAATGGCAAGGTATGATATCATTGCAGGAAAGATTGCGGATGATGCAACAAACGCTACCCTTACTGCTTACCTTGCCGGGGCTTTCGGGACAGCAGGCGATAAGGAGGCAGACGATTTCTGCATCAGACAGTTGTTGCCCAATAAACTAAAAGATCAATATTGCTTCAAAACGGAAGCAGCTATTGAGTGCCTGAAATTTATGAAAGGTGAGAAGATATGGCTGAAGTAACAATTCCAAAGGAAAAAATGAATTATACAATCGACCTTCTTATCACTATGGTGACAGATGAGATTGCAGAAGAAACGGGCAAGGACAGAAAAGAGATATTGACAGATTTTCTATGTTCAAAGACAGGAAAAGCACTGTATGATGAGAAGACAAAGTTGTGGTGCACTGGCCCGGCATATATAGCTGAACTGTATATGGAAGAATTAAAGAAATCCTGATATGGGATGTGAGTTTAAATTTATACGACAATATGGTGATAAAAAACTTCTATTTCGAGGAAGTAACAAATAAACCTATATTATTCACGTCATAGCCGTGAATAATATAGGTTTATTTATAAATTTTTATGTTACAGAAAATTACTGTGTTATGCCAACGGTAGAGAAATCTGAAAAGTAGAACCACCGCCCGGGGTATCCAGTACAGAGATTGTTCCTTTATGAAGTGAAATGATCTCATACGCAATACACAGTCCCAGACCAAAATGCTGCCTGTTATTTCTGGCAGAATCTGCCCGGTAAAAACGCCGGAAAACAGAAGTCTTGGCAGAATCCGGAATACCGAGATCGGAAGAGCGTCGTGTAGG
>OLCN01000255.1_pt1 | contig 9032 bp, 6 predicted proteins | sample 1607381 | NCBI WGS metagenome assembly OLCN01 (sample SAMN02674597, study PRJEB24791) | human gut metagenome, SKBSTL013 | isolation source: stool | host: Homo sapiens | place: USA | reverse complement strand
TATTCGTGATTCGGCTCCAAAAGTGTGGTTTGGAAGGGCGGCATGTACTAAGCCGTACCAATCTTTTTTAATAGGAAATGCCAAAGAGGCGGAACTTCTCTTCGGAGAGGTTCCGCCTCTTTTTATGTATACCCCACGCCCTTACTGCCCACCCTAACCACAGGGAAAGGGGGCGCGGGGATGTCCGGCAAACGGGTGCTGGCGGTGTATGCCGCCTTGCTGCTGGGGTTTGCGGTGGTGCTGTGCCGGTTGTATCTGCTGGCGCAGCACCCTGCCTATGCTGCGCGGGCGGCAGCGCAGAGCACGGTCACTCTGCAGTTGCCCGCCCGGCGGGGCAACTTTTACGATGCGCAGGGGCGGCTGCTCACTGGTCTCGAGGAGCGCTGGCAGGTGGTGTGCTTTCCCGGGCAGGGCAATTACGACCGCCTGTATGCCTGCACCGATGCCGCCGGGCAGGCGCTTTTGTACCGCAGCCGCAGCCGTGCGGCACCCTTTTTGCTGGAGGTAAGTTGCGACCCCGCCCGCCTTGGGCTGACCGGTTATCCAGCCGCTCGGCGGTATGCGGCGGTGCCGCTGTGTCAGCATTTACTGGGCTATCTGGATAGCACAGGTCACGGCGCTGCCGGGCTGGAAAAGGCGCTGGACGCCGTACTTTCCGGCACAGGGGAGAACAGCAGCCTTGTCTGCGCCGTGACGGCGCAGGGTACGCTGCGCACCGGAGAAACGGCTAGACTTTTGCAAGCCGACAGCGGGGCGCTGGGCGTGCAGCTGACCATCTCCCGCCCGGTGCAGCGGGCAGTGGAAGCAGTGGCGGCAAGTACCATGACGAGCGGCTGCATTCTGGTGCTGGATACCGCCACAGCGGCGGTGCGCGCCAGCGTCAGTGTGCCGTGCTACGACCCGGAGCGCCTTGCCGACAGCCTGCAGGCGGAGAACAGTCCTTTCCTGAACCGGGCACTGCAAAGCTACGCGGTGGGCTCAGTGTTCAAGCCGGTGCTGGCTGCGGCTGCGCTGGAAGCGGGCTTGCAGCCGGTTTTCGAGTGCACCGGCGCGGTGGTAGTGGATGGGCAGATCTTTCGCTGCGCGGGCGGGGTGCCGCATGGACAGGTGGACCTTGCCGCCGCGCTGGAAAAAAGCTGCAACGGCTATTTTATCCGTCTGGGACAGCAGCTGGGTGCGGAAAGCTTGCTGGACGCCGCCAAAGACTTTGGCTTTGGGTGTAGCCTGCCGCTGGCAGAGGGGCTTGCCGCCGAGGCCGGGCAGCTGCCCGCCCCGCAGGAGCTGGCGCAAAGCGGGCAGCTTGCCAATTTCAGCTTTGGGCAGGGCAGCCTGCTGGCAGCGCCTATGCAGGTGACGGCACTGTTCAACACCATTGCAGCGGACGGCGTATACCGCAGCCCTTATGTGCTGCAAGCCACGCTGGACGAGACCACCGGACAACCGGTGGAGACCCTCAGCCACCCCCGGGGGCGGCGGGTGATCTCAGCACAGAACGCAGCGCTTTTGCGCGCTATGCTGGTACAGGTGGTGCAGCAGGGCACCGCACAGGATGCCGCCGGGCTTTCCGGTGGGGCGGGCGGCAAGACCGGTACTGCCCAGACCGGGCAGTTCACCCCGGAGGGCACCGAGCGCTGCAACCTGTGGTTTGCGGGGTTCTGGCCGGCAGAAAAGCCCCGCTACACCATTGTGGTATTGCAGGACGGTGCGGTGCACACGGCGTACTCCGGTGCAGCCATCTTTGCGCAGGTCTGCAACGCGCTGGAAGCAGCGGGTTAAATGCGCGGATTCTACTTGCAATTTTGGCTTTGTTATGCTACTATATAGTTGTATTTTTGCGTAGTTTTCCGTATTTACAAATAAAAGGAGCGTTACGATTCATGTCTGTTATCGAAATTGTTGGCGGTGCCATTCTGCTGGTGGCTTCGCTGGTCATCGTTTTCCTCACCCTCATGCAGCACACCCACGGTCAGGGCCTGTCCGGTGCCATCAACGGCAGTGTGGGCGGTGCCAACAATGCACGTCTGACCCCGGCAGATCAGATGCTGGCTAAGGTCACCCGCATTGCAGGCGTGGTGTTCTTTGTGGTTGCTATTCTGGCTTGCCTGTTTGCAGGCCGTCTGGCAGGCTGAGAAGGCGTTGCAGCCCCGTGAACGGACGGGGCTGTTTTTCTGTGCAGAAAAAGTGTGGGCAGCCGGTTCTGCGGGCTGCCGCAAAGAGGGGACAGGGGAAAGTGCCCGTCCCAAGGCAGGGCTGTGCTCCGCAGGAGATGCACGGCCACGGAAGTGAAGGAGAAAATATTTTATGGCAATGCGCGATAAAATTGAGCACGCGATCCAGAATCAGCCGTGCACCGTAAAAGATCTGAAAAATAAGTTCGGCGGGGATCGCGGCGCAGACCGCAAGGTGATGGAGGCTGTGGACCAGCTGGTGCACGAGGCTGTCATCTGCCAGCGCCAGGGCGTGTTCTTCACCGTACGCAGCGGCCGTGCCGACAAGGCACTGCTGTGCAAGGTGGTAAAGCTGGGCAAGAATTTTGCCTTTGTCATGCTGGAGGACGGCACCAGCGATATCTTTATCCCCGGCCGGTTCACCCGCGGCGCAATGCCCGGCGACAAGGTGCTGGTGGAAAAGTTTGCACACCCCCGGGTAGAGGGCAGCGATGAGGGCGAGATCCTTGCTGTTCTGGAAGAGAAAAATTCTCTGGTGGGCACCATGCACCGCATGGAGGGCCGCCTGAAGTTTGTGCCTGACGATTGCCCCGCCATCTCCATGCAGGTCATGCGGGACTGCGAAGGCAGCGCCAAGGACGGCGACAAGGTGGCAGTGGAGATTCTGCTGCGCGGCAGCCGTCAGGAGGATCACCGCGTAGGTGTGGCCATGCGCTTTGGCAGCTGCGATGAGGCAAAGCGCTGCGCAAAGGCACTGCTCTACGCGCAGGATATCCGCAACCGCTTCCCGGACAAGGTGCGGGACGAGGCCAAAAAGCTGGACAACGCCGAGGTGTCTGCTGCGGACTGCGAGGGCCGCATGGATCTGCGCGCCCTGCCCATTTTTACTATCGACAGCGCCGAGACCAAGGATATCGACGATGCCATCAGCCTGACCAAGACTCCGGACGGCGGCTTTGAGCTGGGCGTGCACATCGCGGATGTTTCCAACTACGTCAAGCCCGGTACCGAGCTGGACAACGAGGCCTTCAGCCGCGCTACCAGCGTCTACTATGCCGATCAGGTGGTGCCCATGCTGCCCAAGCAGCTGTCCAACGGCATTTGCAGTCTGAACGAGGGCGTGCTGCGTCTGGCTTTCTCCTGCCTGATGCGGCTGGATAAGGACGGCAACCTGACCGACTACCGCTTTGTCAAGTCCGTCATCCGCAGCCGGGTCAAGGGCGTGTACTCCGAGATCAACGCCCTGCTGGCCGGCAGCACCGATGACGAACTGACCGGCAAGTACCATGAAGTACTGGCGCAGCTGCCTGCTATGAAGGAGCTGTATGGCCACCGTGCCCGCCTGCGCAAGGAGCGCGGCTGCATGGATATCGAGAGCGGCGAGGTAAAGCTGATCCTGGACGAAGATGGCCACTGCATCGACGTGAAAAAGCGCACCTCCGGCGAGAGTGAGGCAATGATCGAGGAGTTCATGCTGCTGGCCAACCAGTGCGCCGCCCACTTTGCCCGGGTGAAGCAGATCCCCTTTGTGTACCGCGTGCACGAGGAGCCCAACGCCGAAAAGCTGGAGCGTCTGCATGCTCTGCTGCAGGCCTGCGGCATCAACGACCACTTTGCCAAGGAGGTGCCCACCCCCAAGGAGCTGAGCGCCATTCTGGAAGGTGTGCGCGGCACTGCCTACGAGCAGATCATCAATGTTGGTATGCTGCGCTGCATGTCCAAGGCTGTGTACGAGGAAAAACCCAAGGGACACTACGGTCTGGTGCTGCAGGACTATGCCCACTTCACCAGCCCCATCCGCCGCTACCCGGATCTGGCCATCCATCGCATCATGACCGCCCAGCTCAAGGGCATGGATAAGGATACCATGGTGCTGCGCTACAGCGACTTTGCCGAGAAGGCAAGCAAGCAGTCCAGTGAGCGCGAGATCATTGCAATGCAGATCGAGCGCAAGGCCGAGGACTGCTACAAGGCCGAGTATGCCCGCCGCCATCTGGGCGAGTGCTATGAGGGCCGCATCTCCGGCGTGACCCAGCGCGGCCTGTTCATCGAGTTGGAAAACGGCGTGGAAGGCTTTGTACCTGCTTCCAGCCTGACCGCCACCGGCACCATGCTCACCGAGGGCGTGCGCCTTTCTGATCCCGTTTCCGGCAAGAACTGGAATCTGGGCGATACCATGATGATCACCATTGTGCGTGCGGACGTCAATCTGGGCAAGATCGACTTTGAGGTCGCCCCGGAAAGTGCAAAGCAGTAACTTTATAATTGAATAAACAACAGACTGCCCCCGAAGCAGCGCGCTAGACCGCGCTGTTTCGGGGGCAGTTTATTGTAGTTCTCAAAATCCTGGCAAAGTAAAATGCCCGCCTGAAAATCAGACGGGCGGGTTTGCCGTCATGTAGTCGAAATACAGTCCCTTGTGCAGAGCGTGGGCAAAGCGGGAATCGGTGGTCTCGCCAAGATTATGGCTGATGCCGCGCAGTGTAAGGTTCATTTTTGCAAGGCGGTAGGCAGCAGCTTTCTTTTTTGCCATTGTAAGTTCCTCCGAGTGAAAGATGGTCTTGTCACGATCTTATCATTGGCAGGTAGAAATATCAATTTTGTTATCGGATCATAAACAGTACTATGCGCAACTTTACGAATACCATTCCGGCTGCTGCGTTTTGAGATATGGCATTCTGCTGTGATTCTTCTCGGGTTCTTCGTCAGAACGCAGAAAATGCGGAAACTACTTGATTTAACTCGGTTTCCGTACTAGAATGGAAACTAGAAATGCAAATACGGTTTCCACAAGGAGGACGCTCATGCAGGAAAAGCTCGGTGCGCTGGTGCGCACGCAGGCGATGCAGCTGTTCCGTCAACAGGGGCTGCATTTCACCATGCAGCAGGTGGCAGAGCCGCTGCACATCAGCAAAAAGACCATCTACACCGTTTACCCCTCCAAGGAGGCGCTTTTGCTGGATATGGTAGACCACGCCTTTGCAAAGATCCACCGCTGCAAGCAGGAAATTCTGGCGGGCGGTGGTACTTTGCAGGAAAAGCTGCGGGCGGTCATCATTGCCATGCCGGCAGAATATGCCGCGCTGGATCTGCGGCAGATGAAGGAACTGGACGAAAAATACCCGGTGGTGGCGGCGCGGGTGCGCAGCCAGTTGGAAAACGGGTGGGAGCCCACCATGGCGCTGCTGGAGCAGGCTGTGGCTGAGGGGGTCATGCGTCCGGTATCCCTGCCGGTGCTGCGGCAGATGATCACCGCATCCATCGAGAGTTTTCTGGCAGACCGTAGTCTGGCAGAAAGCGGGGTGCAGTATGTGGCTGTGCTGGAGGAAATGATCTCGATTTTACTGGAAGGAGTGCTGCCGCGATGAAACACAGTTTTTGTGAGGACTGGGAGTTCACACGACACTGGACAGAGGCCTTTGGCAAGGGGCTGCCGGTGCCAAAACAACAAGCCGTCCGCTTGCCCCATACCTGCCGGGAGGTGCCGCTGCACTATGCCACCCCCGCTGATTACGAGATGGTCTGCGGCTACCGGAAGCGGTTCCGAGTGCCGCCGGTGCAGGCTGCGCCCCGACTGTTTGTCCGCTTTGACGGCGCTGCCCATCAGGCGGTGGTGCGGGTCAACGGCAGGGTTGCCGGGCAGCACCGGGGTGGCTATACCGGCTTTGCGGTGGAAATCACCGACCTTGTGGACCGGGAGGGTGAAAACCTGCTGACCGTGCAGCTGGACACCAGAGAAGACCCGGCTATCCCACCCTTTGGCTTTGTCATCGACTACCTGACCTACGGTGGGCTGTACCGGGAGGTCTGGCTGGAAGCTACGGCAGAAAGCCGCCTGACCGATCTGTTCGTCTACACGCCCACCCTGCAGGAGGCTGTGGTGCAGTGGACAGCAGAGCTTACGCCCGCAGCCGTGGCTGTCCGCATCCGGCTGGAGACCGCTGAGGGCACTTTGCTGGCAGAGCAGACTGCACCTGCGGCAGAAACCGGGAAGATGCAGCTTTCTGTGCCGGATGCACAGCCGTGGGATACAGAACATCCGGTTTTGCATCATGCCATTGCAGAGCTTTTGAACGCAGCCGGACAGCCCATCGACCGCAAACAGGTGACGTTTGGCTTCCGCACCGCAGAGTTCCGGGCGGATGGCTTCTACCTCAACGGCAAAAAGACCTTTCTGCGGGGGCTGAACCGACACCAGAGCTACCCTTACATCGGTTACGCCGCACCGGAAAGCCTGCAGCGGGAGGATGCCCGCATTTTGCAGGAGGAGCTGCACTGCACCGCCGTGCGCACCAGCCACTACCCCCAAAGCCAGTATTTTCTGGACGAGTGCGACCGGCGGGGTCTGCTGGTGTTCACTGAATTGCCGGGCTGGCAGCACATCGGGGACGACAACTGGAAGGACGCCGCCTGCGAGATGCTGCAGGAGATGCTCTTGCAGAACCGCAGCCACCCCAGCATCATCCTGTGGGGCGTGCGCATCAACGAGAGCGTGGATGACGATGCCTTCTATACCCGCACCAACAAAATCGCCCATCAGCTGGACCCCAGCCGTGCCACCTCCGGCGTGCGCTATCTGGAAAAAAGCCATCTGCTGGAGGATGTTTACGCCTACAACGATTTTTCTCACAACGGCGTAACGCCCGGTGCAAAGCCCAAAAAGGACGTGACTCCGGATATGGGCAAGGCACTGCTCATCTCGGAGTGCAACGGCCATATGTACCCCACCAAGCCCTTTGACGATGGCCCGCACCGGCAGGAGCACGCCTTGCGGCACGTCCGGGTGCAGAACGCCGCCTATGCCAGCAAGGAGCACGCCGGGTGCTTTGGCTGGTGTATGTTCGACTACCAGACCCACAAGGACTTTGGCTCTGGGGACCGCATCTGCTACCACGGTGTGCTGGACAGCTTCCGCAACCCCAAATTGGCGGCTGCGGTCTATGCCAGTCAGGGCGATGCCGACCCGGTGCTGGCAGTCAGCTCCTCCATGGACATCGGAGATAACCCCGCCGGGCAGCTGGGCACAGCCTATGTTTTCAGCAATGCCCAGCAAGTAAAGCTTTACAAAAACGATGTGTTCGTCACCGCCCTGCGCCGCAGCGAGTGGACGGCGCTGCCCCACCCGCCCTTTGTGATGGACGATACCATCGGCGAGCTGCTGGAAACGCAGGAACACTTTTCTCCCTCCAAGGCAGCCGCTGTGCGGGACTGCCTGCTGGCTGCCGGGAAATACGGGCTGCCGGGGCTGCCGCTGGCCTACAAGATCAAATTCGGCTGGTGTATGCTGCGCTATAAAATGGCCTTTAAGGACGGCGTGGCGCTTTACGGCAAATATGTGGGCAACTGGGGCGGCGAGGCTACCCGATGGCGGTTCGATGCCGTACAGGACGGCAACGTGGTGCGCAGCGTGACCCTTTGCCCCAGCGCAAAGCTGCACTTGGAAGTCAAGGTCAGCCGGACGGCTCTTCGGGAAAAAGATACTTACGATATGGCGGCTGTCCGGGTGCGCATTCTGGACGAGAATGGCACCCCTGCCCCCTACGCACAGTTCCCGGTGCAGTTTGCGGTGGAGGGCAGCGCCGCCCTTGTGGGCCCGCAGACCGCCGTGGCAGAAGGCGGCATGACCGGCACCTATCTGCGCACCGTGGGCACTGCCGGAGAAGCCGCGCTGACCGTTTCTGCACCGCAGACCCAGCCCGTTGTGCTGCGGTTCACCATTGAAAAGGAGGATGCTGTATGGAACTGACCCTGAAACAGAAAACCGCGTTCGGCATTGGTGCCGTGGGCAAGGATATGGTGTATGCCTTGTCGGCTTCATACGTCATGTATTATTATCAGGATGTGCTGGGGCTTTCGGCCAGCTTTGTGGGGCTGGTGCTCATGGCAGCCCGGTTCTTCGATGCCTTCAACGACCCCTTTATGGGCGTTCTGGTGGCAAAGACCCGCACCCGATGGGGGCGTTTCCGTCCGTGGATCTTTTCCGGCACGTTGCTCAATGCGCTGGTACTCTACGCCCTGTTTGCCGCCCCGGTAATGGACGAAGCAGCGCTGATGGTCTATTTCAGCGTGGTGTACATCCTGTGGGGCGTCACCTATACCATGATGGATATTCCATACTGGTCCGTAATTCCAAACCTTACATCAGATCCACACGAACGAGAAGTTGTTTCCGTTTTACCTAGAATTTTCGCAAGTATTGGACAGTCATTAGTCATCGCAGGATTCGGTGTTCAGATCATTGCAGCCTTAGGTGGAGGATATATCGGATATCATCGTTTTGCTATGATCATTGCAGGAACATTTATTCTTACGATCGGAGTTGCAGTCTGCAACTTAAAAGTAAAAGAAAACAATGCACCAAGTGAGAAGATTTCTTTTAAAGATGTATTCTCAATCATTAAGAGAAATGACCAGTTACAGTCAGCAGTAGGACTGATCCTTCTATATAATGTAGGAATTCAGTTTATCATGGGTGTTGCAGTTTACTACTTTACATATGTATGTGGAAATGCCAACATGTTATCAGCTTTTATGATCAGTGCATCTATCGCAGAAGTTGTTGGATTGATCATCTTCCCAGAAGTAGCAAAGAAATTATCAAGACATACATCATTTTTACTGGCTTGTATCTTACCGTTTATTGGCTTAGCATTATTATTAGTCGTTGGATTTGTATGCCCACAGAACATTGTATTAACAGCAATTTCAGGAGTGATCGTAAAGACAGGAACAGGATTAGAACTTGGATGTGCGACAGTATTCTTATCTGATGTTGTTGACTATGGTGAGTACAAACTAGGAACAAGAAATGAATCTGTTGTATTCTCTTTACAGACATTGATCGTAAGATCGGAAGAGCACACG
>OLCN01000251.1_pt1 | contig 9051 bp, 7 predicted proteins | sample 1607381 | NCBI WGS metagenome assembly OLCN01 (sample SAMN02674597, study PRJEB24791) | human gut metagenome, SKBSTL013 | isolation source: stool | host: Homo sapiens | place: USA | reverse complement strand
TCTCGTTCTTGCGGTTGCGGTCCATGAGGGTGCGGAGTGCGTCGCTGGCGCTCATGCCCTCCTTGACGATGGCGTTCACCGTCTGCACGATGGGCATTTCCACGTTGTACTTGGCGGCGAGCTCCATGGCGGCGGGCAGGGCGTTGATGCCCTCCACCACCATGCCCACTTCCTTTACGGCCTGCTCCGGGCTCTCGCCCTTGCCGATGAGGATGCCGGCGCGGTTGTTGCGGCTGTGCATGCTGGTGGCCGTCACGATCAGGTCACCGATGCCGGCCAGGCCCGCAAAGGTGTGGATGTTGCAGCCCATGGCCACGCCCAGGCGGGCGATCTCGGCAATGCCGCGGGTGATCAGGGCCGCGCGGGCGTTGTCGCCGTAGCCAAGGCCGGTGGAGATGCCCACGCCCAGGGCGATCACGTTCTTCAGGGCACCACTCAGCTCCACGCCCTTGATGTCGGGGTTGGTGTACACGCGCATGCAGGTGTTGCTGAACACATCCTGCACAAAGCGGGCCGCCTCGTCATCCGGGCAGGCCGACACAATGGTGGTGGGCAGGTCCAGCGCCACTTCCTCGGCGTGCGTGGGGCCGCTCAGGGCCACCAGCCTGCAGTTTTTGGGGCCGCCGTCCCTGTTCAGCTCGTCGGCGATCACCTCGGTCATGGTATATAAGGTATCCGGCTCCATGCCCTTGGCCACATCCACAAGGATCTGACCGTCCGGGATATAGGGCCGTGCCTTGGCGGTGGTGCCCCGCACGAACACCGACGGCACTGCAAACAGCAGCACATCCTTGCCGGTGCACACTTCCTCGATGCTCTTGGTGAACTGCAGCTCGGCCGGGATCTTCATGCCCGGCAGGTTGGGGTGCACCCGTGTAGTGGAGAGGTTGTCCACCTCCGCCTCAATGGCCGACCACACCTGCACTTCGTTGCCGCTGACGGTCAGCATCCGCGCCAGCGCCATGCCCCAGGTACCTGCACCCAGAACGCCAATCTTCCGTTTCGTCACGTTTGTGTCCTCCGTTTGCACCGGCAGCCGGGCCGCCGGTGAATTTGCGCGGCACCGGCAAACCCGGTGTGCACGTTGTTATGCCCATTGTACACGAAAGCGCCTGCCGCGTCAACCGGCTTGCCGCATTGCACAAAGTTCCCGCAGCGGCTGAGCCGTTTTTGTTCACAATACGCGATTTTTGCAAACCATTTGCACCGCCGGACGTTTCATGTTATAGTATTCTGGTAGGTTTTGTAGGAATTTCCGCAAACCCCTTGACTTTGAGTATACTCGAAGTTGTATAATACATTCACCGTTGTTTTCTGAGAGTATTTGAGGTACTGTGATCGTTCATGTTTGAAGCACTTTTATCCAACCGCACGGTCAGCGTGCTGGTGGAGGCCCTGCCCCGCATCCTGACGGCCGGCCTTACCATGACCATCCCGCTGACGCTGGTGTCCTTCTTTTTTGCCATGATCATCGCGGTGGTGGTGGCACTGGTGCAGTACGCCAATGTGCCGGTGCTGCGGCAGATCGCACGGTTCTACATCTGGGTCATCCGCGGCACGCCGCTGCTGGTGCAGCTGTTCATCATCTTTTATGGTCTGCCCAGCGTGGGCATCATGCTGGACGCTTTCCCTGCTGCGGTCATCGCCTTTGCCTTCAACGAGGGTGCCTACTGCGCCGAGACCATGCGCGGCGCGCTGGAAAGTGTGCCCCAGGGCCAGCTGGAAGCCGGTTACTGCGTAGGCATGAGCTGGGTGCAGATCATGCGCCGCATCGTGCTGCCGCAGGCTTTGCGCACCGCCGTGCCCGCCCTGTCCAACTCCCTCATCGGCATGATCAAGGACACCTCGCTGGCGTCCAACATCACGGTGGCAGAGCTGTTCATGGCCGGGCAGCGGGTAGCCGCCCGCACCTACATCTTCCTGCCCATCTACTGTGAGGTGGCTGTGGTGTATCTGCTGTTCTGTACCGTCATCACCAAGCTGCAGGCGCTGCTGGAACGTCAGCTCAACGCCCGTGGCTTCCAGTAAAAAGGGAGGGTGAGCACCTATGGCTATGTTAGAGATCCGCAATGTGCAAAAAACCTTCCGCACCTACGCAAAGCCCGGCCTTTTCCACCGTCCCGGTGCACGGAAGGTCGCCAGCGAGCTGCCCGTGCTGCGCGGGGTAGACCTGACCGTGGAAAAAGGCGATGTGGTGGCCATTCTGGGGCCGTCCGGCTCCGGCAAGACCACCCTGCTGCGCTGCCTGAACTTTTTGGAGACTGCCGATGCCGGGCAGCTGGTGTTTGACGGCGAAAGCTTTGACCTTGCCCATGCCAGCCGCACCGACATTGCCCGGCTGCGCAAAAAGACCGCCTTTGTGTTCCAGAACTACAACCTGTTCCGCAACAAGACCGCCCTGCAGAATGTGACCGAGGGGCTGATTGTGGCGCGTAAACTGCCCAAGGAACAGGCGGATGAAATCGGCATGAAGATGCTTGCCAAGGTAGGGCTTGCAGACCGTGCCGACTACTACCCCCGCCAGCTTTCCGGCGGCCAGCAGCAGCGGGTGGCGATTGCCCGCGCCCTTGCTGCTGACCCGGAGATCATTTACTTTGACGAGCCCACCAGCGCCCTTGACCCGGAGCTGACCGGCGAGGTGCTCAGCGTGATGCGGCAGCTGGCCGAGGAGGGCATGACCATGCTGGTGGTCACCCACGAGATGGGCTTTGCCCGCAACGTTTCCTCCAAGACCGTGTTCATGGAGAACGGCGTGGTGGTGGAGCAGGCACCCTCTCAGCAGTTCTTTGCATCCCCCAAGGAGGAGCGCACCCGAGCCTTCCTGCGCAGGATTGCCCACACGGAATAAAACCACTCCCTCTTTTTTCATTTTTCACGACAGAAAGGAATTTTCACTTATGAAACGCAGAACCTTTATTTCTCTGATGGGCGTTATGGCTGCCGCCGGTGTGCTGGGCCTGACCGGCTGCTCCTCCAAGGACACTGCCTCCAGTACCGCCGGTCCCGCACCGCTGAACAAGCTGAACAGCATCCAGAAGAGCGGCAAGCTGGTGGTGGCACTGGAAGGCGCATGGCAGCCGTGGAGCTACCACGACGCCTCCGACACGCTGGTGGGCTACGATGTGGAAGTCTCCCGCGCCATTGCCGAAAAGCTGGGCGTGGAGCCGGAGTATGTGGAGAGCGACTGGGACAGCCTGTTTGCCGGTCTGGACGCAGGCCGCTACGACATGGTGTGCAACGGCGTGGAGGTAACCGAGGAGCGTGCTAAGACCTACGCTTTCACCACCCCCTACGGCTACATCCACACCGCGCTGGCTGTACGCAAGGACAATACCGACATTACCAGCTTTGAGGACCTGAAGGGCAAGACCACCGCCAACAGTCTGGCTTCCACCTACATGGAGCTGGCTGAAAGCTACGGTGCTACCGTGCAGGGTATCGACACGCTGGAAGAAACCATCCAGCTGCTGACTGCAGGCCGCATTGACGCCACCCTGAACGCGGACGTTTCCTTCTACGACTACCTGAACGTCCACCCGGACGCAGACTTCAAGCTGGTGGCACAGACCGCCGAAGCCTCCCATGTGGCCATCCCGGTGCTCAAGAGCGAGGATACCGCCTATCTGGACGCGCTGAACACCGCCATTGAGGAGTTGCGCGCCGACGGCACCTTAAAGACCCTGAGCGAGAAGTATTTCGGACAGGATATCTCTTCTGAAAACTAAGAAACTCGACCCTCTCTGTCTGCTCACTTCGTTCGCATCCAGCTCCCCCGAAAGGGGGAGCTTTTTTGTTATCTGCCAGTCCGTGCGGTAAAGCCCCCCTTCGGGGGAGCTGGCGAGCGCAGCGAGACTGAGAGGGTAAATTCCCTATTGACTTGTGTAATATTATATGCTATATAATATTATAGAAACAGACCACGCCGAAAGGAGGCTGTTCCCACATGAGTTTTCCCATCAGTGCCGCACTGCTGGACGCCATTGTGCTGTCCGTGGTGGCGCAGGAGCCGGAAGGTACCTACGGCTACAAGATCACCCAACAGGTCACTCACACGCTGGAACTGAGCGAATCCACCCTGTATCCGGTGCTGCGCCGGCTGCAGAAAGACCAGCTGCTCACGGTCTACGATGCGCCCTTCAATGGCCGCAACCGCCGCTATTACCAGATCACCACTGCCGGGCGGCAGCAGCTTGCCGCCTATGCCCAGGAGTGGAGCCGCTACCGTTCTTCCATTGACACATTTTTCAGAGAGGTGGAATGATCTATGACCCGTACTGCATTTCTTGCTGCACTGGAGCAGCTTCTGGCCCCCTTGCCGGAGTCCGAGCGCAAGGACGCTTTGAGCTACTACGAGGATTATCTGGATGCCGCCGGGCCGGAGAACGAAGCCCGCGCCATTGCGGAGCTGGGCAGCCCGGAGGAGGTCGCCCGCAAAATTCTGGACGAGCAAAGCCCGCAAGGCGTCTCTGCCGCCCCGGCATCCCCTGCCCGCAAGCCGCATTCCCGCTGGCGCATGGTGCTGGGCGGCGGACTGGCGGTGCTGGTGCTGGTTTGCTTTTTCTTCCAGCATTCCAAGGCCACCCCGGTGCAGCCGGTGGAGCCCGTTTCTTCTTCCTCAGAAATTCCTGCTTCCTCTGCGGAAGTGCCTGCCGAAAGTTCCTCTACGCAGCCCGCCGTTCCCGTTTCCACTCCAGACGGCTTGACTTTCTCCCTCTCTGCTGAGATGGTCAGCGATAAACTATCGCTGGAGTTGGACTATGGTACCATTCTCTTTGTTGTTGACCCAAACGCTTCCGACATCACGCTACAGTTTGATGGCTTTAGAACTCGGTATCTCACCCATTCCAACAAAAAAGACGGAACCGCAGAGTTTTCCTACCATGTCCCGAAATACTACGCTCTTCCTGATATTGACAGTGCTGTGCTTACCATTACAGCTCCGGAAAATATCCTGCATAAGGTAGACATTGATCTTGCTATGGGCGACGTCGACCTTGGCACGCTCTCTGTGGAAGAACTGGATCTGGAACTTGCCATGGGTGGCGTTTCTGCCGACAGCCTGACTGTGAAAGACGCGGATTTTGATCTTGCCATGGGTGACTGTCACATTGACCATCTGACCGCGCCGGAATTCGATGCCGAACTTGCCATGGGGGACTGCACGATCGGTATGCTGTCCGGTGCTCAGGATGTCAGCATCTCGGTCATCACTGGCGATACTGACCTGACTCTGGAGGGCAGCGCCTCGGACTATCTCCTCGTCACCAATGAACTTAAGGGCACCTCGATCCATGATGGCAAGGCAAATACCTCTCGTAAAATTTCCCTCGATTCTGTCACCGGCAATCTCTCCATCTCCTATACGAATTGACCCCTGAACGCAGAATACCCCCGGCATCCGAACGAAACGAAAACGGATGCCGGGGGTGTTTTTATGCTTCCCTGTGAAAATACTCGTAGATGGTCTGCGCCAGCTGTTTGCCCACGCCGGGGGTGTTTTCCAGCTGGTCGGGGGTGGCTTCCTTCACTGCGCCCACGCTCTTGAACTGCGTCAGCAGGGCTTTGGCCGTTTTAGGGCCTACGCCCGGCACCTCGGTCAGGGTGGAGGAGTAGCTTTTCTGCTTCATCTGCTGCTTGCGGTAGGCGTTGGCAAAGCGGTGGGTCTCGTCCTGAATGGCGGTGATGAAGGTAAAGGTGCCCCGGTTCATGTTGATGGCAATTTCCCGCCCGTCGCTGTCCACGATGGCGCGGGTGCGGTGGTGGTCATCCTTTACCATGCCGTACAGCGGCACATCTGCCAGTGCCGTACCGGCAAGCGCATCCTTTGCGGCGCTCACCTGTCCCCTGCCGCCGTCCATCAGCAAAAGGTCCGGCTTCTGCCCGAACCAGTTGCCGCTGGGCTGGCCGTTTTCGGCCTGCGCGGCGTATTTTTCGTACTCTGCCGCCCGGCGGGAGACGGTCTCTGCCAGCGAGGCATAGTCGTCCGTGGCCGCCACGGTCTTCATCTTGAACTTGCGGTAGCCCGCCTTGAAGGGCTTGCCATCCTTGAAGGTGACCATGCCGCAGACGCTGCTGCCATCACCCCAGTTGGAGATATCGTAGCTCTCGATGGCGCGGGGCGGCTTTGAAAGCCCCAGCACCTGTGCCAGCTCGTCCAGCAGCTTTTCCTCCCGGGCGTAGCGGCCGCTCTCCCGCGCCAGACGCTCCACCGCGTTGGTGTGCGCCATCTCCACCAGATGCGCTTTATCGCCCCGCTGGGGCACATACAGCTGCACCTCGCTGCCCCGCTTCTGGTTCAGCGCCTGCTGCAAGGCGTCCATGTCCGGCGGCAGTGCGTCCACCGCGATGATCTTGGGAATTTGTTCATCGTCCAGATAGTACCGGGGCAGAAATTCCTCCCGCACCGCGTCGATATCCGAGGTATCGTGGAACAAAAACTCCCGCTTGTCGGTCAGCCGTCCCTCCCGGAAGCGCAGCACCGCCGCGCACACGCTGTCCGGCGTGCCTGCCAGCGCCACCACGTCCATCTCCACGTCCGGGTCTACCACCACCTTCTGCCCTGCCGTCAGCTTGGTGATGGCGTTGATCTGATCCCGCAGAAGGGCAGCGGTCTCAAATTCCAGCCGGTCGGAGGCTTCCTGCATCCGCTCGTTGAGGGTTTTCAGGATATCCTTTTTGCCGTAGCGGATGAGGTGCACGGCGTTTTTGACCGCCTGATTATAGGTCTCGCAGCTGATCTTGCCGCTGCACACCGCCATGCACTTGCCAATATGGGCGTTCAGGCAGGGGCGGCCTTTGCCGATCTCCTGCGGGAAGTGCTTGGAGCAGCGCGGCAGCAAAAAGGCATCCATGGCCGTTTCTGCCATCTGCCGCGCCGCAAAGCTGGAGGTGTAGGGGCCGATATACTCCGCCCCGTCCTCCTCCTTTTGCAGGGTGAAGGAAAGGCGCGGCCAGTCCTCCCGGGTGACGCGGATATAGCTGTAACCCTTGTCATCCTTGAGCAGGATGTTGTACTTGGGGGTGTGCGCCTTGATCTGGCTGGCTTCCAGTACCAGTGCCTCGAACTCGCTCTGACAGACGATAACGTCAAAGGCGTAGGCGTGGGCGATCATCTGGCTGACCTTGTTATCGTGGGGCACGCCCTCGCGGAAATACTGGCTTACCCGGATGCGCAGGCGCTTGGCCTTGCCGATATAAATGATGGTGTCGCTTTTGTCCCGGATGATATACACGCCGGGCAGCAGCGGCAGCATACAGGCCTTCTGGTACAGCTCTGCCTTGGTCATTTGCTGCGATCCCTCCCAACACGAAAAAAGCGGCAGGGAACCCCCGCCGCTCTTTGGTTACATGATCTTTCAGACTTACTCTGCGAAGCCGGACTCCACCAGCTTGATCAGGCCGTCCACGGCAGCCTGCTCATCAGCGCCGTCAGCGATGATGCGGATGGTGGTGCCGCCAACGATACCCAGAGACAGAACGCCCAGCAGGCTCTTTGCGTTCACGCGGCGTTCTTCCTTCTCGACCCAGATGGAAGACTTGAACTCGTTAGCCTTCTGGATGAAGAAGGTTGCCGGACGAGCGTGCAGACCAACCTGATTTTCAACGGTAACTTCTTTTACGTACATAGTAAAGCGCTCCTATCTAATATCGTTTTGGTGTACAAAAGCATAGTGTGCCTGTTGTGTTACACTCATTTTAGCGCAAGTCGAAACGGTTGTACAGTCCCCTTTTGCATTTTTGGCGCTTTTCCCAATGAAACAGGGAGCATTTTTCAGGTTTTGTACAAAGGCAATAAAATTATACCCCGAAGGTTAGAGGGGTAATACAAAAGTTTTCAACAACTTTTAGACCGCCGGGGAGTTTTACCCTGAATTTTGTGCATTTTTACCGATATTTCCGGTACCGGCTTACTCCTGCGCAGGGCCTGCGTAGCGCATCTGCACCAGTGCGCATTTGCGCGTCACGGTGGGGTAGCGCTGCGGGTCAAATTCCAGACTGGTGCTGCCGTCCAGCTGCCAGCCCATGCGGGTATACAGCGCAATGGCACGGGTGTTGGTGTTCAGCACACTCAGCACCGGGTGTGCGTGCTCCGGCAGCTTTTTGCGGGCAAAATCCAGCAGCTTTGCGCCGATGCCGTTGCCCCGGGCTTTTTCCGTGACGAACAGGTGCTCGATATGCCCCGCCTTGTGGCTGACGCACACCATGCCGTCCGGCACATCTTTGGTGGTGTGCAGGTAGCATACCCAGCCCGCCGCCTTTTCCTGCTGCAATTGCAGCAAAAACTGCGGCTCGGTCAGAGTGCGGCAGTATTCCGGCGTCCAGTTGTCGGCGCAGACAGCCTGCCGACCCTCGGCAAACAGCTTTGCGGCGGCGGCAAACTGCTCGGCGGTCTTTACCAGCCGGACATTCTCGCCCCGCTTCCACTTGGGCACTTCGGCAATGGGGTGGCTCGTGCACCACTGCTCGTACAGCTCCGGGCGGCGCAGACGGGTGCGGGTACGGCTCTGCTCGCCGCGCCACGCGTCAATTTTTGCATGGTCGCCGCCCAGCAGCACCTCGGGCACAGCACGGCCCTCCCACATCTCGGGGCGGGTGTACTGGGGGTATTCCAGCAGGCCGTCCCAGTAGCTTTCCTCCTCGTAGCCCTTCTGCTCGGCCAGTACGCCGGGCTTCAAGCGCAGCACGCTGTCTGCCACCACAAGGCTGGCCAGCTCGCCGCCGGTCAGGATATAATCACCAATAGAGATCTCCTCGTCCGCAAAAGCTTCGATGACGCGCTCGTCAATGCCCTCGTAGTGGCCGCAGACCAGCGTCAGGTTGTCATATTCAGCCAAGCGCTTTGCGTGCTCCTCGGTGTAGCGCTGGCCGCCCGCCGTCAGAAACACGATGTGCGGGGCGGGACGCCCCTGCTCGGCCACCTCGCGCTGCACTGCGCGCAGGCAGTCCGCGATGGGCTGGGCGTACAGCACCATGCCGCAGCCGCCGCCGTAGGGGTAATCGTCGGTCTGCTTCTGCTTGTTCAGGGTATAGTCCCGGATCTGGTGGCAGTGG
>OLCN01000223.1_pt1 | contig 9341 bp, 7 predicted proteins | sample 1607381 | NCBI WGS metagenome assembly OLCN01 (sample SAMN02674597, study PRJEB24791) | human gut metagenome, SKBSTL013 | isolation source: stool | host: Homo sapiens | place: USA | reverse complement strand
GCCGTCCTTCAGGCCGGTGCGGCGGATGGCCTCCTCCAGGGAGGGCACCAGCTTGGACAGGGTGGTCATGGTGCGATAGCGGTAGTGCAGCTTCTGCAGAGGCTGATAGCTCCAGTCCACCACCACCTTCTTGGCCTTGCGCTTGTAGCACTCCTCCACCAGCATCTTCACAAACTCCGGCTGATCCAGGTCGGCGGCGATGAACACCTCCTGGCCGGGCTGCACGTTGACGCCGGTCTGGGCGATGAGCTGGGCATATTTGCGTAAAACGGTCTTTTTCATGGCTGTGATTCCCCCTGTAGTACAAAATAATGGAAACATTATACCACCGGCGGACAATCTTGAAAAGAGGTTTTTGTGAAATTTGAAGAAAGCCGCCGCGTCACTCCGCCTGGCGGGCGATGTCCAGCAGCCAGCGGACCGCCTGCACCGGATACCGGCCCCGGGCCGTTTCCCCGGTGAGCATCAGGGCCGACGCCCCGTCCAGCACGGCGTTGTACACGTCCAGCACCTCCGCCCGGGTGGGGGTGGGGTGCTCCGTCATGGTGTGCAGCAGCTGGGTCACCACCAGGAAGGGCTTCCCGGCCCGGCGGCACCGGGCGGCGATGTCCTTCTGGGCGGCGGGCAGGTGCAGAAGCCCCAGATTGCTGCCCAGGTCCCCCCGGGCCACGGTGACCACGTCGCAGGCGTCCATCCATTGGGGCAGACTCTGCCAGCCCCGCCGGTCCTCGATCTTGGCGAATATCGTGAGGTGCTCCAGACCCCGGCGGGCCAGGGCCGCCCGGACCTGCTCCAGCTCATGGCGGCTGCGGACAAAGGGCTGCATCACCGCCGTGACCCCCTGTCCGGCGGCGGCGTCCAGGTCCAGCAGGTCCTGCTCCGTCAGGGCCGGGCGGCACAGCTCCACCCCGGGCAGGGTGATGCTTTTCCGGCTTTCCAGCACCCCGCCCCGGGTGACGGTGCAGGTGACGGCCCGGCCGCAGGTCTCCGCCCGCAGGGCCATCAGGCCGTCGTCCAGCAAAATCTCCTGCCCCGGGGCCACGGCGGCCAGAATATCCGGCTCCACCGGCAGGCCCCCGGGGCCCAGGGTCACGGTCTCCCCCGCCGTCAGGGTCACGGGACGGGACAGGGGCCCCATCCGCAGCTCCGGACCACGCATATCGACGATCAGCTCCGCATCCCGGCCCGACGCCTGGCGGGCCGCCTGCACCGCATGGGTCCAGGGGCGGCAGGCAGCCAATGTGGTATGGGACAGGTTCAGCCGGAAGCCGGTGAGGCCCAGGCCCAGCAGTTCCGTCAGCAGGTCCGCCCGGCAGCAGGCGGGGCCAAGGGTGGCGTAGGTTTTCACGGCGTCTCCTCCTTGTGAAAGTGGTCGTATACCGCCCGGGCGGCGGCCTTGGGCACCACCGCCTCCAGCTGGGGCAGCTCCGCCTGGGCAATGGCCCTGACGCTTTTGAAGTGCTTCAAAAGGGCCTTCTTCCGCACGTCCCCTACCCCGGGGATGCCGTCCAGCCGGGAGGTCAGAGCGGACTTCGTGTGCTTCTCATGGTGATAGGTAATGGCGAAGCGGTGGACCTCCTCCTGGATCTGGCCCACCAGGGCGAACAGCGGGGGGCTCTGCTGGATGCCCAGCTCCTGGCCCTCCGCCGTTACCAGCGCCCGGGTCCGGTGGCGGTCGTCCTTCACCATGCCCAGCACCGGCACCGTAAGGCCCAGGCGCTCCAGCACATGGCAGGCGGCCTCCGCCTGGAGCTGGCCGCCGTCCATCAGCAGCAGGTCCGGCAGGGGGGCAAAGTGCTCGTCCCCCTCCAGATACCGCCGGAACCGGCGCTCCAGCACCTCCTCCATGGCCCGCAGGTCGTCGGCGTGGTCCAGAGTCTTTACCTGGAACCGGCGATAGTCCCGCTTCAGGGGCCGTCCGTCCGCAAACACCACCATGGAGGCCACCATGTCCTGCCCGGCGGTGTGGGAAATATCGTAGGATTCCAGCCGCCGGGGGGCCTCCGCCAGCCCGGCCAGGGTCCCCAGCTGCTCTAAGGTCTTGCCGGTGCGCTCGGCGTCGGAGGTGATGCGCTCCACCTCCTCCCGGGCGTTGCGGCGGGCCATGCGCAGCAGCTCCGCCCGCTCTCCCCGCTGGGGCACCCGCAGGATCACCCGGTGCCCGGCCCGGCCTGTCAGCAGGGCAGCGAAGGTGTCCATATCCTCCAGCTCGCAGGGCACTAAAATCTCCCGGGGCAGGGCCTGGCGGTCCAGGTAATACTGGCTCAGCACGGCGGAGAGAATGTCCGCCTCCTCCTGGTCGGCGGCGGCGGAGAACACCTCCACCTCCCGGCCCAGAAGATTGCCGTCCTCAATGTGCAGCACGGCGCTGCCGCAGCGGACCTGGCCCGGGTACACGCCCCACACGTCCGTGTCGGCGCAGACTCCGGCGATGACCTGCTGGGTCTTGCCCAGCACGGAGATGGCCCGGATGCGGTCCCGCAGGGCGGCGGCCTTTTCAAAGTTCAGCTCCTCCGCCGCCTGCTCCATCTCCTGCTGCAGCTCCGCCGTCAGCTGGCGGTAATGCCCGTTGAAGATCCGCACCGCCTGGCGGATCCGGGCCTGATACTCCGCTTGGCCGGGGCCGTCCGGGCGGCAGAAGCCGTCGCAGCGGCCGATGTGGTGGTTCAGGCAGGGCCGCTCCCTGCCGATGTCCCGGGGAAACTGGCGGGCACAGGTGGGTAGGTGCAGGGCCCCGCACACGGCCTCAATGGCCAGCCGGGTCTCCCGCCGGCCGCCGAAGGGGCCGAAATATTTTGCGCCGTCGTCCGCCGTTTTTCCCACCAGGGAAAAGCGGGGATAGGCCGCGCCGGTATCCAGCCGCACAAAGGGATAGCCCTTGTCGTCCTTCAGCAGGATGTTGTACCGGGGCATATGGCGCTTGATGAGAGAGTTTTCCAGGATCAGGGCCTCGAACTCCGTGGAGACAAAGATGGTGTCGAAATGGTCCACCTGGGACACCATGGCCCGGGTCTTTTCGTTGTGGGAGGCGGTGTCCTGGAAATATTGGCTGACGCGGTTTTTCAGCTTTTTGGCCTTGCCCACATAGATCACCTTACCGGTTTTGTCCATCATCAGATAGACCCCCGGGGCCAGAGGCAGATCGTTGGCCTTCTGCCGCAGCTCATCCTTGGTCATGGCGACCCTCCTTTCAGGGTTTTCCCCAGTATAGCACGTTTACCACCGGAAAGGAAGTTTACATTTTCCTCGACAGAAGGTATAATAGGGGGAAAAGACACCACTAAGGAAAGAGGGAGAATCCGTATGCATAACAAATGGAACAGCGCCAACGTGGATCAGGTGCTGCTGCGAAAAGGAGAGGAACATCTGCTGTACCGGGGCCCGGAGGGCAGCGTGGTCCGGAATGACCACCTGGTCATGAGCGATATCGCCGACGGACCGGCTCTGGCGGCGCTTCTGCGCCGCCTGGGGCTGGAAAACGGGGGGCTTTTCTGCGTCCCCCAGGGGGCCAGTGACGAGGTGGCCCGGGCCTTTGGCCTGAAAAAGGGCGTCCCCTGCACCCAGTGGGTCTATGGCGAAAGCCAGCCGCCCCGGGTCCCCGCCGCGGAGGTGCGGCCTATAACGGAGGAATACCTCCCCCTGTGCGCCGCCCACTATCACCCGGAGGACGGCGAGGCGGCATATCTGCGCAGCCGGATGGAGGCGGGGCAGCTGTGGGGCCTGTTTGAAGATGGGCAGCTGGCGGCTTTCATCGGTGTGCACCACGAGGGCAGCATGGGCATTTTAGAGGTCCTGCCGGAGTATCGCCGCCGGGGCCTGGCCATGGCCCTGGAGGGCTGGCTGATCCGGTGGCACCTGGAGCGGGGCTGGACCCCCTTCTGCCATGTGTATGAGGACAACCCCGCTTCCCACGCCCTGCAGAAAAAGCTGGGCCTGACTCCGGCCCCGGAGCAGGTGGTGTGGCTGCATCGTCCCCACGGGGAGGACGAGGAATGATCGCCATTGCAGCCGTCTGCGAAAACGGCGGCATCGGCCGGGAGGGCGCTCTGCTGTTTCACATCCGGGAGGACCTGCGGCGGTTCCGGCAGCTGACCCTGGGGAAAACCGTGGTCATGGGCCGCCGGACCCTGGAGAGTCTCCCCGGGGGCCGGGGCCTGCCGGACCGGCGGAACCTGGTGCTGACCCGGGATCTGGATTTCACCGCCCCGGGGGCGGAGGTGATCCATGACCTGGCGGAGGTGCCGGAGGACGCGGTGGTCATCGGCGGGGAAAGCGTGTACCGGCAGCTGCTGCCCCGGTGCAGCACCGTGTATCTGACGAGGATTTTCGCCGCGCCCCAGGCCGACGCGTTTTTCCCCGATTTATCCCGGGACAGTGCGTGGACAAAGGCGGAACAAAGCGAGACATTCACCTCCGGCGGCGTGTCGTTCCAATATGTGACCTACCGCCGGAAATAAGAACGAAGGAGGCGGTCTTATGGCAGACCTGGGCACCAATGTGCGATATATCAAGGGCATCGGCGAGGCCCGGGCCGCCGCCCTGGAAAAGCTGGGCATTACCACCCTGGGGGACCTGATCGCCTATTTCCCCCGGGGGTATGAGGACCGGACCCAGGTCCGCCCCATCCGGGAGCTGACCGCCGGGGAGAGCGTATGCGTCCGGGGCATGGTGGCGGCGGACCTGACGGCCTATCGCATTTCCGGAGGCCGCACCATCGCCAAGACCCGGGTGGTGGACGACAGCGGGTCTCTGGACCTGGTGTTTTTCAACATGGAGCACCGGAGGGACGCCCTGCACCAGGGGGATGTGTGCGTCTTTTTCGGCAAGGTGGAGGACAATCTGCGGCGCAAGCAGATGATCAACCCCCTGTTTGAGCCGGAGGGGCGGCAGCAGGTCACCGGGCGCATCATGCCCATCTATCCCCTGACCGCCGGAGTCACCCAGGGGCTGATGGCCCGGGCCGCCCGCCAGGGGCTGGACGCCTGCCGGGAGCTGCTGCCGGACGTGCTGCCGGATGAGGTGCGGCAGGCCCACAAGCTGTGTTATGTAAACTATGCATATGAGAACATCCACTTTCCCGCCTCGCCGGAGGCGCTGGAGGTGGCCCGGCGGCGGCTGGTGTTCGAGGAGCTGTTTCTGCTGACCTGCGGTCTGCAGCTGCTGCGGCAGCGGCGGCGGGACGTGGCAGGCCCGGCCTGCCGGCGGATGAGCATGGAGCCCTTTTACCGGCGGCTGCCCTTCGCCCTGACCGGGGCCCAGCGCCGGGCCATTGCCGACGCCGTGGAGGACATGGTGTCCGGCAAGCCCATGAACCGCCTGTGCCAGGGGGACGTGGGCAGCGGCAAGACCATGGTGGCGGCGGCGTGCATCTGGTTCGCCGTGGAAAACGGGTGGCAGACGGCCCTGATGGCCCCCACGGAAATTCTGGCCCGGCAGCACTATCAGGGGCTGGCGCCGCTGCTGGCCCGGTTTTCCATCCGGTGCGCCCTGCTGACCGGGTCCACCCGGGCCAAGGAGCGGCGGGAGATTTTAGCGGGGCTGGCGGACGGGTCCATCGACCTGTGCATCGGCACCCACGCCCTGCTGACGGAGGACGTGCAGTATCAGAAGCTGGGCCTGGTGGTAACGGACGAGCAGCACCGGTTCGGCGTGAACCAGCGGGCGGCCCTGTCCCAGAAGGCGGAGGACCCCCACCTGCTGGTGCTGTCGGCCACGCCTATCCCCCGGACCCTGGCCCTGGTGATCTATGGCGACCTGGACGTGTCGGTGATCGACGAGCTGCCTCCCGGGCGGCAGAAGGTGGACACCTTCGCCCTGGGGGAGAGCTATCGCCCCCGGGTGCAGGCCTTTATCCGGAAGCTGGCGGCGGCGGGACAGCAGATCTTCATCGTTTGCCCCCTGGTGGGGGAGGCGGACCAGATCCCCGACGAGCGCAAGGCCGTGACGGCCTACGCCAAGCAGCTGCAGGAGCAGGTGTTTCCGGACCTGCGGGTGGCGGTGCTCCACGGGAAGATGAAGCCCAGGGAGAAGGAGAAGGTCATGGCGGCCTTTGCCGCCGGGGAAAGCGACATTCTGGTGTCCACCACCGTGGTGGAGGTGGGGGTGGACGTGCCCAACGCCACCTGCATGGTGGTGGAAAACGCCGACCGGTTCGGCCTGTCCCAGCTGCACCAGCTGCGGGGCCGGGTGGGCCGGGGCAAGGCCAAAAGCTACTGCATCCTGCTGTCGGACAGCCAGAATGAGGAGACCCGGGCCCGGCTGAAGGTGATGACCCAGACCAACGACGGCTTCCGCATCTCCCAGGAGGACCTGCGGCTGCGGGGGCCGGGAGATTTCTTCGGCCAGCGGCAGCACGGTCTGCCGGCCATGAAGATCGCCGACCTCAGCTGCGACATGCGGCTGCTGGACGAGGCCCAGACGGCGGCCCGGCAGCTGATGGAGCGTGACCCGGAGCTGACGGCCCCGGCCCACCGGCCCCTGCGCCGGCGCATCCGCCAGCTGTTCGACACCAACGCCGATATGCTGAACTGAGGTATGAAAACAAACACCGGAGGGACAGCCGTCCCTCCGGTGTTTTCCGGTTATTTCGTTTTTACTCGCCCAGCTGATTGTCCACCAGCTGCGCCAGGGCCTCCACGGCCTCCTTGGCGTCGGGGCCGTCGGCGATCAGGGTGATGGTGGTGCCCTTCACGATGCCCAGGGACAGAACGCCCAGCAGGCTTTTGGCGTTGACCCGGCGTTCCTCCTTCTCCACCCAGATGCCGCTTTTGAACTCGTTGGCCTTCTGGATAAAATAGGTAGCAGGCCGGGCGTGCAGGCCCACCTCATTGTTCACGGTAACTTCCTGTGTAAACATTCCATTGCACTCCTTTTATGAAGCATTTTCGCAAAATGCGGGGACATACTTCTCTCACACTATAATATTATACCGAAACGGGGAAAGAAAGCAATATCCAAAGCTACAAATTCTTGAAGCGAGGCCTGAAAAAAAGTTTGGCCCTTTTGGCAGAATCCACAAACTCCGTCTGTTATTTCAGCTCCACCACCGTTACGCCGGCCTCTCCCTCGCCATAGCGGCCCAGACGGAAGCTCTTGACGGCCTTGTTCCGCTTGAGCATCTCGTGGACCGCCTTGCGCAGGGCGCCGGTGCCCTTGCCGTGGATGATGGTCACGGTGCCCAGCTTTGCCATCACGGCGCTGTCGATGTAATTCTCCACCACGCTTTCGGCCTCCAGGGTCTCATAGCCCCGGATATCCAGCTCCGACGAAGCCCGGGACTGGAGATTCAGTTTGGGACTGCCGCCCACCGGAGCGGCGGGCTTCTTTTTGGGCTGGCCCTCCGGCAGGCGCACCTGCTGGGCCTTGACGGTCATCTTCATCTTCCCCGCCTGCAGGAGCAATGTGCCGTCGTTGTTGACGGCCAGCACCGAGGCGGCCATTTTCACCCCGGGAAGCTCCACCAGGTCCCCTACCTCGATGGGGCGGCTGGGGGCGTAGGCAGGCTCCTGGGGCTCGCTGCGCAGGTGCAGGGCCTCCTGGGCCTGGTTCAGACTGTGCCGCACGGCGGCCTTGGCGTCGTTGAGCTCCTGGAAGTTGATCTGCTTTTGCTGCTGGCGGCGCAGCTGGTCCAGCTGGGCGAAGATCTCGTCGGCCTGGGCCTGGGCCTGGCGCACGATGCGCTTGGCCTCGGCCTCGCCCTTGGTGCGGGCGTTTTCCTTGGCCTTCTCCATCTGCTCCCGGAAGGTCCGGGTCTTTCGGGCGTCCTCCTCCCGCTGACGCCACAGGCGATCCGCCTCGGCCTGGGCCTTCTCCAGCCGCTGGCGCTTCTCCTCCAGCTGGGTCAGCACGTCCTCGAAGCGGACGGAGTCGCTGTCCATCTGCTGCTGGGCGGCCTGGATCACGGACTCGTCCAGCCCCAGCCGCCGGGAGATGGCGAAGGCGTTGGACTTGCCGGGGATGCCAATCAGCAGTCGGTAGGTGGGGCGCAGGGTCTGCACGTCGAACTCACAGCTGGCGTTTTCCACCCCCGCCGTGGTCATGGCGAAGGTTTTCAGCTCGGCATAGTGGGTGGTGGCGGCGATCAGCGCCCCCTGACTGCGGGCGCTTTCGATGATGGCAATGGCCAGGGCCGCGCCCTCGATGGGGTCCGTACCGGCTCCCAGCTCGTCAAACAGCAGCAGGCTCTGGTCGTCCACCTCCCGCAGAATCTGCACGATGTTGGACATATGGGCGGAGAAGGTGGACAGGCTCTGTTCGATGCTCTGCTCGTCGCCTACGTCCGCCAGCACCCGGTGGAATACCCGGACGGCGCTGCCGCTGTCGGCGGGGATGTGCAGGCCGCACTGGGCCATCAGGCACAGCAGGCCGATGGTTTTCAGGGTCACGGTCTTGCCGCCGGTGTTGGGGCCGGTGATCACCAGGGTGTCGAACTGCTCACCCAGCTCCACGGTGATGGGCACTGCCTTGGCCTGGTCCAGCAGCGGGTGCCGGGCCCGGCGCAGGGCCACGCCGCCCCGGCGGCGGACCTCCGGACGGCTGGCGTTGAGCTGATAGCTCAGCTGCGCCCGGGCAAAGATCACGTCCAGGTGCACCAGAATGTCATAGTCCCAGAGGATGTTCTCCATCTGGGCGGCGCAGGCGGCGGACAGCTGCCGCAGGATGCGGTCGATCTCCTTCTGCTCCCGGGCCTCCAGCTCCTTCAGCTCGTTGTTGGCCTGCACCACACCCATGGGCTCCACAAACAACGTGGCCCCGGAGGAGGAGATGTCGTGGACCAGGCCGGGCATACTGCCCTTGCACTCGGCCTTCACCGGCACCACGAACCGCCCGTCCCGCTGGGTGATCAGGGCCTCCTGCAGCACCTTGGCATAGGACGGCGAGGAGATGATGCGCTGGAGAATCTGGCGGCCCTTGGAGGCGGCCAGCCGCATTTTCCGGCGGATGTCCGCCAGCTCGCTGCTGGCGGTGTCGGCGATGGTCTCCTCGTCCAGAATGGCGGAGCGGATCTGCTCCTCTAAGTATTTATTGGTGTGCAGGGAGGCAAACAGGCGGTCCAGCACCGTCTCCTCCCCCTGGCGCTGGGCGTCGTAATCCGACACCCGGCGGCTGGCGGTGAGGACGCCGGCGATGTCCAGCAGCTCCCGGGTGTTCAGCATGCCGCCGTGGTCCGCCCGGGTCAGGGCGGCGGATACGTCCTTCACGCCGGAGAAGGACGGACTGCCGTGGAGTCCCAGCCGCTCCTTGGCGGCATCGGTCTCGTCCAGCAGCCGCAGCACCATTCGGACAAAGCCCTTTTTAGCTCCTATGAACATCATACCTATAAGTATAGCCGCAAGAATAAC
>OLCN01000221.1_pt1 | contig 9371 bp, 10 predicted proteins | sample 1607381 | NCBI WGS metagenome assembly OLCN01 (sample SAMN02674597, study PRJEB24791) | human gut metagenome, SKBSTL013 | isolation source: stool | host: Homo sapiens | place: USA | reverse complement strand
TCATCGTGAACCGCTCGGAGCACATCATCGTGGAGCCGCTGGCTTCCGGCAAGCACACGGAGGTGAACCCCATGGGCTTTACCATCGTGGTGGAGGAGAACGGGCATAACCCGAACCACAGCTATTACGATATCAAGTAAAAACGATTTGAATGCCCGCCGCGTTCGCTCTGGGCACATTCAGAGGAAATTTTATCTTTTATTTTCGCAACAACGGGCAGCCTGCGGGCCGCCCGTTGTTGCATTTTCACACAAAGGGCCGTATCCGCAAACTACATCTTGCACTGCTTTTCATTTATTTTGTTCTTTATTTCGTTTTCTGCGCAACGTTCCAGTAAAAAACACTTGACCTTCCCCCAAGGGGATGCCCTATAATAGGGCCATAAGGAGGGAATTGCCCATGAACACCGCCCCATTTTTCTGGCTCATTGCCGCGGTCGGCTTTCTGGTGCTGGAGGGTTGTACCTTTAATATGACCTCCATCTGGTTTGCCATCGGCGCGGCCGCCGCGTTGATCAGCTGTCTGTTCACCGATCTGTTCCGGGTGCAGGCGCTGCTGTTCATCGTGGTGAGCGTGCTGTGCCTGCTGGCCTTCCGGCCGCTGGCCACAAAACTGCGCAAGGCCCCCACCGCCACCAACGGCGACCGCAACCTTGGCCGGGAGGCCACCGTGCTGACCCCCGTCACCGCCGAGGAGCCCGGCCGTGTCCGGCTGGACGGCGTGGACTGGAACGCCCGCTGCGTGACCCCCGGCGACATCCTGAACCCCGGCGACCGCTGCCGCGTCACCGAGATCCACAGCACCCTGCTCCTGGTGGAGCCTATTCTCACCGAAAGCCGCAAGGCCTGACCACCCCATCAACAAAGGAGATGCACTATGGTTCTGTTTTTTGTGATCCTCGCGCTGGTATTTGTTGTCCTTCTGGTGATCATCACCAACATCGTCATCGTGCCGCAGTCCATGGTCTACGTCGTGGAGCGTCTGGGCAGCTACTCCGAGACATGGAGCGCCGGCCTCCACGTCAAGATCCCGTTCCTCGAGCGGGTGGCGAAGAAAGTCAGCCTGAAAGAGCAGGTCGCCGACTTTCCCCCTCAGCCGGTCATCACCCGCGATAACGTCACCATGCAGATCGACACCGTGGTCTTCTTTCAGGTGATGGATGCCAAGCTCTACACCTATGGCGTCAACCAGCCCATCGCGGCCATCGAGAGCCTGTCGGCCACCACCCTGCGCAACATCATCGGCGAGATGGAGCTGGACCACACCCTCACCAGCCGTGACACCATCAACAGCAAGATCACGGCTATCCTTGATGAAGCCACCGACAAGTGGGGCATCAAGGTCAACCGCGTGGAAGTGAAGAACATCATTCCCCCGCGTGAGATCCAGGAAGCTATGGAAAAGCAGATGAAGGCTGAGCGCGAAAAGCGCGCCGTCATCTTGAAGGCCGATGGTGAAAAGCAGGCTGCCATCACCGCCGCTGAGGGCGAAAAGGAAGCCGCCATCCTCCGCGCCGATGCCGTCAAGCAGCAGCGCATCCTGGAGGCCGAGGGCGAGGCCCAGGCCATTCTGGCCGTGCAGAAGGCCAACGCCGACGCCATCCGCCTGTTGAACGAGGCCATGCCCAGCGATAAGGTTCTGGCCATCCGCAGTCTGGAAGCTCTGGCCAAGGTGGCCAACGGCAAGGCAACCAAGATCATCATTCCTTCGGAGCTTCAGAATCTGGGCGGCGTGGTGCCCAGCATCAAGGAACTGCTGACCGACCCCAAGGACGCCGAGTAAAGAAGTTTTATAAAAAATAGCTTCCTCGCCCTCTCAGTCTCACTTCGTTCGACAGCTCCCCCAAAGTGGGAGCCCTTGGCAGAATGATAAAGTTTCCGGTTTTGCCAAAGCCTCTCCCCTTGGGAGAGGTGTCACGGAACGTGACGGAGAGGGCGAGGCCGCTTACGGAGGAGCTTTTCCATGATCTACGATACCCTCAACAACCTGCCCAACTACCTGGGCGTCAGCGATAACCTGGACACCGTCATCGAGTACATCATGGCCCGGGATATCACCACCCTGCCCGCCGGGCGCACCCGCATCGACGGCGAAAAGGCTGTGGTCACCGTCAGCACCGTCACCCCGCAGAGCTCCGACAAGGCCCTGTTCCAGCGCCACGATGCCCACATCGTGCTGGAGACCGACCTGGAGGGCAGCGAGCTGTTTGAGGTGAGCCTTGCAGAGCTGACCCCGACAAAGCCCACCGACGAAGCCACCGACACCACCGTGGGTACCGCAGGCACCAGCATTGCCGGAATGCTGTGCGAGGGGCGGTTTGCCCTGTATCTGGCCGGAGAACCCTATAAATCCGGCCTGAAGGCGCAGGGCTGCGGCAAGCTGAAAAAAGCCGTGTTCAGCATTGAGCTGGACCCGGACGAGGAAGAAACGGAAGAATAACTGAAAGGAGACTTTCTGTATGGGATTTTTTGCTGTACTGGCTGCAAGTCTGTTTGCCGTATTTATTTTTACTGTATTCGGCGGCTATTCGCTGCTGCTCTGGTGTCAGCAGTCCCTGTGGATGGTCGTTCCTCCCGCGCTGGTGCTGGCCGTTCTGGTCTGGACATTTTTGAAAATGGACGATAAGATCACCGCCCTGCAAAAGCGGGTGGACGAGCTGGAAGCCGCACAAAAAAGCACGGAGAAGCTTGAAAAATAATACAGCGCCGCCCTTCGTAGAGAAACCTCTCTGCAAAGGACGGCGCTGCTTTTTTTGTGAACGCTTTCACGTTGGCCTGCCGGTGGTTACAGATTTAACAGAACATTCACCCGGAAGATCTGCTCCTCGGTCTCCAGATGCAGATTGCCGTTATATTTGTGCACTACCGTCTCGGCAGATACCAGCCCGATGCCGGTGCCCTCGTGCTTGGTGGAGTGCAAGATACCCTGCTGCTTTTTCAGCATGCCGTCGTAACGGTTCTCCACCACAAGCCCCAGCATGGCGGGACTGAGCATCTGCGCCATCACCTGCACCCGGCGCTGCTCCGGCGGCAGCTTCTGGCTGGCGTGCAGGGCGTTTTCCAGCAGATTGCCCAGAATGGTGCACAGGTCGGCCTCCGGCATGGGAAGCTGCCGGGGCAGTGCCAGCTTCCACTCCACAGGAACGCTCTGCTGCCCGGCTGCATGGTCGTAATATCCGGCCAGTGCATCCACGGCGGCATTAGCGCACAGGCTGGGACGGTGCTCGCTGAGCTCGCTTTCGTACTGGTGCAGATAGCTTTTCAGCTCCTCCAGCTGCCCGGTCTCGGTCAGTCCGGCAATCACATGCAGATGCTGCCGGAAGTCGTGCCGCAGACGGCGGGTGTTGTCCAGATAGGTCTGTAACTCCATGTACCGGCGGGATTCCATGGCCAGCAGCTGGTTTTCCCGGTCCAGCCGGGCATTGCGGGTAAACTCCCGGGCAACGCGGTACATCTCGTACAGCAGCAGAAAGATGCCGAACAGCGAGATGGATACCGCCAGCACCGAGATGATCTTCAGCCGCCCGACCAGCACCACGGCGGGGTTCAGCGGCATACAGTATACCAGAAAAACGGCATAGAGGGCGGGCAGCGGCCACGCAGACTGCCAGAAGGCTTCACCGCTGTACTCCCGCAGCAGCCATCGGCTCCACTGCACGGCGGTGAACCAGAACAGCACGGTGAGCACCGCGGCAAGGCCCAGCCGCAGCAGCGCCGTGGAGGCAAGGCAGACCGTCTGTGGGTTGGAGATCTCGGCTGGGGCGTTGAGCAGCGTCGACAGCAGGGAACACACCGCCATCATCACGGCAGAGATGGAAAACAGAAACGCGGTCTGGCTTACGGTCACTTCCGGCGTTACCCGCCAGCGCAGCAGCCAGAAGGAAACCAGCACGATGGCGGGCAGGAGAGAATTGCTGCTCAGCCCGAACACGGCGCAGAGCGCGGCGCAGCCGATGCACAGCAGGGTGATGCATCCGGCAGCGATGCAGGCGGTGCGCCTGGGGGTGCGCAGCTTTTCCCATAGGGATGCCAGACACAGAAACGCGCTGGGATACAGCAGCGCAAAATCCAGAAAATAACGGCCGAACAGAGCAAGATCCATGGCGGCTGCTCCTTTCCTCAGTGCAGCTCCTGCCGCATGTGGCGGAACTGGTATTGTGTAAAGTGGGCAAGCAGAGTGCATTTATCCTTTTGCCGTACCGGCAGGCGGGTGCCGTCCAAGATCTCGATGCAGTCCTCCCCGAACCGCAGCACCTTGTCCATGTTGATGATAACGCCTCGGTTGCAGCTCATAAAGTTTTCCCGTGCGGTAAGCTTTTCTTCGATCTGCGCAAAGCTGCACATGGCGCGGTACTCACCATCCTCGGTGGTGATAAGGACGTAGTGGTTCCGGGCAATGGCATACAGCACCTTGCGCAGCGGCAGCTGAATGCTTTGGCGGGCAATGCGAATCTCCAGTTCCGGCTCCTTACAACGCAGCGCCCGCCGCAGCTCGGCGGCAAGGTGCACGAATTTTTCCTCCTGATAGGGTTTGAGCAGGTAATCGAAGGGGTGCACCGGAAAGGCATCCCATACATATTCCGGCGAGGAGGTCACGAATACGATCAGCACCTCCGGGTCGGCCTGCCGCAGTCGGCGGGCGGTCTCGATGCCGTTGGTGCCCGCCATGCAGATATCCAGAAACACCACGGCGTATAAGCCGGGCTCTGCTGCGGCACGGAGAAAATCATCCCCGCAGGCAAACCATGTGCACTCGGCTTCGGGCAGCTGCTGTTGCAGCAACTCCTCCAGCCGCTGGGCGTCCGGGGTCTGATCCTCTACGATGGCGATTGGCAGTGCCATCCATACACCCTCTTTCTCCATTCATTGTTCCTTTATTATAGCATACTGCGGCGGGAAGGGTATCTGCTTTTTTGCACAAAACGCCCCATTTTGCGCGCCGAGCGCCGCCCTGCGCACCCGCAGCGGGCGACTGCCGAAAAGTTTTGGTTGACAGACGGGGCGAATCATGTTATTCTTTTGTTGATTTTGAGAGACGCCGCCTTGCAGAGTCTTTTCAAAGCAATTTACTCGGGACCGCCCAAACGGGGCTAAGGCCATACGGACAGCCGGGTCCACTGCCGACCGGCGGCGCAAGCTGCCATTATTGATTGAGTTTGAAGCTCAAATTTTATAAGTTGGTTCCTTTACAACCATGAAATTGCGCAGCCTATGCGCAGACTTGTGAAACGGTCAATAAGAGTAGTAAAAGTGTAGTTGCTATATAGACTCTCATCACCCCGTCTTTTTGGATCGCGAATAACGCGCAGCACCGGCACTTACGGCTGGGTGCTTTATCAGCGCGGAAAAAGCTGCTCCAAGCGCAGGTCTGCATATTTGTGCAGTGTCTGCGCTTTTTTGTTGTGCAAAAAGAAGAACAGGGACGGAGGAAATGATGAACGAGAACAAAGCGCGTTCCCGGCTGGATCAGCGCCGTGCGCCCATTTACGAGGCGCTGGAGCGGTTCCGGCAGATGCGGGTGGTGCCTTTTGACGTGCCCGGCCACAAGCGGGGCCGCGGCAACCCGGAACTGACCGCTTTTCTGGGTCAGCAGTGTGTGGGCGTGGACGTGAACAGCATGAAGCCGCTGGATAACCTTTGCCACCCGGTGTCAGTCATCCGGGAAGCCGAGGAGCTTGCCGCCGATGCATTTGGCGCAGCACACGCCTTTTTAATGGTGGGCGGCACCACCAGCAGCGTGCAGAGCATGGTACTTACCGCCTGCAAACGGGGCGATGAGATCATTCTGCCCCGCAATGTGCACCGCAGCGTGCTGAACGCGCTGGTGCTGTGCGGCGCGGTGCCGGTGTATGTGAACCCGGAGGTGGATAAGCGCCTGGGCATCTCGCTGGGCATGAAGAGGGAGCAGGTGGCCAAGGCCATCAAGGAGCACCCCAACGCTGTGGCTGTGCTGGTGAATAACCCCACCTACTACGGCATCTGCTCTGACCTGCGTGCCATCGTAAAAATGGCGCACGACGCCGGGATGCTCTGCCTTGCGGATGAAGCCCACGGCACCCACTTCTACTTTGGCGGCGGCCTGCCGGTTTCTGCCATGGCGGCGGGCGCGGATATGGCCTCGGTGTCCATGCACAAAAGCGGCGGCAGCCTGACCCAGTCCAGCCTGCTGCTCATTGGCCCCAACGTGCACCAGGGCTATGTGCGGCAGATCATCAACCTGACCCAGACCACCTCCGGCAGCTACCTGCTGATGTCCAGCCTGGATATCTCCCGGCGGAACCTGGCCCTCCGGGGGCGGCAGGTGTTCCACCAGGTGGCAGACATGGCAGAGTACGCCCGGGAGGAGATCAACGCCGTAGGGGGCTACTACGCCTTTGGCAAGGAACTGTGCAACGGCAACTCGGTGTTCGATTTTGACACCACCAAGCTCAGCGTCCACACCCTGGACATCGGCCTGGCCGGCATCGAGGTCTACGACATCCTGCGGGACGAGTACGACATCCAGATCGAGTTCGGCGATATCGGCAACATCCTTGCCTACCTGTCCATCGGCGACCGCCCGCAGGAGGTGGAGCGTCTGGTCAGTGCTCTGGCCGAGATCAAGCGCCGCTACCGCACCGATGGTTCGGGTCTGCTGAGTCAGGAATACATCGACCCCGTGGTGGCTGCCAGCCCGCAGGAGGCCTTCTACGCCCCCAAAAAGAGCCTGCCCCTGCGGGAGACCGAGGGCATGGTGTGCAGCGAGTTCGTCATGTGCTATCCCCCGGGCATCCCCATCCTTGCACCCGGCGAGCGCATCACCAAGGAGATTTTGAACTACATCGAGTACGCCAAGGCCAAGGGCTGCAGCATGACCGGCCCGGAGGACCCCGAAATTTTGCACCTGAATGTTCTGGCATAAGGAGGGAAAGAGATGGAATTTTGGTTTTCAGAGTTTCACACCCCGGATGTGAAGCACAGCATTCGTGTGAACAAGCAGCTCTACTCCAAGCAGAGTGATTATCAGCGCATTGATATCTTTGAGACCCCGGAGTTCGGCCGGGTGCTCACGCTGGACGGCAACGTGATGCTGACCGAGCGCGATGAGTTCATCTACGATGAAATGATCGTCCATGTGCCCATGGCGGTGCACAAGGAAGCCAAGGATATTCTGGTCATCGGCGCCGGAGACGGCGGCGTGGTGCGGGAGCTGACCCGCTACGACCGTGTGGAGCGCATCGACCTTGTGGAGATGGACCCGCAGGTGGTGGAGGCCTGCCGCGCTTACCTACCCGGCAATGCCTGCCGTATGGATGACCGTCGGGTGCATATCTATTTTGAGAATGCCTTGAAGTATATCCGCCGCTGCGAGGAGGAGTACGACCTCATCATCGTGGACTCCTCCGACCCCTTCGGCCCCTCTGAGGGTCTGTTCACCCGCGAGTTCTACGGCAGCTGCTTCAACGCCCTGAAAGAGGACGGCATCATGGTCAACCAGCAGGGCAGCCCCTTCTACGCCGAGGACGCCAGCGCCATGCAGCGCAGCCACAAGCGCATTGCATCCACCTTCCCCATCAGCCGTGTGTATCAGGCGCATATCCCCACCTTTGCGGCAGGGTACTGGCTGTTCGGCTTTGCAAGCAAAAAATATCATCCCATCGATGATCTTGATGCAGAGTCGTGGAAGGCGCTGAATATGCGCACCCGCTACTACACCACCAAACTGCATATCGGAGCATTCTACCTGCCGGCTTTTCTGGAGGAGATGCTGCGGGAAGTGGAGGAACACTGATGCACCCCAACGTTGAGACCTTTATCGGCTGCGACAGCAGCTACCGCGCCGCCAGCATCGTGCTGTACGGTGCGCCTTACGATTCCACCACCAGCTACCGCCCCGGTGCACGGTTCGGCCCGGCGGCCATCCGGCACGAGAGCTATGGTCTGGAGACTTACAGCCCCTACCAGAACGCCGACCTGACCGATTTTGACGTGTTCGACAGCGGAGATCTGGAGCTGTGCTTTGGCTCCAGCGAGCTGGCACTGGCCGATATCGAGGCCCGGGCAGAGGAAATCCTGAAGGACGGCAAGTTCCCGCTGCTGCTGGGCGGTGAGCATCTGGTCACACTGGGTGCCGTGCGGGCTGCGGTGAAGAAATACCCGGATCTGCATATCGTGCACTTCGACGCCCACGCCGACCTGCGGGACGACTATCTGGGCGCGAAGCTCAGCCACGCTTGTGTGCTGCGCCGCTGCCACGAGCTGGTAGGGGACGGCCGCATCCATCAGTTCTGCATCCGCAGCGGCGACCGGGCAGAATTCGAGTTCGCTGCCCAGCACACCGAGATGCACAAGTTTGATTTTACCGGCCTTGCCGAACTGACCGCACAGCTGTGCGAGAGCAAGGTGCCGGTGTACCTGACCATCGATCTGGACTGCCTTGACCCCTCCTGCTTCCCGGGCACCGGTACCCCGGAGGCTGGCGGCGTAAGCTTTTTGCAGCTGCTGGATGCTATCCGCACTGTGACCAAGGCCAACATCATCGGCGCAGACCTGAACGAGCTGGCCCCCACGCTGGACACCACCGGCGTTTCCACCGCCACCGCCTGCAAGGTGCTGCGCGAGACCCTGATCGCGCTGGACAAGGGCTGGCCGGGCTTTCAGGTATAAATACGAACCTACCATTTTACAGATAAAGGAGTAACCGACATGAGCAAAGTTCTGATCATCGGCTGCGGCGGCGTGGCCTCTGTTGCCATCCATAAGTGCTGCCAGGTGCCCGAGGTGTTCACCGAGATCTGCATCGCCAGCCGTACCAAGTCCAAGTGCGATCAGTTTGTAGAATGGTTTCTTAATTTTAAGCGCAATATTTACGATCATCAAAAAGAAACTCATACATACCAGGATCAGGCAGATTGCAAAAATCCCACCCAGTTCCTCACAGATTGCACTGAATATAAAGTCATTCTTGACAACAGGGATCTTCTCAGGCGAACCCTGACACAATCCCATTCCAAACCATCCGCCGGTTCCAATGGCAAACAGTGACTGGACGATCTGGTATCCTTCATTCTGATATACCGCCATAGGATCCTTCCAGGCTGTCACTCTCTGACGCACATGGCCAAACAGATGATATGCGACAACTGCCCCTGCAGATCCGCCTGCAAGACCAAGTGCCAGATATCCCACATTTCTGGATGCCACATAAATCATCACAAGATATGCCGCAAAGAAGATCACTGCACTTCCAAGGTCTCTGGAAAGTACAAGAATCCCCACATGCAGTCCCGCCACTACCGTAGCCTGGACCACTTTTGAAAAATCAGCACCTTTTCTCAGCAATGCCGCCATAAAGAACACAAATGTAATCTTTATCGCCTCTGAAGGCTGGAT
>OLCN01000214.1_pt1 | contig 9511 bp, 8 predicted proteins | sample 1607381 | NCBI WGS metagenome assembly OLCN01 (sample SAMN02674597, study PRJEB24791) | human gut metagenome, SKBSTL013 | isolation source: stool | host: Homo sapiens | place: USA | reverse complement strand
CAGCGGCAGCAGCATATTCAGGCCCAGCTGGGTCAGCCAGACAAGATCCTCCAGTGCCTTATACCAGCCCTTCAACCTGCGTTTCCTCCCTGTGTGATGTGCCTTTGCAAAAGCCAGATTCTGGATTCTTTGCCAAGGATTTGCAATCAGCAAAAAATCTTATAACGATAGTATAATTCAAACCGATCGTTTTTTCAATCAATTTTCCACTGTTTTCTAGTAAAATTTCATAGTTTGTTTACACTAATGCCGTAACTGTACGCCCTGTATGGAGTTTGTGCGTCTGCGGGCGCATCAATACCAAAAGTTTGATGGATCTATTGTGCAGAATGCAAAAAAACGGGCGAACCCTCTCAGGCGCTGACGCGCCAGCTCTCCCGAAGGGCGAGCTTTATGAGTGCAAACCATCAGATGCAAAAGAGCTCCCCCTTTCGGGGGAGCTGGCGAGCGAAGCGAGACTGAGAGGGTTTATCAATCGATCGTCGTTTTTGTCCGTCCCACGCCGATGACGGCGGTGCTGATCTTTTTCCAGCTGTTGCAGCCGCACACACCGTCCACACGCAGGCTTGTGCGCCGCTGGAAGCCTTTCAGCGCTTCCTCCGTCCGGGCACCAAAGATGCCGTCGATGCGGCTCCCGGTCTGGTAGCCCAGCGTCGAGAGGGCGTCTTGGAGGATCATGACGTAGCAGCCCCGGCTGCCCCGGCGAAGGGTGGGGTAGCCTGCCGTGGTGCCTCTGCAGGCAGGCGTGCCGTAGCGCCGGTCGAAGTGGACCCATGTGGGGGTCTGGCTCAGCGGCTCGACATAGCCCCACGCTCCGGTGGAGCGGGCGGCGTTGTAGATGGCGGTGCGCTGGGTCTGGCTGAGGCTCTGCCCCACGTCGAAGGCCACGCCGGCATAGTGCTGGCTGCGGGTGCCGTGGCCACCCTCCCAGATGCGGCGGAAAGCGTACCCTACCGGGATGCCTCTGCCGTATTTGCGGCGGGTCAGGTTCCACGCTTCCATGGCGGCAATGGTGGTCCATAGGGTAGGGCTGGCCGATTTGCCCCGGAACTCCCGCAGCCGCAGGGTGGTCAGGGTGCTGTAAGGCATGGGGTCGTTCTCGTTCAGGTTTGCGTAGGTGTATACCTTGTTTTCGTAGGCGTCATAGATCAAAAGGCGTGCCATCCCTCATTCCTCCTTCTCGCAGCCGCAGGGGTCAGTACACTGGGCTTGCAAGGCGTGCCATGTTTCCCGGTACACGATGCCGTTTACCGGCTGCAGCCCCGCCTGCTGCTGGACAGCCCGCACGGCAGCGGCGTCTGACGCGCCAAAGCGGTTGTTGTCGGCTACATAGTCCTCGCCGCAGGAAAGTTGCGCCCGGCGGTTGATCCAGCGCTCCACCTGTCCTACCTCCTGCCCGGCGCTGCCCTCGGCGATGGCGCGCCCCGGGTAGGCGGTGCCGGATGGTGTGTCTCTATCGGGGTTCGGGGCATGAGCGGCCAGCTGCAAGCTCAGCGCTTCCACCGCCGTCCATGTGTCGGCATCTGCAATGCCGGTCTGCTCCAGCCCTAATAGCTGCTGGGCGCTGCGGGTGGCGGTGGCAGTTTCGTCGGTATAACGGTCGGCAAGGGGCGGGACTTCCACACTGGAAAAATAATAGGCGATGCGCTGCAAAAGCAGATTGTAATACAATACGGTCTCACCGCTGCTGCCCACCGTCAGCGGCGTGCCGGGGTAGGGCAGACGCTTTAAGGTGACCACCGGGCCGGAAGAGCGCAGCTGGCTGGCGCGGCCATAGAGGGAGTTCCATGTGGTGCGCCCCACCACGCCGTCCACGGTAAGCCCTGCAAACCGCTGGTACGCCCGCACTGCCCGCTCGGTATCCGCGCCGAACTTGCCGTCAATGCTTACCGGCGGGATGCTGCTTTCGTAGGCACTCATGAGGTAGAGGGAAAACTGAAGTTCCCGCACCGGCGTGCCGGTGGAGCCGCTGCGCAGCACGCCCGGGTACTCGCCGGGGCGCAGGGAAGAGGAGAGCAGCCGGTTGGCAATATCGTTGTACACCTCGTACAGCTTTTGCCATGTGGTGCGCCCCACCACGCCGTCTGCCGTCAGCCCGAAGTAGCGTTGGAACCGCCGAACAGCCGCCGCCGTGCCCGCGCCGAATTTTCCGTCCACAGTCACGCTTTCAAGGCTCGTGTACACGGTGCGTGCGATCTTCAGCCAGAACTGCACCAGCCGCACATTCTGCCCGGAGGAACCCTCCCGCAGCGGCGTGCCGGGGTAGGCATTGGGGGTGCCGTTGTCGGACTGGATGCTCAAAAACTCATCGTACAGTTCTTTCCAAGTGGTCTGGCCCACTATGCCATCCACCGTAAGGCCGTATTTGCGTTGGAAGGCGCGCACCGCATTGGCGGTGGCAGTGCCGTATACGCCGTCCACCGTTACGGAGGGGATGGCGCTGTCGTACTGCGCCAGCGTGTTCAGCCAGAACTGTACCTGCTCCACCGCGCTGCCGGAAGCACCGGTGCTCAGCACCGTACCGTTCCATGTGCCGTTGGACAGGGTGCCGGTGGAAGTCTCGCCCTCGCTGGTCAGCTCGGCGAGGTCCTTTACCGATACATAGATGTAGCTGATCTTGTACCATGTCTGCCGCCCCACCACGCCGTCGGCGGTCAGATTGAACTGCTTCTGGAACGCCCGCACCGTGGCGGCCATCCGGCTGCCGAATACGCCGTCTACCGTCAGTTTGCCAAGGAAGGGATAGTCCTTGGTGATGCGGTTCAGCTGCCTTTGCAGGGTGAATACCGCCGTGCCGCGGCTGCCCTGCCGCAGCGGCGTGCCGGGGTAGCTTTGCGGGATAGAGCGGATATTTTTAGTGCGCACGATCTCGATGCTGCTGCCGTAGTAGTAGCGCAAGATCTGCAAGGCGCTGCGCCCGTTGTTGGCCAGTGTCACCGTGCCCCACTGCTTGAGCCCCGGGCAGGTGACTGACTTGCCATCGCAGTACTCGGAATAATAGGGGTTCACCGTGCCACGCTTGCGCAGATAGGTGTTGAAGATATCGTCCGTAATGCGCACCATCACCTCAAATACCGTGCGTCCGTGGACGTAGTACTGGTCGTAGCTGGTGGAGTTGGTGATGTTGAAGGTGTAGCCCTTGCTGGGGTACCACTCGGTATAGATGCGGTTCAGCGCCAGCGAGATCTGGCAGTGGATGTTCGCCCGCAGTGCCTGCTCCGGCCAGGTGGGATACACCTCGCTGGAGGCTACGTTGGCAATATAATCCCGGAAGGAGACGGTCACGTTGCGGGCGGAAGCTGCCGGTTTGCCCAGATGCACCGTGATATTTTTGGGAATGACGACCTGATCCAGTACCCGGGGTGTGCAGTTTTCCCGCGGCTGCGGGCCGCTGCCGCCGCTGCCGGCAAACAAAGCGTGCGGCGGGATGATGATGGGCGCGTCCGGGATGTCCCGGTCTTCCTCGGTAACAGGAAGCATCTGGGGCTGCGCCAGCGTTACCTGCCCGGCAAAGATCTGGATGCCCTCAATGCGCACGGTGCGGTAGCCGGGCTTTGCGGCGGTCAGGCTGACAATGGCGTAGGGGCGAGTGGTGTTGTCCTCGTCCAGAGAGAGGGCGCAGGCAGGGGCTTCAACGGGAATATCGGCGGCGCTGCCGGTGGCATCGGTGATGCGGTGCAGGGTAAAGCCGTCCCCCTGCACCGCAACGGTCACCCCCTCCACGGGGGCAGACTGGCGTGCCGCAAAGGCCTGGATGCGGAGAGTTCCGGTGTTTTTCATGGAGATACGCTCCTTTGCTGGTAAAAGTATGCTTCTGCCCCAGCGTATTCCGTCCGGCACCCGGGCGTGCATGGCAATGCACACCGCAAATAAAAAAGCCGCCCGAAGGCGGCAGGGGAGAAAGGTTTATTTGGCGCTGTCCTTGGCAAGGGCGGCGTCGATATTTTTTTGCAGAGCGGCAAGGTTTTCTTCTTTGTCGATGCCGCCAAGCAGGGGCTGCCCCACAACGTTGCCGTCCCGGTCAAAAACGTAGGTGGTGGGGAAGGCCATGATGTTCAGCGCAAACTTGCCGGCGTCGCTGCCGGAGGCAAAGTAGATGTTGCGGTAGCTTGCGCCCGTTGCAGCCAGCAGTTTTTTGGCGGCATCAATGCCCTGCTGGTTGCCGTCTAGCGTCTCGGTGTTGATGCCGACAACCTCGCCGCCCTGTGCCTTGACCTTCTCGTTCAGGGCGTTCAGGTCGTCCAACTCCTCCACGCAGGGCTTGCAGCCGTTGAACCAGAAATTCACCACCGTAAAGGCGTTGCCCGCAAACAGGCTGTTGTCCACCGGGTTGCCCTCTAAATCGCTGCCCTCAAACTGGGGGAAGGCGGTGCCCTGTGCGGCAGCACCGGAAGCGGCATCCTCTGCGGGGGCAAGGGCGGCAATCTGCTCCTCGATGGCACGAATCTTTTCGGCATCGGTGGTCAGGGTCTTGTACTCCTCGTCCGAGAACTGGTCCTTTGCCTTTTCCACGGCACTCAGCAGAAAATCGCCGTAGTTCGTGCTGAGGGTGGTCTCAGTCACGTTTTTGTCCATGGAGGAGAACACCTTCTCCCACAGGGCATCGTTTGCGGAAAGGATCTCGTTTTCCTCGGCCAGCAGCTGCTCCTCGGTCTTGGCTTCCGCTGCCGCAGAGGAAGCGGAAGAAGAGGCAGAGGCAGAGGATGCGCCCTGCCCGCAGGCGGCAAGGCTGAAGGCCAGCACAAGGCCAAGAAAAAGTGCGGTTACACGGTTAAGCTTCATAGTTTTACTCCTTTGTTGTTTCAGTGTTTGATTTGTCTCCCAGCCCGAATTTATACTGGATGGCATCCGTAGGGCAGGCTTTCATGCACATCCCGCAGCGGATACATTCGGCGTGGTTGGGGGTCTTGGTAATGTCTACGTCCATCTTGCAGGCCTTTGCACAGGCGCCGCAGGAGACGCATTTGTGGGTGTCTACACGCATCTGGAACAGCGAAACTTTGTTCAGCAGTGCATAGAACGCGCCCAGCGGGCACAGCCACTTGCAGAAGGGGCGGTAGAACACCACGCTGCCCACAATGACTGCCAACAGAATGCAGGCCTTCCATGTAAACAGCTTGCCCAGCGCGGCGCGGATACCCGCATTTGTCAGGGAGAGGGGAATGGCACCTTCCAGCACGCCCTGCGGGCAGAGATACTTGCAGAAGAACGGGTCGCCCATGCCCAGCTCATTGACCGCCAGCAATGGCAGCAGCACCACCATGACCAGCAGCACCGCATACTTTAAATAGCGCAGCGGCTTTAGCTTTTTGGTGGAAAGCTTGGGGGAGGGAATCTTGTGCAAAAGCTCCTGAAACCACCCGAACGGGCACAGAAAGCCGCAGATGAACCGACCCAGCAGCACTCCGAAGAGGATGAGGATGCCGGTGATGTAGTAGGAAAAGCGGAATTTGGAAGAGCCTATCACTGCCTGAAATGCCCCCACCGGGCAGGCACCGGCAGCGCCCGGGCAGGAATAGCAGTTCAGCCCCGGCACGCAGACGTATTTTCCGCTGCCCTGATACAGCGTTCCTTTGGCAAAGTTGGGCAGATGAATGTTGGTCAAAAGGGTCGCCCCGGCCTGTATAAAGCCCCGGAACCGGGCAAGGGGATTTAGTTTTTTCTTATCCAATGCCTACACACTCCATACACAGCCGGATGGCTTTTGAAAATACGGTATCTGCCTCGCCCCGCCATACGCCGAACAGCAGCATCAGCACCCCGGCGGCAAGCAAAAGCAGCTGCGCCTGTTTTTTTGTCATGAACATCATAGCCTCCTGTTGTTTGATGGCACCAGTATACACCATGGGAGATAAAATTTCTGCTAAGAAAATCTTAACACGAATCTTAACACCGTCTGCTATAATCTGTTATAATGAAGAAAAAAGCAATAATACGGGAAGGGTGGAACACAAGATGCGTCTTTTGGTGGTAGAGGACGAGCACTCCCTGCGGGAGGACATTACCCGGAAGCTGCGGCTGTCCGGGTACGAGGTGGACGCTTGTGCAGATGGCGAAGCCGCGCTGGAAGCACTGGCGGCAGAGCGGTATGACCTTGTACTGCTGGACCTCAACCTGCCCAAGGTGGACGGGATGCAGGTGCTGCGCAGCTTACGGCAGCACGACCTTGAGACCTGTGTGCTGATCTTATCAGCGCGCAGTGAAATTTCAGATAAGGTGGAGGGGCTGGATGCCGGTGCGAACGATTATCTTTCCAAGCCATTCCACCTTGCAGAGCTGGAGGCCCGGGTGCGCAGCCTGACTCGGCGCAAGTTCATCCAGCAGGATGTATGTTTGTGCTGCGGGCGGCTGAGCTTCAACACCCGCAGCCGCGTTGCTACTGTGGATAGCCAGACCCTTGCGCTGACGCGGAAGGAAAGCGGCGTACTGGAATATTTGCTGCTACATCAGGGACGCCCGGTCAGTCAGGAAGAGCTGATTGAGCACGTCTGGGACGGCAGCGTGGACAGCTTCAGCAACTCCATCCGGGTACATATCTCTGCCCTGCGCAAAAAGCTGCGGGCGGCGCTGGGCTACGACCCCATCCGCAACCGCATCGGGGAAGGTTACGAGATCGGAGGCGAGGCGCAATGAAGCATTTATCCCTGCAATGGCGCATCACCCTGCTGACGGCGCTGCTCATCGCCTGCGCCTGCGTGTGCATGAACCTGCTTTTATACCGCACCGGCGTTACCGGCATGGATGCCCTCAACGGCTTTATGATGCAGTACCAGCCCGGCAGTGCGGATTCGCTGACCATCGAGATCCCGCAGGAGGAAATGTCCAGCCTGCTGGCGCATTTTTCACAGGAAGTCTACGATGCAAAGGTGGTTTTTGGCCGCAAGGGCTGGTGTATCACTGCTGTGGTCACCATCCTCAGCGCAGCCATCGCTTATTTTGTCAGCGGCAGAGCGCTGAAACCTTTGCAGCAGCTTGCGCAGCAGGCGCAGCGGGTCGATCAGGACAGCATCGCCACCGTCCGTCTGGACGAAGATACCGTGCAGGAATTCGGGCAGCTGAGCCGGTCGGTGAACCGGATGCTGGATGGTCTGGCACAGTCTTTTGAATTGCAGCGGCAGTTTGCGGGTAACGCCGCCCACGAGCTGCGCACTCCGCTGGCTATTTTGCAGACGAAGCTGGAGCTGTTTGCAGAGGAGCACCCGGCCATGGATGCCGAGACCGCCGGGCTGGTCAGCTCTGTGCGGGAGCAGCTGGACCGCCTGACCGCCCTTGTGCGCACTTTGCTGGAAATGAGCAATCTGCAATCGGTCTCCCGCACCGACCAGATCGCTCTTGCACCGCTGGTGGAGGAGATCTTGACCGACCTGACCTCCCTTGCCCAGAAAAACAACATCTCCTTGCAGCAGGACTGCGCGGAGCTGGGCATGGTGGGCAGTGATGCGCTGATCTACCGGCTGGTGTTCAATCTGGTGGAAAACGGCATCAAGTATAACCGTCCCGGCGGGGCAGTGCGCGTCACCCTGCGGCAGGAAAGGCAGAATGCTGTGCTGCACGTTGCAGATACCGGCCCGGGCATCCCCGCAGACTGCCGGGACAGCATTTTCCAGCCCTTTTTCCGGGTGGATAAGTCCCGCAGCCGGGAGATGGGCGGCGTGGGGCTTGGGCTTGCCCTTGTGCGGGAGATCGCCGTACTGCACGGCGGCGGCGTGACCGTGGAGAGCAGCAGCGAAAACGGCACCACCTTTGTCGTTACCCTGCCGCTGGTACAGCCCTGCTGAAGCAAGCAGAGCATGGAAATCGTGCTTCCGAATAAAGGCTTCCCCGGTCGGGGGAAGCCTTTTGCCCAGTGACGATTTGTGCAAGCATGAGAAGGGGCTTTATTTTTGGCACACGGGGGAGTATACTGGAAACAGCAGACCCCGGAAAATAAGAAGGACAAAGGAGACACTGAAAATGCAGGCAACCATTCACAACGAATTCCTGACCCTGACCGTGGATACCCACGGTGCAGAGGCCGTCAGCCTGAAGAATGCCGCAGGCGAAGAACTGCTCTGGCAGGCCGACCCCGCCATCTGGAAGCGCCACGCCCCCATCCTGTTCCCGTGGACGGGCAAGCTGGTGGACGGCACCTTTACCGCCAAGGGCAAAACATGGAAGGGCGGTCAGCACGGCTTTGCCCGGGATCTGGAGCACACCCTGCTGCGGGCAGAAGGGGATACCATCCAGCTGGAACTGCGGGCGGACGATGCCATCAAAGCAGAGCGTTTTCCCTATGATTTTGTGCTTACCAGCACCTTCCGTCTGGAGGGCAAGACCGTGCACCATACCCTGCAGGTGACAAACCCCGGCACTGAGGAGCTACGCTTCGGCATCGGCTTCCACCCGGCGTTCAATGTGCCGTTCGACGCCAAGCACACCACCACCGACTACGAGTTCCGTTTTGACCGGCCGGAAAGCCCGGTCATCCTCGATGCCAGCCCCAACGGCTTGCTGAGTGGCAAGAGCTATTACCAGTGGAAGAACCAGCAGACGATCCAGCTGACCGATGACCTGTTTGCCAACGACAGCTTCTGCATGGCAGGCCTGCGCACTGGCACCATTGGCATCTGCGAAAAGGACACCGGCCGCAATATCACCTGCCGGGTGGAGGGCTACCCCTATTCGCTCATCTGGTCGGCTCCCGCAAAGCCGGTGCGCTTTGTGTGCATTGAGCCGTGGCACAGCCTGCCTGCCGCTGCCACCGACCCGCAGGACTGGGAGCAGCGCGCCGCAGCCGCCTGCCTTGCCCCCGGCGAAAGCTGGCAGACCACCCTTAGCACCACCTTTGACCGGTAAGAAAAAAGCACGCAGAAACGAAGCTGCGTGCACTTGACAGAACCTTTGAAAATGAGTATACTGTAAACAGAAAAGGCACTGCGACAAGCGGTCAGCCTTTTTGATGAACAGTCTTAAAAACTAAGAACCGTCACCGGCCAGGGTGGCGGTTCTCGCTTTTTACCTTGATAGTAAATACCAATCCGAAGATATGGAATGTCAAAGTAATTGGCATGAGCTTCACCTCCTTTCGGAAGTGGGGCCGAACCGCCTGCCGTTGTATGCAGTGCCTTGCCGCCTGAAAGCGACAAATTCATAATAACACAAAAATTGTCAAAATACAAGAAAAAACGGAGCACCGAAGTGTTCCGTTTTTTCTTGTATTGTCAGTAAAAGGAAAGCTTAGTACGCCACGCCCCAGTAGACCATGGTCTTGGCGGGCTTGCCGCAGCAGGGGCACACGTCGCTCAGGTGCTCCTGCTCGAAGGGCATGCAGCGGCTGGACAGGCCGACTTCTTCCTTCATCTTCATTTCGCAGGCAAGGTCGCCGCACCACATGGTCTTGATGTAGCCGGTGTTTGCCTTGGCCAGCTCCTTCACCTCGTCCATGGTGGTGGCAGCCCAGGTGCGCTTCTCGCGGTTGGCAAGAGCACGCTCGTACAGGTCCTTGCGCAGAGCCTCCAGCTGGGCGGGGATG
>OLCN01000212.1_pt1 | contig 9540 bp, 9 predicted proteins | sample 1607381 | NCBI WGS metagenome assembly OLCN01 (sample SAMN02674597, study PRJEB24791) | human gut metagenome, SKBSTL013 | isolation source: stool | host: Homo sapiens | place: USA | reverse complement strand
CCATTGGAGTATTCTGCATTATATTCTTTTAGTGACAAAAAATTATTATCTGTTGATTGTGTAGAGTATGTTTTGTTATAACTTGGAATTGATAGGTAATCTTGAGAGTTTGTTTTTAGAGGATTTTTTCCATTGGAGTATTCTGCATTATATTCTTTTAGTGACAAAAAATTATTATCTGTTGGGTGTGCAGAGTATGTTTCGTTATAACTTGGAATTGATAGGTAATCTTGAGAGTCTGTTTCATGTACATATGTTATCATGGCAGATGATAAAAGTAATAAAAATGCGGAAAATAAACATATAACCTTTTTCATATAATTTCCCCCTTCCAATAAAAAATTTGATTTGATTTTTTTGACTTCCAACTTTAATAATAAAATGTTGATTTGAACAATTAAAAACTGTTTATTTATATATATAATAATAGTATTTTCTGTGAATTGTCAATGGGATTTAATACATTGAATCTATCAAAAATAATATAGCAAGGTGAGAAAGAATCCCTCCGTTAAATCTTTACTCCCCCTGTTTCACTTTCTGCCAACATGTGCTATAATCGTAAAAGCATGAATGTTACTTATCATTATCTATACACAGCAGGCAAATAAGAAAAAGAACTAGAACAAAATAAATCATTTAAGGAGAATAAAATTATGAAAATCATTGTATTAGCAGGAGGCTTAAGCACAGAACGTGACGTATCACTTTCTTCTGCTGCCGGAATCTGTCGTACATTAGTTGAAAAAGGACATGATGCATTTCTTCTGGATGTATTCATGGGATTAGAGAATGCGCCGGAGAATCTGGAGGATGTCTTTACTCTTCCGGATCACGGGCTTGAGATTGTGAAGAATATCAGCACGGAGGAACCGGATCTTGAAGCTGTTAAGGCTTCCCGTCCTGATCAGTCAGATTGTTTCTTCGGACCGAATGTAATCGAACTTTGCCGTCTGGCTGACATTACTTTCCTCGGTCTTCACGGTGGAGAAGGAGAGAACGGAAAGCTTCAGGCATCTTTCGATCTGCTTGGTATTAAATATACAGGACCTGACTCTCTTGGATGTGCGGTTGCAATGCACAAAGGTGTTGCAAAGCAGATCTTCCTTGAGTCTGGCGTAGACACTCCGGGAGGTGGAACGATTTATAAGAACTCTGAAGATCAGTCTTACCAGTCACTTGGTCTGACACTTCCTGTTGTTGTTAAACCTTGCTCAGGTGGTTCCAGTATTGGAGTTTATATTGTAAATACAGATGAAGAATATGCAGAAGCTCTGAAGAAGTCCTTCCGCTACGAAGATGAACTTGTTGTTGAGCCATACATTAAGGGGCGTGAGTTTGCATGCGGTATCATTGACGGAACAGCACTTCCTCCGATCGAGATCATCCCGAAGACAGGATTCTTTGATTATGCGAATAAATATCAGGACGGAGCTACTTCTGAAGTATGCCCGGCTGATATTCCGGAAGAAGTTGCAGAGCGCATGAAGGAACTTACTGTAAAAGCGTTCAATGCACTGAAACTTAATGTTTACAGCCGTGCAGACTTCCTGCTTGACGCAGAGGGTAATCTGTTCTGCCTGGAGATGAATACCCTTCCTGGAATGACTTCCGCAAGTCTTCTCCCGAAGGAAGCTAAGGTTTATGGAATCGAATACGGCGATCTTTGCGAACTGATCATTAAGAAGTCCATGGAGGCAAGATATTAATGAAACATATGACATTATCTGAAATCGCAGATGCCTGCTGCGGAATTTATTGCGGTGATCCTGCATTCTTAGACTGTGAGGTCTCAAGTGTTGCGATCGACAGCCGTAAAGTAGTAAAAGATACTCTTTTCGTTGCGATCAAAGGTGCCCGTGTTGACGGACACAGTTTTATCCCGCAGGTCATGGAAGCAGGTGCACTCTGTTCCCTCTCTGAGCAGGATCTTGGTGACGTTGATTATCCTTATATCCGCGTTTCATCCTGCACAGAAGCATTGAAAGACTTAGCTGAACACTATCGCCGTTCCCTCGATATCAAAGTTGTAGGTATCACTGGAAGTGTTGGAAAGACAAGCACAAAAGAAATGATCGCATCTGTACTTTCCGAGAAATATAATGTACTGAAAACAGAAGGAAACTTCAACAATGAGATTGGACTTCCTCTGACCGTATTCAATATCCGTGAGGAACATGAGGTTGCAGTTCTTGAGATGGGAATCAGCCACTTTGGAGATATGAAACCACTGGCTAAGATTGCCCGCCCGGATGTGTGCGTGATCACTAATATCGGATATGCACATCTTGAGAATCTTGGAACAAGAGACGGAATCCTAAAGGAAAAGAGTTCCATGACAGACTACATGAATCCGAAAGGTTCTGTTATCTTCAACGGGGATGATGATAAGCTGAAAAGCTACACTTCCCGTGATGGAAGAACTCCTGTTTACTTCGGTCTTACCTCTTCCTGCCCGTTCCATGTGGAAAATATTGAGCGGAAAGGATTAAAAGGAACATACGCTGAGTTTGTTACTCCAACTTCCCATTTCCATGCACATATCTCAATCCCGGGAGATCATATGATCTATAACGCTTTAGCCGGAGTTGCTGTCGGATATGCACTTGGCATGAATAATGATGAGATTGCACGCGGAATTGAAAAGCTTGTTCCGATTGCCGGACGTAACAACCTGATCGAAGCAAAACATTACACGATCATTGATGACTGCTACAATGCCAATCCGGCATCTATGAAGTCCTCTCTTGACGTACTTGCATATGCAGACACAAGAAAGATCGCTATCCTTGGCGATATGGGTGAACTTGGTGCCGATGAACTTGCGATGCACCGCGAAGTCGGAGCATATGCAGCATTTAAAAACACTGATGTTTTGGTCTGCATCGGAGCACTTTCTAAAGATATGGCAGAAGCTGCAAAGGAAACTGTTCTTGCAACAGAGAAGAACATGAAAGTTTTCCATTTTGACACAAAAGAAGACTTTTACCAGAACATGGGACAGATTCTCAAAGAAAATGATACGATTCTAGTCAAAGCTTCCCACTTTATGGAATTCCCTGAGATTGTGAAGATACTATCAGAAGAAGCATAAGCTGAAACCACACTGAAAATATACGTCATTCTTTAAAAAAGAGTTGAAACTTCTGCCTGGATCATTCTAGCTGATTCAGGCAAATGGTTTCAACTCTTTTTCAGATTCTATTATCTTATTCTACTTTTCACTCTATCCCGAGTGCTTTTCCTACCATCTGGAACTCTCCTTCATAAATGCAGTTCGGCAGGGTACCATCCACAATACCCTTCCTGCATTCTTCGAAATCCATCCAGATCACTTCTTCCACTTCAGATTCCTGTAATTTCAAATTTTTAATGTCCACTGGTTCTCTATAAAGATATACGGTACTGCGTTCATTGTCACGGAATGGTTTTCCATGAAATTCAGCTTCAAACTGTCCTCTGTGTGTTCCGATAAACTGAAGCTGATCTTCTCTTGCATGAATTCCAAGTTCTTCTTTCATCTCACGCAATGCACTTTCCATCAGTTCATCCCCGGCACTGACATGCCCTGCGGAAGAAATGTCATACGCTCCCGGGTTCGAATCTTTACATTCACTTCGTTTCTGAAGGAGTACATCATAACCACTCTCCTGATTCGGACGTACAATCCAGATGTGTACCGTTGAATGCAATGTTCCATCTCTATGTGCAACACCGCGTTCTTTCACCTGTCCGGTTTTATTTCCATCTTCATCAATCACATCAAAAAGTTCCATCGGCTTTCCGTTGAGTGCCACATACTCAAGCACATCAGATTTATTATACACAAGCTTTAAAGAGAAAAATTCCTCTTCTTCGTCCATCAGACGGAAGAAAATCTTGTCTCCCTCCCATAGATTCAGGTCTTTTATCTTTTCTTTCTCCACCCATTCAAGAATCCCCTCGTCACATTCGATCGGATCACCTGTAAATCCGTCTGCTGTATACAGTGACATATATTCCACTACATCTTCTCCATATACAAATGTCACGATTCCTCTGTATTTCCAGGAAGTCAATGTATAACCGGTCTCCTCCTTCACTTCACGCAGAAGGCATTCCTCCGGACTCTCTGCATATTCAAAATGTCCGCCAACGCCGATCCATTTATCTTTATTCACATCATTTTTCTTCACTACTCTGTGAAGCATCAGATATTTTCCATCTTTTTCAATATAACACAATGTGCTTTGTCTGTTCATCGTACCCCTCTTTTCTTTTCACTATCTCTATGTCTGATGCAAGTACACAATCGCTTAACCTGCAGCTTTTATCCGCTTGAACCCAACAATTATACTGTAGTTACTGTTCACACGGTGTGCGACCAGTAACTACAGTATAACATATTTCTTCATGAATCGAACCTTATCTTGTAAACCGTGCGCAACTAAATTATAATGATGTTATCTATGGAAACGATGCGTTACTGATTGCACGCATGTGAACCGCAGCAACGATTCAATGGGGGATATTATTTATGTGGTCAAGAAAAGAGCTCAAGAAAAAGGCGCGTATTTTAATAAAATCAAACTATTGGCGAAGTGTATCTGTCTGCTTTCTGATTGCAATGCTCACAGCTTCGTATCCAATTTCCCGTTCTTTATTTTTGAACTATTTTCCTGATAAGATTCAGACAAAGACAGCGCTTATTTTACCTGTTTTTATTTCTGCTGAAAGCTTCAGCAGTGCATTTCTCGATTTTATTCCTGATAATTTCATAGCCGCTGCCTTTTTGCATACGGTTCAAAATTACCTGAAGCGTCCGGACTTTATTGTCACTTCGTTTCTTACACTTGGGGTCATTCTTTCACTTTTATATAAGTTTTTTATCAGCAATCTTTTGATTGTCGGTGAGAAACGTTTTTTTGTTGAATCTTATAACTATGAAGATACGAATATTTCTAAAATATTCTTTTTATATAAGTTGCGTTACCTGGCAAATCCTTCCTGGGTGATGTTCTGCTACACGCTTTTTCAGAAACTTTGGGATTTAACAATTATCGGTGGAATTATTAAGCATTATGAATATAGCATGATTCCATATATCCTCGCAGAGAATCCAAAAATCAGTCAAAAAAATGCCTTTTTTCTCTCTAAACAGCTTACAAGGGGAAATAAATGGAAGCTCTTTTTGTTAGATTGTTCTTTCCTCGGTTGGGAGCTTTTATCTCTCTTTACACTTGGAATTTTGGACATCCTTTATGTCCGCCCGTACAAAATGAACTGTAAAGCATCCTTATATCTGTTTTTACGAAGAAACTATGTGCTTTCAAGAGCTCCTAAATATGAGCAGCTCAATGATTCTTATCTTGAGCATGTTCCTTCTGAAGATGAGCTTCTGATTAGTAAAGCACTTTATGACGATTCTGAAGGTCCTTACACAAAGATCTCTTATTTTGCACCGTATCAGTATCCGGTATTTCTTTTTTCTGTGCAACCACCTATTGCCGCAGTAAAATCACCGGTCAATCCGGCGCAGAATTATGACTTTCTGTCCTGTGTATTTTTATTCCATGCCTTTTCTATTTTCGGATGGCTTTTGGAAATCATTTCTGAACTGCTCAGTTGCGGCACACTGGAAAATGTAACCCTTCGTACGCTTCCATGGCTCCCGTTGTACGGAATCTGTGGTCTGCTTATACTGTTGCTGTTAAAGAAATATATCAAAAAACCGGCTACTATGTTTATCATCAACTTTGTTGTATACACGGCTCTTGACTATCTCGTTTAGCTGCTTCTTGATCTTGGTTTTGGAATTGAACTTCCGAAATATCATTCTTACCTTACTTTCATGAATGGAGAAGCATATTTGGGAGACGGAGCAGTATTCGCACTTCTTGGCTGTGCATTTTTCTATTATTTTGCTCCACGCTGGAATAGTCTGTTCTTAAAATTAAAGAAATGGATGAGAATTTCAATTTGTATTCTTTTGACAGCAATTTTTGTATTTGACCTTCTATCAGGCATAATCCAATATTGATTTTACTGCTAAATAATAGTAAAATCTTAATTATCAGTAAGGTTGGTTTTACTGTTGCGATTTTTTCTAATACAGTATGAACCTGTTCCCCCTGACAAACTATTACAGCTTAGAAGAAAGGGAAATATTATGAAAAAAAGAGTCGTTGTTGCACTGGGACACCGTGCACTTGGAACTACACTTCCAGAACAGAAAGTAGCCGTTAAAAGCACTGCCAAATGTATTGCTGATCTGATTGAAGCAGGCTATCAGGTTGCTATCACACACAGTAATGCTCCGCAGGTTGGTATGATCCACACTGCATTGAATGAATTTGCAAAGAACCATCCGGAATATACAGCATCCCCAATGTCTGTATGTACTGCCATGAGCCAGGGATATATCGGATATGACCTTCAGAACGGAATCCGTGAAGAACTTCTCAACCGCGGTATCTACCGTACAGTCAGCACAGTCCTCACTCAGGTGATCGTAGATCCTTACGATGATGCTTTCTACACACCAACAAAGGTTCTCGGCCGTTATATGAACGCTGAGGAAGCGAATGAAGAACGTAAGAAAGGCAACTTCGTAGTGGAAGAACCTGGTAAAGGTTTCCGCCGTGCTGTCTCTGCTCCGAATCCGGTCAAGATTGTTGAACTTGATGCAGTAAAAGCTCTTCTTGATGCAGATCAGATTGTTATCGCAGCAGGTGGCGGCGGTATTCCGGTACTTGAGCAGGATAATCATTTACGTGGCGCAAGTGCTGTTATCGAGAAAGACCTCGCAGCCGGAAAGCTTGCAGAAGGAATTAATGCTGATCTTCTTATTATTCTTACAAATGTTGAGAAAGTATGTATCAACCTTGGCAAACCGAATGAGGAACCACTGGATACAATTACTGTTGATCAGGCAAAAACTTACATGGAAGAGGGACATTTTGGAATTTACAACATGCTTCCAAAATTCCGTGCAGCAGTTGAATTCGTAGAAGGACACGAAGGCCGCAAAGCTTATATTACTTCCTTTGATAAAGTCTCTGATGCTCTGAATAGTAAGACCGGAACAGTAATCGAATAGATTGACAGATTGAACTTATTAGAAACATAACCTGGAACAGGCCGTGATTTCACATTTTAATTTTGTGAAATCACGGCCTGTTTTTTACTTTCCATCACAGATTTCTTTCATCCTGTTTTTTGTGGAATAAGATACTTTTAATTTCAAAATATCTCTTGCTTTTTCATAAATATGTGCTATAGTATATATATCTCTTGGATGTAGTATCAAAAACTACATGTTATTATATAGATGTATCGGAGGTAGATTTTATGGAAAAAAGACTTTATATCAAAGAACCTGGAAGCGCAATTACACATTTTATTGGAATGATCATGGCAATTATTGCTGCAATACCACTTCTATACAGAGCAGCTCGTGAGCCGAGCAAACTTTATATTGTATCTCTTACAATTTACGCAGCCAGCCTTATCTTGCTTTATGCGGCAAGTACCACTTATCACACATTTGATATTTCCGAGAAAGTGAATACGGTTTTAAAAAAGATCGATCACATGATGATCTCCGTTCTGATTGCCGGAAGCTACACACCTGTCTGCCTGTTAGTAATCGGCGGACGCAAAGGTATCACACTGCTATGTATTGTATGGGCATTCGCGATTGTCGGCATCCTTATCAAAGCCTTCTGGGTATTCTGTCCGAAATGGGTATCTTCCGTTTTATACATTGGCATGGGATGGACTTGCGTGCTTGCATTTTCTACAATCCTTGATAATCTGTCAGCTGCTGCTTTCGGATGGCTTTTAGCCGGTGGTATCATCTATACAGTTGGCGGTGTCATCTACGCACTGAAGCTCCCGATTTTCAACAGCAAGCATAAGAATTTCGGAAGCCATGAAATCTTTCATCTGTTCGTAATGGGCGGAAGCATCTGTCACTTTATAGTAATGTATACATTCCTTCTACCATAAATATAATTTATTGAAACGAAAAGAAGAAGGCTATCAACTACGCTTTATACTGTTATTGATATGCTTCCTTCTAGGTAGACAAGTGAAATAATAAAAACTTGTCACTTAGGAGGGAGCATATTTTATGTCTAAAAGAAAAGTATAATGGTCTCATAAATTAAGACACTTTTTCGGACAGATCTTAATGAATCTGATATACTTAAATCAATACATAAGAAAGGATTCTGTGTCATGTCCAGAAAAAGAAGAAATTTTAGTGCAAAATTTAAATCAGACCTTGTGATCGAGCTACTCAAAGGAGAAAAAGATCTCAATACCTTAGCAACAGAAAACAACATTCAACCCAATCTTCTCCGTAACTGGAAAAGAGAATTCTTGAACAATGCTTCTGCTGTGTTTGACGACAAACGTGAGGAAAATCTTAAGGAAAAGCTTGTCGAAGAACGCAAGGAAAAAGCTGAGTATGCAAAAAAGGTTGGTCAGTTAACCATGCAGGTGGACTGGCTCAAAAAAAAATCTGAAGAAATTTGCGGACCTGACTACGAGAGTAAATTTAGTCCGAAACCTTTTGACGACTAAAGAACTTCCTACTTCTGTTGGCGCCAGCTTACTTGATATCAACCGTACAAGTATTTATTACAAAGGATCTCCAGTATCTGATGATGAACTGGCATGTAAAGAGATCATTGATCATCTCCATACGAATAATCCAACCTGGGGTGCAAGACAGATGTCTGCACAATTAAAAGCTAGAGGATATAGAGTCGGTCGTCGGAAAGCCAGACGATATATGAATGAAATGGACATTCATCCAATCTATCCTAAGATGAATCTGTCTAAGCGTATGCAACAGGCAAAAGTCTGCCCTTATCTACTCCGCAATGCTGTCATCGATAAACCAAATCAGGCATGGTCCATTGACATTACATATATCCCGATCAAACACGGATTTCTGTATCTGACTGCAGTGATCGACTGGTACAGCCGCTGTATCGTCGGATGGGAAGTAGATGATACTCTTGATACCCGAATGGTGCTCAATGCATTAAATAAAGCATTTAAGATAGCCAAACCTCAGATCTTGAACTCAGATCAGGGATGTCAGTTTACCAGCCAGCAATATATCGATTTTGTAAAAGAAAATGGTATCCGTCAGAGCATGGATGGAAAAAGTCGTTGGGTTGATAATATCATGATCGAACGATGGTTTCGAAGTTTTAAGTATGAAGAAGCTTACCTGACACAATATAATAATATCAAAGAAGCCAGAGCAGCTATCAAACGATATGTTCACACCTATAACTTTGAAAGATATCATTCTGCATTGGATTATCACACACCAGCGGAATATTATTATCCTGCAATGCTGATGTCATATGTAGCTTAATTATCTGTAAAGAAAACTAGTTCATCCTACGTACGTCTCTACAGATACAGTAACTTATCAACCTATCAGTTCATTATGAAAGTCTTAGATTTTTGTCTTGACAACTGAACCACTATATTAATACTGACTATAATCAGATCGGAAGAGCGTCGTGTAGGGAAAGA
>OLCN01000178.1_pt1 | contig 10281 bp, 5 predicted proteins | sample 1607381 | NCBI WGS metagenome assembly OLCN01 (sample SAMN02674597, study PRJEB24791) | human gut metagenome, SKBSTL013 | isolation source: stool | host: Homo sapiens | place: USA | reverse complement strand
GTAGCTCAGGCCGTAGCCGAAGGGGAAGGCGGTGGGCACACCGGCGGTGTCGTAGTAGCGGTAGCCCACATACAGACCCTCGCGGTACTCCACAGTGGGGCCGTCGCCGCCGAAATGCGCTTTTGCGGGGGTGTCGGCGTAGCTGCGCGCCCAAGTCTCAGCCAGCTTACCGCAGGGGTTCTGCGCGCCGGTGAGCACCTCGACCAGTGCGCCCGCACCGGCCTGACCGCCCAAGCAGCCGTAGACCAGCGCCTTGCAGTCCTTGACCCAATCGCTTTCCAGCGAGGAGCCTGCACTCAGCAGCACCACCACGTTGGGGTTTGCCGCCGCCACAGCCGCCAGCAGTTCCAGCTGGTTCTCTGCCAGCTTCATGTCGGCGCGGTCGATGCCCTCGCTCTCCTTGATCTCGTCCAGACCCATGCACAGCAGCACCACATCGGCGTTCTTTGCCAGCAGCACCGCCTCGGCCTTCAGTGCCTCGTCGGGCTTGCCCTGCCGGTCAAAGCCCTTGGCGTAGCCGACGCTGTTCAGGCCGCTCTCGGCAAGGCAATCCAAGAAGGAATCCACCTTGATGGAGTTGACGGCGCTGGAACCTGCACCCTGATAGCGGGGCGTCTGGGCAAAGTCGCCGATGACCGCCACCTTCTCCCCCTTTGCAAGGGGCAGCAGGCTGTTTTCATTCTTCAGCAGCACGATGCTCTGGGCAGCAGCCCGGCGTGCCAGTGCGTGGTGGGCATCGGCATCGAACTTGCCGGGTGCGGCGTCCACCGCCGCCTTGGTGGTGAACACCAGCTCCAGCAGTTCCTCCAGCCGGGCGTCCACGTCTGCTTCGGTGATCTTGCCGGTCTGCACCGCCTTCATCAGCTCCCGGATGGCGTCCCCGCCGGGGGCGGGCATTTCCAGCGTAGAGCCGTTCTTTACGCCGAGGGCGTGGTCGTTGCTGCCGCCCCAGTCGGTGACCACTGCACCGTCAAAGCCCCAGTCCCTGCGCAGGATCTCCATGAGCAGGTGGGCGTTCTCGTTGGCGTAGGTACCGTTGACAAGGTTATAGGCGGACATGATGGTCTTGGGCTGCGCCTCCTTGACCACCATCTCGAAGCCGGTCAGGTAGATCTCCCGCAGAGTGCGCTCGTCCACGATGGAATCCGAGGCCATGCGGCGCAGCTCCTGACTGTTCACGGCAAAGTGCTTGGGGCAGGCGGCAATGCCGTTTTTCTGGATGCCGCGGACGTAGGCCGCCGCCATCTTACCGGCAAGGTAGGGATCCTCCGAGAAATACTCGAAGTTGCGGCCGCACAGGGGGCTGCGCTTGATGTTCAGGCCGGGGCCCAGCAGCACCGACACGCCCTGTGCCGCTGCTTCTTCGCCCATGGCTGCGCCCACAGCCTCGCCAAGCTCCGGGTCCCAGCTGTTGGCAACGGTGGCCGAGGTGGGGAAGCAGGTGGCGGGCACACTGGGGTTCAGGCCCAGATGGTCAGCCGCACCGGCCTGCTTACGCACGCCGTTGGGGCCGTCCGACAGGGTAATGGCCGGGATGCCCTTGCCCGGCAGCGCCCGGGTGGTGAACACCGTGCCGCCGCTCAGCAGGGCGCATTTCTGTTCCAGGCTCAGTTTTGCAATAATATCCTGATGTTTCACGGGGAAATCTCCTTTCAGTAGAAACGGTATTGCCTTTGGAAACAGGACCACGCATAAGGAGAAGAAGCGTGATTCTGTTTCCAAAAGGGAACACGGCTGCGAGCCGTAACTGCCGTGCAGCCGTGTTCCGGGATTAGAAGGAAGACAGTTTTGATTACGGGTCAGTGCTTATGCCTTACTCACATCCGCACCTGCATTGGTATTAGCCAGCGTTTTATTATACTTGCGGCGGCGAAGAACCACCACAACACCTGCCAGAACCAACACATAGACAATCACACTGCCTACCAGTGCAGGCGTGCGCCACATAGGCACAGGCGCATCTACATCTACACCGTAGCTATTCGCCAGCGTATACAGATACTGATGTGCTGCTTCGCGCATCTTCAGCTGACCGGTAGCAGTCTGGCTCAGGTTATCGAAGGTCTTAGTGCCCCAGCCAAACAGCAGACTGGTACCACCTGCCAAGACAGCTTTTTCAATATCCATAAAGCCATGCTCCTCGTTGTTATCCGTAATCACAGTGCCAATAAAGCCCCATTCATTACGCAGAACATTGGTCAGCAGTGCAGTACTTGCACCGGCCCAAGTAGTACCAATATTATTGTAGGAAGACATCACAGCCGTGCTGCCGCCTTCCTTCACAGCCTTTTCAAACGGCATGAAGTAAATTTCACGCATTGCCTGCTCATCGGCCCAGGTGCACAGACCATAATGACGCCAGGTTTCACGCTCATTCAGTGCAAAATGCTTAATGTAGCAGTACATACCATTTTTCTCTGCCGCACCAACCGTAGCAGCGGACATGGAACCAGAAAGGAAGCCATCCTCAGAATAGTACTCAAAGTTACGGCCAGCAAATGCATTGCGGTGGGTATTAGCACCAGGTGCATACCAGCCGGAAATATTCCACGCCTTTCCTTCCTGCGAGATTGCATCGCCAAATTCAGAAGCCAGGTCTACATTCCAAGTAGCCGCCAGCAGAACTTCTGCCGGATAAGTAACCGTCTTATATGTGCAGGTACCCATAAAGGCATCGAACACATAACTCAGAGCGGCAGGTCCGTCCATTTCATAAGTCTGTCCCTTACCGATATCATCAACTGCTGCACTTCCCCAGCCATCTGCGCCCAGCAGTTTGTACATATCATCAAGGGTCAGCTGATCCAGCAGCTTATCCCACTGTGCATCATCATAGGCAAGGCCTTCCATGTCTTTCAGAGTAAGGCCATTCTTTGCACCAAAGGTCGGCGCAGTGTCATCTGCATTCACATAGCTATCATCCACTAACAGCGCATTGTTGAAGGCTTCCAGCTGTTCAGCAGTTGCTTCCTTGCTGGTACCGGGAACGATCTGCCAAGTGTCACGGTTGAGGTAAGCCACATCACCAGCTGCATCATCAAACTGATTTGTTGCTACCACCTCGTCCGAAGAGCGCTTGCCGACATACTTGCAGTTTTCCACACCACTGCCAAACGCACTGTCCTGGAACACTTCATTCTCAGCAACCTTGCAGGTCATGGTCAGATTATCTTTCACCGTATGAGAATCCGTACGCAGAGAAATCTGATACTCGCCAGCTTCCAGCACGTAGGAACCGGTAGAAGTGTAGTACTTCTGTGCATCATAAGAAGCCATCTGCTCTACCGGCATAGAAATCGTAACCGTTTCCGTTTCACCCGGCTGCAATTCCTTCGTCTTTGCAAAGCCGCCCAGTACTTCGCCAGCCTTCTGCAAGCCGCTGCCGCCTTCAGCTGCACTGTAATAGGGCGCACTGTAATACAGTTCCACAACATCTTTGCCAGCCACATTGCCAGTATTGGTAACTTTGACATTCCACTCCAGCGTATCCTGTGCGGTAACGGTAGTCGGAATCGTGTTTTCCAGTTCCCAGTCAAAGCTTGTGTAGCTCAAGCCATAGCCAAAGGGGAACTGCACTACATCATTGTAGGAAAGTCCCGTCAGATTTTCTCCTTCACGGGTAGTGTAATCGTAGCTTTCACGGGTTTCGTAATAACGATATCCCACATAAATGCCTTCCTGATACTCTACAAGGTAGGCAGGATGACTTTCGAAGTTTTTGAAGCAGTCCTTAGAGTTGGTATACTCAAAGGTATCAAAGTTGTAGTAAGAAGGGGTCGTTTCTACTGCATAAGGGTAGATATCCGGCAGACGGCCAGAGGGGTTGACTGCGCCCGTCAGAATGTTGACAATTCCAATCGTGCCCACATCACCGGGATCACCGATCCAGAGGGCTGCATCAACGCCTTCATCATTCAGGAAGCCCAGTTCCATGGCATTGCCTGAATTGATCAGAACGATAACATTATCAAATGTCGCTTCTGCCTGTTCCAGCAAAGACTGTTCCGCGCTGTTCAGTTCCAGATAATGCTTGCTCTGATCCGGTGCATACGAGGTATTTTCAGCCATCGAAGTGGGCAGGTCATTGCCTTCACCGCCCTTGCGGGAGAACACGACCACAGCAGTATCCGAAAAATCCTTCATTGCTTCAAATGAGCAGTCTCCAGTATACTGGTACTCCACACCCATGTCCTTAGCCAATTCCTCGGTTGCAGGCAGTTCCGGGATGGAAAAATCAACAGAGAATGTATTTCCGCCTTCGTTGTTTTTGGGTCTGTAGAGATTGACCAGATTTTGATTCACTTCAAAACCTGCATCCGTAAAGGCTTTTACAAAATCTGTCCGGTTTGCAGTGTAGCTGCTGCCACCGGAACCCGTACCGCCATAAACCGGATTTGCGGAAGCATAGCCCAGAAGATTGATTTTTCGGTTTGTTCCTGCCAACGGCAGAGCGCCGTCATTTTTCAGAAGGACTGCGCCTTCCTCCTCGACTTTCTGAGCCACTGACAAACCATTTGCATAAGATGTTTTTTGCAATTCCGGGTCTCCATTCTGGCCAGGGAATGCCTTGTCCAGAGAACTAGGAAACACACCAAACATTGCTACATCTGCCACTATTCCAACTGCCAGTAAGAGTGCTGTAACAGCTGTCAGCAACTTTGTGGGCTTTTTGTTGTTCGGATCGCGCTTCATTGTGTTGTCTCCTCCATATTCTTTTATATTTTTTGGGCCGTACCCAACTGTGACCCATTATAACGGATATTGGCGCATCGTTATCATCTTTTGCACAATCTGTCGTTTTGGACACACAGTTTGCAAAAGTTACAATAAATTTTCAATTTTTATTGTGCTTGTGCACAAACAAAGCCCGCACTTCTTTGTGCACCCTGCCAGACAACAAAAAAACGGCAGGGGATACCTGCCGTAAAAATATTATTGCTTTTGGGGCAGCGGAAATAAGATCCGCAGGGTGCACCAGTTGTTTTCCCAGTGCAGCGTCATGCTGCCGCCGTGCTGCCCGACGGTGGTGCGGACACTTTTCAGGTCCGACCCCTGCTTCGGCAGACCGTCCGCATCCAGTGCGGGGGCGGCTTCTGTATAATGCTCGAACCGCAGCATGGCAAAACCGCCCTGACTGTACACCGCCACCTTGATGAGCCGCTTTTCGGGGTCCGGCTCGGCGCGCACGGCGGCAATGGCGTTGTCCAGCGCCACGCCCACGATGGTGCACAGCTCCCGGATGGTGAGAAAACCCAGCATCCTGCCGTCCGCTACGCTGGTGATGGTAATGTTCTCCTGCTGGCATTCCATGGTCTTGGCGGTGAGCAGGGTATCCAGCACCGGGTTGCCGGTCTTGTTCTCGGCCTCGTACTGGCGGATGTTCTGCTCCATGGCGGCAATGGCGGCGTTCTGCTTGGTCTGATCCTGCTCCTCCCGGATGCGGGCGAGCTGGACTTTCAGCTCATGGTACCGCCGGTTGATGAGGTTGATGCCCTCCTTGCTGCGCTTGTACTGCTCGTACTGGCGGTGCAGCACCTCGTCCATGGCGGCAAGCTCGCTGTGCAAAGCGTTCTCCTGCAGCTGCTCGTGCTGCACAGATAAGATCAGCACGCCGGAAAAATCCACCAGTGTGCGGATGGAAAAAATGCTCATGTTGATCTCGCTGCCGGGCAGAAAGCCCAGATTGCTCACCGCAAAGGCGGTCAGCGCCAGCATGACCGCCGTCAGGGCGGCGCTGCTGCCGATCTGTAAGTGCCCGGCGGGGTGGGGACGGCGGTGCTGCAGATAGCACATGATGCCGAACAGCGTCCCATACACCAGCGCCAGCAGCAGCAAAGAAAGGGGCTCCCATGGGCCGCGGGCGGGCCAGAGGGCGCAGTGCAGCTGCCACTCCACGCTGGCGGCAAGCTCTGCCAGAATAAACGCCCGTGCGCAGTGATACCCGGCTTCCAGCAGAGTGATGCTCCACACACCCCATAAATATAAGTAGGAAAGCCCGATGGCCGCTGCCATGCAGGGGATCCAGAGCCCGCCGGGCACATCGCCTGTCAGCCCCAGAAAGGCCGACAGCCCCGCCGCCCACAGCAGGGTGACACCCACGGTAACTGCCTTGGAAAAGCGGGGCATCAGTGCCGGTGTGACCAGCAGCACTGCCAGACACTCGGCAAGGGCGGTGTACAGCCGGGGGATATCCGGCAGCGCGGTCATGAGCCTTCACCTCCGATGTAGTCGGTCAGTGCGGCAAGAAAAGCCTTACGCTTGGGGCGGCTGACCTGCAGCTCGCAGGGGCCCACCTGCACGGTGCTCTGCCGCAGCTCCCGCACCTGTGCCAGATTGACAAGGTAGCCGCTGTTGCACCGGGCAAAGGGGCAGTCTGCCAGCTTTTCCTCAAAGTCCTTGAGGGCGCCGGGGGCGGAAAAATCGCCCTCGTCGGTGTAAAAGTGCACCCGGTGCCCCTCGCTTTCCAAGTAATAGATGCTTGCGGTGTCCAGCCGCCGCAGCCCGCCCTCCACCGGCACGGTCAGGTAGCGCTTTGCCCGCTTTTCCAGCCGGGCAACCGCCTTGAGCAGCTGCTGCGAAAAGGCAAAGTAGGGCACCGGCTTCAGCACATAGTCCAGCGCTCCCACCGAGTAGCCCCGGATGGCGTACTGCGCCATATTGGTGATGAAGATCAGGATGACGTCTGCATCCATCTGCCGGATGCGCTCTGCCGTGGTCATGCCGTCCAGATGCTTCATCTCCACATCCAGAAAAATAATGTCGTAGACCGCGCGGTAATCCTCCAGAATATCCACGCCGTCCGCAAAGACCGTCACTTCAAACTCTGTCCCGTACTGCCGGGTATACCGCCGGACATACTCCTGCAATACCCCCTGTACCTCCGCGTCGTCCTCTACGATCGCCACCCGGATCATGACCGCACCTCCCTTACCACACCTTTGTGGAACTGTTACGGCTCTATTATAGCGCAATCCCGTCCGGTTTGCCAAGGGGCACTCCGCAACAAAGGGCAGGGCAGCCCACAGCTGACCACCGTGGACGTCAACCCCTACCAGCTGGGCATGGAGGCTGCCAGCCAGACCATCAACCACATCGAGAACCCGAACCTTCTGGCCACAAAGATCATCGTGCCGCACAAGCTCATCCCCCAGGAGAGCTGCTGCCCGCCGGAGGAGCGGCGCTAGGAAGTGCTTTGTTTCCGCTTCCGGGAGCTGCCGCGCAGTGCTTGATCTACTGCCCCCAGAGTAGACAGCGTAAAAAACGCTGCATCCTCCGGGGGTATTTTTATGCCCAAAAAGCACAAAAGAATGCCCGCCCACCTGTGGAAAACCACGGTGGGCGGGCATTTTGCGTTTTATTGTTCGTGCCGCTGTAAAAGCATTCAGAGGGCGGCGGTCTGGGGTACCAGCCGGAAGAGCATTACGGGCAGCTCGCTGTTTGCAAAATCCAGCGTAAGGATGAGCTTTCCGCGCTCTGTTTCAAACGGCAGCTCCGTCTGTGTGCCGTCTGGGGCAATGCGCACAAGCGTTTTGCCTTCCAGCAATCCGGCGGGCAGCGCGAGCCTTACCCGACCGGTGGGCTGCGTCAGGCTGCCTGCGGTTTCAAAGGCCACACTCAGGTATTCCCCATTCGTCCGTGCGGTCACATCCTCCGCAGAAAGGCTGCCGCTGTTAGCCCACGCCGTTGCGGCTTCGATCTTTTCCAGCTGCGCGGCGTTTTCTGCCTGCCCGCACACGGGGCAGAAGGTCAGAGCTTCGCCTTCCGCAGTGCGGAAAGTAAACTTCCGGCAATCAGTGCTGCCAGTGTGCGCGCAGCCCTGCCGCAGACAATCGGCGCTCTGAGAGCCGGTTCCGTTCGGGGACCATGCACCGAACTGGTGTCCCAGCTGATCGGTCGGGTCTGCGGTGTAGCTGTCTTTGCAGCGGCTGCAAGTAAAGATGGTATAGCCGTCTGCTTCACAGGTGGGATCTACGGTAACAGCCTGATAATCATGGTTCAGTGCGGGCAGTTCTGTATAGGTGGTATGGTCGCAGCGGGAGCAGGTTTCGTAGGCGTTCCAGCCGATTTCCGTACAGGTGGGGGCTTGCGCGTCATGCTGCACCAAATCATGGTTCAGTGCGGGCAGCTCTTTGCGGGTGGTATAGTCGCAACGGGAGCAGGTTTCGTAGGCGTCCCAGCCCTTTTCCGTACAGGTGGGGGCTTTTGCTTCGTGCTGCTCCAAATCATGGTTCAATGCGGGCTGCTCCGCATAGGTGGTATGGTCGCAGCGGGAGCAGGTTTCGTAGGCATCCCAGCCGATTTCCGTGCAGGTGGGCGCTTTTGCTGCGTGCTGCTCCAAATCATGGTTCAGCGCGGGCAGTTCCGCATAGGTGGTATGGTCGCAGCGGGAGCAGGTTTCGTAAGCATCCCAGCCGATTTCCGTACAGGTGGGAGCTTGCGCTTCGTGCTGCTCCAGAGCATGGTTCAGTGCGGGCAGCTCTTTGCGGGTGGTATAGTCGCAGCGGGAGCAGGTTTCGTAAGCGTTCCAGCCCTTTTCCGTACAGGTGGGGGCTTTTGCTGCGTGCTGCTCCAGAGCATGGTTCAGCGTGGGCAGTTCTTTGCGGGTGGTATAATCGCAGCGGGAGCAGGTGTCGTAAGCATCCCAGCCCTTTTCCGTGCAGGTGGGGGCTTTTGCTTCGTGGTGCTCTAAATCATGTTTTAGCGCGGGGATTGCTCGAAAAGTGGTATAGTAGCAGCGGGGACAGGTGTCGAAAGCGTCCCAGCCGGGTTTCGTACAGGTGGGGGCTTGCGCATCATAATGCACCAGAGCATGATTATTTAGGTTTCTTTTGCCGTATTTCCCACCACACGCCTCACAGACCGCTTTGGTGGTGCAGGTTGCTGTGCCACCGGTACAGCTTGCGGTACCATTTAAGCCGCAGCGCAAGCAAATGATGCGGTGCGTGCCGTTGCCAAGGGAGGCGTTCGCCGGAGTTTTCCATTTGTGACCGAGAATGCCGTATTCCGCGCCGCATTTTTCACAGGTTTTGCCTGTGGTGCAGGTGGGCGTTTCGGTGCCGCCGGTATGGTCCGAAAGATCTCCATAAACAATGCTGTTCTTCCTGCCGCAGACTGAGCATTTTATATGGATCCTATGCTTGGTTGAATCAACTTTTGTATATCCGAGGATCTCATAGTTTCTTTGTTGCATACAGACGAAGCAGTACGTATAGATAGAATCTGCCGCTTTAACGTTTAACACGATCCCCGGTATCAGGCACACCATTGCCAGCACCGTCAAACACCGGATCAGCCATTTTTTCATGTTGCTCCCTCCTTATCATCAAACCTTGTTATCCTTTCAGATCAAACTGCACGGACAGCGATGCAAGCACGGCATCTACCACCTTCCGCGCCTCGGCAAGCATATCGATCTCCGCCACAAAAGCGATGACCTGCTCGCGCTCCTGCGCGGGGACCTGCAGCGCACTCAGGCTCATGCTCAGATAGCGCCGTATTTTGCGTTCCAGCGTAAAGTAGGGGTCGCACCGCCGTGCCATGTAGCCGCGCATCATGCCAGCCGTGCCCAACTCCATCTCGTAGAAGTCGCACTCGGCGCACCCGGGCAGATACGCGCTGAACGCCGCCTGCAGCTCCGCCGTGGTGCTGCGGTGGATGATCTCCGCCGTGGCGGGGAAGGTGTACGCTTCCACATAGATATCCCGCAGGTTCTCGCTCAGCTCGGTCACCGCCAGCTGCAAAGCCGTTTCCACCGCGTAGAGGTACACCGGCGAGGGGGCGTTTGCCGCCAGCGGCCTTACCGCACCGAACTGCCTGCTGAACATCATGCCGATCAGCTCGGTCAGCACACCGTCCTTGGTGCGGAAAATATTCTGGAACGACCCGGCGGAAACATCTGCTTCCTTTAAAATTTCTGCAACCTTGGTGTTCGTGTAGCCTTTTTCCAGAAAAAGCCGGACACAGGCGGTCAATATCCGCCGTTTTGCTTCTTTGCTGTCGTATCTGCGCGCCATTGGGGATCATCCTTTTCTATGATTGGTTTCTGACCCAATTATATATTGATTTGAGAATTGCGTCAAGTAAACTTTTAAGGGCGTATTTTGGGCAGTTTGACGAGGGAGAGCCGGACTGGCTGCTCTACAATAAGCCCTTGGAGTACGCTCAGCTTGTGCTGGGTGGAAGGATGGAGCGTTATCTGTCGCTTGGCTGCGACCACGGCAGACCGGAAGATTAAGCCCTTATAAAGAACACGATGCCCACCGACCTATGGTTTTCGCCATA
>OLCN01000152.1_pt1 | contig 10911 bp, 8 predicted proteins | sample 1607381 | NCBI WGS metagenome assembly OLCN01 (sample SAMN02674597, study PRJEB24791) | human gut metagenome, SKBSTL013 | isolation source: stool | host: Homo sapiens | place: USA | reverse complement strand
TTTCCAGGATATTTGTCACCAATGTTCGTAACCTCAACTTCAACCTGTACCTGCTTTTCATCTGCTGTTACATTGATTGTTTTCATTTCAAATTCTGTATAGCTTTTTCCATATCCAAAGCAATATAGAGGCATCACACCAAACGTATCAAAATAACGGTATCCAACATAGATTCCATCACTGTAATATTCGTCGTCAAGATTTCCATCCCTGTGGCTAAATGTTGCAGATGACGGATAATCCTCATAAGATCTTGCCCATGTATCAGTCAGCTTTCCTGAAGGAATCGTCTTGGCAGTCAGCACATCAGCAACTGCATAACCTCCCATATTTCCTGTCTGTCCCACAAGCATAATTGCCTGTATGCCTTCAATTGCCTTCAACGCAGTCAGATCAATGACTCCACCTACATTCAAAAGAACAATACAGTTCTTATAGTGTTCTGTCATAAAACGGATATTCTGAAGTTCTCTGTCGCTGAGATAATAATCTCCCTTCTCTGCCCTGCGGTCTTTTCCCTCTCCGGAATTTCTAGAAATTACATAAATTGCCGCATCCGCTTCTTTTACATCCACTTCTGTAATCTCCGGCTGTTCCGGTTCCTCAAAAGGGTTCTCAAAGGCATATAGCATCGATGGTTTTCCTGTTTTCTCTGTAAATTCATTTAACTTTTTCGCATACGCTTCCTGCGCATCCGCATAAAGTCTGTCATACTGATCCAGCCAGCCTTCTGTTACAAATTTAAACCCTGCACGCTCAAGCCCTTGTGCAATCGAAATGTTTTCACGTACATTTACATCACCGGATCCTGTTCCACCTTTGATCGTATGTCTTGCTCCTGTTCCGAATAATGCAATCTTCTTTGTACCAGCCTGAAGTGGAAGGACTCCGTCATTTTCCAAAATTACCATACACTCGCCTGCGAGGCGGCGCACTTCTTCCTGATGTTCTATCTCATAATTCTGTATTTCATCTGTTTTTAACGCATCTATCTGTGTCATATGCAATCCCTCTTTTCTGTCGATTATTATAATTGTAATAATAGAAACGTCAAATGTCCACCCCCTAAAAAATGATCTTTTTCACGCTGTCCTCTCGCCTTTTATTATTTTTGTTAATATCTACTATACCAATCGATTATCTTCCGGAAATATTGATAATTTTCAATAAGTTTTTTCTCTTTTCAGGTTGCGTGTGAAAGTTTTTATGGTATAATTATTCGTATGAACATAGGTGTCAGGTTTCGCTATTTCCTGATACCTTTTTCAAATTTGACTAAAGGAAAGAGGGAGATTTTATGCAGTCAAACATTATTGTAACCGCTGTCGTTGTTATTTATCTTCTTGTTATGTTATTGATCGGTTATCTGTCATCCAAGAAGATTGAATCCAACACAGACTTCGTTGTTGCCGGAAGACGACTCGGACCGCTTTTAATGGCCGGAACGCTTGCTGCTACTGAGATCGGAGGAGGAAGTTCTCTCGGTGTTGTTCAGCAGGGTATGGAAAGTCACGGACTCAGTGCCGCATGGTACATTATCACAATGGGATTCGCTTTTGTGATTCTTACATTCCTTGCACCTAAATTCCGTGCTGCGATGGTTAAAACCGTTCCTGAATATTTCCGCCGTCGTTATGGAAAACCTTCAGGAATCATTACATCTTTGATCATGTTCGTTCCATTGATTGGACTGACAGCCGGACAGTTTATCGCATCATCCGTTATTCTGTCTACTATGCTGAATCTGAATTATAAAACAGCCGTTCTGATCGTAGGTGTCGTTGTAACAATTTATGCGATCATGGGTGGTCTTTGGAGTGTTACACTTACTGACTTTGTTCAGGTATTCCTGATCGTGATTGGAATGATCATCGCACTTCCATTTGGAATGAATCTTGCCGGTGGATGGGACAATGTTGTAGCTAATGTTCCTGCTGAAACATTTGACATGTTTAAAGGTTATAATGTAATGGATGTTATCAGTTTAACAATCATGTATGTTGCTACATTTACTGTAGGACAGGAAGCTGTATCCAGATATTACGCTGCAAGAGACGGAAAAGCAGCAAGACAGGGATCTGTCCTTGCTGCGATCGTAAACTTTATCTACGCTTTTGTTCCGACACTTATGGGAATCATCGTACTTGCACTGATCAACATGGGCAAATTCAATGCTGCGGACTTCCAGGATGTTGGTGCCCGTTATGCACTTCCGGTTCTTGCTATGGAAGCAATGCCGGCAATTATCTGCGGATTGTTATTTGCAGGTATCGTATCTGCCACAATGTCAAGTGCTGACTCAGACCTTCTTGGTGCCGGATCGATCTTTGCAAATGATATTTACAAGATTGTGATTAAGCCTAGCGCATCTGATAAAGAGATCATGGTCGTAACTCGTGTTACAATGGCAGCTGTAGGTGTTTTTGCTACTCTGATTGCATTATTTAATACTTCAAGTATTGTTACAATCCTGATGTTTGCCTTCACCCTTCGTGCCGCAGGTTCTTTCTTCCCATATGTTCTCGGACATTACTGGAAAGGAGCTTCCCAGGCAGGAACCATGGCTTCTCTGATCGCCGGAACTATTGTTGTAGTATATCTGGAGCATGTTTCCAAAGGAAATCTGTTCGGTCTGCACTTCAATCAGCCGATCGTACCTGGACTGGTTGCTGCGTTGATCGCATTCCTTATCTTCTCACTGGTTATGCCTCCAAAGAAGCAGACAACAGAGCTTGCACCTGAAGAGTAATTTTCAGGAATCATATGCCAGACATAAATCTATAAATATACTAAAACTTCTTTTTAAAAAATAGCAGATATAAGAAACAGCAAGGCTACTGCCAAAAGCATTATTATTAAAATGCTTTCCCGACAGTAACCCTGCTGTTTCTATTTTTGTTTGGATTTCTCTTTTTTGTTCAGATTTCTCTTCTTATTTAAATTACTTTATGCTCCAGCCATTTTCTGCTGTGGAATCGCCAGGTGAAAATAATACTTCTGACCGTCCAGTCCGCAAACATTCCGATCCATACTCCCATCGGGCCAAATCCCATTACACGGATCAGAAATACACACAGGCAGAATCTGCATGCCCACATTGTACAGCAGGATGTAATCATAGAAAATTTTGCATCTCCTGCTGCTCTCATGCCATATGCCGGGATAAACGACATAATCCATACAAGCGGTTTTACAATTGTGATCCACATTACCATATGGAAACACATCTTCGCACTCTCCGGTTCCATACCGCCGAGAATCGTAATTGGTTTCGTCAGTGCAAAAACAATCACACAGCTCGCAGCCATAACGATCTCAGCAATCACGCAAAGCTTTTTGATGTAATAAACTGCCTCATCCTTCCGGTCAGCTCCCAGACATTGACCTACAATTGTCATCAATCCAATTCCGACTCCGATACCACCGATTCCGTTCAGATTCTCCAGAATGTTCGTCATTGCCTGCGCAGCGATTGCTGTTGTTCCAAGTGTTGATACTGTGGACTGAATCGCCAGCTTTCCTAACTGGAACATACTGTTCTCCACACCGGATGGAATTCCGATTCCAAGGATCCTGCGGATCATTCTCCAGTCTGGACGGATTTTCAGATAATCTCGTACCACAATTGGCTGACGATCCTGACGAAGCTCTGCCAATACTACAACTGCACAGAAAATACGTGAGATCAAAGTTGCCAGTGCAGCTCCCGCGACTCCCATATGGAAGCCCCAGATCATAATTGCATTTCCGACAATATTCATCACGTTTGATACCATTGAGATGAGCATCGGATCTCTCGTGTTCTCCTGTGCCCTGAAGATCGATGCCGCTGCATCATACGCCGCAATAAACGGAAATGATAATGCAGTGTAGAAGAAATAGATTTCAGATGCTCTCATAACATCTGCTTCAACTGCTCCAAAAATCAGGTGAAGTAACGGTTTCTGAAAAATAAGACAAAATGCGCTGACAGCTACTGATATAAGAGTGATGATAAATAGTACCTGTCGTGCAGACTCATTTGCCCGCTCTTTATTCCCCTGTCCAATGTACTGGGCGCAGACGATCGCACCTCCGGCTGCTAATGCTGAAAATGCCTGGATTACTAATATATTAATAGAATCCACCAGTGATACCGCTGAGATTGCTGCTGATCCCACATTACTAACCATCATCGTATCCGCGGTACCCATGATGGAATTCAATAACTGTTCCAGTATGATTGGTACTAAAAGAGCACGGATCATCTTGTTGCTGAACATATGTTTTTGATTTATGTTCGCGTTCATTTATATTCCCCCTGATCTTGTTACTACTTAGATTGTCTTTTTACATTACGACTTAGTATACACCCGGCGAATGTAAAATTTCTATACTTTAACCTGTTTCTATTTGAGTACAATTAAATAGAACTAGAAAAAAGATCTTCATGCCAAACATTTTAAGTCTGCATGAAGATCTTGTCTCTTACTCTTTATTAACTATTCTGCTTATTCCAGAATGGTTGTCTCCTCAACTTTATCTGCCTGAGCTTCTTTCTTCTCTGTAAGCTTTTTAATTCCCTGAATTGCTACGATTACTCCAAGGATAAGAAGCAGAACAGCAAAGATCAGCTGTAATGTATTTCCAAGGCTCAGACCTGTTGTCATAAACTGACCTCCCAGTTTACAGATTGTCATTCCAAGTGCTGTAAATGTTACTGCCATCATAAAGACCATTGGAATCCAGAGCATTGCTCCCTGGCGTTTTGTCTTCTTAAGGAATACTGCACATGCAATCAGTGCAAGTACTGACAGAAGCTGGTTTGCTGATCCAAACAGTGGCCAGATTTCTGCATATCCAACCTTTGCAAGTAAGTATGCAAGTACCAGTGTAATAACTGTTGAGAAATATTTATTGGTTGCTACTTTCTTGTACAATGGCAGATTATCCATATCTGTGTCATCATCGATAAAGAATTCCTGGAAAGAAAGTCTTCCGACACGTGCAACAGAATCAAGTGATGTCAGTGCAAATGCTGATACTGCAAGGTTGATCAGTGTAAATACAAGAGAATGCGGTAATCCGATCACTTCAAGGAAGTTTGCGATTGCTCCTGCAAAAATCTGTGGCTGTGTTGTCAGTCCCTGTGCTGCTGCCTCGCCATCAGCGAAGGAAGCAACTGCGATCAGTGCGATTACAGCAAGCATACTTTCCATGATCATTGCTCCGTAAGATACAGGGAGCATGTTCTTCTCACTCTTAATCTGCTTAGAAGCAGTTCCTGAAGATACCAGTGAATGGAATCCTGATACAGCTCCACATGCAATTGTTACAAACAGAATTGGGAACATATAACTTCCATCTACATTGAAGCTTGTAAAAGCTTTCAGGTTACAGGATGGATTTGCTACAAATACTCCGACAATTGCTGCTGCAATCATAAAGATCAGCAAGTAACTGTTCAGGTAATCACGTGGCTGAAGCAGCATTGTTACCGGTGCGACACTGGCAATCAGAATGTAAATAAAGATCAGGATATGCCATGTCTCTCTTGTCAGATACATTGGAAAATAAAGTCCAAGTGCTACCGCTGCGACAAGCATAACAATTGCAATTGCTGTATTAACCCATTTATTCAGTTTTGCATATTTCAAAATGCAGCCAAGTGCTACGGCTTCTACAATGAAAAGCATGGAGGTTGTTGCCACAGCACCATTTGCTGCTACTTTACTTACAGTTCCTGCGTCATCAGCTACGAATCCGTTGAATGTTCCTGCAACTACATCCGCAAACGCAGCAACAACAAGAATACAGAATAACCAGCAGAACAACAGGAATAATTTCTTTCCAAGTTTACCGATATACTCTTCGATAATGTAACCGATTGTACGTCCTTTGTTCTTTACAGAAGCATACATAGATGCAAAATCCTGTACCGCTCCGAAGAAAACACCTCCGATCAGAATCCACAAAAGTACCGGAAGCCATCCAAAGATTGCTGCCTGGATTGGTCCGTTGATCGGGCCTGCTCCTGCGATAGATGCGAACTGATGACCAAATACGATATTCGTATCTGCCGGCACATAATCTACGCCGTCTTCCAGCTCATAAGCAGGAGTCTTTGCATTCGGGTCAATTCCCCATTTCTTCTCAAGATATCTTCCATAGAAAAGATATCCTCCACCTAATACAACGATGGCAATGACCATCATTATAACTCCGTTCATTTTTTATCCTTCTTTCTTAACTATGATTCAGATGCACTCATCAATAAATAGATCGCACTCTGTTTTTATGTTAAGAGTTTAGCACTTCATCATGCTAAATTCAAGAAGGATTTTATATAAATTTTATATTTTTTTAAGATTTTGGATAAACATATTGCACAAGAGGGTTTTTATTTGTTTTCTTATTCCACACTATTTCGCTCGAACCATCTGTACAGTCGATACGATAATCAATATCATCATCACTCCAAGCATCATATACATCGGCCAGATTGGATATCCTTCCACAAGACTGCTGACTCCAACATCAATCAGCAGGGCAGTAACCAGAACCTTAATCCCGCCCATCATTATCATGGCAATCTTATACAATCTTTCTCTGTTCTCTTCTGTAACAGCCACCGGGAAATTCCAGATTGCCGGAATTCTTTCCATCAATGAGAGGAATAACAACAGAAACGCGGCAAGAACTGGTTCAAATACAAGGTTTCTTTTGCTTCCATAACTATCTGCCACTCCTGCTGCATTAAAATGTGTCGGTACTGTATCAGGAATCCTGCTCCAGATGCTGATAAGAACAATAATGTAAGTACGTAGCATGATTGCGCTAATTATAGTTGAAACTCTGCTGATTTTCTTCATAACATATTCACCCTTTTATTCCGCATCAAAATCTGTCTCAAACACGCCTTCCGGTGTTCGCATTGTCAAAATCCCCAGGTTGAAATCTTCATCCTGAATCGTGATATGATACTCAAAAATCACATCATCTTCGAACTTGGATAACAATACATAACTTCCATTCTCTTTTCCGTCAATCTGGTCACAGATGTCGTTGTATACATCTTCTCCGGAGATTGCTCTCGGATAACCACTTGCTTTAATTTTTGCTTCGATTGCTTCGTATAATTCTTTCATCTTAATTTACCTCACCTTTTTATGTTGTTTCAACATCACTGTTTCAATATTTTTTCATAACCTGCCTCTGCCACAAATTGTTCCCTGTTTTATTTTGACCAGGTCGGTTCTTCATCTCCTGTATAATTAAACCGTCCGTCATTTTTCTCTTCTAGTGCTTTAATCATATGATATGTATACTCATTATACGGTGTCGGAATTCCAAGTTCCTTTCCCATACGGATCAGTGCACCTGAAAACATATCAATCTCTGTGTGTCTTCCTGCATCCAAATCCTGCAAAGTAGAATAACGCGCAGATGGCGGTACTGCACTTCCACGCCCGGAAGACGCCTCAGTCTTACTCAGATCGATTCCTTTCGCCTGCGCAATTGCTTCCAGTTCTCCTTTCAGTCCATCACTGATTGCCTTCATATGCACACTGTCACGGTAACATCCAACTCCCGCGCCGAGAATTGCCTGTGGCAGATTGTTACAGACATTCAGCCGAAACTTGCTCCACATCTCTTCTCTTGCATACTCTGTCGCCCGGAAATGGATTCCGGTATCCTTAAACAGTTCTTCAATTGCCCTGATGCGATCACTATCGTAAGGTGCAGTAAGTTCGCCAAAAATAATTCCGATTGTTGTCTCAGGATCAAAATGATAGCCATCTTCTTCCTTATGTGAAGCGACCTTGATCACTGCCGGAAGAAGATGCTCCACTCCTACTTTTTCTGCAATAATCTCTTCACTGTCTACCCCGTTCATCAGACTCATAATTACAGTATTCTCCGTGGTTGCTTTCTGAATACTTTCCAATGCCGCCGAAAGTGAGCCATACTTCAATGCAACAATCAGTAAATCGACAGCGTCTGTTTCTCCGGGGTTCCATACTTTGGGATGGTATATTTTTCCGTTAATTGTGCATCCATTCTGTTTCAGTCTCTCTGCTCGTTCTCCTTCTGCGATCACTCCAAGCTCTATGTCATTTCTGCTCGATAATCCCCAGATTACATAAGAGCCTACTGCTCCGGCACCGAGGACTGCCACTTTCTTAATTTTCATTCATTTCTCCATTTCTTATCCGATCAGGACTTTTTGCCTTCAAAAGCGAAACCATAATGATGTATTCTTTCCTGCTCTTTGCACTATACAAAGATGCTGTTCGCAGTACTTTGCGAACAGCAATCACTCGTAAGTATTATACACTATCTTTCCCCAAAGAAACAGTACTATCTTACTCTTCCATCAGATCCGCCATCTGATACTTTGTCAGATCAACCTTTCCATCTACTACTTCCACACCGTCTTCTCTCAAAAGCTCTGCCTGTACATCTGCTCCGCCAAATGCAAATGCTCCGGCAAGCTCGCCTTTCGCATTCACAACACGGAAACATGGAATGTGATCCGGATCTGGATTCTTATGAAGCGCATTTCCAACTGCTCTTGACATCTTTTCATTTCCTGCCATCTTCGCAACCTGTCTATAAGTTGCCACATGCCCTTTTGGAATCCGTTTTACAGCTTCATAAATTCTTTTTGTAGGACTGTCTGTCACAAGATCATAGCTCTCACCGATCATCCGTTCAATATCCTTGTCCGGAACAGATCCATCCAGAATAATTGTGTTCCAATGCTCTTTATTCTGATGATATCCAGGAATTACCGATGGATACGCTGCACGCCAGAAATCCCTCCATCTCGGATCCGTCTTTACATTCAAATGGATCAATTCGTCTTTTTCGTAAATCCACAAAAATATCTTTTTCCCCGGCTTTACACGGATCACCTGCCATCGTTGGTCTTTAAAAGGCCTGTCTTCATAGCTGTCCGGGAAAGTTAATCCATAGGCAGCAGCTTCTTCTCTTGTTTTCATCTCATCTTACCTCTCATATTTTCATTTACGTAATTATTTTTCAAACCGGAAGGACAGATAATAGACATAATCATTCTTCTCCCTAAAATTTCCCTGCTCCATTTCTTTTACCGGAATTGCTTCCAATCCATCTTCTCCGTAAATCAATGCCATCAGACCCTGTTCTGTATCCCGCTGAATCGGAACTTCACCTTCCACTTGTGTCGCACTTCTTCCATAATATTCTCTGTTTTCTACATTTTCCAGAATCGGAAAATCTGTAGAACATTTGGAATAATCGTCTGCTATGATCAATTTCACTCGAAACAATTCAAAATCCGGTATCACAGCAATCACACCTCTTTTAGCCGATTCGAGCCCATCATAGTCCAAATCTGCCACTTTACTTTTATTGATTAATTCTCCCGCCTGATACTCTGACAAATAAATTGTCAATGTCTTATACTCTTCTTTTGCATAAAAATTAAAAAGATATGCCCCATCTGCTCCCGACAATAATTCTGCGGTTTTCATTTCTGCACTTGTCCGGTCAACTGCTGTAATATAATTCTTCGGCTGCATCACCTTATGAACGAAAACTGCTCCTAAAACCAGAACCATGATCACTGCAAATGTCGTTACCACTGCTAAAATGCTCTTTAAATTTTTCTGTTTCTTTTTACTGTCTTTCGTAACTTGTATAATGTTGTCTTCTGACTTTTTTTCTACATTTTCTGCGTCAATATCCTCCCCTGCAAGAAATTCATTTATGCTGATTCCCAATATCTCACATAGTTCCATATAAACCGACACATCAGGTAAGCAAATGCCTCGTTCCCATTTTGATACTGATTTGTCACTCATATTTAATTTTTCTGCAAGCTGTTTCTGCGTCATTCCCAGGGCTTTCCGTTTCCCTGCAATATATTTTCCAATTTTAACAAGATCCATACATTTCACCTACTTTCTGTTTATACTAAGCATAAAGGATATTTCCCAAAATGAACACCCCTTTGGAGTAGAATTTGACACCTATTCTTTTTTCTTGCATATTTTAAACGAGAATCTTATATCACTCTGGAGGATTTATGAAAAAGAAATTGATTTCCGTAATACTCGCTTCTGCTCTGACTGTTGGACTGTTATCAGCCTGCGGTTCTGATTCTTCCAAAGATAATGATGCAAATTCCAAAATCGACACAACAGAAACCGGCTCCAACACAACCAAATCAGATACCAGTTCTGCTCCTGTCTCTGTGACATTGAACGAGGTAGCCCATTCTATCTTCTATGCCCCTATGTATGTTGCCATTGAAAATGGATATTTTGAAGATGAGAGAATTGAACTCACTCTCGTAACTGGTTTTGGAGCCGACAAGACAATGACTGCTGTCATCTCCGGTGAAGCTGATATTGGATTCATGGGATCAGAAGCATCCATCTACACATATAACGAAGGTGCTAACGATTCTGTCGTCAACTTTGCCCAACTGACTCAGCGCGCCGGTAATTTTCTTGTTGCCAGAGAAGAGATGAAAGATTTTAAGTGGACTGATTTAAAGGGGAAAGATGTTCTTGGTGGTAGAAAAGGTGGTATGCCGGAAATGGTATTTGAATATATTTTAAAGAAAAATGGAATTGATCCACAAACAGACCTCAACATCAACCAGGGAATTGATTTTGGTTCCACTGCTGCCGCCTTTTCAGAGGGAAGTGGAGACTTTACTGTTGAATTCGAGCCAAGTGCAACCGCTTTGGAAATGGAAGGAAAAGGATATGTTGTAGCCTCACTTGGTACTGACAGCGGCTATGTTCCTTACACTGCCTACAGCGCAAAGAAGAGTTATCTCGACAAACATCCTGAGATTATCCAATCCTTTACAAATGCTCTTCAAAAAGGTATGGACTTTGTTCAGATTCACACTCCACAGGAGATTGCTTCCGTGAT
>OLCN01000131.1_pt1 | contig 11423 bp, 10 predicted proteins | sample 1607381 | NCBI WGS metagenome assembly OLCN01 (sample SAMN02674597, study PRJEB24791) | human gut metagenome, SKBSTL013 | isolation source: stool | host: Homo sapiens | place: USA | reverse complement strand
AAAGCCTCACGCATCAGCAACCGCATGGCATTCATCCGCAGAGCCGACATCGAGCAGATGTTGGAGGGCAATCCCTATCACCGCATCCTGCCCGGCAACACCTCCACACCAAGGAAATCATCTTCATCTTCCTTACCTGCCAAAAGAGAAAAAAGGGAAAAGGAAAGCGAAGAAGTGTTGGACTTCTATTCGGGCGAGGAGGTGATGTCCCTTTTTAAGGTAAAGCAGTCATGGCTTTACACTTCCGCCAAGCGTAACCATATCCCCATCTGCCGTATCGCAGGAAAGAACTATTACAGCAAGAAGCATATTGACGAGTTTTTCGGTGTGGCAGTTGATATTAGCGAAATTACCGACTGGCTACTGACCGAGGAGGTGGAGGAACTGTTCGGCATGAAGCCGACCGCACTCCGTGCCTACACCTATCGCCATAAGATACCCACTAAAAGAGAGTACGGGCGTACCTATTACTCCAAATCACATTTGAACGAACTCCGCAGAACTGACCTTGTGAACGATGAACGCTACTATACCGTTGAGCAGGTGCAGCAAATCTATGGTCTTTCGTCAGCCAACATCTGCCATATCGTCAAGGTGAAGCACATCGAAAAGATAAAGGTGGGTGTGAAAAACCTGCTTTTGCGCTCAGATGTGGAGCGTGTCATGGCTGAAAGGAACAAATAACCGTGAAAAATCGGGATTATCGAAAATTATTTCAAAATGATGTATCGTGGAGGTATTCACGGATATTTCACGTTGTTCCTTTGCCATCGGAAACATGGATACAACTCCAAAATGTATACAACCAATTAAAACATAATTATTATGAGTAAATGCAAAACAGTTACCTTGCGTAAGCGCAAGATTAAGAACGGGACACAGTATTCACTATGCCTTGACTACTATCCCGGCTACCGTGACAATGTCACCATGAGAGTGATTACACGTGAAGCCTTAGGAATTTACATCTTCGCCAAACCTGCAAACCAGCAGGAACGGGACTTCAACGCACGCATGATGAAGAAAGCGGTCATCCTGCGCAACCAGCGCTACGAAGCCATTTTCAATGAAAACAACGGCTTTTTTGACAAGACCAAGATGAAGGGCGATTTCCTTGCCTATTTCAAAGGACTGGCTGACCGCAAGAATATCAAGTGGCAGCACGTATACAAGCATTTCCAGCGGTTCGTGAACGGCAAATGCACCTTTGAGGAGGTGGATGTGGATTTGTGCCGCAAGTTCATGGAATACCTGCTTGATGCACCCCAATCCATCCACACCAACCAAAAGCTGCACATCAACTCCGCAGCAGGCTATTGGTCAACTTTCCGTGCCGTGCTGCACACCGCTTACCGTGACAGGAAGATAAAGGAGAACCCAAACGGCTTCTTAGACCGCATCGAGTGCATTCCCACCATCAGGGAGCATTTGAGCCAAGAGGAACTGATACGGCTTGCCGAAACACCCTGTGAGGAGGAGGTCTTGAAAAAAGCTTTTCTTTTCGCCTGTCTTACGGGACTGAGAAAGAGCGACATCAGACAGCTCACGTGGCAGCAGATACAACCATACACCAACGGCAGGATGTTCGTTACCACCCGTATGCAGAAAACCAAAGAAATAGTGCATAACCCCATCAGTGATGAAGCCTATGGACTGCTGGGAGAACGGGGCGAGGGACTTATCTTTGAGGATTTCAAGGACAAGATGCTGCAAGGACCACTCCAACGGTGGCTCACGGCAGCAGGGATAACCAAGAAAATCACCTTTCACTGTACCCGCCACAGCTTCGGAAGCCTGCACGTGGAAATGGGAACGGACATGGCTGTCATCCAAGCCTATCTCGGACATAAGAACATTACCACCACACAAATCTATTCCAAGATAGCAGCGCAGCAGATGTGTCAGGTGGTGGACAAGATAACCTTGAAGCGCAAGGAGGCATAAATGTCTCACATTGACAGGTATTCAGAGGGGCGGTTATGGCTACAAGGCTATAATCGCCCCTCTATGTTTTTGGCTTGATGCCACCATTTATAAGCCCCTCAGAGTATGAAACAGAGTATGATATGATGACATTTCGTGAAATACATTGAAAAAGACCGTTCTAACCGCAAATAACGGGCAGTAATTGGGAAAAATAGCATTAACTTTGCACAAAATAATACAGGAACATTCAATCTCTCAACGAAATATGGAATCATCAATCAAGGACAAATACATCATCTTGGGCTTTGTCGGCTTCGCCATCGTCCTAATATCTTCCATTGCCACGCTGGTAATAGCGGACAGCTTCAACCAAGACAACTTTGTCAGGTGGATAGTATTCGTATGCTGTAACCTGTTGGGATGGTTGCTCTATCTCTCCTTTCAGACACTTATCTTTGATACATACGAAATCTACAAAATCAAGTTCGGCAAGAAAGAAACGATTGCCGAAGCCATAGAGGTGCAGGAAGAACTGTCACAAAATACACTTGAAGAAGCCACATCTGTGCCTGGACCTACATCAGTCCCTGAGCCTGTACCCGAATCATCCCCGACAAAAGAAGAGACACTTATCCAAACACAACCGATAGAGCTTACTATCGCCCCGGATCTTCACGAAAAGAACCGTGCCAATTACGCAAGCAGAGAGCAACGGGAAAAGGAAGAGCGCATCCGCATGGTCATGGAGTATTGCCATTATTACCTGCCTCGCATTGCCGACCAAGAAACCGTGAACCACATCTGTACTGAGGTGGACAAATGGATGAATCTTAACACTTATACCCCGAAGCCCATACAAAGACCGTTTACCAAAGACATCAACAACATTCCACTCCGTCACTTCGTATGGAATATCTCTGAGCGTTTCCTGTACAAGAGATACTACAATGGGGATAACCGTGCCAAGTTCATCAAAGCCCTTTTCCCGAAATCGTTTGCTGATACAGACTTATCAACCATCAAGAATTTCAAGGTAGAGCCGTTAAAGACGGAAATTCCCATTGATGAACCCGAAAACGGCAAACTTGATTTCCACTATCCCGAGGATTATGTGCGGAATTAGGATAATCACGACACCAACGACAACCATCCGGTAACTCATAACCGCCTGTTTTACATCGTTTCCCGAGTAATTTTACCCGTCATTTATGGCTGGGCTTAATTATTCGGGAATTATTTTGCAATGACGTGTCGTGGAGATATTCACGGATATATCATTTCAGTCCTTTGCGCCAAGTCTTACAAAAGAGACGAGTACGCGAATGGAAAAATCAATTCTTACCTTCAACGACCTCCCCGAGGTTGTCGCTCAGCTTCGAGACGAAGTGATGAGCCTGAAAAGCCTGCTCGCCGAGCAGCGCAGTGTGAACAATGCCAAAACGGTGGACACCCACGTGCCCATGTCTGTGGACGAGGCAGCAGAGTATTTAGGTATCCCTAAGGGTACGCTCTACATGAAACTGTCAGAAGGGACAATCCCTGCCACCAAGCCCGGCAAACGCTATTGCCTTTACCGTGACGAACTGGACAAGTGGCTGGAAACCGCCCGAAAGAATCCCATACCGTTGTCAGACGAGGAACTGAACAAGTCCTTATCCTCTTCCCACCGTCGCAAGCCCAACCCACGTAACTGGTGAATGATATGGAAGAGGATAAGAACTATATCAACCTGATACGTGGCGACCTCACAAAAGCATCCCAAGCGCATAACGGTATGCCCGACAGTGTAGGCATGATGAATATCAAGACGGCAAACCAAACCATTCTTGAAGCATCGTTATTGCCTACGCCCCGTGCGCTGTGGGACAGCTTTTGGTACGAGGGGGAACTCTCCTGCTTGTTTGCCGATTCCAACGTGGGCAAGTCCATCCTTGCCGTGCAGATAGCCGACCGCATCGCCCGAACCGACAATGTGCTGTATCTGGACTTTGAACTGTCCGAAAAGCAGTTCCAGCTCCGCTATACCAACGAGCATGGAGAGCTCTACACCTTTCCCGACAAACTCTATCGGGTGTCTATTGACTGCAACCAGCTTTTGGATGCCAACTTTGAGGAAGCTATCATAGGCGGCATTGAACAGATGGCTGTGCAGACCGACTGCAAGATTTTCATCATTGACAATCTTACCTACCTGTGTTGCGCCATGGAGAAAGGCGATGCCGCAGGACGGCTGATGATTCAGCTGAACAATCTCAAAAAGAGATATGCGCTCTCTATCCTTGTCCTAGCACATACGCCCAAACGCTCTTTGGATTGTCCCATCACATCCAACGACCTTGCCGGAAGCAAACGGCTCTACAATTTCTTTGACAGCGTGTTCACCATTGGAAAAAGTGCCCAAGACGGAGGGCTTCGCTATGTGAAGCAGCTTAAAGTGCGCTATGGCACGTTCTCTCATGATGCGGATAATGTAATCGTTTACGAGATTGACAAGGTGGATGCTTTCTTGCAGTTCGTGTTCAGGGGCTATTCCACGGAAAAGGAACACTTGAAAAAATTGGGCGACAATGAATCAAGCCAAAGGGATTGCCAAATTCTGCAACTCTCCCAATCGGGCAAGTCCGTCAGGGAGATAGCCTCACAGGTGAATTGTGGCAAGTCCACCGTAAACCGTATCATCCAGCGCAGCAAAGAGAGTAAAAACGCAGGTGTCCCAAGTGTCCCACTGTCCCAACCCTTAGAGTGTGGGACAATGGGACAGGATGGGACAGCCGACAATCAACCATCAAAAACGGACTAAGCTATGGGCAATTATTCATTACAGAAGTATAAAGGAACGGCAACACGGCATACCTGCCCCAAATGCGGAGACAGGCATTCTTTCGTCTATTACGTGGACGAAAATAATGTGCCGTTGCATCCATCGGTCGGCAGATGTAACCACGAAAGCGGTTGTGGGTATCACTACACTCCGAAAGAGTATTTTCAAGAGCATCCTGAACACAGAACTACCAATGATTTCTCTTTTGACAGGCAAAGAGCAGAGCAGAAGAAAGTGAAGCAGCAAAGTAAGCCGACAGCCATCGGCTATATTCCCCCTCACTATGTGGAGAAGTCGCAAAGCGAGCGTAGCAATTTCTTCCGTTTCCTCTTCACACTCCTTACTTCCTACTATGGCGACAAGGCGAAAGAGGTGTTGAAGCGGTTGTTGGAGGAATACCGTTTGGGGGCTACCCGTGACGGCTCTGTTATCTTTTGGCAGATAGACAGGACGGGCAAGGTACGCACGGGAAAGGTGATGCAGTACAATCCCGAAGACGGACACCGTATCAAGGGAGGACAGACATCGGCAGTGAACTGGATACACAGCATATTGAAAAAGCAGCGTGTGTTGGCAGAGGATTGGCAACTATCCCAATGCCTTTTCGGGGAACACTTGTTGAAAACGCATCCCGACAAGGTGGTGGTCTTGGTGGAATCCGAGAAGAGTGCCGTTATCGGTTCTGCTATCTTCCCCGATTATGTATGGCTGGCTACGGGTGGTAAGAGTCAGATGAGAGAAGAGAAACTCCGTGTACTGTCAGGGCGAACCGTGCTTCTCTTTCCCGATGCCGATGCTTATGCCGAGTGGAAACAGCGAGCCGAGAGCATGTACTTTTGTAAGGTGGTGGTTTCGGACATCATCGAAAGGAATGCCACCCCGAAACAAAAAGAAGCCCATATCGACATAGCCGATTGGATTATCTTTCAGATACGGGAGGGCAAGGTGATGAGTACAGCCAACCACTTGGTCGAGGCTGAGAGAATCCTCCAGCGGATGATAGAGAAGAATCCCGTCCTGCAAAAACTGATAGACGATTTAGACCTTGTGCTGGTCGGTGCATCTCCAATCGGCAACGATGATGAAAAACCTCCCTGACGGAGGAGAGCGGAAGCCGTAGGCTGGAGTTTGCAGACAATGGCTTGCCATTGATATAGCCCACTATAACTACACGCTCCGCTTACGTAGTTGTGGGCTCTCCCGAGGGGATTAGGGTTTTACCCTAATGACCCACTCAGGGCGTTTCTCCCCTGAGAACCCAGAGCAAAGAGTGACCCTCTCTTTGCAATCTCCGCTTATGGGTTGCACCCCTAAGAACCCCATGCGTTTACGGACAGCGGAAAAGCAAACAATAAAGTACAAACCAAAAAACAAGTATCTATGGCAACAAAATCAAGCATACATATCAAGCCCTGCAACATCGCATCGAGCGAGGCTCACAACAGGAGGACTGCCGAATACATGCGCCACATCGGAGAGTCCAGAATCTATGTCGTTCCTGAACTATCCACCGATAACGAACAGTGGATAAATCCCGACTTCGGCAGTCCGGATTTGCGGATGCATTATGACAATATCAGACAGATGGTAAAGGAAAAGACCGGACGTGCCATGCAGGAAAAGGAGCGTGAACGCAAAGGCAAGAACGGTAAAATAGTCAAGATTGCGGGATGCTCCCCCATACGTGAAGGAGTGCTGCTTGTCAGGTCGGACACCACACTGGCAGACGTGCGTAAATTCGGTGAGGAGTGTCAAAGACGCTGGGGAATCACACCGCTGCAAATCTTCCTGCACAAGGATGAAGGGCATTGGCTGAACGGTCAGCCGGAAGCGGAAGACAGGGAAAGCTTCAAAGTCGGGGACAGATGGTTCAAGCCGAACTATCATGCCCATATCGTTTTCGACTGGATGAACCACGAAACAGGAAAGAGCCGAAAGCTCAATGACGATGACATGATGCAGATGCAGACCCTTGCATCCGACATCCTGCTGATGGAACGCGGGCAGTCAAAGGCTGTCACTGGTAAGGAGCATCTGGAACGGAACGACTTTATCATTGAGAAGCAGAAAGCTGAACTGCAACGCATGGATGCAGCCAAACGGCACAAAGAAGAACAGATAAATCTTGCCGAGCAGGAACTGAAACAGGTGAAATCAGAAATACGCACTGACAAGTTAAAGAAGACAGCCACCACGGCAGCGACAGCCATAACTAGTGGAGTTGCTTCTCTTTTCGGGAGTGGAAAACTGAAAGAACTGGAACGTGCCAACGAAAAACTGCAAGACGAGGTTTCAAAACGGAACACCAATATTGAAAAATTGCAGAGCCAAGTACAGCAGATGCAGAAACAGCATGATACGCAAATCCACAATCTCAGAGAAATGCACAGGCAGGAACTTGACATGAAAGAAAAAGAACTGTCACGGCTCGCCAGAATCATAGACAAGGCTTTCAGGTGGTTTCCGATGTTCAGGGAAATGCTGCGCATGGAAAAGTTTTGTGCCATGCTGGGATTCTCTAAAGAAATGACTGAAAGTCTTATAGTCAAAAAAGAAGCCCTGAAATGTAGCGGTAAAATCTATTCCGAGCAACACAGGCGGAACTTTGATATAAAGGATGATATTTTAAGGGTGGAAAATGACCCTGACGATGAAAGCAGGCTGAACCTGACAATAAACAGGAAGCCGATTGCCGACTGGTTCAGGGAGCAATGGCACAGGCTTAGATATGGAGCAAGAGTGCCGCAACAGGAAGAAAGAAAAAGTAGAGGATTCAAATTATAATAGAAGCAATTTGATTAGTAATCTAAAAGCACTCCGATAACGATTAGAGTGCTTTTAGATTGTTTATCATTAATTATCAAAGCAAGTGCAGTTTAAGATTTTACTGAAGTTTGCATTAATAAAGAATATACTACAGCTGATATATGCGCAACATATTGTGACGCTTGTGATTCATTTCCCTTGAAATCCTTAACAAATACCGCTAAGGTATAACTGATATTATTAGGCAGACATATATAGGCAACATCATTGTGAGCTGCAAGAACACCATTTTCATTAACATAACCTGAACCTGTCTTATGCGCTATAACAACCCCTTCTTTATCAAGAAGTGGAGCTGCTATCCTATCTACACCTGTTTTGCATTCTTTTAACGTATTCTTAATGAAACTTTGTTTCTCATCATCGATAAGACCTTCAGTAAACAAACGATTCATCAACATTGCAGCACCAAGAGGAGATGTATAGTTAGAGTAAGCCTTGTTATGGTCAGCCGACATTTCCTCTTCCGTATAAGCTATCTGAAAACTTGAACGAGGAATGAGTGTGGCTATAAAACTATCTGTTTGAGCGACATTAACCATATCCTTAAACATAAGGTTGCTTGCATTGTTGTCACTCTGAGTAAGAGTATAACGCAGCAAATCTCTCACTGTCAATGATATGACTGGCCCTGAATAATCTTTCAGCATAGGACTCCAAGTCTTTGGGTCAAGTTTATCCCTATTTATATTTACTAAGGTATCAAGTGAAATTCCTTTATTGTCAAAGTCATTACAAAGAGCTAATGCCTGATGAACCTTAAACACACTCATCATAGGATAAACACTCTTATTATTGACCTTAACCGTATCTCTGTTATTAACAATAACCGCCACACCAATTTCGCCAGGACAAGCTGAGACAATTTGAGAAATGCTATCAGTCAAAACATTTGTTAAAGGAGGATTTGCGCTATCTTTTGTCGCTGATTTATGGAACAATGAAAATACCAAGATGAAAATGCAAACTAAAGCTATACTCAAAACTACGATTTGTTTTTTTCTGTTTTTTTCCATGTTTATATTATTTATATTTGTTTGACGAGAATATCTTTATTTGCCGACAAAGGTACATAACTTTACGGAAAAATATGTTTCTAAAATATATAAATAGACAGCTGTGGGGAAAATGTGGGGAAAAATTAGATAATTAAAAAGGCTAAATGACTGGAAATAATCACTTAGCCTTTTAATCCGTACCCAGACCCGTACTTCGTAATTGCTGCGCCCATCATTCAAGACTGTCAAATCGGGTCTTTCCTGTCAAGCCAATGATGCCTATGCGTATGCCAAACACATGGATTACGGATTTCTCGTTCCGTGAACAAACACTTTATCCGCAACTCTGCTATGTGGTGTATTGGCTTAACTCCATTTCTATGGGCAACACTTTTGTTGCAGATTTCAAGCAGCTTTTATCGAAATACCCATCAGTAAGAACTCGTTTATTAGGCTTTCCTCATAATTGGGAACAAGAGCCTTTGTGGAGATAAAATAATTGCCCTGTTTCTTAAAAAGCACTGGGGCAAACCAGCTCCGTCTTTAATTGTTTCCAATAAATGGATTGTTTCAAGCCCCTATAGAAAGAGAACAAAAATTCCTGTGTGAAAATTAATCTACGACAAGGAGCAAGCAAGGAGCAATATCAAACAAAAATCAATACCTTTGCAGTACATATGAGATAGACCAAAACAAAAGTGGAATATCGGAAACGAATAGCAAGGAAAAGAGAAGAAACGACCCAAGTTGATGTCCTTTTTGAGTTAATAATCAATAAAAGCGTTAAATCTTCACCTTTTAGAATGTGCAATTAAAAATAACAACCATATTTCTGACTTATTATCTATAAAATATTGAGTAATAATCGGTTGTAAATACTCAGATTGCATTCAATTAGAAACTATCCAAATACCCTCTAAAATTAGTTATATTGGAGCTTCTGCTTTCAATTACTGTACATCTCTAAAAACAATAACTTTTGAAGGTAATTCACTAACTCATATAGATAATTGGGCTTTCTCTGATTGCCCAATTAAATCTATTTATATTCCAGCAAGTGTAATCCAAATAGGTTGGGGTGCTTTTAGTTGTTCTCAATTACAAGAAATTCATATGCTTGGAGAAAATCCACCTACTGTTGGTAATTCGTCTCCATTTGCTAATTTTAATGCTACTTTATACGTTCCTAAAGGTTGTGCAACTAAATATTGGGCAGCACCAATATGGGGAGATTTTAAAAATATAGTAGAAGAATAATTATACGTGGTAACTTTTAAACTATCAACTATTATTCAGAATAAGGTATTATTGGAAATCTGTTTTTCCTTTAGTACCTTTTTTAGTGAAAGTTAGTTTTATAGACCCCAATTCAAAAAAGTACTATGCTTACTTTGAATAACTATATGGATATTTGAAACTTCATTTTATAATTGCTATTTTTGCAATGCAGGTTTATTCTGCAAAAGAGATTATTAAATTATTGTCAAACACTTCTTGTTTTTCCTCCAAGTTAAACCAAGAGTTAAACCGCTTCATTTAAGCGAAAAGTAGATATAAGCTAATCAATTTAATGCCAGTTATTTAATGATGATATTAATAAGGTTAGCGCACCTGCTTTGGGAGCAGGGGGTCGTGGGTTCGAATCCCGCTACCCCGACTGATAAAAAAGACATTAAAAATGAGGGATAATCCTTGTTTTATAATGCTTTTTTTCTTTTTTCTATCGCATTGTTCAATCATTAAAAAAACGGCTCAGTTTGAAAACGGCTGTATACTTGTTGCTAACTTTTTTAATGAACAATCATGGTAACTACAAAACTGGCTCAGCGGAAATATCTGGTTTTGAGCATCCAACTTTTTCTGCAATGATTCCTTCATAACCATAGGGAAGATTGGATTTGATAATTTCTAATTGATTTTCCATATATTCAATTTTTTATTTAGAGTTTACAATCTATTTATTCTTCTTTTTCTTGCTGTTATTGCGTATTTGCACTAACTTTATGGTGTAAATGGAAAAACTTTCCATATAACTACCAAATAATTACCAAATAATTACAGTAAGTTTTTCCATTAAACTATAAATATTTTACAATTCTAATAATAAGACATGAAAAAGGGAGAACGTTTAAAAGAACTTCTTAGTAAAAAAGGTATTGGAATAGAGGAGTTTGCGTCAAAAATAGACATGAGTGTGTCTAGTGTGTTCAAATACTATAAAAAAGATGATTTTGATTCTAGTATACTGGAACGATTTTGCAGTGAGCTAAATGTTCCTATAACATATTTCTTTGAAGATAAATATTTGCCTAAAGATAACTCTGCCGTTGTAAGTGGGAATGGCAACTCTGTCGTTGCAGGGGAGAATAATAAACTGGAGGTGTACAGAAATGAAAGAGATGATGCTGTTGCTGAGGTGGAACGTTTGATGGGTGTTTTGAAGGATAAAGAAAAGTTGATAGAGGTGATAACATCTTTTTCTCCTAAACGTTCAGATGCAAACATCAAAGTTTATACAACAGAAGGAACTAAAGATATAAATATCCTCCAGATAGAGAATATAATACCATGTACTGGTAAGGAACCAGAATTTATAGAAAAGATAAATTCTGGCTCCGGGCATGAATATCCTTGCTGTGTGATTATTGCAAACGGAAAAAACATACCTGTAATGTCAGATTCTGCCTATGTCTGGAATTTGATAACTCAAGTATTGGCTAATCTCTTAAAAGTATGATAGCTTATTGCATTGACTTATAGTGTAAGAGTTCTATTGGATACCTCTTACAATGTAATATTAATGTATTAATGGGTAATAAATAGAAAGGACTATGAAACAACAATATACAGGA
>OLCN01000124.1_pt1 | contig 11713 bp, 14 predicted proteins | sample 1607381 | NCBI WGS metagenome assembly OLCN01 (sample SAMN02674597, study PRJEB24791) | human gut metagenome, SKBSTL013 | isolation source: stool | host: Homo sapiens | place: USA | reverse complement strand
GACGGCGGCGTGGTGTTCGTCGGCATTGACAACAATGGAAATGCCGTCGGACTGGCAGATGTGGATCAGGAGTATACCCGCATCACCAACGGCATCCGCGATGCTATTGTGCCGGACGTTACAATGTTCGTGCGCTTTTCGATCCAGGATAACAGGGTGGTGCGTATTGCCGTCAGTGAGGGAAGCAACAAGCCCTACTACCTCAAAGGAAAAGGTCTGAAGCCCAACGGTGTTTATGTACGCCAGGGCACCTCCAGCGTGCCAGCATCCCCTGCGCAGATTCGCCAGATGATTAAGGAAAGCGATGGCGATGCGTTCGAAGAAATGCGCTCCATGGAGCAGAACCTGTCCTTTGAGGCTGCGGCAAACGCTTTCGAAAAATATGGAGTGCCGTTCGGCAAGGAAAAGTACCGTGCCCTTGGGATCACACAGAAGAATGATGAGCTTTTTACCAACCTTGCACTTATCATCTCCGATCAATGTGCGCATACGACGAAGGTAGCAGTTTTCGGTGATGATTCCAATACCACCTTCAAGGATAACAAGGAGTTCGGAGGCTCCATCTTTGCGCAGCTGGAGGACACCTTTGATTACCTGATGCTCTGCAACAGAACCAAGGCGTCATTTAAGGGCTTGGAGCGTATTGAAAAGCAGGATTACCCCGAGGAGGCTCTTCGCGAGGCACTTTTGAATGCCGTTGTGCACCGGGATTACAGCTACAGCGGTAGCATTATCATTAATGTGAACGATGAGCGGATAGAGTTCATCTCTATCGGCGGCCTCCTCCCCGGTCTCTCCACCGATGATATCCGTATCGGTATTTCACAGCCGCGCAACAAGAATCTTGCCGAGATGTTCCATCGCCTGCGTCTGATCGAAAGCTATGGCACCGGTATCCGCAGAATCTATAAGCTTTATGAAAACTGCCCCGTACAACCGGTCATCGAAGCAACCACCAATGCCTTCAAGATGGTGCTGCCCAATATGAACGCCATGACCGCCGCCGCGCCGAATCAGGCTTCGCCGGTGACCGCGCAGATGCAGAAGGTTCTTGACTATACCTCCGCGCACGGCCATATCACGGATGAAGAAGTCCAATCCTTGCTTGGAATCAAGAAGACCCGCGCTTTTGAGCTTATGAAACAGATGCGGAATATGGGGCTTGTGCAGAGGGTAGGCCGCGGGGCTGAAAAGAAATACTTACTGAATTAGCACTCAGCCAGTGTTTGCTACAAATAATTAATTGAATGCGGCCATCGGTGACGCAGACTTATTCAGGAAGCAGGAAATGCATGAAAGCATCCATTAAAAACATAGAACAGACCATCGCCTCGGAGCAGTATCGTCCTGCTTTGAGCGAGGAATACCAAGAGCTGTTTCAGTGACTTACTCGGCACTTAGAAGACACGTTACCCATGAACAGAGCTCGAATTATCGGCGATGAGCTTCGGCGTGTTTCTGAAACTGCACGAGAAGCCGACCTTGACTGCCAAAAATATATGGCGGCCCTAAGCGTATTGGTTGATCTTTCCCTTCAAGGCTGGATTTTTGACTTTCAGGATCATCAGCTTACCTTGAGAATGGGAAACGATAACATTGATGATAAAAAGAAAATACGCTATAGACTTAGCGCAGAGCGCAATGCGCAATTTAAAAGCGAAAGCGTCGCACGCTTCATTATGTATATGGAGACCGAGCGGAATTATAACGGTACTCCAGTATCGGTTAAGTGCTTGATTGGAAATAAACAAGCTGTTTCTGCCCTCGTCTGATGACAAGAAACAGTTACACATTTGGACTACGCATAGATACGGCCTCAGCCAGGAGGCAGCGGTTGCTATATCTAATAAATCTGTTGATTCAAGCGAGCTTGAGATAAAAATGCCTCGTCCGGCAGATTGGCTGCAGGGTATGGAAGCAACGGTGTACAAGGGGCTACAAGCGATAAAAAGAAACAAGTGGTTTGATAGAGTGGAAAAAGTATCAGATTTTCCACTCTATTTTTACATAGTTGCTGGTTGCGCTGATTGATGAAATCAGGCTGTCAGCGGCTTTCCGCTTGTCCTCAAAGCTGATATGCTCCCAATCGTCCAGATACCCGGACAGTAATTCAATCTGCTGGGAGGACAGCGTTTCAATGGACAGGTCTGCAATCGCCTTGGACAGTGTTTTGCGGCGGTTGTCCAAATCCTCGATTTTTTTGTTGGCGTAGACAAGCAAGGTGGCGTTGGCCCCGGTCAGCGTATCAAGCAGTTTTTCAATCTCGGCTTCTACCTGTGCAAGCTCCACCTGATAGGCGGTAATCTTGGGATTGACTTTTCCCTCGCCGCCCCGAAGCAGTTTGAACTCCCGGAACTTTTCTCCCATAGCGGTGAAAATGAACTGTTCAAACTCATTCTTGCGGAGTGTGCCGCACACCGGACAGCCGTATTATAGCCTGACATCAGCCGCCCTCCAATCTGCGAACCATTCGCAGATATTATAGCATTTCCCCCTTTGTCAATATCATCCCGCGATACCGGCGTCCTTCCGACAGTTCAAGATCCGTCAGCGTCAAAGAAAACAGCGTCACATCAAAGGCTTCGAACCGGTGGGCTCTTACGCGGTCAAAGCAGTCTGCGTTTCACGGCACCATCCACCGGCTCCAGTTCTTTTTCCAGCGTACAGGATGGATCCCATAGCAGCTGACGTTCCTCGTCATCCTCTGTGGTCAAGCTGCCCAATTCATCCCACCGCAGAATGATTCGATACAGCGCCAGAGCCTCCTGCTCCGTGAGTCTTAATTCCATAAGCGACGTCTCCCTCTCAGTTGCTTTTCAATGGAAAATCAGTGGTAAACGATACCGTACATTTCATCGCGTCAGCCGCATCTCATTCTCAAACTGCTCCATCGCCTCCTGTCGGCTGGGGACTTGTGCAAGCGTGCAGGAAAACGGCTGGCCGAACAGGGGTTGGGACAGTGTCTCCGCCCAATGCGTCAGCACCTCCGGAGTGAGGGGGCGCTCCTCCCGGAGAAAGATCACCCCGTAATAGGGCGGTACAGACGGGGAAAGCAGCTGTGTCAGCGGGACGCCGCTCCGGACGGAGGCGTTGCAGAAATGCATCTCCGGCGAAAAAAGCGGATAGTACAGCGCCCCGACGAACCAGTCCTGTTCGCCGCTTCTGAGCTTCCTTGCCTGCTCCAGAAAGTGCGGATGATCCGGGTTATCCGGCTCCACAAACTCACCCTCCCGAATGGTCTGGTGAAGTGCGGGGAGGTTATGGAAATCAAAGTGGAAAAAGGGCACCTCTCCCGCCTCGTCCTCAGAAAGAGAAAACTCCGCCGCATGGAAAGGTTCCAGGTCCTTACAGCAGCGGTAATAGCCCCACCAGTAGTTCCAGTCATAAATATGCAGATATTTTTTTGCTTTACAACCCATAGATGTACTCCATTCTAACAATGTCGGCACAAGAGAAAATCACAGGAAACTCTCCACCCGGCACCGGCAAAAGCCCGTTCCAAGCCCGTCCTTTTTGCAAGAGGGGCGCTCACAGGCGGCGCGGTGCTCTTCTTATCTGCTCACCGGAATGGAAATCTCAAACACGGCGCCACTATCCCCATTGTAGGCACGGATCGTTCCCTTATGCAGGTGGATGATCTCCTTGGCCAGGGCAAGGCCGATGCCGGATTTTCCGTTTTTTCCCATGTAGAAGCGGTCAAAGATATGGGGCAGATCTTCCGCGGCAATGCCGTCCCCGTCATCCTGTATCCGTATCGTCACATGACGCTTCTCCGTGCGGCAGGTCAGGTGCAGCTGGCTGCGGGCATAGCGCACGCCGTTGGATAGGATATTGGTGACGGCTCTGCGCAGCCGGGTATCGTCACAGCTAACCATAACGGGCGTTTCGGGGAAGTCCGGCGTGATGGTGATACCGCCGCAGGCGGCTATCGGCTCCACGGCGCGCATGCTGTCGTAGAGCAGCTCCCGAACATCCATCTCGGAAAGGGTAAGCGGCTGCCGTCCCATGTCGATTTTCGAGATGTCCAGAAGCTCGTCCACAAGTTCCGTCATGCGGTCGCTCTCCGCCAGGATCACCTCCGCCGCGCTGCCTGTGTCCATGACGCCCGCCTGTATGCCCTCCGCGTATCCCTGTATCGCCATAAGCGGCGTTTTCAGCTCATGAGATGCATTCTGGAAGAAGGTCTGCTGACGCTCGGCCTCCTTCTCAATATCCCGGCCAAAGCGGAAGCCCAGCAGGCACATGACGGAGGAGATCGCCAGCAGCACCGCAAAGAACGCCCAGTTCAGCGTTACGATATAGCGGGTGATTGGGCCGATGTCTATATACATGATGTAGGCGTATGGCTTTTCCCAATCGTCCTGCTCCTCCTGCACGGACATGAAGATCAGGTGATGTTTGTCCGTTTTGAAGGTATAGCATTGATTGAGTGCAATATCCCGCCCGGCGCAGTATTCCAGCAGCTTTTTCTCCAGGCGATAGGTATCCCGGTTCCATGTGTTAGGTCGGTATCCGTCATCCAGTTCCAAAAAGACGATGCTGGGGGTAAAGAAATTCCCCTCCTCCTCGCCCTCGTCATAGATCGGCTCTTCGTCGGTATAGGGGATGGTGCGGTTCTGGTACTGTGCCTCGCTGATGAGCGCCTTTTTTGCCTCACGCACAAAGTGGGCAGGTATGATGAGGTTCACCGCCAGCATGAACAGTGCAAAGAGCAGCAGAGCCGCACCGAGGATCAGATACACGATCCGCAGCTTGATGTTTTTCATGTGCGCTCCGCTCCTTTCAGCTTATAGCCAAAGCCCCATATGGTGCTTACGCTGACGGTGCTGCCCGCTTGCAGCAGCTTTTTTCGGATACGGCGCAGCGTTTCATCGGTTACGCGGGTCTCCACCTCCGAGTCAAAGCCCCACACCGCGCTGAGCAGCTCCTCGCGGGAATATGCCTTTTCCGGCTGCTTCATCATATAGCTGAGCAGCCGCAGCTCGGTCTGGGTGAGCGACACTGGCGCAGTCCCATAAAAGATGGCGTTTTCCGTGGCGGAATAGCGGATATCCCCGTAATGAAGCTCGTCCTCCGCCGCCGCCGTTTTTCCTCGGTCCATCTCCACACGGCGCAGCAGCGCCTTCACCTTCATCAGAAGAATGGTCGGGCGAAAGGGCTTGGTGAGATAATCGTCGCTGCCCTGACTGATGCCCATGACGTAGTCCAGCTCGCTGTCTTTGGCCGTAAGCAGGATGATGGGAATATCGGAAACAGCGCGAAGCTCCCGGCACACGGTAAGGCCGTCCGTGCCGGGCATCATGATATCCAGTATCACCAGCTCCGTCGGCTCCTGACGGAATGCCTCCAGCAGCGCGTCACCGCTTTCAAAGGAGCGCACAGTATAGCCGTCGCTTGCCAAAAAACTATGGAGCAGCTCCCGTATGCTCTTTTCATCGTCCGCCAAATAGATGGAATGTCCCATGCGTCCTCCTTGAAAGCAGCGCCAAATGCTGCGCGTGGGCGCAGCATCGGCATCGTATTTAGTTAATCATATCAGAAAACCTCTTTGCCGTCAAAGGGGGCAGCTGCCGCTTTCACAGCCGGTATCGCCCCAAATGGTATCGTACAGCTTGCACAGCTGGTTATCAAGCTCTACCAGACGGTTATAGTCGGCGATCAGCGCGTCCTTTTCCGCGTCGGACAGGAAGCTCAGGCTGCGGATGAAGGCGACCTCATCGTAGTTGTCGAAGTCATAGTCATCCGGCAGATCGAAGTACGCTTCATCTACCTTGTCCCACAGGTCGGCGTTCTTCTCGCAGACGCGGTCATACTCCTGCTCCAGGGTGTCGATCTCATCCAGTACCTTGGGGTCGGCCTTTTCCAGCGCCTTCTCGTAAAGCGGCATATTGTCGCAGTCGGGCAGCTGAGCGTACAGTGCCTCCATCTCGGTGTCAAGGCCGTTCAATTCCTCGATGTCCGCCAGAAGCGTTTCCTTCTCCGCATCCGTCAGAGCGTTGGTGCTGCGGATAAATGCCGCCTCGTCAAAGTTTGTGAAGTCGTAGTCGTCGGGCAGGGCGTTGCAGATTTCGTCCAGCTTTTCCCACAGCGCCGCGTTTCTCTGGAAGATTGCGTCGCTCTTCTCTTCCACCGCCTCGATCTGCTCCCAGATGGCGTCCTCATTCTCGGTGGCAATTTTAGTAACAGGCTCCATTGGTGCGGATGTGGCGGCAAAGGCGGAGGTTGCCGTGCCGATGGCCGATACCATCAATGCCAGTGCCAGTGCAAAGCTCAAAATCGTTTTCTTTTTCATGGTATGTTACGCTCCTTTTTGAAGTATTTTTGGTTGAGTTTCAACCTTGTCTGTAGCATACCAGAAGCTGCATTGAAATTCCCCCGCGAAAGTGCGGGGAAAGTGTCACAAAAGTGCAACGAGACCAGCCCGGAAAATGAACGAAAGCCCTCTCCACGCCTCAAGGGCAGAAACGGGCGGACGTTCTTAAGCAAGAAATCTTTGAGGCGATTGGAACAGCAAAAGGCTGGCTTTTACTACCCGGTTGACAAAGCGGATCATTTCCTCCTTGCTGTACTTGTCGTAACCCTCCACGACGACGTGCATCAAACCGTTTGACAGATGGGTATACATCATTTCCAGCTCTGTCTCACTGGCATTGGGCAGCTCCTTCCGCCAATAGGCAATACTGTCCTTCTTGGCCAGGGCAATCATCCGCATGAGGACTGTTGAGCTTGTATTCCCCAGAATCAGAACCCGGCAGGCTGCCTGATTCCGATCGACCATATCGTAGATGGCTTCGATCAGAGCCGTCACATCAAACGAATTGACATAGCGAAGGGATTTTTCGAATGCATCGATGAGTTCGTTCTCAATGCTCTCCATCAGGGCAAAGCAATCGCTGTAATGGGCATAGAAGGTGGCACGGTTAAGCTGTGCCAGGGCACAAACCTCCTTCACCGTAATTTTGTTTACAGGTTTTTCCTTCAGCAGCTTCAGAAAAGACTGCTTGAGCACCATTTGCGTATAGCGTTTCCTTGCATCCAGCTTCTCCATATAGAGCCCCTCCAAAAAAAGTTTACAAAGATTATCAACACTTGGGCAGACGGTGTTGCTTTTCTTTCAGCCGTATGGCAAGTGCTGATTGTTTCCGTCTTTCCCCTCAAGTATACTGTACTTGTGAAAGATAATCAACACTTGTATACTTATTTGAGAGGAGGCTCTTTGAATGTTTGATAAATATCTTGTTACAGGCGCTACCGGCTTCCTTGGTAGGGTTGTTGCGGAGGAGCTGGTACGCCGCAAGGCGCAGGTGCATGCGCTTGTGCTGCATGATGACCCCTATACCGATTTGCTCCCGAAGGAGGTACGCACCGTCATTGGTGATGTGTGCGATAAAAGCTCACTGTCAGACTTCTTCGCGGATGCCGACAGCCGTACCTGTGTGATTCACTGTGCTGGTATTGTCTCCGTCGCATCCAGACCCGGTCCGAGGCTCTATCAGGTCAATGTAGGCGGGACATGGAAGGTTCTCCGGCAATGTATGGAGCATGATGTGGGCAAAATGGTCTATGTCAGCTCCGTCCATGCCATACCGGAAAAGCCAAAGGGCTGCATCATTTCGGAGGATTGCGAATTCTCTCCGGGGCTTGTGGACGGAGATTACGCCAAGAGCAAGGCAGCTGCAACCGAGCTGGTATTTGATGCAGCGGAGCGCGGGTTGAATGCCAGCATTGTATTCCCCTCCGGCATCATCGGACCGGGCGATTTGCAGGGCGGGAGCTTCACCTCTATGGCGAAATCTTTCCTTTCTGGAAAGCTGCCCTTTGCCGTTCGCGGCGGATATGACTTTGTAGATGTGCGGGATGTGGCAAATGGCATTCTCGCCTGTTCCGAAAGCGGAGAACCCGGCAAGGGATACATTTTGTCCGGCCACTATGTCACCATTCGCAAGATGCTTCAGCTCGTGGGAAAGGCTGCAAAGCTGAAGTATCGGTCCATCTGCCTGCCGCTGGGGCTTGCAAGGCTGGCGGCTCCATACTATGAACGTCGAAGCCTGAGGGAGCGAAAGCCGCTGTTCTTCACCCCGTATTCCGTTTCCGTCCTTGCCTCAAACGGGCAATTCAGTCATGCTGCTGCGTCGGAACGCTTTGCATACCAGCCGCGCCCGATTGAGGAGACCTTGGGGGATATGACAGCCTGGCTTCTGAATCAGAAGTGAAGGGGCAATGTGTGCTCCGCTATCAGCCAAAAGCGCCTCAGGCAAATTGCACACGCTATTGATATGCCCCGCAATCAGTGAAAGAAATGGCTCCGAATCTAAACCACTTTTCATTCTTATTTTTAAAAGAGTAAATCAAATTGAAGCCTGTAAAAATCATCGCAGAAATTCCTAAAAACAGCCACATATATATGATCTCCTTAATCTCACATACCCTGCGCTCTTTTGAGGCAAGGCTCGCAATTGTATCGCTTACGGACAGGAACTGCCAATGAGAGGATCGCTCGCAGCCTCCTTTATCGATTCTCCGCCAGATATTCCTCCGCATAGTGGACGGCTACCGCGCCGTCCGATACGGCGGTGACCACCTGCCGCAGCGCCTTGGTGCGCGCGTCCCCCGCGGCGAACACGCCGGGAAGATTCGTGCGGGTGGATTCGTCCGCGATGATGTAGCCGGATTTGTCCAGTGCCAGCTCGCTTCGGAACAGCTCCGTCGCCGGGGCGCGTCCCACGCTGACGAACACTCCGTCACAGGCAAGGTCGTGTTCCGCGCCGGTGTTGACGTCTTTTAGCCGAAGCCCCGTCAGGCGGCTGTCGTGCAGCAGAGCGGAAACGGTGCTGTTCCAGCAAAATTCTACGTTGGGCGCGTTCATCAGCGGTGCATGGTATACCTTGGTGGCCCGTAGGCTGTCGCGGCGGTGGATGAGGTAGACCTTTTTTGCAATGCGGGACAGGGTCAGGGCATCCGCCGCGGCAGAGTTGCCGCCGCCCACCACCGCCACGGTCTTGCCCCGATAGGGCGCGCCGTCGCAGGCGGCGCAGTAGTGAACGCCCTTGCCAACGAGCGTTTCCTCGCCGGGAACGCCCAAGGGACGGGGCGACGCGCCGGTGGCGATGACCACCGTTCGGCTCTGAAAGACGCCCTCGCTGGTCTCCAATGTCTTGGCTTTTCCAGACAGGTTGGCTTTGTACACCTCTGCCAGCTCCGTCACCGCGCCGAAGCGTTCCGCGCTCTGCTGCATCTTTTCACCCAACGTAAAGCCGTCGATGCCGTCCTCGAAGCCGGGATAGTTATCGATCTGCTCCGTCAGCGCCATCTGCCCGCCGGCGGAGAGCTTTTCCAGCACCAGTACAGAAAGCCCGCTTCTGGCGGCGTACAGGGCGGCGGTGTATCCGGCGGGACCGCCGCCGATGACGATCATATCATAGATCTGCTCCATAATCGTGTCCTCACTGCTCCAGCGTTTCCTTGATGAATGCCTCGATGGCCGCCTTGGAGCCGAGCGCCTCGCCGTCCTTGAAGAGCATCAGCGTGGGGATGGTGTCGATGCCGAAACGCTGGATGAGCTGCGGCTCCTCGTCGTAGTTGATCTTGCCGGCGATAAGCGTGTCTGCGAACTGCTCGCCCACCTTGTCAAAGGCCGGGGCAATACGGCGGCAGTAGGGGCACCACTGTGCCCAGAAATCCACCAGCACGGGCTTGTCCGCGCGGAGAACGTCGTTTTCAAAGCGGTTGGTCGTAATGGTAAGCATCGTAAAATCCTCCTATTTGTGTGCAAAAAGTTGTGTTTCAATATCTGTAATCGTAATGCGCGAGAGATACGCGGCGCACTGCTCGTTCATGCTCCGGTACAGCGCGTCCATCACGCCCGCCATGCCGGAGCAGATGGCGCAGTCCCGGTCAATGTCGCCGCTGTGCCACGCGCAGTCCACAAAGCGGGCGTTTACCGCCTCCGCCACCTGCCGCAGAGTCAGGCTCGCAGGGTCGGCCGTCAGGCGGTAGCCGCCGTCCAAGCCCTCCCGGGTCTCCACCATTCCCGCCTTTTTCAGCCCCGCCAGCACCCGGCGGACGCGGGTGGGATTGGTGCAGATGTTCTCCGCCAGCGCCTCGCTGCTGAGAGAGCGTCCGCTGTGGCTCAGGCAGACCAGCGCGTGGACTGCCAGATTAAAGGAGCTGTCCACAATTATCCCTCCTTCACAAGCTCGTAGGGCCAGTCGATGACGCCGCCGAAGTCGTAGACGCTCTGATACCCAAGCGATAGCAGCTTTTGGGCTGCCTCCTTGCTGCGGCGGCCGCTGCGGCAGTAGATCAGCAGCGTGGCTTCCTTGTCGGGCAGAGCCTCAGGCATTTCGCTCCCGATGCTCTCGCTGGGCACAAGAACGGCGTTTTCAATATGCCCGCCGTCGTATTCCTTCCGGGTGCGGACGTCCACCACCACGACCTCCTGCGAGGCCATCATCTCATAGGCTTCCTCAGCGCTGATCTTATGATACGCCGCCTTGCCGGGCGCGTCCTCCGCCGTGTCCGCTTTTGTCTTGGACAGCGCGCAGCCGCTCAGCAGTGCCAGCGAGGCGGCAAGTGCCGCAAAAAGTAATATCTGACGCATAATCAACCTCCAATACAACTGTGTTCATTACTGATACAGTTTATACTGTAACTATAACAGATACAGTTTAGGCTGTCAAGGTTTTTTGAGCAATTTGGGGGCGTAAGACCCTTGTGGCTGTTGACAAAGAGAGAAATATGGGTATAATAAAGACGAAAGAATAAGACTTATTCTTGTATTTAGGAGGTTGGCAGTATGCCGAAATACGCAGAGGAGATATTGGCCGCCGTAACGGAACTGCAGCAGCATCCCACGGCGGAGCAGGTGTTCCTGGAGATGAAAAAGGAGCATCCCAGCATCGCTTTGGGTACGGTATATAAGCACCTGAACGGTTTGGCGGAGGAGGGGCTTTTGCTCCGCATCACCGAGCCGGGTTCGCCGGACCGGTACGACCGGACGGAACGGCACGATCACCTGATTTGCAGCCGGTGCGGGAAAATTGCGGACGTTCACCTGCCGGATATGCAGAGTCAAATCGAACGGGCACTGGGGCAGGAGATCCTCTCCTACGACCTTAGAATCCGGTACATCTGCCCCGCTTGCCGGGAGCAGGGAAAAAACAACATTATGGAGGAGAAGCATCATGAACGCTAACGTATCCAAGCTGCTCAACGAGCAGATCAACAAGGAGTTCTACTCCGCCTATTTGTATCTGGACTTTGCTAACTACTACGCCGCCGTCGGACTGGACGGCTTTGAGAACTGGTACCGGGTGCAGGCGCAGGAGGAGCGGGATCACGCCATGCTGTTTTATCAGTATTTGCAGAATAACGGCGAGGGTGTCACCTTTGAGGCCGTCGCAAAGCCGGAGTGGGAACGCGGCGACCACATGACCCCGCTGAAAAAGGCGCTGGAGCATGAGAAGCTCGTCACCGCCAGCATCGATGCCATCTACGCCGCCGCATACGAGGCCAAGGACTTCCGCGCCATGCAGATGCTGGACTGGTTCATTAAGGAGCAGGGCGAGGAAGAGAAGAACGCCGCCGACCTTATCACCAAGATGGAGCTGTTCGGCGGAGACAGCAAGGGGCTGTATATGCTCAACAGCGAGCTGAAGACACGGGTCTACACCGCGCCCTCGCTGGTGCTGTAAGCCCCGCGCGTCTGCGGGCT
>OLCN01000053.1_pt1 | contig 15496 bp, 18 predicted proteins | sample 1607381 | NCBI WGS metagenome assembly OLCN01 (sample SAMN02674597, study PRJEB24791) | human gut metagenome, SKBSTL013 | isolation source: stool | host: Homo sapiens | place: USA | reverse complement strand
CGCCGACATCTTCGGTGTGGAGGAAAGCGCGCGGCAGGAGCGCATCCGCAAGTACGCGGACCTCTTCGAGCTGACGGGCGACCTGGCCCAGCCCGTCGCGGCCTATTCCCACGGCATGAAGCAGAAACTGGCCATTATCTCCGCCTGGCTGCACCGGCCCAGGCTGATCCTCATGGATGAGCCCTTCGTGGGCCTGGACCCCAAGGCATCCCACCTGCTCAAGGGGATGATGCGCCAGGTCTGCGATGAGGGCGGGGCCATCTTCTTCTCCACCCATGTGCTGGAGGTGGCGGAAAAGCTCTGCGATAAGGTGGCCATCATCCAGGGCGGAAGGCTGATCCGCTCCGGCACCATGGAGGAGGTCAAGGGCGACGACTCCCTGGAGGACGTGTTCCTGGAGCTGGAGGGCGAATCATGCTGAAGCTCTTGCTGAAAAAGCAGCTGTTTGAGATTTTCCGGTCCTATTTTTACGACGCCAAGAAGAACAAGGCCCGCTCCCGGCTGGCCACGGCCCTGTATATCGGGCTGTTCGTCCTGCTGATGGCGGGCATCCTGGGCGGCATTTTCACCCTGCTGGCGGTGAAGCTCTGCGGGCCGCTGGCGGCGGCGGGCCTGGGCTGGCTCTATTTTGCGCTGATGGGCTTGATCGCCGTGCTGCTGGGAGCCTTCGGCAGCATATTCAACACCTACGCGGGGCTGTACCTGCCCAAGGATAACGACCTGCTGCTGTCCATGCCGGTTCCGGTGTCCAGCCTGGTGGCGGCCCGGCTGTCCGGGGTGTATCTGATGGGCCTGATGTACTCCGCCGTGGTGATCCTTCCGGCGGTGATCATCTATTGGGTCACCGTGGGGGTCACGGCGTCCGCCGTTCTGGGCGGACTGGTGCTGACCCTGCTGATCTCCCTGGCGGTGCTGGTGCTCTCCTGCGCCCTGGGCTGGGTGGCGGCAAAAATCAGCCAGAAGCTCCGGAACAAGAGCCTCGTCGTCGTGCTGGCCTCGCTGGTGTTCATCGGCCTGTATTACTTCGTCTATTTCAAGGCCCAGAGCGTCCTTCAGGACCTGCTGGCCAACGCCGGGACTTACGGCGCCCAGATCCGGAGCCGGGCCTATCCCCTGTACCTGTTCGGCAGCGTGGGCACGGGCAGCGGGGCGGCCATGCTGGCGGTCACGGCGGCGGTGGCGGCGCTGTGCGGCCTGATGTGGGTGCTGCTCTCCCGCAGCTTCCTGCATATCGCTACCTCCACCGGAAAAACCGCCCGCGGGACGTACCGGGAGACCGCCCTGCGGCGGCGCAGCGTGGACGGGGCGCTGCTGCACCGGGAGCTGGCGCATTTTGCCGCCAACCCCGCCTATATGCTCAACTGCGGCCTGGGGACCTTCCTGATGCCCATTTGCGCCGTCGCCGTGCTGTGGAAGGGCGGCAGCCTCTTTGCCATGCTGGACGCCCTGTTTGCGGATACCGAGGGCAGCGTCCCGGTGATGCTGTGCGTGCTGCTGTGCGGCCTGGCGTCCATGAATCTCATGACGGCCCCCTCCGTGTCCCTGGAGGGAAAGAGCCTGTGGCTCATGCAGTCGCTTCCGGTGGAGCCGTGGCAGGCCCTTCGGGCGAAGCTGCGGATGCAGGTGCTGCTGACGGTCCCGCCGCTGCTGCTTTGCGCGGTGTGCGCGGCCATCGTCTATCCCCTGGGCCTGGTGGGGCTTCTGGTCATGGCGGTGTTTGCCGCGTCCTATGCCCTGCTGGGGGCCCTGGCGGGCCTGACCCTGGGGGTCAAAATGCCGGTGCTGACCTGGACCGACCAGCTGATGCCCATCAAGCAGAGCGCGCCGGTGATGCTGACCCTGTTCGGCGGCATGGGCTACACGATCCTGCTGTTTGCGGGTTTTCTGCTGCTGCCCGGCTGGCGGCTGGGCTTTGCCGGATACGCGGCCTGCTTCGCGGCGGCCAACCTGCTGCTGTGCGCGGTGCTGCACCGGTGGCTGCGGAAAAAGGGCGCGGCGCTGTTTGCCGCCCTGTGACGGAGCCGGTTCCCGGCTTGACTTTTCCGGAGGAATTGCTATAATACCGCTAACTAATACTTGTTAGTGGGGTGCGATGATGAAGCAGGAGGACACGAAGCAGAGAATTCTGGACAAGGCCCTGGAGCTTTTTTCCGCCCGCGGCTATGACTCTGTCAGCGTGGGGGAAATTGCAGAGGCGGTGGGCATCAGGGCTCCCTCGCTCTATAACCATTTTCCGGGCAAGCAGGCGATTTTTGACGCCATTATGGAGTCCACGGCGGCGCAGTATGAGGCGGACACCGGCAGGCTCAACATCCATGTGCAGAGCGCGTCCCGGGATATCCCGGTTTTTGCGGAGATCACCGAGGACGCGCTTTATGAGAAGGTGCGGCAGATTTTTGCATACTCCCTCCATAATGAGCAGATCAGCCGCTTTCGCCGCATGATGACCATCGAGCAGTTTCGCTCGCCGGAGCTGGCCGCCCTGTATTCCGGGCGCTATGTGGACCGGGTGCTTGCCTATCACGCCGGTATCTTCCGGGCGCTGATGGCGTCCGGCGAGATCGCGGCGGAGGACCCGGACACGCTGGCCATGCTGTGTGTGGCCCCGGTGCTGACCCTGATCGGCATCTGCGACCGCCAGCCGGAGCGGGAGGGCGAGTTCCTGGAAAAGCTGCGGCAGCATGTGACGCTCTTTTTCCGGTTGGTCCATGGCGGAAACAACCGGGAGATATAGGGATGGAAAGCCAAACCCTCCGGCGGGGCCGGAGGGTTTGGTTTTCCATTGGAAGGGCGTTTGACATTCCCGGGGCCATGTGTTACAATTTGGTTACAAGTATTTATTAAAAGGAGAAGTGTTATGTCTGAGGTTAAAAAGGGCAACGGCCTTGTTTATAAAAATCATCCCCTGCGCCGCGTTGACAACCTGATCTATTACGGCAGCATGGCCGACAAGTATATCGTCCTGCTGCAGATCCTGGACACCAAGAAGGAGCAGGACATGGACGTGGCCACCCGGGTGTCCGTCCAGCTGCAGATGACCGACCCCGACCTGAAGTCCCGGGACCGCGTGGTGAAGAAGTCCGAGAAGGACAGCCTCTACGCCGCCATGGACGTGGGCTGCATCTGGCTGGAGCGCGCCCTGGCCGGCAAGTAAGCCGATTTATCCACACCCGATAAGGAGTCCTGTTCATGAAGCTCAGCCGCAAGGCGGCTGCCGCTGTGCTGGCGGCGGCCCTGACCCTGTCCCTGTGCGTCATCTCCGCGCTGCCCGGCGGGCAGCCCCGGATGGACGCCATGACCTATAACATCGACACCCTGCCTGCCCGGGACCTGCGCCCGGTGGTAGACGGCCCGGAAACGGAGGCGGACTACACGCCCCCGGCCCAGGCCATCCACACCGCCGCCCAGGAGGAAGCAACTGCGGAGGTTTCCGCTGAAGCTCCTGCGCCGGAGGCCCCTGCCCGGGAGAAAACCGAAAGCGCCGCTCCTGCCCAGCCCGCCTCCTCCACGTCCGTTCTGGCCGTGGGCGTCACGGCGGACAGCGTCCGCCTGCGGGCCGCCGCCAACACCGGCAGCGCCATTCTGGCGGAGCTGAACCGGGGCACCGCCGTGTCCGTTCTGGGCCGCCAGGACGGCTGGTACAAGGTGAATTATGACGGAAAAACCGGCTATATGTCTGCGGACTATGTGACGGCCCGGTCCTCTGCCGGTGACCTGCGCTGCGTGGCCCGGGTCATCTCCGACGGGCTGAATCTGCGCAGCGGGGCCGCCGCCTCCGGCGCGGTGCTGGCCACCGTCTCCCGGGGCGAATATGTGGACGTGTCCGGCTTTGAAAACGGCTGGTTCCGGGGGCAGTACAGCGGCAAAACCGGCTATATGTCCGGGGATCACCTGACCCTGGCCGCCGCCCGGCCTGCCGCCCCCGCCCCTGCGCCTGCTGCCCCCACCACGCCTGCTGCCCCTGCCTCCGGCACCGGGGCGGAGATCGCCGCCCTGGCCCGGTCCTTTGTGGGCAAGGCCCCCTATGTATACGGCGGCGCGGGCCCCGCAGGCTTTGACTGCTCGGGCTTTACCATGTATATCTATGGTCAGTTCGGCATCCGCCTGCCCCATGGGGCCACGGATCAGATGCGCTACGGCGCCGCCGTGGACCGCAGCCAGCTGCAGCCCGGGGACCTGATCTTCTTCCACGACGACTACTATTCCTCCAGCACCGCCTCCCACTGCGGCATCTATGTGGGCAACGACCAGTTTGTCCACGCCTCTACCTATGGAAGCGGCGGCGTCCTGCTGACGGCGCTGAACGGCAATCCCTACTACTCCGCCCACTATATCGCCGCCCGGCGCATGGGCTGAAACGATACATATTAAAAATGGTCCCCGCTTCGGCGGGGGCCATTTTTTGTTCTGCTTTCACTTGTCGGCGTCATGGTGGGGGAAATCGTCCAGAAGCATCTGCCGCATATGACGGCCTGCCGGAGGAAAAAGCCCTTGAAAAGCCGCGTGGGAAATCACCCTTATATCGCGTTTTTGCCGCTTTTTTTGGAAGGAGCGGTACGTTCCGCTCCGTGAGAAAGCCTTGACTTTCAAGGCTGCTTTCTTTATAATCTTTGCATAAGAAAGGCGTGATCTATCGTGAATACCCAGACGATCTGTATCCTGTTTTCCATTCTCCTGGTGCCGGTCAACCTGCTCTGCACCCACTGGATGACCCAGGAGGCCGTGCATCTGACCGGGATGACCTATATGGAATTCAAAGAAGCCACCTCCGGCATCAGTGCGTCGTCCGTTAGAAGAAAGCGGAACTGGTGGTACTACGTCCACTTCTTCAACGAGTACAGCGCCAACCCGGAAAAGTCCATCTGCTTTATGCGGATGCACGTGGCGGCGGTCCTCCCCAGCGTGGCGGCCATGTACCTCTTGGCCCGGGTGTATGCCAGCCCGGACCGGGTGTCCTTCGCCATGACCGGCAACTGCATCCTGCTTGCCGTCAACCTGGTTCTGGCCGCCGGGGGCGCACTCTACAGGCGGGGCCATCCCCTGGACCCCGTTGCGGCGGAGAAGCTCCGGGAAAAGCACCAGGCGGAGCGGGCATACAGCCGGGCGCACCTGGGAAAAACGGCGGCTCGCGCCGCCGTGCCGGTGGGCGTCCTTCTGGCGGTCCTGTATATCTTCGGAAGCGGCGCGGCCTCCGGGCGGACGGAGACGCCGGACCCGGTGCATTTTGCGCAGATTCTGCAGGAAAAGGGGTACGAAACGGCGGACGTATCCCTGACCTATGGGCGGATCGACCGGAACAAGCTCACCCAGGCCATCGCCGGGGCAAAGGGCGGCAGTCGGGTGGAGTGCTATCGCTACGCCGACGATAAAACGGTGGACCTGGTGTATAACCAGATATCCTATGAGACGGCCCCGGACCTGGAGCCCAGGGCGCGGGAAAGCCACGAGACCGCCCTCTCGGGCGGCGGTAAGATGTTCACCATAGTGACGGACGGCATGTACTATCTGGTGCTGTTCCGGGGTGACACGCTGATTTATGCCTGTTCGCCGGATTCTCTGACGGAGATCAACGAAATTCTGGTGGAGACCGGCTATCTGCGGAGGTAAGGGAACATGAAAGCACTGCCAAAACACTGCCTGCTGCACCATGCGGTGCTCCTGCTGGCCTATCTGTCCGCGCTTTTTCTTACAAGCCGCGCGGCCAACCTGCCCAACCTGTTTTACATGGCCTTCAACGGCCTTGTGCTGGGGCTGAGCGCCGCCTATATGCGCCGGGACTTCGATACGGACCTCTTCAGGCTGAAGCGGACCGCCGCCAACGTGGTCCGGCAGGTTCTGACGGGACTGGGGTTGGGGTGCCTGCTGGCGATGGTTTTCGCGGGCGTCGCCATGCTGTTCGAGGACATTTCGCTGTTTCCCCGGCTGGGCATACAGAATGCCGCCGGCTTCATCCTGGTGCAGATGATCGTTGCATTGGCTGAGGAGGCGTATTTCAACTACTACCTGTACGACACCCTGATGCGGCTGTTCAGAGGGAAGGCCGTGTGGAGCATGGCGGCTGCGGCCGCGCTGTTTGCCGGGGTACACTGGGCGATGAACGGCAGCGTGAAGCAGGTGGTCATCGCCTTTGCCTTCCGGCTGGCCGCCCTGCTGGTCCGGCAGATATTCCGCCGGGACAACGCTTTTTACATCTGCGCCGGGATGCACTTTTTCTATAACCTGATGGTATTTTTTGTGATTTCTATCTGATGGAGGAGCACAGACTCCACTGGTACGAAGCATAAGATTCTGTATGATAAGGCTCTGTTTCAGCGGGAAATAGAGGTGCTGATGGAGCGAAGCAAGGAGGCATAAGAATTAAGAATGTGGAGAAAACAAAATAGAAAATTTCCGCTTTACTTCCGATTCATGGGCTATGTGATGATGATTGTGGGCATCTACCTGATCGTAAACGGGATTGGAGACTATGCAGGCCAATCCCGTCAGAAGGACTGGATTCCCATAGAGGCCACGGTCACGGATGTCTCCAGCGAGGTAGTCAGCTCTTCGCCCGGAAGGCATGGTAGCAACAGCAGTACCTACTACATTATGGCGTATGAGTATGCCGTGGACGGAGAAACCTATACGGGCCGCACAGGGCGTATGTCATCGCCCCGTCTGATTGGTACTGTCATTACTGTGAAATATAACCCAGAAGTGCCGGAAGAGAATACGGCGATTCTCTCTCCCAATACCCACAATCTGCTGGTCCTTTTGATTTTGGGAACGGCCATCGCAGTGGTGGGCTTTTTCCTCTCTGGGGTGCTGGAGCTACTTCGCAGCCTTCTGCGAAGGACGCACACAGAGGAGCTGAAGAAATCGGTTCCGGAGACAGACACGGGATTTGATTCAACGGCCATTGCAAAAATCCCGGCGAAGCAGTGGGTTCCCCGGCTTGTGGCTTGGCTTCTTGCGTTCGTCGCCGTTGTCCTTTTCGTGAAATTTTTCCTCACGTCAAATATCGCAAGCCCGGACGAGTTTCGCAATGCCGCCGTGTCTGCCGGGTACGCCGCCGCAGATTCCACGGAGGATCTCCGCGAGAGCTGGGGCGTCGGTTCCCTGCTGAGCCGCTCCGTGTCCGTGTACGAGAGCTCCCTGCGGCTGGATCTATGCAAGATGGATTCCGCAGACAGCTGCCGCCGCTTATATGCCGGCATGACCCTCCCGATTACGGGCGAGGTGACGGAGAGCAATACCCTTTCCCGTCAGGTCTATGCCGTGGACACCCCCACGAATTTTTCGGCGAAGATCTGCATTGGGCAGATGCTGCTCTATGTTTTTACCACGCAGGAGGACAAGGCCGATGTGCTGGCGTTTCTGGAATCCGTGGGGTACTGGGGCAAATAAGAAAGCGGGAAATATACCGCTGCAGACCTACAAATCCTAATGTCAAAGTAATTGGAGGAGCTATGAAGAGGTTCAAGGGCTTTAATCCCATGCTGTTTGCGGCGGCGGTGATCTTTCTCTGCGTCACGGTCTATAGCCTGGTCAGCAATGTCACCGTCTATGTGCGGCAAAGAGACTGGCCGGTCACCACGGCGACGGTGATCGACGTGGCCGAAAACGGAAAAGAATACAACATCACCTACCAGTATGAGGCCCGGGGCAACGTTTACACCGGGAAGCTGCACCGGGTGCGCTTGCGCTACGGTTTCGGGGAGACCCTGACCGTCCGGTATGACCCCGACGCGCCGGAGAAGTCCGTCCGGCAGGGGGCCATGACCCGCCGGTCGATCCTGACGCAGGCGGGGCTGTCGGTGGTTTTCTGCCTGGTGGGGTACTGCCTGATCCGGCGGGCCCTGCCCCAAAAGGAGCCGGAGGAGAGCGCTCCGGAGCGGCCCGTCCCCAAGACACCGGCCCGAAAATCCCGGCCCGCCGAAGGAACCGTCAGCGCGGCGGAGGTCCGGCAGGCCGAGGACCGGGTTTTCCGGGAGGTGTGCCAACTGGTGCGGGACGTCCAGGAAAAGCACCCGTCCGTGGGATACGCGGTGCGGCTGGAGCGGTCCGCCCTGCTGGAGGCGGAGGGCTATGCACCAGCCCGATATGAAGCCTGGCTCGTCGTCTCCCTGGGCCGGAACCGGACGATTCTGGAAAGCGGCCCGGACACCGGGGAGTGGCCCGACGCCCGGGACAGGATCACCCGCATCAGAGGCGGGAAGCTGACGGTCTCCGACGGCTATGGCCGGCTTTCCCGGGAGCTGGAGGCCATCACCGCCGACTATGAGGCCGGGCCCGACGCCTATGCCGAGAACAAAGCAGCCTCCGATGAGATGCTGCGGGAGGCCTGCCGGGTGGAGTGGATCGGATAAGCGGCAGAGCAAAAAAACTCCCGGCGCGGGGCACCCGCGCCGGGAGTTGATATTTTCTTGCTGTCAGCTTTTGCCGTGGATTTCCGCGCCGCACTTGGGGCAGGTGATGACGATGCGGCCCTTGCCCCGGGGTACCCGGCACACCGTGCGGCAGTTGGGGCAGGTGAAATACTTGTGCTCCTTGTCCCGGCTGCGGGACAGGGCCTGCCGCAGGGGATAGACCACCTTGTTCATATAAGCCGCATTCTCTGCCCGGCGCTTGGACAGGTTCTTGGAAAACATGCGAAACACCATCCAAATGGTCAGCACCATGGCCACCGCCGACAGAATGCTGTAGGCCACCTGGTTCCGGACAAAGAGGTTGACCACGTCCAGAATAATGGCCGCCCAGAGGGTCACGAACCCCAGCTGGTCCACGCCGTTGCGCCCATACATGAACCGGGCCAGGGAGTTGCCAATTTTTTGGAAGAAATTCATACGAGCGCCTCGTTCTGCAAAAAAATGAGGTCCTTCCGGAAAAGGACGCACTCATTCTACAGGAATCTGCCGCAAACGTAAAGCCTTTCTTTGCAAAATTCACAGAATGGACATGATTTTTTCCGCCGCAGGCCTCTGGGACCGGGGAATCGGCCCTTTTCCTCGTTGCAATCTGCCGGGGGGATTGGTATAATGTATGCGTATTCTTTTGCCCAATTGAGGGCCGGCGAACCGCCGGCCCCCTATCTGAAAAGCGGCGGCCGGCGTCTCCTGCGGGGCGGGAGGGCTGCGCCGGACTGGCCGGAGAGCTTCCGGTCCCGGGCCGCTTGAGCCATCCTATGCCGTCTGCCGGCGCCCCGTCACCCTGCTGATTGAAAGGACCGATTCTCATGATCAAAATTTCCCCCTCTATCCTGTCTGCGGACTTTGCGTATCTGGCCCGGGACATTCAGGCCATCTCCACCGCGGATTACGTCCACGTGGATGTGATGGACGGCCTGTTCGTGCCCAACATCTCCATCGGCATCCCGGTGGTGAAGTGCATCCGTCCGGTGACGGACCTGCCCCTGGACGTGCATCTGATGATTCAGGAGCCGGTGCGCTATGTGGACCAGTTCTGCGACGCCGGGGCGGACATCGTCACCTGCCATGTGGAGGCCGACACCCAGGAGAACATCCTGGCCGCCATCGACAAAATCCACGCCAAGGGCAAGAAGGCCGGCGTGGTGGTGAAGCCCAGGACCCCTGCCAGCGCCGTGCTGCCCTTTATCGACCGGGTGGAGATGATCCTGGTGATGACGGTGGAGCCGGGCTTCGGCGGCCAGAAGTTCATGGCCGACATGATGCCCAAGGTGCAGGAGATCCGCCGGTACATCGACGCCATGAACCCCGGCTGCGAGCTGGAGGTGGACGGCGGCGTGGACCCCGCTACCTGCAAGATCTGCGTGGCCAGCGGCGCAAACGTCCTGGTGGCCGGGTCCGCCGTGTACAAGGCGGCGGACATTCCCGCCCGCATCCGGGAGCTTCGGGGCTGATGCGGCCCGATTTCACTTGAAAAGGAAGATACTATGGAATTTTTTCCCGCCCCTCTTGAAAATCTGGTGGAGCAGTTCGCCCGGCTGCCGGGCATCGGCTCCAAGTCCGCTCAGCGGCTGGCCTTTCATGTGCTGAACCTGCCCCAGGACCAGGCCCGGGCCTTTGCCGACGCCATTCTGGAGGCCAAGCGCAGCGTGACCCTGTGTCCCGTGTGCCAGAACCTCACCAGCGGGGGCCTGTGCCCCATCTGCGCCTCGCCCAAGCGGGACGAGAGTACCATCTGCGTGGTGGCGGACCCCCGGGACGTGGTGGCCATCGAGCGCAGCCGGGAGTATAACGGCCGCTACCATGTGCTCCACGGGGTGCTGTCCCCCATGAACCATGTGGGCCCCGACGATCTGCAGATCAAGTCCCTGGTGGACCGGGTGGCCCAGGGCGGCATTCAGGAGGTCATCATGGCCACCAATCCCGACACCGAGGGGGAGACCACCGCCATGTACCTGGCAAGGCTCTTAAAGCCCTTCGGGGTAAAGGTCACCCGCCTGGCCTACGGCATCCCCGTGGGGGGGCACCTGGAATTTGCCGACGACGCCACGCTGATGCGTGCCCTGGAAGGCAGGCGGGAGCTATGAAGCGTGTATGCTGCGCCGTGCTGGCGGCGCTTCTGCTGTGCCTTTCCGGCTGCGGCGTCCAATCGGAGCCGGAACAGCTGAGCCTGTTCGCCATGGACACCTATATGACCCTGGCCGCCTACGGAGACAAGGCTTCGGAGGCCCTGGCCGCCTGCGGTCAGGAGCTGAACCGCCTGGACGGGGCCCTGTCCCGGACCCGGGAGGGAAGCGAAATCTATACCCTGAACGCCCAGGGCCGTGCCGATGTGTCCCAGGAGACGGCGGACCTAATCTCCGCCGCCCTGACTCTCAGTCAGGCCACCGGCGGGGCCTTTGACCCCACCGTTGCCCCGCTTGTGACCCTTTGGGGCATCACCACCGACAGCCCCCGGGTGCCGCAGCAGACGGAGATCGACGCCCTGCTCCCCCTGGTGGGGACGGAGCACGTGACCCTGGAGGGTACCCGCGTCACCCTGGATGAGGGCTGCGCCATGGACCTGGGCGGCATCGCCAAGGGCTACGCCTCCGACCGGCTGGCGGACATCTTCGCCCAATACGGGGTGGACAGCGCCCTGGTGAGCCTGGGGGGCAACGTGTACGCCCGGGGCGCAAAGCCCGGGGGCGCTGCCTGGAGCGTGGCGGTGCAGCACCCGGAGCAGGAGGGCTATGCCGCAATGCTGTCCCTGACCGACGCCTTCGCCGTTACCTCCGGCGGCTATCAGCGGTATTTCACCGGCCCCGACGGCACGGTATATCAGCACATTCTGGACCCCAAGACCGGCTGGCCGGTGCAGGGGGACCTGCTGTCCGTCACCATCGTGGCGGACAACGGTACCATGGCCGACGCCTATTCCACGGCTCTTTATGTGATGGGCCGGGAGGCCGCCCAGGATTTCTGGCGGCAGAACGGCGGCTTTGACATGGTGCTCATCACCAAGGACGGGCAGGTGCTGTATACCCCCGGCCTGGCGGACCGGCTGACGGAAGTTGAGGGAATCGGCTATGCGTATGCGTGCATCGAGTCCTGAGCTCCGGCCCACCTGGTGGGATGGACTGGCGGCGGCCATTGTGGCGGCCCTGGCCATTTTCACGGCGGCGTGGTATTACGGCGGCCTGGCCCGGTCCGGTCCGCTGACTGCCGCCATTGTCCACCGGGGGCAGGTGGTACAGACCGTGGAGCTGGACCGCCTTACAGAGGAGATGACCGTCACCGTGGAGGGAGACTATCACCTGACCATCCTCCTGGACAGAGACGGCGTCCGGGTGGCGGAGAGCGACTGCCCGGGCCAGGACTGCGTCCACACCGGCACCATCACCCGGGCAGGACAGAGCATTGTCTGCCTGCCGGAGCAGGTGGTGGTGCAGCTTACCGGCGGTGGTGGCGGCGGCCCCGACGCGGTGCTGGGATAGGAGGGGCGGCATGAAGATATCTACCCGCCAATTGGCGCTGTGCGCGGTGCTGACGGCCCTGGCCCTGGGCCTGAGCACCCTGGAAAACCTGTTTCCCGTGACGCTGGTGATCCCCCTGCCGGGGGTGAAGCTGGGCCTGGCCAACATCGTCACGGTGTTCGCCCTGTATCAGCTGGGGCCGCTTCCGGCCCTGTGCATCCTGGCGGCCCGGTGCCTGCTGGGCAGTCTCTTTGCCGGAAACGCCTCGGCTCTGCTGTTTTCCCTGCTGGGGGGAACACTGGCCATGCTGGTGATGCTGGCGCTGTCCCGGCTGCCGGGTTTGTCGGTATACGGCGTGTCCATCGGCGGCGCGGCGGGCCACAACATCGGCCAGATGGCGGCGGCCCTAATTACCCTGGGCAACACCGCCGTGCTGGGATATCTGCCGTTTCTGCTGGTGGTGTCCCTGTTCACCGGGGCCCTGACGGGCTTCGTGTCGGCCCTGCTGCTGCGGGCCATCAGCCATGTGAAGCTATCACATTGAAGGAGAGCGGATAAATGGATAAGAAAGACGAGATCATCCTCCAGCAGCTGGACGTGATCCGCTCCATGACGGAGCGGAATCTGCGCAGCGTCAACAGCGATTTCTGGGGCACGCCCCTGTCCCCAGCGGAAAAGCCCGGGGAGAAGGCGGCCCCCAAGACCCCTGATAAGACCCCCGGCAAGGCCCCGGAGAAGAAGTCCGGCGGCCCGGAGCAGCCGTCGGAGACCCCGGAGCCTCTGCCCAAGGAGGACATGAAGGACCTGCTGGCGGAGCTGGACGGCTACATCGGTCTGCAGACCGTCAAGGAGGAGGTCCATAACCTGATCAACATGGCCTCGGTGTATCAGCTGCGGCGGCAGCACGACCTGCCCACCACGGATATGTCCCTGCACCTGGTGTTCACCGGCAACCCCGGCACCGGCAAGACCATGATGGCCCGGATGATGGCCCGGATCTACCGCAGTCTGGACATTCTGTCCCGGGGCCAGCTGGTGGAGGTGGACCGCAGCGGCCTGGTGGCGGGCTATGTGGGCCAGACGGCTATCAAGACCCAGAAGGTCATCGAAAAGGCCATGGGCGGCGTGCTGTTCATCGACGAGGCCTACGCCCTGAACGGCCGGTCGGAAAACGACTTCGGCCAGGAGGCCATCGACACCATCCTCAAGGCCATGGAGGACCACCGGGACGACCTGGTGGTGATCGTGGCGGGGTACACGGACCTGATGGACCGGTTCATCCACTCCAACCCCGGCCTGGAATCCCGGTTCAACCGCTTCCTGCTGTTTGACGACTATACCACCGACGAGATGGTGGATATCTTCCGGATGCAGTGCAAAAAGGGCTGCTATCAGCTGACGGAGGAGGCCCGGCCCCTGATCCGGGACTATATCGCCGAGGAATCGGCGGACGACAGCTTCGGCAACGCCCGGGGCGTCCGCAATCTGTTCGAGCACGTTCTGGTGGCCCAGAACAACCGCCTGGCCACCATGGAAAAGATCACCCGGGAGGACCTGATGACCATCACCGCCGACGACGTCCTCCGGGCCCGGGGAAAGGTGGACTGACATGAAACGACTGACTGCGGGGCTTCTGGCCCTGATGCTGCTGGCGACCCTGCTGCCCGGCTGCGGGAAGAAGGAGCAGTGGAACGTGGATAACTTCTTCCTGTCCGACGACGGAACCACCTATTCCGTCAGCTATCGCCACGACGACGGCACGGAGGAGGTGGTGGCGGAAATGGGCAGCTATCCCCAGCCCCTGACCATCATCGCCGGGAAGCTGTACTATGTCCATGGCGGCAGCATGGTGGCCGTGGACCTGAAGGACCCCACCCAGCGCCAGACCCTCACGGAGCCGGGGCTGTCGGGGCTTTCCATCGGGTTTATCGACGACGGGGCGGTGTACTGCCCTCTGGCCACCGACACGGAGAAGTGCTATCGGGTGGCCCTGGACCTGTCCGAGTGCACCCGGGTGGCCATCCCCCGGGAGCAGCGGCCCACGGACTATGACGCCCTGCTGGACCAGATCTATGCCGCCGTGGGGGCCATCGACAACCGCATGGCCCTGCGGACCCTCCGGGCCCGGTACTCCGAGACCGGCAGCCTGACCTCCCTGGAGATGACGGTCTGGTCCCTCCAGGAGGAGACGTATTCTCTGAACAGTTGGGCCGATGTACATGTATCCGTCCAGCGCAGCGGCAGCGGCTTCACCGTCACCGCCCAGGACCAGCACCGGCCCCTGCCTATGGATTCGGAAACCGTGGCGGCTATGCTGTCGGTGCAGCGGTTTGTCGAGACCGTGAAGGCCGTGGACAGCGCGGACCTGTGGACCAGCCAGAAAACCGGCCAGCCCCTGTACTATCAGCTGACCTATCATGCCTCGGAGTATGAGGCCGCCGTGGCGGCAGACGGAGGCGTCCCCTGCCTGAACCCCGACGGCTCGGCGGCTCAGCTGCCCCAGGGGAGCCTGCTGGTGCTGGCCCAGTGCTATGACCGGGGCGATGCCAACATCGCCCTTACCGACAGCCAGGGCCTGACCACCGGTGCCCTGCGGGTCATCGTCCCGGCGGCGTAAATATGGATCCTCACGCCTATACACCGATGCCGGAGGGCGGCATTCTTCTGGACCTGACGTCCTGCCGGGACTGGGGGATGGTGCAGGACGCCATCCGGCGGGCCTTCGGTTTCCCGGCCCACTACGGGGAAAACTGGGATGCCATGTGGGACTGTCTGACGGACCTGTTCTGGGTGGCGGATGACCGTCACATCGTGGTTCGTGGCCTGGATGCCCTGCCGCCGGACCTGTGGGCATATGCCGAACCCCTGCGCCAGGTGCTGGAGGACCTGCGGACCCGCTGTCCCCGTCTGCGGGTGACCTACTGCTGAAAAATGCCCCGGGGTCTGTTATGGGTCCCGGGGCATTTCCCTCTTCCCATTTTCAACGATATGTGGTATACTCTCTGGCGACAGGGACCCGACCTGTCCAAGCGCCGCAAGGCGTTCGTTCGGCCCGGCGGGGCCGTTCTCTAAACAAAACATGGGAGGTACCACATGAAACACAAAAACACGCAAAAGCTGACCCTGGCCGCCATGACGGCGGCCGCCTACGCCGCGCTGTCCCTGCTGGGGGCGGTGTTCGGCCTGACCTTCGGCCCCATCCAGGTGCGATTCTCCGAGGCGCTGTGCCTGCTGCCGTTCCTGTTCCCGGAAACCGCCTGGGGCCTGGGGGTGGGGTGCCTGATCGCCAACCTGTTCAGCCCCTATGGGGCCCTGGACATCGTGGTGGGATCACTGTCCACCCTGATCGCCGCCCTGCTGACCGCCCGGTGCCGCAGTCCCTGGACCGCGGCCCTGCCGCCGGTGGTGTGCAACATGGTGCTGGTGGGGGCCGTGCTGGCCTATGAGACGGCAGGCACTTCCGCCGCCTTCTGGCCGGCCTATGGGCTCAACGCCCTGACCGTGGGCCTGGGGGAGGCCGTCGCCTGCCTGGTGCTGGGGGTGCTGCTGGTGAAGCAGCTGCCGAAAATTCCCTATTTCCGGAACCGGCTTGCGTCATGATTTCAGCTTCTGTAATAAAATAAATGCTGGGGCCAG
>OLCN01000037.1_pt1 | contig 17965 bp, 15 predicted proteins | sample 1607381 | NCBI WGS metagenome assembly OLCN01 (sample SAMN02674597, study PRJEB24791) | human gut metagenome, SKBSTL013 | isolation source: stool | host: Homo sapiens | place: USA | reverse complement strand
CATCGACCCGGACACCCTGTGGCCGGCCGCCTACTATAACGGCGTCACCGTGCTGTGTCCGGACTCCGGCATGGCAGACTGCCTGACCACTGCTCTGTTCTGTATGCCGCTGGAAGAAGGACAGAAGCTGGTAGAATCGCTGGACGGCGTAGAGGCCATGTGGTGCACACCTGACAAGCAGGCCACCACCTCCAGCGGCTGGGACAGCCACCTGAAAAAGTAAGCTTTGCTGTTTTGCAGGCGAACTATTTAAAATGGCCTCCGCGTGCGCTCTGGCCATCATCAGCGGAAAATCTATTTTTAATTTCGGAATAGCGGAGCGTCTGCGGACGCTCCGCTATTCCCTTTTCACGGAAATTTTTCTTATGCAAAAAGGCTGCCGCACGGAATGTGCAGCAGCCTTTTGTTTTATTTATCCGGTTATCCCGTCTAGCATCACTCCACGATGATGCTCTTGCCGGTCATCTCGGCGGGGACGGGCAGGCCGATATAGGGCAGCATGGTGGGTGCGATATCGGCCAGGCAGCCGCCCTCGCGCAGCTTCACATCGCCGCAGCCAACTGCCATAAAGGGCACAACGTTGGTGGTGTGGGCGGTGAAGGGGGTGCCGTCCGGGTTCATCATCTTCTCGGCGTTGCCGTGGTCAGCGGTGATGAAAGCGCAGCCGCCGGCGTTCAGCACAGCGGTGACCACCTGATCCACGCAGGTATCCACAGCCTCAACGGCCTTGACAGCAGCCTCGAACACGCCGGTGTGGCCGACCATATCGCAGTTTGCAAAGTTCAGGATGACCACATCGTACTTGCCGCTCTCGATACGCTTGACGCACTCGGCAGCGACCTCAGGGGCGCTCATCTCGGGCTTCAGGTCGTAGGTGGCAACCTTGGGGCTGGGGATGACGCAGCGGTCCTCGCCCTCGTAGGGAGCCTCCACGCCGCCGTTGAAGAAGAAGGTGACGTGCGCGTACTTCTCGGTCTCGGCAATGCGCAGCTGGGTCTTGCCGTGGGCGGACAGATACTCGCCCAGAACGTTCTTCAGCTCCACCGGGGGATAGGCCACCTCGCAGTTGGGCATGGTAGCATCGTACTCAGCCATGCAGACGTAGTTCACCTGCTTGCGGCCGCCGCGGCGCTCGAAGCCGGTAAAGGCATCGTCGCAGAAGATGCGGGTCATCTGGCGGGCACGGTCGGGGCGGAAGTTCATGAAGATAACGGTATCGCCGTCCTGCACACGGCCACCCTCGCAGGTGACGCAGGGCAGCACGAACTCATCGGTCTTGTCCGCTGCGTAGGAAGCCTCGATGGCCTCGGCAGCATTGGCAGCGTGCTCACCCTCGCCGTAGACAAAGGCAGCGTAGGCCTTCTCCTCGCGATCCCAGTTGTTATCACGGTCCATGGCGTAGTAACGGCCGGAAACGCTGGCGATCTTGCCCACGCCCAGCTCGTCCAGCTTGGCCTGCAGGTCAGCAAGGAAGCCCTTGCCGGAGTGGGGATCGGTGTCGCGGCCATCGGTGATGCAGTGCAGGTAAACTTCCTTAGCGCCCAGATGCTTTGCCATCTCCAGCACGCCGAACCAGTGGTCGGCATGGCTGTGCACGCCGCCGGTGCCCACCAGACCCATCAGGTGGATGGCCTTGCCGGCCTCGATAGCAGCCTTCATGTTCTTGACCAGCACAGGGTTCTTGAGCATCTCGCCATCGTGGATGGACTTGGTGATGAGGGTCAGCTGCTGGTAGACGATGCGGCCTGCGCCCATGTTGGTGTGGCCGACCTCGGAGTTGCCCATCTGGCCATCGGGCAGGCCGACAGCCATGCCGGAGGCATCAATGGTGGTCATGGGGTACTTTGCCATCAGAGCATCCAGATGGGGGGTCTTGGCAGCCACAACAGCGTTGCCGAAGGTCTCGTTCGGCACCCAGCCGAAGCCATCCATGATACACAGAAGAACAGGTTTCTTTGCCATAAAATTGAATCTCCTTTGAATTTATCACGCGTTGCGGGCAAGGCTAAGCGCCCTGCCTGCGGGTGCAGCCTGCGGGTGCATAACACCTGAGCGGCTGCTGTAAAAACAGATCAGCGCCCGGCTCAGCGCTGAAAAAACGGCGCAGCCGGGCGCTGAAACAGCTAATTAGGGAAAAAGGCAGTTGCTCAGCCCTTGGTGGCTGCATTGACGATGACAGCAAAGTCGGGAGCCTTCAGGGATGCGCCGCCGATCAGGCCGCCGTCCACGTCCTTCTTGCTCAGCAGCTCCTCGCAGTTCTTAGCGTTCATGCTGCCGCCGTACTGCACGGTGGTAGCCTCGGCCACTGCCTCGCCGTACAGCTCGCCCACCACCTTGCGGATCTGTGCGCAGACTTCCTCTGCCTGATCGGAGGTAGCGGTCTTGCCGGTGCCGATGGCCCAGACAGGCTCGTAGGCGATGACAACGTTTGCCATCTGCTCAGCGGTCACGTCACGCAGAGCGATCTTGGTCTGCATGCGCACCAGCTCCTCGGTCACGCCCTCTTCGCGCTGCTGCAGGCTCTCGCCCACGCAGATGATGACCTTCAGACCGGCGTTCAGAGCAGCCAGAGCGCGCTTGTTCACGGTCTGGTCGGTCTCTGCAAAGTACTGGCGGCGCTCAGAGTGGCCGACGATGACGTACTCCACGCCCAGATCCACCAGCATATCGGCGCTGATCTCGCCGGTGAAAGCACCGGACTTCTCAAAGTGGACGTTCTCGGCACCAACATGGATGTTGGTGCCCTTGGTCTTAGCCACAGCGGTGACCAGATCGGTAAACGGAGTGCAGATGACCACCTCGCAGGTAGCGTCCTTCACAGCGGGGATCAGCTCATCCACCAGAACAGCAGCCTCGGAGGCGGTCTTGTTCATCTTCCAGTTGCCAGCGATAATAGCCTTGCGCTTTGCCTTATCCATTGTTATTTTCTCCTTACCTTCGTAACTATTTACAAATTGCCTGCACAAAAAGAAAAGATGCGGCGGCGTAAATGCCGCCGCACCCATTGTGATGCCGGAAAAATTATGCGTTCTGGATGACTGCGATGCCGGGCAGCTCCTTGCCCTCCAGATACTCCAGAGAAGCGCCGCCGCCGGTGGAGATGTGGGTCATCTTGTCGCCCAGACCCATCTGCTGCACAGCTGCTGCGCTGTCGCCGCCGCCGATGACGGTGGTAGCATCGCTCTCAGCCATAGCCTTGGCAACAGCCAGAGTGCCAGCTGCCAGAGTGGGGTTCTCGAACACGCCCATGGGGCCGTTCCAGACAACGGTCTTGGAAGCCTTGACAGCGTCAGCAAACAGCTTCATGGTCTCGGGGCCGATGTCGCAGCCCTCCATGTCAGCGGGGATTGCGGTGACAGGCACCACGGTCACATCCACGGGAGCATCGATGGGATCGGGGAAGTCCTTGATGCAGACTGCATCCACGGGCAGCAGCAGCTTGACGCCCTTCTCCTTGGCCTTTGCCATCATTTCCTTGCAGTAGTCCAGCTTGGTGTCGTCGCACAGGCTCTTGCCCACTTCGTAGCCCTGAGCCTTGACGAAGGTGTAAGCCATGCCGCCACCAATGATCAGGGTATCGACCTTCTCCAGCAGGTTGGAGATGACGTTCAGCTTATCAGCAACCTTGGCACCGCCCAGAATAGCGGTGAAGGGACGGACGGGGTCGTTGACGGCGTTGCCCAGATACTTGATCTCCTTCTCCATCAGGTAGCCGACAGCGGTATCCTTGATGTAGTCGGTGACACCTGCGGTGGAGCAGTGTGCACGGTGGCAGCTGCCGAAGGCATCGTCCACATAAGCATCAGCCAGAGAAGCCAGCTCCTCGCTGAACTCGGGCATGTTCTTGGTCTCTTCCTTGCGGAAACGGGTGTTCTGCAGCAGAACGACGTCGCCGTTGTTCATAGCAGCCACAGCAGCCTTTGCGTTCTCGCCCACAACGTTGTCATCGTCAGCAAACACAACGGTCTTGCCCAGCTTTGCGCTCAGAGCCACAGCAACGGGTGCCAGGCTGAACTTTGCCTCGGGGCCGTTCTTGGGCTTGCCCAGGTGGCTGCACAGGATGACCTTAGCGCCATCGTTGACCAGCTTCTGGATGGTGGGCAGTGCTGCGTTGATGCGGTTCTCGTTGGTGATGACACCGTCCTTCATCGGGACGTTGAAATCGCAGCGGACAAGCACCTTCTTGCCGCAGTAGTTCTGATCGTCGATCGTCTTCTTACCTAAACCCATGGTAAAAACTCCTCTCAAGTTATAATTCTGAACCAGAGTCTCGCTCACAATCGGGGCGTTGCCCCGTACAGTTACTATTATAAACAAAAACTGCGTGTATTGCAAGGATATGAGATAGATAATTGTTTAACAAACATTTGCCATTGTTGCACGGAAATGTGTCTATTTTGCCCGAAGTGCGGTTTTTTCTGCCCGCAGACGCCGGAAATGCTGTTTTCCTTCATGACAAAAGGGGTCGAAAAACGCCCACAGGCGTTTCTCGACCCCAAATAAAAATAATTTTTCCGCTGTTCAGGCGTTATGCAAAATATTCCTGTGCGCGGCGAGCGGCATCGTTGATGCAGTCCCGCAGCTGGTCCAGCGTATCAAACTTTTTGCTGGGACTCAGGTAAGCGTGGAACTCCACCACCGGGTCGGTGCCGTACAGGTTGCCGGAAAAGCCCGGGATAAAGGTCTCGCAGGTCACCTTGGTAGCGTCATCGTTCACGGTAGGGCGGCTGCCCAGGCCGGTGGCCGAGGGATACCACACCCCGTTGATGCAGGTGCGGGTGATATAAATGCCGCTGCGGGGCATCTGGAAGCCCTGCGGGTACAGCTGGTTGATGGTGGGCACCCCGAGGGTGTGCCCCAGCCCTGCCCCGTGCTGCACCGCAAAGCGGATGGCATAGGGCATGCCCAGCATGGCGTTGGCGGCCGGGATGTCCCCGCCCTCCAGCGCGGTGCGGATGCGGGTGGAGGACACCGGCTTTTCCTCAAACTGAGCCATGGGCACCACCACTACCTCTACCCCAAGAGGGGCACAGAGGGTGCGCAGCAGCTCCGGCGTACCGGCAGCCTTTGCACCAAAGGTGAAGTTTTCGCCACAGAACAGCGCCCGGGCGTGGCAGTTTTCCACGATGCCGCGCACGAACTCCTCCGGGCTCAGTGCCTTGATCGCCTCAAAATCCGGGGTGAGGTAATACTCCACCCCAAGGCTGTGGATCAAGGCGTGCTTATCCTCGGTGGAGAGCAGGCGCTTGCCCTTCATTTTATTTTCCACCGGCAGGCGAAAGGTGAACACCGCCGGGGCTGCATCATGGGTCTTTGCCCACTGCACAGCCCCTTCGATCACCGCCCGGTGGCCGATATGGATGCCGTCAAAGTAGCCCATGGCCACGGCGGTGCCTTTTTCGGGCTGTGCCAGCGGCAGCGGGGCAAACTGAGAAATGATCTGCATGGGTCTTGTTTCCTTTATTGCTCAATTACGTTCCACGAACAGTTTTTCCACCCGGAGCACCCCGCCGGTAATGTTGGCAAGGCCAAGGAACTGCCCGGCGGCATTGCGCACCCGGTAGCGTCCGTCTGCTGCGGGGTAGTGGCTGGTGGGACAGCCGTTGTACAGGTGCTGCTCCACCCATGGCTCCACCATCAGCAGCGGCAGCGGGGTGAACACGCTTTCCACCGGCAGCATCAGTGCTTCCAGTGCAGCGCTCCCCTGCTCCTTTGCGGCAAGAATTTCTTCCAGCGTGTGGGCATCTGCTTCGGTGTACAGACCGGCAGCAGTGCGGCGCAGCGCGCTCATGGTGCCCTTCTGCCCCATGGCGGTGGCGATCTCCTCCAGCAGGGTGCGGATATAGGTGCCCTTGGAGCAGCGCACCGTCAGTACATACTCGTTTTCTGCCGGACTGCCGCCGTACTCGATGCCGTAGATTTCAATGGGGCGCGCCTTGCGCTCCACGGTCACGCCCTCACGCGCCAGCTTATACAGCGGCTGACCGTTGATCTTGACCGCCGAGTACATGGGCGGCACCTGCATCTGCGGGCCGATAAACTGCGGCAGCACAGCCAGCAGCTCCTTTTCTCCGGCGGTGACGGGGGCATTCTCCAGCACCGTGCCGGTGCTATCGCCGGTATCGGTACGTGCGCCCAGACGCAGGGTGGCGCGGTAGGTCTTGTCGTGGTTCAGCTGCAGATCCACCGCCTTGCTGGCACCGCCGCAGAACACCGGCAGAACGCCGGTGGCCATGGGGTCCAGCGTACCGCTGTGCCCCAGCTTGCGTGTACCCAGCACACCGCGCAGCTTTGCCACCACGTCAAAGCTGGTCCAGTCCATGGGCTTGTCTACGATCAGGATGCCCTGCATCATGCTTCCTCCTGCGGTGCGTCCAGCTCGGCTTCCACCTCTGCAAGGATCGCGTTTTTGGCGTTTTCAAGGTCGCCCAGCAGTTCACAGCCCGCTGCGCGGGTGTGGCCGCCGCCGCCCAGACGCCGGGCGATGGCACAGGCGTCCACTCCCTTTGCGGTGCGCACGCTGATGCGGTAGCTGCCGCCGGGCTGCTGACGCAGGGTCAGGCCCACCTTCACGCCCTCGATGCTGATCGGCAGGCTGGTCAGCTCTTCCAGGTCTGCCGGGTCCACGCCGGTCTGCTCGATCTCGTCCCGGGTGAGGTAGATCAGGGCGCAGCGGCCGTCCAGATAGTATTCCAGATGGTTGCGGGCGATGCGCTCGGCCTCCATGCGGGCCCGGGGCTTGGTGTCGAACAGCAGGGTGTTCAGCTCTTCCACATGGCAGCCCGCCTCGATGAGCTTTGCCGCCACAAGGTGGGTGTTGGCCGTGGTGGCCGAGAACCGGAAGCATCCGGTATCGGTGGCCACGCCGGTGTACAGGCAGTCGGCAATGTGCGGGGTGATGTCCACCCCCATTTCCAGAATGACCCGGTACATCAGCTCTGCGGCCGCAGCGGCAGACCCGTCCAGCAGGGTAAAGTCGGCATAGCCGCTGTTGCCCGCGTGGTGGTCGATGCACAGATCGACATGGCGGCTGTAGCGGGGCACGCCGTTGCCCTCGCCAAACAGCTGCAGCCCGGCCACGTCCACGGCAACCACCGTTTCCGGCTCGAACTCGCCCTTGAACAGCCGTGGGTTCGTAAAGGCGTAGCGGGACGGAATGTCATCGGAGCAGAGCACCGCCGTTGTTTTTTCCAGCGCTTTGAGCGCATAGTACAGGGCGCTGCCGCAGCCGATGGTGTCACCGTCCGGGTTTTTGTGGCACAGAATCAAAATGTTGTCCGCAGCCAGCAGGCGCTGCGCCATCTGCTGCACATCCAGTTGTTCTGTCATCCAATGATCCATCCTTTCCGCAAAGGCAGTCAGTCCTCGGTCTGTTCGGTATCAGCAGGCTGTGCTTCCTCCTCGCCGTTCACGTTCAGGCTGCGCAGCAGCTCGTTGATGTGGGCGGCGTAGGCGGCACCGTCATCCTCCACAAAGATGAAGCGGGGTGCCTTGCGGATGTGCATTTTTTTGCTGACCTCGGTGCGCACATGGCCTGCGGCACGGTTCAGCGCTTCGATTGCGGGCTTGGGGCCGTCTGCGCGGCCCATCACGCTTACATACACTTTTGCCACATCCAGATCCGGCGTCACGTCCAGACGGGTGACGGTCAGCAGACCGCCCTCCAGCCGCGGGTCCTTCAGCCGGCCGATGATGGCAATGACCTCGCGCTTCATATCCTGCGCAAGACGGCCCATATTTTTCTGAGACATAGTTTTCTCCAAATTCTGTCCGGCAGCTTCCCAAAGCCTTGCCCCGGCCGGGGCAAGGCGGCATTTGTCTGCCAAAACGACGGATGAGGGCGCACGCTCCACACCTGCGAAAGATACGCCCTCATCAGTCTCACTTCGTTCGACAGCTTCCCCCGGACGGGGGAAGCCTTTTCTGCCGGGAAGCTGTTATATATTCGGTTTTTGCTTAGTCGCGGTACTCTTCCATCTTGAAGGCCTCGTACACGTCGCCTTCCTTGACGTCCGCAAACTTCTCCAGCGTCACGCCGCACTCGTAGCCCTCGGCCACTTCCTTAGCGTCGTCCTTGAAGCGCTTCAGGGATGCGATCTCGTCCTCGGCGATGACGATGCCGTCACGCACCACGCGCACCTTGCTGTCGCGGGTGATCTTGCCGCTGGTCACGCGGCAGCCTGCAACGGTACCCACATTGGAGATCTTGTACACCTGACGCACCTGCAACTCGCCCAGAGAGACCTCGCGGAACTTGGGTGCCAGCATACCCTTCATAGCGTCGGTGACATCGTTGATGGCGTCGTAAATGACGCGGTACATACGCATTTCCACCTTGGTGGCAGCGGCTTCTTCCTTGGCCACGTTGTCCGGGCGGACGTTGAAGCCGATGATGATGGCGTTGGAGGCATCGGCCAGATCCACGTCGGACTTGCTGATGGCGCCGACACCGGCGTGGATGACGCGCACGCGCACCTCATCGTTGGAGATTTTCTCCAGACTCTGCTTCACAGCCTCGGCAGAGCCCTGCACGTCGGCCTTGACCACGATGGCCAGTTCCTTCATGTCGTTCTGTGCCATCTGGCTGAACAGGTTATCCAGCGTGACCTTCTGGAAGGAGGAGAACTGCTTCTCCTTGGCGGCAGCGATGCGCTGCTCGGCCAGTTCGCGGGCCAGACGCTCGTCCTCAACAGCCTCGAACAGGTCGCCTGCTTCCGGCACTGCGGTCAGGCCGGTGATCTCCACAGGGGTGGAGGGGCCGGCATCGGTCAGCAGCTGACCCTTGTCGCTGCGCATGGTACGCACGCGGCCCACAGCGGTACCGGCAATGATGACGTCGCCGGAGTGCAGGGTGCCGTTCTGCACCAGAATGGTGGCAATGGGGCCCTGGCCCTTGTCCAGACGGGCCTCGACGACCGCACCCTTGGCGCGGCGGTTGGGGTTTGCCTTCAGCTCCATGACCTCAGCTTCCAGAGCAATGCGCTCCAGCAGGTCGTTGATGCCCATGCCGGTCAGGGCAGACACCGGGATGCAGGCCACATCGCCGCCCCAGTCCTCGGTGATGATGCCGTACTTGGTCAGGCCTTCCATCACGCGCTCGGGGTTTGCGGTGGGCTTATCCATCTTGTTCATTGCCACGATGAGCTTGACGTTGGCAGCCTTGGCGTGGTTGATGGACTCGATGGTCTGGGGCATGATGCCGTCGTCGGCAGCAACCACCAGAACTGCAATATCGGTCATGTTGGCGCCGCGGGCACGCATGGAGGTGAACGCCTCGTGGCCCGGGGTATCCAGGAAGGTGATGAGGCTGTCGTTGACCTTGACCTGATATGCACCGATGGCCTGCGTGATGCCGCCGGCCTCGCCTGCGGTAACGTTGGTCTTGCGGATGGCATCCAGAATACTGGTCTTGCCGTGGTCAACGTGACCCATGACACAAACAACCGGGGGACGCTCCACCAGATCCTCCTGTGCATCCTCTTCCTGCGTGAACAGGCGCTCCTCGATGGTGACGTGCACCTCGTGCTCGACCTTTGCGTGGAACTCCTCTGCCAGCAGAGCTGCGGTGTCGAAATCGATCACGTCGTTGATGGCGTGCATCTCGCCCATCTGCATGAACTTGGCAATAACCTTACCGGCCTGCTGCTTCAGACGGGCTGCCAGCTCGCCCACGGTGATCTCGTCAGGGATCAGCACCTTCAGCTGGGCGTTGCGTGCCTTCTCCAGCTGGATGCGCTGCAGGCGCTCGAACTCAGTCTCGCGCTTGCCCTTCTGGAACTGCTGGCGCTGGCGCTGGCCGCGCTGGGTGAACTTCTGCTTGTTGCCCTGCGGGGTGGGCTTGCGGCGGTTCTCGGTGTTCTTGGTGGAAGCCAGATCATCGTAACGGGCATCGAAGCGATCCACGTTCATATCCACAGTGCGGGTATCCACAGTGACCTGATTGTCCTCGCGGCGGACAGAGACTGCCTGTGCGGGGGCAGCGGTGGCCTTTGCGCCGGTCTCACGTGCCAGCTCGCTGAAGGAAACGGTCTTTTCCTCGCGCTTCTTGTGCTGCTCAGGCTTCTTGTCGCCGTGCTTGCCGTTATTGTTATTATTATTGTTGTTTGCCTTGGGCTGCTCGGCCTTTGCGGCGGGCTGCTGGGGCTTTTTGTCAGCCTTGGGAGCCTCGGGCTTCTTCTCAGCCTTCTTTTCGACCTTCTTCTCGGCCTTAGGCTCCTCCTTGGGAGCCTTGGCGCTGTTCAGGAACTCGTCCAGATTTGCCACGCTGTTGTCCTTGCTGAACTTTTCCAGCAGGTAGTTCAGCTCGTTCTCTTCCAGATTGGAGCTGTTCTTCTTGCCGGTGCTGCCCATGGCGTTCAGCTCATCCAGGACCTTCTTGGCGGAAAGGTTCAGGTCCTTTGCAAAATCACTCACTTTATATTTTACGATCATTCGCTCATATCCTCCTCATTTTTGATTGCTCCGCAGTCCGACAGGCGGTCGAAGCAGAGCTTTGCGAGGTTGCGGTCGGTCACCGCGTAAACAGCCACCGCCTTGCGGCTGATGTCGGCCAGCCGGTCCTGGGTCAGCGGCATGGTGATCACGTCCACCAGGTCGCCCACGGCGTAGTTCAGGCGCTGCACGGTCTTGGCGCTGGCATCGCTTGCCACCATCACCAGCCATGCCTTGCTCTTGACGCAGGCATCTTCCACGGCATCAAAGCCCATGGTCAGTGCGCCCGCCTTGCGGCACAGGCTCAGCGCCTGATACAGCGCTTCCTCCGGCGGCAGCTTGGGCTTTGCGGGGGTGTTATTCTTCTTTGCCATTTGCTGCTGCCTCCTTTGCGGCTGCGGCCAGCTGTACAGCCAGCGCGTCGTATACCTCGGCGGGAACCGGCTGCTCAAAGCAGCGCTCCAGCGCCTTTTTCTTCTTTGCCTTGGTCAGGCAGTCCGGGTCAGGGCAGAGATATGCGCCGCGCCCCGGCTTTTTGCCTACCAGATCAATGCTGATCTCCCCGCTGGGTGCGCGCACCACGCGCACCAGCTCCTTTTTGGGGCGGCTGGTCATGCAGCCGATGCACTGGCGGGCAGGGATCTTTTTTTGTGCCATCCGGTTTCCCTCCTTCGGCAGATGGTGCCGGGCTTATTCAGCGTCTGCTGCGTCCTTCTTGGGCTCTTCGTCCTCGCCGTAGTAGCCGCTCTCGGGACGGATATCAATGTTGTAGCCGGTCAGGCGGGCGCACAGGCGGGCGTTCTGACCCTTGTTGCCGATGGCCAGACTCAGCTGCTGGTCGGGCACGGTGACACGGCAGGAGCGGGTCTCGCCGGGCAGCAGCTCTACCTTGACCACCTTGGCGGGGCTCAGGGCTGCGGAGATGAACTCAGAGATATCCTCGCTCCACTTGACGATATCGATCTTCTCACCGCCCAGCTTTTCCACAACAGCAGCCACACGGGCACCGTGCTCGCCGATGCAGGCAGAAACAGGGTTGACGTTGGGGTCCTTGGACCAGACAGCCATCTTGGTGCGGGCACCGGCTTCGCGGCTGATGGCCTTTACCTCCACGGTGCCGTCAAAGATCTCGGGCACTTCCAGCTCAAACAGGCGCTTGACAAGGCCGGGATGGGTGCGGCTGATCATCACGCGGGGACCGCGCTCGGTGCTGACCACGTCCACGATGTAGACCTGCAGGGTCTCGCCCTCGGTGTACACCTCGCCGGGCACCTGCTCGTTGCGGGGCAGAACAGCCTCGCCGCCCTTGCCCAGATCTAGCGCAACGATGCCCTTCTCGGTATCCACGCGGGTAACGGTAGCCTGCACGATATCATGTGCGCGGGACTGGATCTCGCTGAGCTGCTGGTTGCGCTCGGCTTCGCGGATGCCCTGACGGATGACGTGCTTTGCGGTCTGGGCGGCAATGCGGCCAAAATCGCGGGTCTTGAGCGGGGTGATGATGCGGTCGCCGACCTCATAGCTGCTGCGGATCTTGCGTGCTTCGGTCACACCGATCTCGGCGTGCTCGTCGTACCAGTCCTCGTCTGCCACGATGTCCTGGATCAATGCCACGTCAAAGCGGCCGGTGTCGGGGTCGATGTCCACCCGGATGTGATCCTCCTCGACCTCATAGTTCTTCTTGACGGCAATGATGATAGCCGCCTTGATCTTTTCGATCAGGTACTCTGCGGTGATGCCGCGCTCATGCTCCAGCATGGAGAGCGCTTCAAAAAAGTCCTTATTCTCTGCTGTCATTTTTCGGGTTCCTCCTATATATTTTGTTCTCTTTTCTCTCTCAGAGACGGTTATTTTCAGTTGAACAGATCCTCGTCGTCGCACAGCTGCACGCCGGAGACTGCATTTACCTCAAAGGTCACAGGGCCGTTTTCGGTCTCCAGCGTCACGGTGCTGCCCTCGCGGCCGGTCAGGATGCCGGACAGTTCCCGCACGCCGTCGGCGTTGGGGCGGATGAGCTTTGCCCGCACCTTCTGACCCTTCAGCACCTCGTAGTGCTCCGGGCGGGTCAGCTTGCGGCCAAGGCCGGGGCTGCCCACTTCCAGATAATAGCTCTGGTCGATGGGGTCCGCTTCGTCCAGAATGGGGTCCAGTGCGTGGGACACCTCAGCACAGGTGTCGGTATCCATGGTGCCGTCCCGGTCGATGAGGATGCGAAGATACCAGTCCGGCCCTTCCTTCTCAAAAACCACATCCCACAGGCGCAGACCCATGCCTTCCACCGTGGGACGGACAAGCGCTTCCACTCTCTGCGCGGTGTTGCCGCCAGACTGCTTCGCCATAAAAAACCTCCAAACAAACAAGAAACGCGGACCTTGCGGCCCACGTTTCAGGTTAAACTATATCGTACTACTAGAATATAGCATACTCTTGCGATTTATGCAAGCATTTTCGCAATTTTTTTGCAGTTGCGCGCCCTTTGGGGCTTTTTACAGCACCCAGACACCGTTCTCGAACAGCTGTACAGTGCGGCCATCGCGGCATTTGCCGGAGATGCGGCTGTCCTCTGCACCCACCATCACATCCTCGTGCAGGGAGGAGTGGTTCATGCCGCGGGCTGCCAGCTCTTCCTTGGAAAGGCCGGTGCCGCCCACGGTGGTGCCGGGGTAGCTGTCGCCAAAGGCGATGTGGCAGGCGGCGTTCTCGTCAAACAGGGTGTTGTAGAACAGCTTGCCGCTGCGGTTGATGGGGCTGGAGGCAGGCACCAGTGCCACCTCGCCAATGTGGCGTGCGCCCTCGTCGGTGTCCAGCAGCTGACCCAGCAGATCTGCGCCCTCGTCCGCACCGTGCTCCACTACCTTGCCGTCCTTGAAGGTGACATGGAAGTTTTTGATCAGCTGTCCGTTAAAGACGTAGGGCTTTGTGCCGTAAACGATGCCGTCCACCTTATCCTTATGGGGTGCGGTGAACACCTCCTCGGTGGGGATGTTGGGCAGGAAGGGCACACCCTTCTCGTTTTTGCTGCCGGCGCTCTCCCACACAGCCTGCTCCGCCAGACCCACAGTCAGGTCGGTGCCGTTGGCGCTTTCAAAATGCACGCTTTCCAGATCAAGGGCGTTCATCTTTGCGCCCAGCTCGTTCAGGCGGTCCAGATGCTTCTGCCACTCCCCTACCGGGTCGCCGCCGGTCACACGGCAGGTGTCAAAAATGAGCTTCCACTGTGCTTCAATGGCGGCGGCAGTGTCCAGCTCCGGGAACATCTTCTTTGCCCACGGCTCTGCAGGCAGAGCAGCGATGGACCACTGCACCCGGTCGTTCATGGTGTACTCCCGCCACGGCTGCATAAAGCTGCGGTTCGCGCTGTTCACACGGCTGATCTTAGCGCCGTCCAGCCCGGCAAACAGTTCCGGGTCGTCCGCAATAAGATGCAGCACGCACACGCCGCCCTCGCTCTCGGCGTAGTCCAGATAGCGGCGCAGCTGCCAGCCCTTGTGGTCAGTCAGTGCGTCCTCGCTGCCCAGCTCCATGCGGATGCGGGTAACGGCGTCATCCTGCCAGTTCACCTGCACGTCCCGCGCACCGGCTTCGTAGGCGCTGCGCACGCACAGCCGTGCCAGCGGAGCACCCTCCAGCGGGCAGTTGATGATCAAAGTCTGCCCCGGCTGCGGGTTCACACCCACCCGGACGATAAAATCCGCATACTTTTGCAGCAATTCGTTAAAGTTTTCCACGTTAGAACCTCCTGTGGTGCATAGCCACCGTTGTTTTTCTCTCAGTATACCGCGTTCCGGCGTTTCTGTCCACTATGGGCGGGAATACCGCTCACCCTTCCGATTCAAAAAAGGCGCGGGTCATCTGTACCACCGTGCCGGAAAGCAGCAGCAGCGCGATGAGGTTCGGGATGCTCATCAGGCCGTTGAAGGTGTCGGCGATGCTCCACAGCAAGCCAAGGTCCATGGTAGCGCCCAGAATGGCTACCAGAGCATACACCACAAAGAAGGGGCGCGCCACCTTGTTGCTCTTGCACAGGAACACCAGAAAGCGGGAGCCGTACAGACCCCAGCCGATGATGGTGGAAAAGGCAAAGCAGCACAGTGCCACGGCAGTAAAGATAGACGCCCAGCCGCCATAGGTGGTGGTAAAGCCGGAGATGGTCAGCTCTGCACCGGCCGCTGCGCCGTAGCTGACCGAGGTGCCGCTGCACAGGATGACCAGCGCGGTCAGGGTGCAGATGACGATGGTATCGGCAAACACCTCAAAAATGCCGAACATACCCTGCTTGACCGGCTTTTTGGTGTCGGCGCAGGCATGGGCGATGGAGCCGGTGCCAAGACCGGCCTCGTTGGAAAAGATGCCGCGGGAAACGCCCTTTTGCATACTGACGAACAGGCTGCCAATGGTGCCGCCGGTAAAGGCAGCGGGGTTGAACGCGCCCGCCACGATGGATTCCAGCACATAGGGCAGACGGGAAAAGTTGAGCACCACCACGCCCACCGACAGCACAATGTAGAACAGTGCCATAAAGGGCACCAGTTTCTCGCTTACGCTGCCAATACGCTTGATGCCGCCCAGCAGCACCAGCGCCACCAGCACCGCCACAAGGATGCCCACGATAAGGTTGAGGGTGGGCAGAAAGCCATTACCCACAAGCCCGTATTCCAGCAGGGCTGTATCCACTGCCGCCACGATGGTGTTCACCTGCGTTGCGTTGCCGGTGCCGAACACGGTCAGCACGCCGAACAGCGCATACAGCACGGCCAGGAACTGCCAGCGACGGCCAAGGCCGTTTTTAATATAGTACATCGGGCCGCCCACCCACTCGCCGGTATCGCTGCGCTCCCGGAAATGCACAGCCAGCGTCACCTCGGCAAACTTGGTGCACATCCCCAGCAGCGCAGAGCACCACATCCAGAACACGGCACCCGGGCCGCCGATGGCGATAGCGCCCGCCACACCGGCAATGTTGCCGGTGCCCACCGTGCCCGCCAGCGCGGTGCACACCGCCTGAAAAGGGGTCATGGCACCGTCCGAAGCATCCCGCTTGCGGAACATCCGTCCCACGGTGGTGCGGATGGCGTAAGGGAATTTGCGGATCTGCAAAAAGCCCGTGCGGACACTGAGCAGCAGTCCCACGCCAATGATGCACACCATGGCGGGGATGCCCCAGATAAAGCTGTTCACCGCCTGATTGACGGCGGCAATGGTCTCGATCATATACTTCCACATCCTCTGTAATATCTTGCGCACTGACAGTTTTTGTCAAAACACGAAGAATATTTTACCGTACTTTTTCCGTAGTGTCAATGAAAAATAGGGACGTTATGAAACGCCCCTATCAGAAATTCTTATTTTTTATGTGTGACCGCCCGGCGGTAGACGATGCCGGAGACCGCCGCTGCCAGCACCTCGGTAAGCCAGAAGGCGTGCCATACGCCGTCTGCGCCCAGCCAGTTACACAGCAGTGCAGCCAGCGGCATGATGAAAATAACATACCGGCACAGGGCGATGACCAGCGATTCTGCGCCCTTGCCCAGACCCTCCAGTGCACCGGAAGCGGTGGTGGAAACCGCCGAGATGACAAAGCCGATGCTGATGATGCGCAGCGCGGTCTGCCCGGCGGCGATGGTTTCGGGGTTCTGGGTGAACAGCTCCATCAGCTGCCCGGAAGCAAACTGACAGATCACCGTGCCCGCCGCCATGATGGCTGCGCTCATGAGCAGGGTCAGCTGGAACAGCTTTTTCACCCGGGCGTGCTCCCGCGCGCCGTAATTGTAGCCGATGAGGGGGCGCATTCCCTGCACGAAGCCGTTGGCGGGCAGGTACAAAAAGGTCTGCAATTTATAGTAGATGCCCAGCACCACCACATAACTCTGAGAGAAAGCTGCCAGCAGCCCGTTGAGGAAGGTGACCAGCAGCGAGGGCAGCGCCAGATTGAGGATGGCCGGAATGCCGATGGCGTACAGTCTGCCGTCCAGCGCTGTGTCCGGGCGCAGGCAGCGGCGGCGCAGCCGCACTGGCAGCTCGGTGCGCAGATAGACCACAAGGTAGACCGCCACGCTGAGCGCCTGACCGATGCCGGTGGCCAGTGCCGCGCCCGCAATGCCCATGGCAGGCACCGGCCCAAGGCCGAAAATGAGCACAGGGTCCAGTAAAATATTGCACACGCAGCCGGTGATCAAGGCAACCATGGACACCTTCATGCGGCCCACTGCCTGAAAGATCTTTTCAAAGGCCAGCGAGACCATGTTCACGACCAAAAACAGGAACACGATGGTGGAGTAGGTGATACCGGCGGCGATCAGCGCCTCGTCCTGCGTAAAGCGGCGCAGAAAGCCGGGCATGATGGCGATGCTGACCACCATCATCACCACGCCGTGCACAAGGCTGAGCACAAAGCCGTGGGTGGCGGCCGTCTCGGCCTTTTCGCGGTCGCCCGCGCCCAGATACAGCGCGATCATGGCGTTGATGCCGATGCCAAAGCCGATGGCAATGGCGTTGGAAAAGTTCTGGATGGGGAACACTAGACTTAACGCGGTCATGGCGTCCTCGCTGATGCGTGCCACAAACAGGCTGTCCACAATGTTGTACAGGCTGTTTACCAGCATGGAGAGCACATTGGGCAGCGCCATCGAGAGCAGCAGCGGCAGCACCGGCTTCTCCTTCATAAAAGTTTCGTTCATAAAAAAATTCACCTGCTATCTGTAAAAAGCAAAAATGTGGCGGGCACAGCATCGGCTTGCAGCCGGTTTCCGGCGCAAAAAAAGCCACACAATGACCCTTTAAAGGTCATTGTGTGGCGAAAAGTAGCAATGTTGCTGTAAAAATCCACACGGTTTTTATGATCGCGGCAGCTGTCCGCGATATGCCCCCGCGCATTTGCGGGCTGCAACTTTAGCAGAATACCACATCCCCGGCGGTATGTCAAGGGGTTTCGGCGTAAAAGTATGACTTTTGTAATTACTTGACCATTTTTACAGCAGGCGCTACAATAAGGCAAACCGGCTCTGAGGGAGGACACTGTATATGAAATGGATGATCGCATCAGACCTGCACGGCTCCTATTATTATGCGCAGCAGCTGCAGCAGGCCTTTGAACGGGAGCAGGCCGACCGCCTGCTGTTTCTGGGAGACCTGCTCTACCACAGCCCCCGCAACGACCTGCCCCGGGATTACGCCCCCAAAAAGGTGATTCCGCTGCTGAACAGCCTTGCGCCCAAGCTGCTGTGTGTGCGCGGCAACTGCGACGCCGAGGTAGACCAGATGGTGCTCAATTTCCCGGTGCTGGCGGATTATGCCGTGCTGCCGGTGGGGCAGCGGCTGGTCTACGTCACCCACGGCCATGTGTTCAACCTGAATCATCTGCCGCCCCTTGCCCCGGGGGATATTTTGCTCCACGGCCACACCCATGTGCCCGCATGGACAAACTTCGGGCAGGGGAACCTTTACTTAAACCCCGGCTCCGTGAGCATTCCCAAGGAAAACACCGCCCACAGCTACATGACCTTGGAGGGAAGCACCGCCTGTTGGAAGACCATGG
>OLCN01000026.1_pt1 | contig 19047 bp, 19 predicted proteins | sample 1607381 | NCBI WGS metagenome assembly OLCN01 (sample SAMN02674597, study PRJEB24791) | human gut metagenome, SKBSTL013 | isolation source: stool | host: Homo sapiens | place: USA | reverse complement strand
GCGATTTAAAATGGCGAGATGCGTTGCTGGTCGCACATCGTGTGAACAGTAACATCGGATACAGGAAAAGTTTTCTTGATAATATACTATGATGTGAGTGTCAAAAGTAAATTTTGCCACTTACATCATAGTTTTGGTCTTGGATAAGAGATTCATGATATAATAAATAGCAAGCATCGAAAGAGTAATGCGGGAGATAGCAGAGGTGAGTTTTTGAATTATACATATATGCTAAAATGTAGTGACGGAACGTTATACACGGGCTGGACAAATGATCTGGAAAAACGTGTGGAGGCGCACAATTCCGGGAAAGGTGCGAAATATACGAAGGCACGCAGGCCAGTTGAATTGGCTTATTATGAGGAATTTGAGACAAAAGAACAGGCAATGAAGCGGGAATATGCAATTAAGCAGTTAGGGAGAAAAGAGAAACAGGAACTCATTGCCGGCAAAAAAGTTAAATTATCAGATGAAAGAAAAGAGAAAGAAGATTAAAAAACCTGCCCATCGGGAATGTAACATTTCCCGATGGGCAGGTTTATCACAGCAGAAGCAATCGCATCTGCTGATAAGGTTTGTTTAGCCGAAGTATCTCTTAAGCAGTCCTTCGAATGCTTTTCCGTGTCTTGCTTCATCGCGAGCCATCTCGTGTACTGTGTCGTGGATTGCATCCAGGTTAGCAGCTTTCGCTCTCTTTGCAAGATCGAATTTACCTTCTGTAGCACCGTGCTCAGCATCAACTCTCATCTCAAGGTTTTTCTTTGTGCTGTCTGTTACAACTTCACCAAGAAGTTCAGCGAATTTTGCAGCATGCTCTGCTTCTTCGTAAGCAGCTTTTTCCCAGTAAAGTCCGATTTCCGGATATCCTTCTCTGTGAGCAACTCTTGCCATTGCAAGGTACATTCCTACTTCAGAGCACTCTCCTGCGAAGTTTGCACGAAGATCTGCAAGAATATCTTCGCTGACACCCTGTGCAACACCTACAACGTGTTCAGCAGCCCATACTTTGTCTCCTTCCTGCTCTTTGAACTTAGAAGCTGGTGCGTGACAGACTGGACATTCAGCCGGTGCAGCATCTCCTTCGTGAACATAACCACATACTGTACATACAAATTTTTTCATAATGATAATCTCCTTTTTCTTATTAATTTTTTTTTATAACTTAAGACTTTCTAATGCAGTCACTGCATTCCCCATAAAACAAAGTGGAACTTGAAGTGATGATTCCATCAAAATTCTCTCCGGCCAGCCGGTTCACTTCTTCAATACTCTTCATATCCAGTTCCAGATCCAGTAACCGTCCACAGCTTGTACAGAGAAAATGATTGTGCGGAATAACATTTCCGTCAAATCGATCTCCGCCGTCAGGTGTTGGGATCTTGATCGCTTCGCCGATATCTGTCAGCAGATTCAAATTCCGGTAAACAGTACCAAGACTGATATTAGGAAAATCCTCTTTAACATGCAGATAAACAGTGTCGGCAGTGGGATGCTCTTTTGTTGAAGCGAGATAATGCTTGATAGCTTCTCGCTGTCGGCTATATTTAATTGCAGCCATAGATTCACCTCTTTCTGAAATTGAATCAATAACAGTAACGATTACTGTAATTAGAATATAACTTATATTTTAAAAATTGTCAATAGAAAAAAATAAGTTTTTTTTATTTCTCCTGACAAAATATTACAAAATAATTAACAAAATGGACGTTGAGATTAATAAAAAAGGGGAATAATTACAAATGGTGGAGGGTGATAATTATGAAAAAACTATTAAAACGGTTGACACATCTATGGTTGATTGATAAAATTACGGCGTAACAAAAATTAACAATTATGTAACAATTAAAACTTCCCACAAAAGATAAGGCTGGAAATAAAGGAGGTTTTATATGAGTAACATGCGGATGAAGCATAAGCTTATCATGTCAATGATGGCAGGGATGATCATAATTCCGGGGAGTGTAGTCAGAACACAGGCGGCAGAAACTGATGACAGTGAGAAGAGTCTGGTTCCGGTTACAGGAATTGAAAACATTTTGGAAGCATCATATCAGACAGAAATAAAGAACAATATCAATCTGTATCTGGTGCCGACAGAAGAGGGAGAGTATTTGAATATAGCGTTTTCTAATACGGGGGATTATACCTATATTAGAAGCGAAGCAGATGAAAACAGTGAATGGGTTGGAAAATTATATTCTGATTCAGCGGCAGTTGTGTTGGAATATTTGGATGGATGGACAAAGATTCGGTCGGGAAATGCAGAGGGGTATGTTCCGACCGAAACATTGTTCACAGGAGAAGAAGCCCGTTCGAGGTCAGATGAGTATACAAATGAGAATGTTACAGTCACAGCAGATTGTCTGAATGTCAGAGAGGGACATGGGACAGATACTACCGTATTAACCCAGATCGGTCAGGGAGAAGAATATCTTGTGACAGCAGATCCTGTAGATGGCTGGTATCCGATACAGGTCGGTGAAGTTAATGGCTGGGTGTGCGGTGATTATGTTACAGAGGAAAGTTCTTATTCTTACGGGGAGACAAAAGAGGAAGAACAAAAACGAATGGAAGCAGAAGAAGCTGCGGCTGCGGAGGCAGAAGCAGAAGCCCAGGCTGCAGAAGCGGCGGCTCAGTCAGTTGCGTCAGGGCAGGAAGTTATTGATTATGCCTGTCAGTTTATTGGGAATCCATATGTGTGGGGCGGTACAAGTTTAACAGATGGAGCAGATTGTTCTGGATTTGTCCAGTCCGTGTATGCACATTTTGGTATAAGTCTTCCACGAACTTCTTATGAACAGCGAAGTGCAGGATATGAAGTGAGTTATGAAGACGCACAGCCGGGGGATCTTATCTTATATGAAGGACATGTTGGTTTATATATAGGAAATGATCAGATTGTAAATGCAATGAACGAAGATCAGGGAATTGGTATCAGCAGTGCAACGTATACAAATATCGTGGCTGTCAGACGGATTTATTAAAGAATAATAGAAAGAAAACAATGCATTGTCCAGAATATGTATGGGAAATGAAAGATTTGACTGTAAATTCTAAAATCGGTATTTTCCAGGAAAAATATACGGATAGTCAAAATGCACAAAATATGACAAGAATATTCAAAATAGCAAAAAAATAAAAAAAAGTAGTTTTCAACTTATCAACATTGAAAAATCGAAAAAATGAGGAAAAATAAAAGATTCCCTGAAAGTTATCCACATTATCAACAAAGAAAGATGTGAATAGTGTGGATAACTTTTGGAAATAAAAAGAACATTCGTTTTGGCTATTGTTATGAAAATGACGATTTGTCGAAAAAAAAAAGAAAACTGATTGACTTTTGAGTAGTGTGATAAACGGAAAAAGTTGCGTGAAAAATTCAGAAAATTTCATAGAATGATAATGAAAATAAGGTTGCTAAATCATAGATCAGGGATTATAATAAAGATTACTGTTCAAGGGTGACAGAAATTAATTGAAAATAGAAAAATGTAAGGAGGAAACAGTGATGGCAATTTCTAAAAGCACAACAATTGGCGAACTTCTGGTAACATTTCCAGAGTCAGCTCCGATTTTGATGGAGATTGGTATGCATTGTCTTGGATGCCCGTCATCTCAGATGGAGTCTCTTGAGGAAGCAGCTATGGTTCATGGAATTGATGCAGATCTGCTTGTAGAGAAGATCAATGCAGCAATGGCAGCCGCTGGTAAATAATAAAGAGAAAAGATATACAAGAAGCTGTTGTGCTCTCAAAAAAGAGAGTATGGCAGCTTTTTAGTATCGTTAAAAGTTTTTGTGGATAACAAGTGAAAAAGACGGTCTGAAGTGTGGGAAAAGTTATTCCCATAATTCCAGACCGTCTTTTTTATTCGTTGTTTAAATTGTGGATAACTTCTGAATTGCGTCTGCGGAAACAATGATTTTGCAATGCTCCTCCAGAAATGCAAGAACAGAAGAATCTCCCTTCTCAGGGGAACTGTACTCCGAAAGCATATTACATACTTTATTAAATTCCTGATCTGCACCATCAGCAGGTGCCAGCGCAAGGATAAAGGTATTATTATTCTCATCGTCCTTATATAGTGTATTTGCACCTGTATAGAACGGAGCAAGCAGGCGGGAAGCCTCAATTACAGAATCTAACGTGTCGAAGGAGAACAGGCGGACAGGAAATACCGGTACTGTTTCTTTAGGTTCCGGATCTTTTGCTTCGGAAGCCACTTCCTTCACTTTGTTAAGTAGATCAAAGAATTCATCTGCGCCCTGAAGCTTTTCAAGAACATTGCTGTTCAGTGTATCAGAATCTCCGGCAGGTGTAAACTTGGAAAAACGTGTATCAAGTTCTTCCGGATCCTCCACCTTTGTTATGATTAAGGTAATAGAGTCTGAAGAAGAAGGAATTGCTTCTATCATCAGAGGAAGGTCATCTGTCTCGAATCCAAAGTCGAAAGAGGCCTGCTGCATCATATCTCGAAATAGTGATTTTGCTTTCTCGGTACCATAAGCCAGTTCGCTGATCTTGAGATTGCGGGCTGCAAGATCGGCATGTGTCAAAGTACAACGAATCTGATTGTCATTGATTTTTTCAATTTTCATATGATCACATCCTTATGTCTTATGATATTAAGATAATCTGTGGATTAAGAACTGTTCATTATGTTCATAACTAGATATATCTTTTCATCGTTTAGTATAAACAAAAAAAGAAAAGATGTAAAGGAAAACGAAAATTGTTTATAACTATTTTAGGTTATCAACAAATCCCACCCACTTATCAACAATAAACACATTGAAATTCCGAAAGGCTGCTCATATAATGGCACTTACAGAAGACACACCATTTGATAAAACGGAATGTTAAGAAAGGAGGCACTGAAAGCATTTCTGATTTTCAAAAAAATTCAATTCCCTGAAATCAAGGGAAAATTCACAATAATTATGAGAAGGAGACCCTCCGAAGATCAGGGTTGTCTTCTTGTCCGTCACTTGTTCTACAGTATGTCACAGATACCTTTTATGGTCGAAGATGGCGGACAACGTTTTATCAGGATCCCAGGAGAGAAGGAGTACATACGATATGAGAACGGAAGATGGATATAAGGAATTATATGCGGAGCTAAGAGGTTATGAAGAAAAAGGAGTGGACATAGTTATGGATGGATATCCGATGAGTCCATTGCAGATTGTGACAGCATATATGGCCAGAGAAGAAGGTACTTATATGAGAGATTATGTGATTGATCCGGAAGGAAGGATAGAATCATTGGTTTTTACAGATGTGAATCATAACAGACAGGCAGAGATTACCCCTTGAACTGCCGGACAGAAGTATATTTGTAAGCTGTTATAATTGATAGAAGATGGACAGACATTGAAGGTGTAACAACTTTTTGATATGTACAACTGTTGTAGATGCAATTTGTTAATGACGCAAGATGAAAATATGATATAATGAATTTCAGAATCATTATTTTATCCAGAGATGTGGAGATATTAGAAATACACACAGCAGGGCAGGAAGTAAGGAACTGTTTGTGTAGGAGAGCGCCAGAGATATAAAAATTGCAATCAGGAGGGTTGGCATGGACAAAAGAAAAGGCAGTACCCATGCGCGAAGCAGGGGAAGAGTAAAAGGACAATCTGGACATCCGGGGAGTTCCCGGAGAAAGGGAAGACCAATGACAACAGGCAGAGGCAGAAATGGAAGGTCGGGAACACGTCATGCAAAGAAAGTGAATAGAGCGCGGAAAAGACGTAATAAAATTCTTTTCATAATGATCATCATATTATTGATCATGATTTTGGCAGCAGGCGCAGTTTTCTTTAAGAGATACGGTTCATCAAATGAGAAAGCCGATAAAGAACAATATTATGGAATAGAAAACAGTGATGATCTGGCATTGATCATTAATAATGAAGTAGTGAAAAAAGAAGAGAGTTCCGCGGAATCTTCTTCCGATTCTTCTACAGATAGTGTTATACCGGGTAAGGTTTTTGATGGACAATATTATGTAGCATATCAGGTTCTTCGTGATAAGATAAACAGCAGATTTTACTGGGATGCGAACGAACGGGTGCTTTTATATACCTTGCCGGATGGAAATGTTTCTGTAAGTGAGAACAGCAGCGAATATACAGCAGTGAACGAAACAAAAAGTGAAGATTATGTAATTCTTAAGACGGATGGAGATATCGCATATATCGCACTTCCGTTCATACAAGAGTATACGAATATGGAATATTCTGTGGAACAGGAACCAAACAGAGCAATTATCACATCAAAGTGGGGCGAGATCGAGACAGCAGAAGTGAAGAAAGACACACAGGTTCGTTATCTTGGTGGCGTTAAGAGTCCGATACTGACAGAAGTTAAAAAATCGGACAAGGTGACAGTGCTTGAAGACGAAGATGACTGGATGAAAGTTGCCACAGCGGATGGTTATGTAGGATATATTAAGACCAAATTTTTAAAGAACCAGAAAAAAGAAAAAACATCCAGAGATTTTACGGAACCGGTTTATTCAGACATGACAGAAGATCATTCGATCAATATGGCATGGCATAATGTGACGAATGCGGCAGCGAATAATGCGGTTCAGCAGGTACTTGCATCAACCAGTGGACTTACGACGATCGCACCAACCTGGTTTAGTCTTGCGGATACGGAAGGTAATATCAGTTCAATTGCAGATGCGGACTATGTGAATTATGCACATACGGCAGGACTGGAAGTGTGGGCTGTATTCCGGGATTTTCATGGTGGAACGAATTCCTATGATGAGACCTATGAGACATTGCGTTATACATCAAAAAGAGCAAAACTGGAAGATCAGGTTGTAGCTGCGGCAGTGGCAGCAGGAGTGGATGGAATTAATTTAGACTTTGAATTGATTTCTTCCAAGTGTGGTGTGCATTACGTGCAGCTTGTGAGAGAGCTGTCTGTGAAGTGCCACCAGAATAATCTTGTATTTTCAGTTGATAATTATGTGCCACAGTCATACAATTCACATTATGATCTTAAAGAGCAGGGGATTGTGGCAGATTACGTGGTGATTATGGCTTATGATGAACATACAGAAGGATCCTATGAAGCGGGATCAGTGGCATCGATCAGCTATTTGCAGGATGGAATAGAAAAAACATTGAAAAAGGTATCAGCTGATAAAGTAATTGCCGGAATTCCATTTTTTACCAGATTATGGTTTGAGACAGCAAAGAGCCCGGAGCAACTTTCGGAAGAAGCTGGTACAGAAGCAGCATCTTATCCGAATAAAGTATCAAGTAAGGCACTGGGAATGGAAGAAGCGGCGCAGAGTGTTGTGAATGCGGGAGCAACAGCACAGTGGGATGAAAAGACACAGCAAAACTATGCAAAATGGTCTGCGGATGGCGGAACCTACCGTATCTGGCTTGAAGATGCTCAATCATTGGAAGCAAAGCTGAAGGTGATACAGGGAAATAAACTGGCAGGTGTGGCAGAATGGAGCCTGGGAAGAGAAGAAAGCAGTGTATGGAAGCTCATTTCTCAGTATGTAAATTAAATAAAAGATAAGTTAAAAAACGGCTTCTCATTGCATATAGATAGAATATGTGAAGGGAGGTCGTTTTTTTGCAAAGAAAAATCAGGTTGATGATAGGGATTCTGATTATGACAGGGCTTATCGCAGGTTGTTGGAAAGTTTCGAAAAACTTACAGAAAGAATTAAAAGAAGAAATGGAGACAATCGGAGAAGCAGAAAAGTCAGACGGGATAGTTGTTTTAGATGCAGGACATGGTGGTACTGATTCGGGGAAGGTCGGAATCAATGGAGTGAAAGAAAAAGATATCAATTTAACGATTACGAATTCTGTAAAGAAAATTTTGGAAAAAGAAAATATACAGGTAATCATGACCAGAGAAACAGATGAACAGCTTGCACAAAGTAAAGTAGAAGATTTGAAATACAGAGTAAAGATTATGAATGAAGTTTCTCCTGTATTAGCAGTCAGTATACATCAGAACAGTTATCATGAAGAAAATGTTTTCGGTGCGCAGGTCTTCTACTATCAGACATCGACGGAAGGAGAAAAGGCTGCAGGGATAATACAAGACGCTTTACAAAAGGTAAATCCGGATAATACCAAAAAGATAAAAGCAAATAATACATATTATATATTAAAAAAGACGGAAGTACCTACAGTGATCGTAGAATGTGGTTTTTTGAGTAACTATAAAGAAGCACAGAAGCTGGTTACGGAAGATTATCAGAAATCAGTAGCAGAAGCAGTGGCAGAAGGAATTTTGTCTTATATAAAAGAAAATGAATAGTAGAAGAGAAACAGTTTTTTTTTAGAACAAATAATGATATAATAAAATTTATGGAAACGATTATTAGAAAAATAGATAAAAACCAAATAAACCAGGATGTAATAGAAGAAGCGGGAAATGTATTAAAACAAGGAGGTCTTGTTGCATTTCCTACGGAGACGGTTTACGGACTTGGGGCGGACGCATTAAAAGAGGAGGCGGCAAAGAAAACATATGCAGCAAAAGGACGTCCATCAGATAATCCGTTGATTGTTCATATTGCAGACTATGAGGACCTGAAAAAAGTGGCGGTGAATATTCCACCGGAGACAGACGCACTGGCAGCACATTTTTGGCCAGGTCCGCTGACGATGATATTTGAAAAAAGTGAGAGTGTACCTTACGGGACAACCGGAGGATTAGATACGGTTGCAGTTCGTATGCCAAGTGATCCAATTGCAGCGGCATTGATCCGGGCGGCAGGTGGATTTGTTTCAGCACCGAGTGCGAATACATCCGGACGTCCGAGTCCGACAACAGCAGAGCATGTGCGGGTGGATCTGGAAGGTAAGATTGATATGATCCTGGATGGAGGTGCGGTAGATATCGGACTGGAATCCACAATTCTTGACATGACGGTAGAGCCGCCGATGATTTTACGTCCGGGTGCAATTACAGCGGATATGTTTGAGGAGGTAATCGGACCGGTTGGCGTTGATGAGACATTGGTTAACAGTGAAAGCAAGCAGGCGCCGAAAGCTCCGGGAATGAAGTACCGACATTATGCACCAAAGGCGAAAATGATGATTGTGGAAGGAAATATAAGAGAAGAGATTCTTGCAATTCGTCAGCTTGCTTATGCCGCGCATCGGGAAGGAAAGGAAGTCGGAATCATTGCAACGGGGGAAACAGTTCAGTTCTATAATTATGGGATTGTGAAGAATATAGGAACCCGTGAGAATGAGAATACTATTGCAAGAAACCTTTATCGAGTGCTTCGTGAATTCGATGAAGAAGACGTTGATCTGATTTATAGTGAATCTTTTGCTATGAACGGAATAGGAAAGGCGATTATGAATCGTCTTGAAAAGGCGGCAGGACATATGCACCTGCAGGCAACAGAGATCACAAAGAAGCAGAAGTATCGCAGAGTGATTTTTGTCAGCGAGGCGGATTCGGCAGTAGGACCAATGGCGGCAGAATTACTATGTCACCAGGATCTTGAGCAAGAGTATATTATTGAATCCGGCGGACTGGTTGTGCTTTTCCCTGAACCGGTAAACCAGAAGGCAGAGGCAATTATGAAGAGTGCTCAGATGACGTTGGAAAATCATGTGTCAAAGCAGTTTGATGGCAGCAATCTACAAGGAGATACACTTGTATTGACATTGAATGAGACAATTAAGAACAAAGTTCTTTCGGATTATGAAAATGTAAAAAATGTATATACAATAAATGAATTTGTTGGAGTATCAGAAGAACTTCCGAATCCTTATGGAAAACCCCTGACAGCTTATGGAGAATGTTTTGAGATACTGACAGGACTTATAGATAAACTTGCAGACAAACTGAATTCATATGCAAAAGGAGAAGAATAATGTCAGATAAAAGAACAGATTATTTATCATGGGATGAATATTTTATGGGCGTGGCAATGCTTTCCGGAATGCGATCAAAAGACCCGAATACACAGGTTGGGTGTTGTATTGTAAGTCAGGATAATAAGATTCTTTCCATGGGATATAATGGTCTTCCGATGGGATGTTCTGATGATGAATTCCCATGGGCGCGCGAAGGCGAAGATCCGTTAGAGACAAAATATGTATATACAACACATAGTGAATTGAATGCAATTTTGAATTACAATGGCGGAAGTCTTGCGGGAGCAAAACTTTACGTATCTCTTTTTCCATGCAATGAATGCGCAAAAGCAATTATTCAGGCAGGAATTAAAGAAGTTATTTATGATTGTGACAAATACGCGGATACAACGGGAGTGAAAGCATCAAAACGAATGATGGATGCAGCAGGAGTGAGATATCACCAGTACCATCGAACAGGCAGAAAAATTGAATTTGAGATATAAAAAATACAGGTACGCTTGCATTGCGCTTGCGTACCTGTTTCAAAGAAAAGGGAGATAGAAGAAATGATTCGGACAATACGTGTAGAAGAAATAACAAAAAACATCAAAGAAATGTGCATTGAAGCAAATCATTTTCTGTCACCAGATATGGCAGAGGCAATGAAATGTGCCGAAAAGAATGAGGAAGCACCACTTGGAAAACAGATATTGGAACAGTTGCAAGAGAATTTGAAGATTGCAGGAGAGGATATGATTCCGATTTGTCAGGATACAGGAATGGCAGTAGTGTTTCTTGAGATTGGTCAGGATGTTCATCTTGAAGGAGGAGCATTGGAAGATGCGGTAAATGAAGGGGTACGTCAAGGCTATGTAGAAGGTTATCTTCGTAAATCAGTTGTTGGAGATCCGTTGATCCGTGAGAATACAAAGGATAACACTCCGGCAGTTCTGCATACAAGAATTGTAGATGGAGACCAGGTAAAGATAAAAGTAGCACCGAAAGGTTTCGGAAGCGAGAATATGAGTCGTGTATTTATGTTGAAACCGGCAGAAGGAATCGAAGGTGTAAAAGATGCGGTTCTTACTGCGGTAAAAGATGCCGGACCGAATGCGTGCCCGCCAATGGTGGTTGGTGTTGGAATTGGTGGTACATTTGAAAAATGTGCTTTGATGGCCAAAGAAGCTCTGACACGTGAAGTTGGATCACATTCAGAAATTGAATACGTAAAAGAGTTGGAAGAAGAGCTCCTTACAAAAATAAATAGCCTTGGTATCGGACCTGGTGGACTTGGAGGGACAACAACAGCACTTGCGGTGAATATTAATACTTATCCAACACATATCGCGGGACTTCCGGTGGCGGTTAATATTTGCTGTCATGTAAATCGTCATGTGATCCGTACAATTTAATTCAACAAGCTAAGTGAAAGAGGAAAGTAAAATGGACAAGCATATAACAGTACCAATGAAGAAAGAGACCGTGGCAACACTGAAGGCAGGAGATTATGTTTATCTTACAGGAACGGTCTATACAGCAAGAGATGCAGCGCATAAAAGAATGTATGAGATTTTACAGGAAGGCGGGGAACTTCCAATTGATATTCAAGGTCAGGTGATTTATTACATGGGACCATCACCGGCAAGAGAAGGACGCCCAATTGGCTCGGCAGGACCGACGACAGCAAGCAGAATGGATAAATACGCACCTCAGCTCCTGGATCTTGGGCTTGGTGCTATGATAGGAAAAGGAAAAAGAAATCAAGCGGTAATTGATGCAATTGTACGCAATGGTTCAGTATATTTTGCGGCTGTTGGTGGAGCGGGGGCGCTTCTTTCAAAATGTATCACATCTTCAGAAGTGGTAGCGTATGACGATCTTGGAACAGAAGCGATCAGAAAACTGACAGTTGAAAATTTTCCGGTTATTGTAGTAATAGATAAAGATGGGAATAATCTTTATGAAACAGCAATTAAGGATTATTGTAGAATGGAGGAGGATGCATGAGAAGAATTCTACTGATGGTATTGCGGAATCTTTTGATCGTGCCGGGGGGATGGATTAAACTCTGCTATCGGGCTTCACATGTGGATAAATATACAGAAGAAGATAATTATGAATTTTTGCGTTGGATTGTTTTTCGTGCAAATAAAGGCGGAAATGTAACAATCGATGTACATGGGCAGGAGAATATTCCAAAGCAGGACGGATTTATGTTTTTTCCAAATCATCAAGGCTTGTATGATGTATTGGCAATTGTTGAAGCGTGTACGCACCCTTTTTCTGTTGTAGCTAAAAAAGAAGTGGAAAACGTTCCGTTTTTAAAACAGGTATTTAAAATCATGAAAGCATTTATGATTGATCGTGAGGATGTCCGTCAGGCAATGAAAACCATTACAAGTGTAACAAAAGAAGTTGTATCAGGGAGAAATTATCTTATCTTCCCAGAAGGAACGCGTTCAAAAAATGGAAATAATGTCGGTTCTTTTAAAGGGGGAAGCTTTAAAGCAGCAACCAAAGCAAAGTGCCCGATTATTCCGGTAGCACTTGTTGATTCTTTTAAACCGTTTGATACAAACAGTACCCGACCGGTGACGGTGCAGGTGCATTTTCTGAAACCGATGCTTTATGAAGATTATAAAGATATGAAGACCGTGGAAATTGCTGCTGCAGTAGAACAGCAGATCCAGGAAACAATCAATAAGAACCTGACGAAAGAAAAGGTAGAAGAGAAATGCTAAAGGAATGCTTGGATCAAGTTAGAAAAACAGCCCCAGTGGTGCATAACATAACAAATTATGTAACAGTGAATGATGTTGCGAATGTGATTCTTGCATGTGGTGGCAGTCCAATTATGTCAGATGAGCCGGAAGATGTAGCGGACATTACATCTATATGTGGAGGGCTGAACATTAATTTGGGAACATTACATAAAACGAGTATTGAGGGAATGCTTAAAGCCGGGCATCGCTCTAATGAACTGGGACATCCGGTATTATTGGATCCGGTGGGAGCAGGAGCAAGCAGGTTCAGGACGGAGACGGCATTAAAATTAATAAAAGAGATAAAGTTTTCTGTGATTCGAGGTAATGTTTCAGAAATTAAGACGCTGGCTTATGGAAGCGGAAGTACAAAAGGCGTAGATGCTGATCTTACAGAAGCCGTTAATGAAAGAAATTTGCAACAGAGCATATCATTTATTAAAGGTTTCGCGAAAAAGAAAGAAGCAATTGTTATAATTACAGGAGCAATAGATCTTGTGACAGATGGCGAGAAATGTTATGTAATTAGAAATGGACGTTCAGAAATGGGAAGAATAACTGGCACGGGATGTCAGTTATCCGGTATTACGACCGCTTTTCTGGCAGCAAATCCGAAAAGAAAACTGGAAGCTGCTGTGGCAGCAGTTTGTATGATGGGCGTTGCCGGTGAAATAGCATGGACGAGAATGCAGGAAGGCGATGGTAACGCTACATATAGAAATAGAATTATTGATGCCATCTATAATATGACAGGAGAAAAACTGGAGAAAGGGGCTAAGTATGAGCTTTACTAAGGAACAATTAAGGGAACAGATGTTGCTGTATGCTGTTACGGACAGACATTGGCTGAATGGGCAGACGCTTTATGAACAGGTTGAGGAAGCGCTGAAAGGTGGCGCTACCTTTATTCAGTTACGTGAAAAAGATTTGACAGAAGAAGAGTTTTTAGAAGAGGCAAAAAAGATACAACAGTTATGCAAAAAATGTAGAGTTCCATTCATAATTAATGATAATGTGAAGCTTGCGAAGGAAATTGATGCGGATGGAGTGCATGTTGGGCAAAGTGATATGGAAGCTCTTGATGTAAGAGCGCAGTTGGGAGAAGATAAAATCATAGGCGTCTCTGCACGGACAGTAGAGCAGGCCTTATTAGCTGAAAAGCATGGGGCAGATTATCTGGGAGTTGGAGCGGTGTTTCAAACAGGAACAAAAACAGACGCACGGGAAGTAGAACACAGTGTGTTGAAGGAAATCTGTACTAAAGTTGATATTCCGGTTGTTGCGATAGGAGGAATTACACAAGATAATGTAAAAGAGCTTTCGGGTAGTGGAATTAATGGTGTTGCAGTGATCAGTGCAATCTTTGCCCAAAAGGATATTGAGACAGCAACTGCGAAGCTGAAAAGCTGCGTAGAACAGATAGTTTAAAATTTGGTGAATTGAAAAAGTAAAATCCACCTTGCAAAGGTAAATTCTACTTTGCAGAATTAAATTCCGTGCAAACGGGAAAAATATGAATCTTGTATATGAAATCCTCGAAATCAGAGTTAAAATAAAAGGAAAAGCTGTGGTTTTGGGGATTTTTTTGCATGCCGAGCAGAAGTCGAATTTACGTGTGATTTTTTGGAAGGAGTAAATTCCACCTCTGGGGGATGTTCTGCGATGATGGCGGTATAGATTTCCTGCCCAGCTTTTTTAGATTTAGTTTATTTTAATAATTCAGGACTAAGGATGATTTCGTCAGCAGGAATTTTCTGCAGATGAAATGCATCTAAAATTTTTCTACCGTATTGAAACTCGAAAACTTCATAAGGACTTTTGTTTCCGAGCTTCTTCCGAGAGTAGGAGTTGATGTGGCTCATCATGAAATCAATCTGCTCCTGTGAGTATCGTCCAAGGTCAGTACCTTTTGGAATGATTCTTCGAATCAGTTCGTGGTTGTTTTCACAGCTTCCTTTCTGGTAAGGTGCGCTGGGATTACAATAGAACATCCTGGTTCGAGGGTTTCCCTGTGCATCCAGTTCGATAGCAGAAGGGTTTGAAAATTCACTGCCGTTATCCGCTAAAAGAACAGGAAAAAGTTCAATGAAAATATCCATCCTCAATTCAAAATAGAGACGGTCAAAAATGTCAATGACAGATTGAGAGTCATTATGCTGGCGGAGAAAAGCAAGCTGTAGTTGTTGTTCCACGAAATGAATAGTGAGAAGAACCGCTCCGCCTTTTATACCTTCTACAGAATCAAGCTGTCTGACAGAAGCATCCGGATGTTCAGCCATGTATATTTCAAAACAATGAAAATCACGTCCGATACGGCAGGATTTATCCACTTTCAGTTTAGAAGAAACATTTTTTCTTGGACGCATGCGTATGGTGCGTGGCATATCGATATTTCTGGCAGTGAATAGCCCGTTGTTTGTGTAAGTATACAGTGTTCGTTCTGACTTCATAAGTTCGTCAGCATGATGTACCGCAATGTGATGAAGGGACTGCCCTTTTTTGAGGAGAGGAGATACCACATCATCGAGCTGCTTAAGTTCCGCTTCAGAAAGGGCAAACCCAGAACGGGATTCACTTCTGACCTGTTCATATTCCTTCTGAGCATAAGATGCCTTGTAAAGACGTTTTTCGAGAGAACACCTAGTACGCTGCTGACAGCCATTACAGACATAGGGAGGTTTGGAGAGCTTAGGGCAAATATATTTTTCGTAAGAGATGCAGGAGGAAGTACACCTGCCGCAAGTCCAGCACGGTTTGTTATTCGAGTAGGCGCAGTGCTGGCAAAACTTCTGCAGGGAACACTGATGCAGGAAAGCAACACGGCAGTCGTTGAAAGATCTGCCTAAAGCGCCGGTTTTCTCAAAGCAGATATGCGCTTTAATCTCTTTTGAAATCGTAGTGCAGTCTTTGCCGAGTTCTCGGGCAATAGACTTAAAACTATGGTGTTCGTTGAGCATGGTTTCAATGAGGATTCTTGCTTCCAGATTTAAATGTTTTTGTTTATTCATAATGGTCTCCTTACCGCTGGGAGGAATCACCATGTTTGTATAAAGAATTATAAGGGAAAAATAGGAAGAATTAAATTCCACCTTTAGAAGTGCAACGTTTTGCAGGATTAAATTCCATAGAGGGGTGGAATTTAACTTTTCAATTGAGTAATAATAAACGAAGTTAAAAATCAAAGAAAACACCATTGACGTACTGCACGTATTTTGCTATACTTTAATAGTTAAATAAATACGGCGCAGTAGCCAAGCGGTAAGGCGTGGGTCTGCAACACCCTGATTCACCGGTTCAAATCCGGTCTGCGCCTCTTAGAAAGTCTGGAAATGATTGTTTCCAGACTTTTTTCTTTATGTGAAAATAAGTATTAGATACAACAAAATCCCCCATGAGAAGAAGTAAAGATTCTGTCTTCCCATGGGGAATTTTACGTGCAATATTATAGGGCTTATCAGTTAATAAACAAAACTTATGAATTCGCAAGTGCTGTCTGTTTTACATCCGGAATTGCAATCAAAATCGGATAAAGTACAGCAGAAAGGATTAGTCCACCGATTCCCTGGACCAGGTTCGCCGGAACGCTTGCGAATGCGCCGGCTCCGTAGATAAAGTACTCGCACAGGCAGTAACCGCCGGCAACGAGAATGATATCAGCAACACCGCCGAGGATGACTGCTGTGTAACGGCTCTTGGAATTCTTACCTACTTTACGGTAAAGAAGGGCGGAGCAAAGAGATACCAGTCCTTTGATCACAAATGTGATCGGAACATAGACAAAATATCCTCCGAGCAGGTCTGCCATAGCAGATCCGATACCGCCTGCGAGGAATCCCCATGCAGGTCCGAGAACAACACCAGCAAGGATAACAATCGCATCACCTGGGTGAATATATCCGCTTGTTCCGGGAGTAGGAATCTTGATTGACATCGTAGCAACACAGGCAAGCGCTGCGAACAGTGCAGCCATGACAAGTTTCTTTAATGTTACTGTTGACTTAGAATTCATAACAAAAACCTCTTTCCTTTAAGATTTATCATACTATACAACAGAAGTGGACTATAAAAAAGAGCCACTTTTACAAAAATAAACCATACCAGTTTGAACGGGAGACAAATTTATAAAATCTTAAGAAATGTAGAGAGTATGCTTTAAGATGTTGATGAAATAATAAAAAAGGTTTAAAATAGAAACGTTTGTATCTGTATGGTAACTTTATAGATACTTTGAAAGAAAGTATAGTTTACAACATATGAAAAAGGAGAACTTCAAAGATGGGATATCATTCAATTATATATATATTCTTATTTCTTCCGGTTTGTCTGTTGGCCTATCAGCTTGCACCGGAGAAATGGAGAGGAAGAGTCTTGCTTGCATTCAGCTGGATTTTCTTTTATCTGTTAAGTGGAAAATTGCTGGTTTATCTTTTGGGGACAACGCTTCTGACCCATTGTATTGGCATCTGGCTGACTTTGCTCAAAACAGAAGAAGCAAAAGCCGTGGAAGGCATGGATCGGAAACAAAAGAAAGTAATTAAAGCAGAGTATCAGAAAAAGGGAAGAAGAGTATTAATACTGGGAATCCTGATTTTACTCGGAGTTCTTGGTTATTTAAAATATTTTGATTTCTTTACGACAAACTTGAGTTATTTATTCGGACATCCGGTTTTGGAAGGATGGAGACCGGAAAAGCTATTAATGCCAATTGGAATTTCATTTTATACATTGCAGGCAATTGGTTATATGACAGATGTATACTGGGGAACCATCCAGGCAGAGACAGAAATCTGGAGAACCGCATTGTTTCTTGGATTCTTCCCACAGATCATGGAGGGACCAATCGCAAGATATTCAGATGTGGCAGATACTTTGTATACAGGAAAGCCATTGGAATATAGAAATGTGGTCGATGGTTATGTAAGAATCTTCTGGGGACTCTTTAAAAAGATGGTGATAGCAGACCGTATGGCACTGATGGTAAATCAGGTGTTTGACCATTATGCAGACTATCATGGAGCAGTGATTCTTGCGGCAGCGATCGGTTATGTGATTCAGCTTTATATGGAATTCTCCGGTTGTATGGATATCATTATAGGAAGTGGAAAGCTGTTTGGTATCTGCCTTCCGGAAAACTTCCGACAGCCGTTCTGTGCGAAGAATCCTTCGGAATTCTGGCGCAGATGGCATATTACACTCGGCGCGTGGTTCAAGGCATATATTTTCTATCCGGTATCGGTATCCGGATTGGTTAAGAAATGGAACCAGTATGGAAGAAAGCATTGCGGAAAGCATATTACAAGACTGGTGACTTCTGCAATCGCCCTGTTCCCAGTGTGGGTTGCGAACGGAGTCTGGCATGGCGCACAGTGGAACTATATTTTCTATGGAATGTATTATTTTGTATTGATCATGCTTGGGATTGCTGTGGAGCCGGTTCGAGACCATATTTTAGAAGCGTGTCATATTGATCCGGAGACGAAAATCTGGAGAACAATCCAGATTGCAAAGACATGGGTGATTATTGTAGTTGGAGAGTTATTTTTCCGTGCAAATGGATTGAAGGCCGGATGGTATATGTTCTGTAGTATGATAAAGAATTTTGATGTGGGACAATTAACGGATGGAACACTGTATACACTTGGACTTGAGCGGGCAGATTATCTGGCAGTAATTGTAGGTTGTCTGATCGTGGGAGTGATAGGTTCTATGAAAGAGCGCGGAATCTCTGTACAGAAGAAAATGGGAGAACTGGCTGTACCGGTGCGCTGGGGATTGTATTATGCCTTAGTTATAGGGATTTTGATCTTCGCAGCGTATGGGGATGGATATCAGATTCAGGATCTGATCTATGCTGGTTTCTGAGGTGAGAAGAATGAGTAAGATAAAAAGAGGAATTCTCTTTATTGTAATACTGGCAGTATTTTTGGTGACAAGTTCTGTCGGGATGGAATATTATGTGGTGCATCAGCTGAATGGAGAAGTGACCGGAAGAAACCGCCCATTTGCGGCTCTTACAGTTGAGCCGGAAGATACATTGGATATGCTGGTGGCCGGTGATAGTGAAAGCTATAATTCCGTGTCTACAATGCGGTTGTGGGAAGATAAGGGAATTGCAGCTTATGATTGTGGGCAGGGAGCACAGAGAATACCGGAAACTTATTATATGTTAAAACAGGGATTTAAAGGACAGTCTCCTAAAATAGTTATGCTCGAGACAAATACCTTGTTCCGTGACATCGGTGCAGTGAAAAGTACGCAGGCAATTTTAGAACAGATGGGTCAATATTATCTTCCGGTGTTTCGTTATCATAATTTATGGAAGACAGCGGTGGATGAGCCGAAAATACATACGAATTACAAGGGGTTTGTGATTCGAGATGAGGTTGCCCCATATGAAGGCAAACCGGATTATAT
>OLCN01000012.1_pt1 | contig 22187 bp, 19 predicted proteins | sample 1607381 | NCBI WGS metagenome assembly OLCN01 (sample SAMN02674597, study PRJEB24791) | human gut metagenome, SKBSTL013 | isolation source: stool | host: Homo sapiens | place: USA | reverse complement strand
GATGAGGTTGTAATTGGACAAGTTGGAGAAGTTGCAGAAAATGGATTTATTGCAAGAGCAGTAAGCTTAAAGGCTGGAATGCCGAAAGAAACAACCGCTTATTCTGTAAACCGTCAGTGTGGCTCAGGGCTTCAGTCCATTGCAGAAGCTGTGATGGAGATTCAGACAGGACAGGCGGACGTTGTTGTTGCTGGTGGTACAGAGAATATTTCAAGACTTCCGTATTATGTAAACGATGCACGATGGGGAGCAAGAATGGGTCACAAAGTATTTGAGGATGGAGTTATTGACATTCTTACATGGCCGTTGGATGGAAATCATAATGGTGTGACGGCAGAAAATGTAGCAAAAAAATATCATGTAACAAGAGAAGAGCAGGATGCGTTCGCAGTACGTAGTCATCAGAGAGCATGCAAAGCAATTAAAGAAGGCAAGTTCAAAGATGAGATTCTTCCGGTAGAATTGAAAGATCGTAAGGGAAATGTAACGATTTTTGATACAGATGAGGGACCAAGAGAAGGACAGAGTATGGAAAAACTTGCAAAACTTCGTCCATGTTTTGTAAAAGGAGGTACAGTAACAGCGGCAAATTCTTCCAGCTTAAATGATGGCGCTGCAGCAGTTGTTGTAATGTCTAAAGAAAAAGCAGAAGAACTTGGGGTGACACCAAAAGTAAAGATAGAAGGATATGCAATTGCCGGATTTGATGCGGAACTAATGGGATATTCACCGAAAATCTCCAGCGAGAAACTTGCTGATAAACTTGGATTAGATCTTAAATCCATTGATATGTTTGAAATCAATGAAGCATTTGCGAGTCAGGCGTATGCGGTGAGCCGTGATCTTGGACTTGATCCTGAAAAGGTTAATATTTATGGTGGCGGAATCTCCATCGGACATCCAATCGGAGCAACAGGCGCAATGCTTACTGTAAAAGTAATGTATGAGTTAATGAGAACAGATAAAAAAGATGCAATGATTAGCATGTGTATTGGTGGAGGACAGGGAATCTCTATGTACTTTACAAAATGCGAAGCATAATTTGATGTATAAAAAGTCCGTCTATGTATTAATTATCAATGTTCATAGACGGACTTTTGAATTTATAGAAATAATACCATCCTGAAAGATGAAAATATCAGAATGGTAAAAAGGAAGTTATCTGATGAAATTTGTTGCAATGGGTTCCTCACGTTGAGGAAGTGGAATGCCGTTGGATTTTCCAGCTTCAATACATTTTAAAAGCCAACTCATGTTAAGAGCAAGTGTGCGCATGGTTTGAAGCCCTTCGAGATCTTTTTCTACGTCTGTTGGTTTCAAGCCGTGAACCTGATTCCAATATTGAGATGGAACAATTGGCATATTACACATTGCAAAATACATGTTCATCTGGGAGAAGGCTTCAGAAGCACCTCCTCTGCGACAGGAAACAACTGCGGCAGCTGGTTTGTTTTCAAGATAAGAACTTCCACTGAAGAAAAGACGATCCATAAAAGAAGAAAGAGAACCGGTGGAAGATCCATAATAAACAGCGGATCCAAATACGAATCCATCAGTATCCTTTGCTTTTTCTAAAAATATCTTTAAAATATCATCAAATACACAGGTTCCGCTTTCTTGACATTGACAGCATCCGATACATCCTTGGACAGTGCTTCCAATCCAAAAAATTTCAGAATCAATTGCTTCTTTTTTTAATTGCATCTGAATTTCTTGTAAAGCACGGTGTGTACAGCCATTTTTATGTGGGGATCCATTTACTAATAATACTTTCATGTTATTGAGCCTCCTTGCTTAAAGCATAATATTGAACGATCTGCCTTACATTATAAACGTAGCAAAGGAGTATGGAATAATCAAGAAAGAAAAACTATTAGTTGCATAATGCGCAACAATAAATTAAAAGATTGAAAGAAACAGTAAGAGAATTTCAATCTTTTAATATGTAATCAAATCAAATTCATATATTCCAACGCCTGGCGGATTCCGCCATCTTCCAATGCGCCGGTCACATAATCAGCCTGTGATTTCAAGTCTTTAGACCCATTTCCCATAGCAACCTTAAATCCGGCAGCTTGGAACATTGGCAAGTCATTATTGCTATCGCCGAAAGCAATAACATCCCTCTTTTCGTATCCAAGTACATTACTCATAACACTGATCGCAAGTCCTTTGGAACAGCCTTTCATGACAAATTCAATCGTTCTTCCAACAAAAGATCCACTGTGAATAATATAATCATACCATAGGGATAATTCCTGGCATAATTTCTCTGGATTACATCCGGGTGTGCGCTTGGCACTTATTTTGTTAAAGTGAAGATTATGTTCATTTCCACGAATAGGAAGCAGTTTGTCACCGAGTTCCTGAGTGATCAGATCAGCAAACCAGTCTATGTCACTTGTATATTCATCCAGATTATAGTACATATAATCATTGCCTTCCAGTACAGGGATAAAACCGTTTGCCTTAATGATCTCTACGGTCTTCCATGCCAGATCAGTTGGCATCTCACGCTCAAATACCCGCGTTCCATTATATTCGATATATGCTCCAAGATTAGCGATAAGTCCGTCAAATCCAATCTCCTTCATAAGATATTCCGGAACAAAAGCGTTTGAACGACCGGTACAGATGAAAGTCTTGTGTCCGTTTTTTCTCAGCTGTTGAAGTGCGAGCTTTGTATCTTCTGGTGTTCCTTTTACAATATCTAAAATTGTTCCATCTGCATCAAAGAAAAGACATTTTCCCATTGTAAGTATTCCTTCTATATTATAGTATTATCTCTCTCCTAAAAATCCCATGAATTTACGCACAGAGTAATTCAGGATAAGATCCTCCGGAATGTCAGCTTTTCGAGCCAAAGCTTCGGCATACTGGAAATCTCCAACATGTTCTGTGCCGTGGCTGTCACTGGAGAACAGAACCGGATAATTAAAGTGCTTGGACAGATTCAATATTAAGAGATCAGCGTAGGTCGTATCCCCACGATATCCATCCGGACTTAAAGAACTGTTATTGATCTCAAGCAGAACATGGTTCTCCATTGCAGCACGGAAAAGCGCAAAATAATCTACAGGGAATTTTTCGTCATCGCAATGACCGATGATATTAACATTAGGATTCTCCATAGTCTTGATATAAGCACGGGTGTTCTCATCTGCTGTTCCGGATTTAAAAATTGGACGATGCATACTTGCTATAACATAATCCAGAGACTCTAAAATTTCATCATCAAGATCCAGTTTTCCTTCCTGATCCAGAATATTTACCTCTGCACCGTAAAGCATTCTAACACCGAGACGCTTTGGTTGTGCAAATGCAAGGCTGCGGAAATAAGAAATGCGTCCGCCACCAAGCGTTTTTGGACCATGATCGGAAATTCCAAGCATCTTAAGCCCAGCTGCATTGGCAGCTTTTGCCATATCAGTCATGGTCGCACAGGTTCCGTGCCCGCTGGCGATGGAATGTGTGTGGATATCAAATTCATAAGAAGCCATATAATCCAACCCTTCTTTCTAATCGTTCACGCGGCAGACATTGTGTTGATTCATTCGCCATGCCGCATATATACCTTAAGTATGCGGTATTTTAAGTAAAATGTCAATAAATTCGAGGTGAAACGTAAAGAAAAAACAAATAAAACACAACATGAACCGTATTGGGATTTATTGTAACTTTACAGAAATATAATGTGGGATGTATTGTGTTTTGATTGACTTTGGGGGATAAATAAAGTATAATAAATGTTAATATTGGAAGAAAGGAGTTTAAGAGCAAAATGGGACTTTATACTTATGACAGTACTCCCATCCCGAAGTCGGACAGAATTCCAAAACTGGTAGAAAACCTGTATGCGAAGATGCCTGAGATTGAGTCGGCGAGAGCGGTACTGATTACGGAGTCGTACAAACAGACTGAGAATGAACCAATGATCATCCGTAGAGCAAAAGCGTTCCAGCATATTTTGGAGAATATTCCGATCACGATCCGTGACCTGGAACTTGTTGTTGGAAGCAGTACACTTGCCCCAAGAGGATGCCAGACATTTCCGGAGTTCTCTTACGAGTGGCTGGAGGCAGAGTTTGATACAGTTGAAACAAGAAGTGCCGACCCGTTCTATATCTCTGAGCAGACGAAGAAGGAACTGAAAGAGGCGAATGCTTACTGGAAAGGCCGTACAACAAGTGACCTGGCTACAGCATACATGGAGCCGGAGACATTACTTGACATTGAACACAATATCTTTACACCTGGAAACTATTTCTATAATGGTGTAGGACATGTGACAGTTAAGTATGGTGAAGTTCTCGAGATCGGATTTTCCGGAATCCGAAAGAAAGCAGAAGATGAGCTTGCTTCTATGAAGGTCAGTGATGGTAACTATCAGACAAAATCACGTTTCCTTGAGGCAGTGATGATCAGCTGTGATGCAGCAATCACATATGCCCGCCGTTATGCAAAGCTTGCACTTGAGATGGCTGAGAAATGTTCTGATCCGGTAAGAAAGAAAGAACTTCTTATCATTGCACAGAACTGTGCGAATGTACCGGAGAAGGGTGCGACAGGATTCTATGAAGCTTGTCAGTCCTTCTGGTTTGTACAGCAGCTGTTACAGATCGAGTCCAGTGGACATTCAATCTCCCCTGGAAGATTCGACCAGTATATGTATCCTTATTATAAGAAGGATCTCGACAGCGGAAAGATCACAAGAGAGTTTGCACAAGAACTGTTGGATTGTATCTGGGTTAAATTAAATGACCTGAACAAGTGCCGTGATGCGGCTTCAGCAGAAGGATTCGCAGGTTACAGTCTGTTCCAGAACCTGATCGTAGGAGGACAGAATGAAGAGGGCATAGATGTTACGAATGATCTTTCATTTATGTGTATTACATCATCTATGCATGTATTCCTTCCAATGCCTTCTCTTTCCGTAAGAGTTTGGAATGGATCACCACATGAATTCCTGATTTATGCAGCAGAACTTACAAGAACAGGAATCGGACTCCCGGCTTATTATAATGATGAGGTTATTATCCCGTCACTTGAGAGCCGTGGACTGACTTTACAGGATGCGAGAGACTATAACATCATCGGATGTGTAGAACCACAGAAGTCTGGTAAGACAAATGGATGGCATGATGCAGCATTCTTCAATATGTGTCGTCCGCTGGAACTGGTATTTTCAAATGGTGTGGACAAGGGTGTACAGATTGGTCCAAAGACAGGTAATGTTGAGGATATGAAGACATTTGATGAATTCTATGATGCTTATAAAGCACAGATGGATTACGCGATCGCACTGCTTGTTAATGCTGACAATGCCATTGATATGGCACATGCGGAGAGAGCACCGTTGCCGTTTCTTGCATGTATGGTTGATGACTGTATCAAGAGAGGAAAGACACTGGAACAGGGAGGAGCTGTATATAACTTTACAGGTCCGCAGGGATTCGGTGTTGCCAATATGGCGGATGCGCTTTACGCAGTAAAGAAACTCGTTTATGACGAGAACAAGATTACAATGCATGATCTGAAGATGGCTCTTAGCACAAACTATGGAAAGGGCCTGAGCAACGAGGATGTTGCAGAGATGGTATCAGAGGTTGCTTCTGCAATGAAATCTGCCGGACAGCCGGTAGGTGAGAAAGAAGTTGCAGCAATCCTGAAAACTGTTGTTGCAGCAACAGAATCAGAACAGGTGAAGACAAACGGCGAGAGAATCCTCAAGCTGATCGATGCAGTGCCGAAGTTCGGAAATGATATTCCGGAGGTTGATGCATTTGCAAGAGACGTTGCCTATACTTATACAAAACCACTGGAGAAATACAAAAATCCACGTGGAGGTATGTTCCAGGCGGGATTATATCCAGTATCAGCGAATGTACCGCTTGGCGGACAGACAGGAGCCACACCAGACGGACGTCTGGCACATATGCCGGTAGCCGATGGAGTATCGCCATCAGCCGGTAAGGATGTGAACGGACCGACAGCAGCTGCAAACTCCGTTTCCAGACTGGATCACTTTATTGCTTCGAATGGAACACTGTTCAATCAGAAGTTTCATCCGTCTGCACTGAGTGGAAGAGAAGGACTTGAGAAGTTTGTAGGACTGATCCAGTCATACTTCGATCAGAAGGGAAGCCACATGCAGTTTAACGTTGTCAGCCGTGAGACACTTCTGGATGCACAGAAGCATCCGGAGCAGTACAAACATCTGGTTGTACGTGTAGCTGGATACAGCGCACTGTTTACGACATTGTCCAAGTCACTGCAGGATGATATCATCCGCAGAACGGAGCAGGGATTTTAAGAATAAGAAGGAGACAGCATGGAAGAATATCTGAAGACCAAAGGAAGAATCTTCGATATCCAGCGGTATTCCATCCATGATGGGAATGGAATTCGAACCATCGTGTTCCTGAAGGGGTGCGTGCTCAGATGCCGCTGGTGCTGTAATCCGGAATCGCAGCACTACGAGATCGAGACAATGATGGTGCAGGGAGAACCAAAAGTGATCGGTGAGGACACAACGGTTGCGGAAGTGATGAAGACGGTAGAAAAAGACCGTACTTATTATAGAAGAACCGGAGGCGGACTTACACTTTCCGGAGGCGAAAGCCTTTGCCAGCCGAAGTTCGCGAGAGACCTTCTGCGAGCAGCGAAAGAGTCAGGAATCACAACTGCGATGGAAAGTATGGGATGCGCACCATACAGCACAATCGAAGAGATTCTTCCATATTTAGACCAGTATCTGCTGGATATCAAACACATGAATCCAGAGAAACATAAAGAATTTACAGGACGCTCGAATGAACTGATGTTAGAGAATGCAAAGAAGATTGCAGACTCTCATATGACAGAGTTGAGTATCCGTGTTCCAGTTATTCCAGGATTCAATGATACAGAGCTGGAGATTCGTGATATTGCCGCATATGTCCGTAAGCTTGGCAATGTGAGAAGAATGCATCTTCTTCCTTACCACAGACTGGGACAGGACAAATATGACGGATTAAATCGTCCATACCTGATGGGGGATGTAAAACCACCGACAAATGAAAAGATGGAACGACTTCTGAAAGTAGCAGAAGAAGTTTCCGGTGTAGAGTGCCGGATCGGTGGTTAAAAATAAAAAACACAATCAGATAATCTGCACGAAGTCGAAAACAGAGAAAATAGTGAAAATAATCACAAGAAACAATAAAAACAACGGCTGTTCAAATTGACTAATGTGGGATTGTGTGGTAAAATAAGTTAAGAAACAACACAAAACAAAAGTTTTGACACGATTCCAAGGAGGAGAAAAAATGCAAAACGAATACGAAATCAAAAAAGAAATGTGTGAAATCGGAAGAAGAGTTTACAACCGTGGAATGGTTGCAGCTAATGACGGAAACTTTTCTGTAAAACTGAACGACCATGAGTTCCTGTGTACACCAACAGGTGTCAGCAAAGGATTCATGACGCCAGAGTACATCTGTAAAGTAGATGAGAATGGTAATGTTCTTCAGGCAAACAAAGGATTCAGACCATCTTCAGAAATTAAGATGCACATGCGTGTGTACAGAGAGAGACCAGACGTTCAGTCTGTAGTACATGCTCATCCACTGTACGCTACAACATTCGCTATCGCTGGTATTCCGCTTACACAGCCAATCATGCCAGAAGCAGTTATCGCTCTTGGATGTGTTCCGATCGCTAAATACGGTACACCTTCTACAATGGAGATTCCGGACGCTGTCGAGCCATACCTTCAGCACTTTGATGCAGTTCTTCTTGAGAACCACGGAGCACTTGCTTACTCAGACAGCCTTCTGAGCGCATACCACAAGATGGAGTCTCTTGAGTTCTACGCACGTCTGTTATGGCAGTCCATGCAGATTGGCGGACCTCAGGAACTGAACGATGAGCAGGTTCAGAGACTGTACGAACTGAGAAGACAGATGGGACTTCCAGGAAAACACCCGGCAAACCTTTGCCCGAACGCTAAAGCTGGTAAGCCAAGCTGCCATTCATGCGGTGGAAACTGTGGCGGATCTTCAGCAGCAGCAGCTCCAGAAGGAACAGATGCTGATCTTGTAGCTTCTATCACAAAGAAAGTTATGGAACAGCTGGGAATGTAATCTGACAGATTAGTAAAGGAGCAATGCTATGAATGAGCAGGAAATTACCAGTGCAGTTCAGGCTGTGCTGGATCAGATGAAGGAAGCAGCTCCACAACATACACACAAACATGTCTGTAAATGCAAAAAGCATCAGATGACATTGAAACTTGCCAATGCCTTGATTGAAAAAGTTAAGGCAGAAGCGGCACGTGTGGGTGTGAATGCGGTTGTAGCAGTTTCCGACAAGGCAGGCAGACCTGTAGCCGTCCAGTGTATGGATGACGCCTACATAGCGAGCTTTGACATTGCATTAAACAAGACATATACTTCCGCGAGCCTTAAGATGTCCACAGCAGAGTTAAGTCAGTTGAGTCAGCCGGGACAGCCGTTATACGGAATTCAGTTTACGAATGACGGTAAGATCGTGATCTTCGGAGGCGGAGAGGTACTCGAAGCTGATGGTAAGATCATCGGTGCACTTGGTGTCAGCGGCGGAACTGCTGAACAGGACACAGCAATCGCAGCTTACGGAAAACAAGTCTTCAAGGAGGTATTAGAGTGTCTATAAATGAACAGATGGTTCAGGACATTGTACAGGACGTTCTTGCAAAGATGCAGATCGCTTCTGATGTACAGGGAGACCGCGGTGTATTCAAGGATATGAACGAGGCCATTGAGGCAGCGAAAGCGTCCCAGAAGATCGTGGCTAAGATGTCACTGGATCACAGAGAGAAAGTTATCTCCAACATCCGTAAAAAGATCATGGAGAATGCAGAAATCCTGGCCCGTATGGGAGTTCAGGAGACTGGCATGGGAAATGTCGGACATAAAATTTTAAAACACCAGCTTGTAGCTGAGAAGACTCCGGGAACAGAGGATATCACTACACAGGCATGGTCAGGAGACAGAGGTCTTACATTGATCGAGATGGGACCGTTCGGAGTAATCGGAGCGATCACACCTTGTACAAACCCAAGTGAGACAGTTCTCTGTAACACAATCGGAATGTTCGCAGGTGGAAATACAGTAGTATTCAACCCACATCCGGCAGCAATCAAAACATCAATCTACGCAGTTAATCTTCTGAACGAAGCATCTGTTGAGGTTGGTGGACCGGACAACATTGCTTGTACAGTAGAGCATCCGACACTTGAGACAAGTAACATCATGATGAAACATCCTGCAATTCAGCTGATCGCTGCAACAGGAGGTCCGGGAGTTGTTACAGCAGTTCTTTCTTCAGGAAGAAGAGGAATCGGAGCTGGAGCAGGTAACCCACCGGCACTCGTTGATGAGACAGCAGATATCCGTAAGGCAGCTGAGGACATTGTAAACGGATGTACATTTGATAACAACCTTCCGTGTATCGCAGAAAAAGAGATTGTTGCAGTTGATTCTATCGTTGATGAACTGATGCACTACATGGTAAATGAGCAGGGATGCTACCTGGCTTCCAAGGAAGAGCAGGATGCACTGACAAATGTAGTTCTTGCAGGCGGAAAGCTGAACAGAAAATGTGTTGGACGTGATGCAAAGACACTGCTTGGAATGATCGGAGTTACAGTTCCGGACAATATCAGATGTATTACATTTGAAGGACCAAAGGAACACCCACTGATCGCAACAGAGCTTATGATGCCAATTCTTGGTGTAGTAAGAGCGAAAAATTTCGACGATGCTGTAGAGCAGGCTGTATGGCTTGAGCATGGTAACAGACATTCCGCTCACATTCATTCCAAGAATGTAGATCGTATTACAAAATATGCAAAAGCAATTGACACAGCAATTCTTGTTAAGAACGGACCATCCTATGCGGCACTTGGATTCGGAGGCGAAGGCTTCTGTACATTTACAATTGCCAGCAGAACTGGTGAAGGACTTACAAGCGCAAGCAGCTTCACAAAGAGAAGACGTTGCGTAATGACAGACAGCTTATGTATAAGATAACGGAGGTATAGACAATGGAAATGAATTCTGCTAATGTAGAAGCTGTTGTAAAACAGGTACTTGAGAGCATGCTGGAAAAGAAAGTTCCAGAAGCAGCTCCGGCACAGAAAGCAGCAGGAAATGAAATTCCAAAGACAGCTCATGTAGCTATGCTTACAGCACTTGAGCATTTTGAAATCAAAGAGTATCCGATGCCGGAAGTTGGTGACGGAGATATTCTTGTTAAAGTTGAAGGATGTGGTGTTTGTGGAACAGACGCTCACGAATTCAAGAGAGACCCATTCAGCCTTATTCCTGTAGTACTCGGACATGAGGGAACAGGTGAGATCGTTAAGATGGGTAAAAACGTTAAAGTTGACAGCGCTGGAAAAGCTCTGAATCTTGGAGATAAAGTTGTTACATGTATGATCTTCAAGGATGATCCGGAGATCACAATGTACGACCTCAACAAACAGAACGTAGGCGGAGCTGATGTATACGGACTTCTTCCGGACGATGATGTTCATCTGAATGGATGGTTCTCAGATTACATCCTGATCCGTGAGGGATCTACAGTATTCAACGTAAGTGATCTAGATCTGAAATCCCGTGTACTGATCGAGCCATGTGCAGTACTTGTACATGCAGTAGAAAGAGCTAAGACAACAGGAATCTTAAGATTCAACAGCAGAGTTGTTGTTCAGGGATGTGGACCGATCGGACTGATCTGTATCGCAGTTCTTCGTACAATGGGTATTGAGAATATCGTAGCTGTAGACGGAGAGCAGAAGAGACTTGACTTTGCTAAGAGAATGGGAGCTGAGAAGTCAGTTAACTTCAAAGATTTCCAGGGAATCGATGCACTTGCACAGGGAGTAAAAGATGCATTCGGCGGACATGCTGCTGACTTCGCATTCCAGTGTACAGGATCACCGATCGCTCATGCAAACATTTACAAATTCATCCGCAATGGTGGTGGACTTTGTGAGCTTGGATTCTTTATCAATGGTGGAGATGCAACAATCAACCCACACTTCGATCTTTGCTCAAAAGAAATCACACTGGTTGGCTCATGGGTATACACTCTGAGAGATTATGCAACTACATTTGATTTCCTTAAGAGAGCAAAAGCAATCGGACTTCCGATGGATGATCTGATCACACACGAGTTCCCGCTCGAGCAGATCAATGAGGCTCACCAGACAAACCTGGCTATGAAAGGTCTTAAGATTGCAATCATCAACAAATAAGGTGAGAGAGTATGGAAGCAGTAGGTATGCTGGAAGTATTTGGACTTGCAACGGCATTTGCAGCGGCTGACGCCGGATGTAAAGCAGGAAATGTAAGACTGGAGAACTTCGATAAAAATAAACCTGCGAATGCAGACGAATTGCCTGTACCGTTGATCGTAATGGTCAAGTTCCGCGGACAGGTTGCAGATGTGGAGGCAGCACTTGAGGCTGCTACAGCGAAAGCAGAGTCAATGACAGGAATTGTCACAAAGTATAAGATCTCAAGACCGACTGAGGACACTGAGAAGATGCTTAAGCTTAACGCATTTGATAAAGGAACACCACACAAAGTAACAGACGAAGAAGTCGAAGAAATTTAGGAGGATATTACAATGGCAATGGCACAGCTTGCATTAGGAATGGTAGAAACAAGAGGACTTACAGCAGCAATCGAGGCTGCAGATGCAATGACAAAAGCAGCAGAGGTTACACTTGTAGGAACAGAGAAAATCGGATCCGGACTTGTAACAGTTATGGTTCGTGGAGATGTTGGAGCTGTTAAAGCAGCAGTTGAGACAGGTGCTGACGCAGCTGGAAGACTTGGAGAACTCGTAGCTACACACGTAATCCCAAGACCACACAACGACGTTGAGAAGATCCTTCCTACAGTATAGTTTGAAGTCAAACAGCTAGAAAAGGAGCAGTCTCATGGGAAAAGCGTATGGATTCTTTGAAATCCCAAGCGTTACGGCAGCAGTGGTAGCCGTGGATATCATGTGCAAGACTGCTGATGTGCAGTTCGTTACATGGGAGAAAAAACTGGGTGGAAGACTTGTCACGATCATAATTCGTGGTGATGTATCCGCAGTTGCGCAGGCCATTGAAGCTGCCGAGCAGAATGGAATCAAAAAACCAGTGAGCACAGTAGTGATCCCAAGTCCTCATGAGGAGATCTTGAGAATCATTAACACAAGTGTAAACAAGGTTGTATAGGAGGCAGCTACAGATGGCAGACGAAAAAGAAAAGAAAACAACAACAGCCAAAGCGCCAGCCAAAACTGTACGCAGAGTAAGAAAGACGGCGCAAAAGGCAGAAACGGTTCAGAAGAAACCGGAAGTTCAGAAGGAGGAACGCAGAATGTCACAGGAAGCATTAGGAATGGTTGAAACAAGAGGACTTGTAGCATCTATCGAGGCAGCAGATTCAATGTTAAAGGCTGCTAACGTAGCACTCGTTGGAACAGAGAAGATCGGATCCGGTCTTGTAACAGTTATGGTTCGTGGAGACGTTGGAGCAGTTAAATCAGCAGTTGAGTCTGGAGCAGAGTCAGCAGGAAGACTTGGAGAGCTTGTAGCTACACATGTAATCCCAAGACCACATACAGATGTTGAGAAGATTCTTCCACAGATCAAATAATAGTCAAAGGTAAATAAAACCGGTACTTTCAGGGGATTAAGCGCCGGGCGCTGATCCCCTGAGAGTGCTTAAATAAGTAAGTGGAGCAATCCACTTTGCGAGGAGACACAAATATGGATAACAGTAATGTGGAATTAATTACAAAAATGGTTCTCGAAGCAGTAGAGAAAAAGAATGCTGCTCAGTCTGGAGAAGGTTTTCTCGTTCCAATCGGAGTGTCCGCAAGACATATCCATCTCACACAGGAGCATGTCGAGATTCTGTTTGGAGAAGGCTACCATCTTACAAAGTTCAAAGAACTTATGGGTGGACAGTTTGCATCAAACGAAAAGGTTACAATTGTTGGTCTTAAATTAAGAGCAATCGAGAATGTAAGAGTTCTTGGACCAGTCAGAAAGAATACTCAGGTAGAGATTTCTGCAACAGATGCAATCAGCCTCGGTGTAAAAGCACCAATCAGAGAATCAGGAAATATTGCAGGAAGCGCACCAATCGCGATCATCGGACCAAAAGGTGCGGTGTATCTGAACGAGGGATGCATTGTTGCGAAGAGACATATTCACATGGCTCCGAAAGATGCGATGGCAGCAGGAGTTCATGATGGTGATATCGTATCTGTAAAAGCAGATAATGAGAGAGGAACCATCTTTAACAACGTACAGATCCGTGTAGATGACAGCTTTACACTTGAGATGCACATCGATACAGATGAAGCAAATGCAGCGCAGATTAAGAGCGGGGATACCGTGAGGATTGTATCATGTTAATGGGAAAAGTTGTTGGCAGTGTTGTATCAACACGCAAGAATGAAAACTTAGTCGGAAATAAATTCATGATTGTAGAAGTGGCAGATCATATGCGTCAGGGAGCAAAACAGATCATTGCAATCGATAAGATCGGCGCAGGAATCGGCGAATACGTTCTGGTTGTACAGGGAAGTGCTGCGAGAATCGGAAGTGGTATGCCGGAAGCACCGATCGATGCTGCAATCGTTGGAATTATTGACGAAGGATTAGGACTGGAGTAGTGAAATTATGGATATGAAAGAATTAAGCAGCATATTGCAGCAGAACGGTATCGTTGGTGCTGGTGGTGCAGGCTTTCCTACATATGCTAAATTAGATGAACGTGCAGAGACAATCATTCTGAACTGTGCAGAGTGTGAGCCACTGCTTCGACTTCACAGACAGCTCCTTGAGAAATATGCAAAGGAGATCATTGATACATTTCATATGATCGGCGAGACAGTCGGTGCGAAAGAAGTCATCATTGGTATTAAGAAAGCTTACACAGCAACGATCGAAGCTGTAAAGGCCGTTATGGGACAGTATCCGGAAGTAAGACTTGGACTGTTGGATGAAGTATATCCGGCAGGTGATGAGGTTGTTCTTATTTATGAGACAACAGGTAAAGTTGTAAGACCGGGCGGACTTCCAATCGAAAGCGGCGTAGCTGTATTCAACGTAGAGACAGTTTACAATGTATACAGAGCACTGAATGAGAAGACACCTGTTGAGGACAAGCTTGTATCAGTAGTAGCTGAGGTAGAGCACCCGATCACAGTTCGTGTTCCAATCGGAACACCACTGGAAGAAGTAGTAGCTCTTGCCGGCGGTGTAACTACAAAAGATGCAGTTTACTTCGTTGGTGGACCTATGATGGGTAATATCGGAACAGGAGCGCAGCCTGTTACAAAGACAACAAATGCAATCCTTGTTCTTCCGAAAGACCATCACATCATTCAGAAGAAATTAAAGAAAAACTCAATCGATATGAAGAGAGCAGCAGCTTGCTGTTGCCAGTGTACAATGTGTACAGACTTATGTCCAAGACATCTGTTAGGACATCCGATTGAGCCAAATAAATTTATGCTTGCAGCAACATGCAAGGATGTACAGGAGCCGAACATCTTCATCAATACGTTGTTCTGCTCATCCTGCGGACTTTGTGAGATGTATTCCTGTTTCCAGGGACTTTCACCAAGAAGTCTTATGGCAGAGTACAAGGGAGGTCTTCGTGCAAACGGAATCCGTCCTCCGAAAGTAGAAGCAAAACCTGTAGGACCGGAAAGAGAATACAGAAAAGTTCCGATGGAGAGACTTATGGCGCGTCTTGATCTTACGAGATATAACCGTGAAGCACCGCTTGATGAATCAGCAGTGCCGGTTAAGACAGTACGTATTCTGTTAAGTCAGCATATTGGAGCACCTGCTTCTGCAATTGTGAAAGCAGGCGACATGGTAACTAAAGGACAGATGATTGCTGAACCAGGAAAGGGATTAAGCGTTGGAATCCACGCATCCGTGAATGGTTTAGTTACAGAAGTAAATGAGAAATATATTGTCATAGAATCTCAGGAAGGACGTGCAGGCAATGAGTAAGGCTATTGGAATGGTAGAATATAAGACTGTTTCAGCAGGTATTACCGCAGCTGATGCTATGGTAAAGACTTCTGAAGTCAGCATAATCGAAGCACAGACAGTATGTCCGGGCAAATATATCGCGATCATTACAGGTGACTTAAGTGCCGTTAAAGCAGCAGTGGATAATGCAAAAGAGATGCATGGTCTTCACCTGATCGACAGTTTTGTGCTCGGTAATCCGCACGAGTCCATCTTCCCGGCAATCTACGGTGCTGCACATATTGAAGACGTATCCGCTCTTGGTATTATGGAGACATACGATGCATCTTCAATTATTGTAGCTGCTGATGAGGCTGCGAAGACGGCTATCGTTGATTTGATCGAGCTTCGTATCGCACGTGGTATGTGCGGAAAATCCTACATGCTGCTCACTGGTGAAGTGGCTGCTGTAGAAGCTGCAATCGAAAAAGCTAAGGAAGCAATCAAAGATAGAGGAATGTTCCTTGACTCTTCCGTTATTGCTCATCCGGATGCTCAGATTCGCGACGCAATCTTATAATGAACTCTGCTTTAATGTCTGAGGGAATTATAGTTCAATACCAGTAACATTATATTGGACTTAGGACAGGAGGCAGTTAGATGCTTGCGATAGAGAGAAGAAATGAAATATTAGAAAAACTGCAGAACGATAGAAGAGTCGTAGTAAGCGAACTGAGTCAGATTTACGAGGTTTCCGAGGAGACAATCCGAAGAGACCTCGATAAACTGGTTCAGGACGGTTTCGCCATAAAAAGCTATGGCGGTGCCGTGATCAATGAAAATGTGAATATCGAGCTTCCGTTCAACATCAGAAAGAATCGCAATATTGTTGGTAAACAGCATATTGCGGAACTGGTGAGTGAACAGATCAAAGATGGGGACAGCATCATGCTTGATGCAAGTTCTACAGCAGTGTATGTTGCAAAGACGCTTCTCGAACAGGGAAAGAAGAATCTTACCGTGCTCACAAACTCTGTGGAGATTGTCATAGAGCTTTTTGGGGCGCAGGATTGGAAGGTTCTCTCTACCGGAGGAGAGTCAAGAGAAGGATCCTTTGCACTGGTAGGTTATCAGACAGACCGGATGCTTCGATCTTATCATGTAAATAAGGCAATTATCTCTGCAAAGGGAATCGATATGAACGCTGGACTTACAGATTCAGATGATCTGCATGCGAATAATAAGCGAACAATGCTGACAAGAGCAAAAGAAAAAATTCTTGCTGTAGACAGCAGTAAGTTCGATCAAGTAGCATTTGCTGAGATAGGTTCATTAGATCAGATCACAACTATAGTTACGGATGCAAAGCCGGAAACAAGATGGCTTCAGCATTTTGATAAGATTGGTGTAAAATGTATCTATCCAAAGTAAGGAAGGGCAGTTATGAAAAGCTTTCAGATTAAAACTAGAGTAAATTTTGGAGATAATGCGCTGGATCGACTGGCAGAAGTGCCATATAAGAAGATCCTGATCGTTACAGACCCATTTATGGCGAAAAGCAAAAATCTGAACCTGATTCTCGATCCAATCAAAAAAGCAGGTAAGGAATATGATATCTTTCAGGATATTGTTCCGGATCCACCGATTGAGAAGATCAGTCTCGGTGTTAAGAAAATGCTTGAATATAAGCCGGATGCAATTGTTGCAGTTGGTGGCGGATCAGCAATTGACTCCTCCAAGTCAATCCGTGAATTTGCACTTCGCGTAGATCATTACGCAGAGGTAGGGCTGATTGCAATTCCAACAACAAGCGGTACAGGATCAGAGGTAACTTCATTTGCCGTTGTATCAGACCCGGCAGAACAGAGAAAATATCCACTTGTATCCTGGGAATTGACACCGGACGAGGCAATCCTCGATGCAGAACTTGTAAAGAGTGTGCCACCGGCGATTACAGCAGATACAGGAATGGACGTATTTACACACGCACTTGAAGCATGTGTAAGTACAGATAGAAGCGATTTCTCAACAGCACTTGCAGAGAAATCAATCGAGTTGGTTGGAGTATTCCTTCTCAGAGCATATCTGGATGGAAATGATACTCATGCACGTCAGAAGATGCATTCCGCATCCTGTCTGGCAGGACTGGCATTCAACTCAGCATCTCTCGGACTGAACCATGGTATGGCTCATCAGTTAGGTGCAAAGTTCCACATCCCACACGGACGTGCGAACGCAATGCTTCTTCCACATATCATTGAATTCAACAGTGATATCAATAAACATAGTAAGAGTCAGAAAGAATATCTTCCGGCTGTTAAGCGTTATGCAACCGTAGCTCAGATCCTTGGACTGAGCAGCTACAATGAGATCATGACAGTCAGATCCCTTGTAAACTGGGTACAGTTTATGTTAAAAGAGATGGATATTCCGCTGTCAATCTCTCAGATGGGTACAATCTCAGAGGAAGAGTACTTCAATGCAATCGACAGTATGGCAGATGCCGCACTCGAGGATGGATGTACAGCAACAAACCCGAGAGTACCAAATAAGGAAGATGTTATTGAAATCTACAAGAAATTGTGGAAATAATAAGCATAAAAAAGAAGTAAAAAAGAAGCTGCGTATTGTAGCTTCTTTTTTTACACTCTATTTTGCTTCTTTTTTTAGGTATATTTTTAAAGTTCTCGGGTAACGGTACCTATTTATTAATTGAGTGTTATCTGAAAGAATTGTTGTATATACTATATCAAATACCTGGGAAATGGACAGGAAGCGCGAAATGAAATTACCTATTTATATAGAAGCAGCAATGGGGGTTCTTCTGGTAGTGATTCTGGCAATGGCAGGAAGAAACGGAATGATTCCTCAGAACCAGAAAAATAATGTTATGAAACAGTCAGAAGTAGAACAGAAATCAGATTCTGACATGCAAAACGAAAAGGAAGCAGTTGCGGAAGAGGCAACAGATTCGATAGAAGAAGTTGCACAGACTGACAGCGCAGCAATAACAGCACAGATGTGTTCTCCGGCCGGACAGTATCCGGTCATGGGGGAGAGTGTTGTTACGGTGGATGAGCTTGCAGATTATTTCAATCAATCGGGATACGAATATCCGTCGGAAGAACTGGCAAAAGGTGGAGCAGATACCATAGAAACATTCTGCCAGATCTACTGTGAAGAAGCAGAGGCAGAAGACATCCGGGCAGAGGTTGCATTTACCCAGGCAATGAAAGAGACCGGATTTCTTCAGTTTGGTGGAGATGTAAGTGTTGAACAGTTTAATTTCGCCGGAATAGGAACAACCGGGGGAGGAGTGCCGGGAAATTCTTATCCGGATGTCAGAACAGGAGTGCGGGCACAGATCCAGCATCTGAAGGCCTATGCGACAGATGAACCGCTGAATCAGACTTGCGTGGATAACCGGTATGAATATGTGAAAAAAGCTTCCGCACCTTATGTACAATGGTTGGGACAGAAAGAGAACCCGGAAGGAGCCGGTTGGGCGACAGGAGAGAACTACGGGTATGATATTGCAGGGATGTTGCAACATTTACTTTTAAAAGAGCAAGGTTAAGAAGATAAGGCTGGACTTCCGGCGGTGGTTATGATATTTTAAGATTTCTTAAAGAAAGGGAAATCCCTTGACAAATCAGCCTTTGACAGCTATAGTAGTAACAGTTAAAAAGTATTTAACAACTATGTAAAGATACAGGTGTTGAAGAAGAGGAGTACATCATTACTTCCCACAGAGAGAACCGTTCAGATTGCTAAGAGGATCTGGCTGTGAGACGGTTTGGAAAAAGGATGATGGAAGGTAGCTTCGGAGCCGGAATTCTGAAAGGTCGAAGAGGTTGGATAGGAGTTCCCGGAGTCGTTCACGTTACAGAACGAAGAGATGTATATGTAAAGAACAAGGTTAATACAAACAGTAACAAGTTCTTACAGATATAAATAAGGTGGTACCGCGAGATTTTCGCCCTTTACGTGAAGTAGAGGGCTTTTTCTATTTACGCGAGCAACGAGCCAAAATCCGTGCTTGCACGAGACCTTGGCGACTGCCGCGATAACTATGAGAAAGAGATATCCACTTTTAAAACAATGAGATTGTGGAAAACAACTACAAAATTAACATAATATGTGGAAAAAGGAGAACAATCATGAGCAAAGAACTCGCAAAGACTTACGATCCGAAACAGATCGAAGAGAAACTCTATGAGAGATGGTGTGAGAACAAGTATTTTCATGCTGAAGTAGACAGAAGTAAGAAACCATTTACAACAGTAATGCCGCCTCCGAATATTACAGGAAAGCTGCATATGGGACATGCACTTGACAATACACTGCAGGATATCCTGATCCGTTACAAGAGAATGGAAGGATATAACGCACTGTGGATTCCGGGAACAGACCATGCAGCAATCTCTACAGAGGTTAAGGTTACAAATCAGCTCAAAGAAGAGGGAATCGACAAGAAAGAACTCGGACGTGAGGGATTCCTTGAGAGAACATGGCAGTGGAAAGAAGAATATGCAGGAACAATCGAGAACCAGCTGAAGAAGCTTGGTATTTCCTGTGACTGGGACAGAGAGCGTTTCACAATGGACGAGGGATGTTCCAAAGCTGTAGAAGAAGTATTCATCAACTTATACAACAAGGGATATATTTACAAAGGTTCCAGAATCATCAACTGGTGTCCGAAATGTAAGACATCTCTGTCAGACGCAGAGGTAGAGCATGAGGATCAGGACGGAAACTTCTGGCATATTAAGTACCCGATCGCCGGAACAGATCGTTTCCTTGAGATTGCAACAACACGTCCGGAGACACTGCTTGGAGATACAGCGATCGCCGTTCACCCGGATGATGAGAGATACAAAGATATCGTAGGAAAGATGGCAATCCTTCCGCTTGTAAATCGTGAGATTCCGATCGTTGCAGACTATTATGTAGACAAAGAATTCGGAACAGGTGCTGTTAAGATCACACCGGCACATGACCCGAATGATTTCGAAGTAGGAAAGCGTCACAACCTTCCGGAAATCAATATCATGAACGATGATGCAACAATTAACGAGAAGGGCGGAAAATATGCAGGAATGGATCGTTACGAGGCGAGAAAAGCAATCGTAGCTGATCTTGATGAGCAGGGATACCTTGTAAAGGTTGTTCCTCACATGCATGCAGTAGGAACACATGACCGTTGTGGTACAACCGTTGAGCCGCTGATCAAACAGCAGTGGTTTGTAAAGATGGATGAGCTTGCAAAACCGGCGATCAACGCACTGAAGACTGGTGAACTTCGTTTCGTACCGGAGCGTTTTGACAAGATTTACCTTCACTGGCTTGAGAACATCAAAGACTGGTGTATCTCCCGTCAGATCTGGTGGGGACACAGAATTCCGGCTTATTACTGTGATGAGTGCGGTGAATTTGTAGTTGCGAAAGAAGCGCCGGAGAAATGCCCACACTGTGGATGTACACATTTCACACAGGATGAAGATACACTTGATACATGGTTCTCTTCAGCATTGTGGCCGTTCTCCACACTTGGATGGCCGGAGAAGACAGAAGACCTTGACTACTTCTATCCGACAGACGTTCTTGTAACTGGATATGATATCATCTTCTTCTGGGTAATCCGTATGGTATTCTCAGGATATGAGCATACAGGAAAAGCTCCGTTTAACACAGTACTGATCCACGGTCTTGTAAGAGACTCTCAGGGACGTAAGATGAGTAAGTCTCTTGGAAATGGTATCGATCCGCTTGAGATCATCGACAAGTACGGTGCAGATGCCCTGAGGCTGACACTGATCACAGGAAATGCACCTGGTAACGATATGCGTTTTTACAACGAGCGTGTTGAGGCAAGCCGTAATTTTGCAAACAAAGTATGGAATGCATCAAGATTTATCCTGATGAACATGGAGAAGAACGTTGTAGAAGAACCGGAAGACTTCCTGCTGAAACCAGCAGACAGATGGATCCTTTCCAAGGTAAACAGTCTGACAAAAGAAATGACAGAGAACATGGATAAGTTCGAACTCGGTATCGCAGTTCAGAAAGTTCATGACTTTATCTGGGATGAGTTCTGTGACTGGTATGTAGAGATCGCAAAATATCGTATCTACCATGCGGAGGAAGATTCACAGTCCGCAAACTGTGCTCTGTGGGTACTTAAGACAGTACTTGGACAGGCACTGAAGCTTCTTCATCCATTTATGCCATTTATCACAGAAGAGATTTATGGAGCACTTGTACCGGAGGAAGAGTCACTGATGATGTCAAGCTGGCCGGTATACAGAGAGGATTGGGAGTTCCCATATGCTACAGAAGTTATGGAACATGTAAAAGCAATCACACGCGGAATCAGAAATATGCGTGCTGAGATGAATGTTCCGAATAACAAACGTACAAAGGTTTATATTATCAGCAGTGATTCAAAACTGCTTACAGCACTTGAAGTATTCAAGGAATCTGTAAAACCGTTGATGCTGGCAAACGATATTATTCTTCACTATGAGAAGAAAGATGTTGCTGATGATGCAGTATCTATCGTTGTTCCGGGAGCAACAGTTTACCTGCCGCTGGAAGACCTTGTAGACTTCGAGCAGGAGAGAGAAAGACTGAAGAAAGAGGAAGAGAGACTCAACAGCGAGATAAAGAGAGCACAGGGAATGCTTGCGAATGAAAGATTCACAAGCAAAGCACCTGCAGATAAAGTTCAGGCTGAGCGTGATAAACTTGAGAAATACACACAGATGCTTGAGCAGGTAAAAGAGAGAATCGATAGTCTCAGATAACTGTGGGGGGAGAAAAGCTGCGAAAAAGCAGGAAACTGTAAACAGCAGTTTAGACACAGTATCAGGTATTAGACGGCAAAAAGTCGCACGGCAGAAAGGAGCTAAGATCCCATGCCGTGCATTTTGCCTATAAGAAAGAGGTTATAGATGAAGCGGATTCATATTAAAAAACCAGATATCAAAGGATTTTTTACAAAGGTCAAAAATCTGAAACCAGAAGATATCAAGAGACACTATCAAGAGAAAAAAGCAAGACGCCAGAGGATCCTGGAAGAAAGAAGAAACAGTAAATTTGCGAAGAAGATGCAGCCGGTTTATAAGTGGATGAACAGATTTTCACTCGTTCTTCACTATCTGCT
>OLCN01000011.1_pt1 | contig 22814 bp, 20 predicted proteins | sample 1607381 | NCBI WGS metagenome assembly OLCN01 (sample SAMN02674597, study PRJEB24791) | human gut metagenome, SKBSTL013 | isolation source: stool | host: Homo sapiens | place: USA | reverse complement strand
TATGCTGACCTCAAAACACAGAGGGACAGCGATTATACCAAACTGAAAGATACCCGCGCCGAGGTTGCCGAGCTTCAAAAAATCCGCAGGTGCGTGGATATTGCACTCCGCGCCGACCAGCCGGAGCAGACGCAGAGCCGCACCAAGCGGCAGGAACAGGAGCGATAAAGAAAAGGACGGGCAAGCTATTTTGCCTGTCCGTCCTAAATGTTTTCTGATAAAATGGACGCTATTGATACCTAATATTAAAACCAACTTGCTCTTTCGTCCCTAAATTCGGGCTGGTCACTATGCTCATAAGGATTATAATTATTCAAATTGCAGCCAAACTCTTTCAATGATTTTATTTTATTATCCTTTGTCCATTCAACCAGGGAAATTCCATCAAATTCCTCTATGCTCCCATTGTTCATTTCATTTTTGAAATACCACTCCACAATCGTCTGATTTCCTTTGTGGAAAAATTGTTTGATTTCCCAAGCAACGACTTTGCCACGAGTATTCCATTCCTGAAACCAGTGTTTTACGATTTGACGGTTATTATATTTTGGACTCCAACTTTCAGTATAAATTACATCTTCTGCAAAAATATTATCAATACCTAAATCCTGTTTTGTAAGCCACATTTCAAACCATAAGTGAATAATTTTTTCTCTTTCATTCACAATCCAGCACCTCACTAACTTCCGATTTTTCGGTTTCATTCTACATCAAAACTATGAACAATTCAACCACAGAAAGAGAGGTATCAGCCATGTATTACACCCAAGAACAAATAGACCGCGCCAACCAAGCCGACCTTGTTTCTTTTCTGCAAGGACAGGGCGAGCAGCTTACCCGCGCCGGACAGGAATACCGTTGGAAACGGCATGACAGCTTGACTATCCGGGGAAACAAATGGTACAGGCACAGCCAAAGCAAAGGCGGCGCACCCATTGATTTTGTCATGGAGTTTTTCGGAAAGAGCTTTACCGAAGCCGTAGAACTGCTGACGGGAGAAAAAGGCGCAGCACCGCCGCCGGACAGACCAAGCCCCGCGTCCTTTTCTGACTTCCGATTGCCGCCCCGCAATCCCGACAACCGCATAGTGAGGAACTACCTCACAGCCGTTCGCCGCATTGATGAAGATGTGTCGGGCTTTTTCTTTTCCACCGGGGATATTTACGAGGAAGCCGCCCACCATAACGCCGTATTCGTAGGGCGGGACGAGGACGGAGTACCACGCTACGCCCACCAGCGTGGCACAGCCGGGAACTTCCGGCTTGATGTGAAAGGCAGCGACAAAGCCTTTAACTTCTGCTATCGGGGCGATGGCGAAAGATTGTTTGTCTTTGAAGCCCCTATTGACCTGTTATCTTTTCTCTGTCTGTTCAAAAAGGACTGGCAAAAGCAAAGCTATCTTGCGCTGGGTGGCGTGGGAGATAAAGCCCTTATGCGCTTTCTCTCTGACCGCCCGAACATCAAGACCGTATATCTCTGCCTTGACAGCGACCAAGCCGGAAACGACGCTTGCAGCCGCCTTGTGGAGCTTATGCCGGAGGGCTTGACCGTCCACCGCCTTATTCCTCTTTTCAAAGACTGGAACGAGGTGCAGACGCGCCGGAATGAAATCACAGACGGGAAATATCTGCGGGAAGCTGTCTATGGCTTGAAAGAGCCGCCACAGGAAGAAACCGTTGAGATTATCCGAATGAGCGAGGTTGACACACAGACCGTTGAATGGCTATGGAAACCGTATATCCCCTTTGGGAAAGTAACCATAGTACAGGGCAACCCCGGCGAGGGAAAGACCACCTTTGCGCTGCGCCTTGCCGCTGCCTGTACTACTGGCGGGACGCTTCCGGGCATGAAGCCCATGCAGCCGTTTCAAGTGATTTATCAGACCGCCGAGGACGGTTTGGGCGATACCGTCAAGCCCCGCTTGATAGAAGCTGCCGCAGACCTTGACCGGGTGCTTGTGATTGATGAAGCAAAACGGGAGCTTACCCTGTCCGACGAGCGCATAGAGAAAGCAATCATACAGAACGGGGCGCGTCTGATTATCCTTGACCCCATACAGGCGTACATGGGCGAAAAAACCGACATGAACCGGGCAAACGAAGTGCGCCCCATGTTCCGCCGCCTTGCCGATGTTGCCGAGCGTACCGGGTGCGCCGTTATCCTTATCGGACATCTCAACAAAGCTGCCGGAGGGCAGAGCGCATACCGGGGATTAGGTTCTATCGACTTCCGAGCCGCCGCACGGAGCGTGCTTTTAATCGGGCGCGTGAAGCGTGAGCCGAATGTGCGTGTTATCATTCACGACAAATCTTCCCTTGCGCCGGAGGGAAAGCCCGTTGCCTTTTGCCTTGACCCGGAAACAGGCTTTGAGTGGATAGGCGAATATGATATAACCGCCGACGAGTTGCTGTCCGGTGCGGGCGGCAATAACGCCACCAAAACCGAACAGGCTGAAAAGCTGATACTTGACCTACTGGCAGACGGGAAAGAGCTTGCCAGCGAGGACATAGAGAAAGCCGCAGCCGACGCAGGGATTTCTGCCCGTACTGTCCGGGCGGCAAAGAAAAATCTTGACGGGCGCATTACTTCAAAGCGTATCGGCGCAGCATGGTATCACGCCCTAAAAAAGTGAACTGGCAAAATCCAAGTGGCAAAATCCAGATACCTTGCCACTTTGCCACTTCGCCACTTCAACCATAATCCCACAGCCTCATGTATGACCGCGTGGGGCTTTATCGTGGAAAAAAGAGCCTATGTTGCGTCAATAACTCAAAAAGGCACTTGACAAAACGCTTCATGGGGTAAGCCGGAGGACATCAAGCCGTACATGGACCCGGAGTTCTCGAACAACGTCATCTTGACGCAGACGGAGTTCTTGACCATGAACAGCCGTCCAAAGCAGCCAAAATACGCCCGCAACAAGAACATCCTCGTCATCGGCGGTTCCGGCTCAGGCAAGACGCGCTTTTTCGTCAAACCTAACCTGATGCAGATGCACAGTAGCTACGTTGTGACTGACCCGAAGGGTACGGTGCTGGTGGAGTGCGGCAAAATGCTTGAAAAGGGCGGCTACGTCATCAAGTCGCTGAACACCATCAATTTCAAAAAATCCATGCACTACAACCCTTTCAGCTACATCCGCAGCGAGAAGGACATCCTCAAGCTGGTCAATACGATCATCGTCAACACGAAGGGAGACGGCGATAAGTCCGGCGAAGATTTTTGGGTGAGTGCGACTCGTTCGCAGACGGTAAAAAGTCTGCGCACGAGCAACGGTTTTCCGTTGTTCGGAGAACTGGTAGTTTGATAGGTGGAATGACGGGGTAACGCCCTGAAACGCCTACCCTTGATGGGCGTGCATTAGCTGTAATGGCTGGTGTACGAAGCCCCATGACAAAGGCTGAGAGTAACCGTAACCACTGCCTAAAGTGGTCGAAAGCGGTCTGGAGGCAGACTGTGTTACCTATAAGCCGAGAGTCTATAAGATACCTATGGTTAGAATGTTCGCTTTGGCGGGCGGACTGACGAACCTGCGAATGTACAGGTCTAAAAGAAGACCACGCAGAAATGTGTGGGTGCGTTAATGCGCAGTCGGTGTGGTTTAGTAGAAATTGATCCTACGAACGACCATGCTGTGTTACAGGCACAGGCAAGCCGACAGGTCTATAGCAGGAACCTATGGGTATGTATGAACAGATAGAACTATCGGAACGAGGAAAGGCAGCAGATTCCGCAAGGAATAGTCTGACGAAAAACAATAAGCAGACGAACTGCTGCTGAAAAGTAGTGGTCGAACCTATGATGTGCTTGCGTTATGTGAGCTACGGAGGAATGGCCACAAGTCGGTTGAGATAAGCAGGCATTATTCAATCCAACATAAGGATTCGAGTAAGACCAAAAGGGTCACTTTCGCAAAAAGGAGGTGATGCCTTATGCCAAAGAAAAACAAAACTCTATGTGTAGATGACTTACGTCATGCCGAGTATTACGGTATGCAGCCAGTTTTTGATGAACTCTATCATCGAAGTTTGGAGGGAGAAAATTTTACCGACCTTATGGATTTAATTCTGAGCCGGGACAACATTCTTCTGGCATATCGGAACATCAAAGCAAACGGAGGAAGCTACACAGCAGGAACAGACAACAAAAACATCAGTGACATCGGGTGTTTACCGCCCGAAACAGTTGCAGAGAAAGTGAGGTTTATTGTCACAGGAAGTCAGCACGGATACCGCCCAAAGCCGGTAAGACGCAAAGACATTCCGAAACCAAACGGAAAAACCAGACCGTTAGGTATTCCCTGTATCTGGGACAGGCTGGTACAGCAATGTATCAAACAGGTCATAGAGCCAATCTGCGAAGCGAAATTCAGCGACAACAGTTACGGCTTTCGCCCGAACCGTTCCGTGGAACACGCCGTGCAGAAAACTTACACCATGCTTCAACGCATGAACCTGCATTATGTGATTGAGTTTGATATAAAAGGATTTTTCGACAACGTAAATCACAGCAAGCTAATGCGGCAAATATGGGCAATGGGAATACACGACAAACAGTTGATTTTTATTATCAAGCGGATTCTGAAAGCACCGATTAGAATGCCAGACGGCACTACACTCATTCCAGACAAAGGCACTCCGCAAGGCGGTATCATTTCACCGTTGCTTGCCAATATCGTGCTGAATGAACTGGACAAATGGGTTGAGAGCCAATGGCAGAACCACCCTCTTGTAAAGGAATACGGGTATGAGAGGAAAATCAGAAACTCGATTACTTTTGACCGGAGCAAGGCATTCCTCAAAATGAGGAAAACAGGGTTGAAAGAAATGTATATCGTGAGATATGCAGATGATTTCAGAATTTTCTGCCGGAATAAAGAGGACGCTTTGAGAACGAAAGAGGCTGTAACGGCATGGATAACCGAGAGGCTGAGGTTGGAGGTATCGCCAGAGAAAACAAGGATAGTCAATGTTAGAAAACGCTATTCAGAGTTTCTTGGGTTTAAGATACGAGTCAGACCGAAAAGCAGGAAGTACATCGTGCAATCTCATATCTGTGACAAAAAGTTGGAACTGGAAAGGCAAAAACTGGTGGAACAGGCGAAACGAATTGCCCGACCTTCAGAGGGAAAAAGACCTTTGGACGAAATACGGCTGTACAATTCAATGGTTCTGGGAATACAGAATTATTTTCAACTTGCCACCTGCATCAGCATTGATTGCAGGAAAATCCACAGACAGGTCATGACAGTTTTAACAAATCGGCTCAATACAGAAACCGGGTGCAGACTTGTTCGAGAGGGCGGCGCAATGACCGAGAGCGAAAAAGAACGGTTTGGAAAGTCGGCAATGATACGGTATGTATCTGGAATCGACCAACCTATCTACCCTATCGCATACATCAAGAACAAGATACCGATGGCAAAGAAAGCGGCGGTTTGCAGTTACACGGTAGAGGGACGGGCATTGATACACACGAACCTAAGTATGAACTCATCTGTTCTATCAGGTTTGAGGAATCAACCGTCTATGGGGCGAAGCACAGAACTTACTGACAGCAGGATTTCACTATTCTCGGCTCAACGTGGAAAATGTGCGCTAAGTGGGGAACTCTTTGAAAATGCGGCTGACATAGTATGCTGGCTGAAAACACCGGCAGAATTGGGCGGCAAGGAACGCTATCGAAATATGATTTTGTTCCATAATAGATTTCTTCCACTCCTGCAAGAGTGTCCTAAGAATGAGCTAAAAGAGATAGCCGACACGCTCAAGGCAACAAAGGAACTGATGTTAAAAGTGAACAGTCTGCGCCAGCAGGCTGGTTTGTCCGCAATAGAAAACTAACATTTCATTTGGTGATTGATTAAATGCTTGTGAAAACAACCGATGGAACGCCGGATGCGGTGAAAGTCGCACGTCCGGTGTGGAGTGGGGGAAAATCCGGCGATAACTTCAAAGGATTACCTATCACTATAGGCAGAGACCTTGCTGTATTGTGCTTTGATTGGTTATATCCACTATGAGGCACCGCTGGAAGAGCAGAACTTTGCAACGCTGATTGAATTCCTGAATGCGATGGAAGTACGCGAGGATGATGAAACCTTTCAGAATCCAGTGGATCAGATGTTTGAAGCTCTGAAAAAGAAAAAACCGAACCACTTTGCTGTCCGCCAATATGCCAAGTTCAAGCTGGCGGCGGGAAAGACCTTAAAGTCGATTCTGGTGAGCTGCGGCGCACGTCTTGCTCCCTTCGATATTGAGGAAGTCCGTGATATCACTATGTACGATGAGCTGTCGCTGGATACGGTGGGAGATAAGAAAACGGCTCTGTTCCTCATTATGAGCGATACAGACCCGACTTTTAATTTCCTGATTTCGATGATCTATACACAGCTGTTTAACCTGCTGTGCGAGAAAGCGGATGATGTTTACGGCGGCAGATTGCCGGTGCATGTGCGCTGCCTGATTGATGAGTGTGCGAACATTGGTCAGATTCCGAATCTGGAAAAGCTGGTAGCCACCATCCGATCAAGAGAAATCTCGGCATGTCTGGTACTTCAGGCACAGAGCCAGTTGAAGGCAATCTATAAGGACAATGCCGATACCATCATCGGCAATATGGATTCCCGTATTTTTCTTGGTGGTTCAGAGCCGACTACGCTAAAAGAATTGAATCAGGCACTGGGGAAAGAAACGATTGATCTGTACAACACTTCCGATACCAGAGGCAACAGCCCATCCTACGGCACCAATTATCAGAAGGTTGGGCATGACCTGGCTTCGGTGGATGAACTGGCCGTGTTGGACGGCGGAAAGTGCATTTTACAGCTGCGCGGTGTGAGACCGTTCAAGTCAGATAAATATGATCTGACCCAGCATCCGAACTACAAGCTCACTGCCGATGCTGATAAGAAAAACACGTTCAGCATCGAGGCATTTCTTGACCATCGGCTGAAGCTCAAACCAGGTGATAAGTACGAAGTGGTTGATGCAGATCATGCCAAGTAAGTTCGTTCCGGTGACGAAGATGTCATAGGTGTGCTGTTGGCAACAGAATAAGAAGGGGCGGCGAGTTGCCGCCTCTTTACATAGCCAGGTTTCTGATTGGGATTGGAGACCTGGCTATATGTTTGCCCATTTGCAGGTGCACATGCAGATGGAAAATCACTATTCATCAGCCCATAAGGGCGCAACGTACAAGGAGGTACACATTTATGGCATTTTTCAATAGCGCAGTAACCGTTCTTCAGACTCTCGTTATCGCACTGGGTGCCGGTCTCGGTATCTGGGGAGCCATCAACCTGCTGGAGGGTTACGGCAACGACAACCCTGGTGCCAAGTCTCAGGGCATGAAGCAGCTGATGGCTGGCGGCGGCGTGGCACTGATCGGCACGACTCTGGTGCCGCTGCTTTCCGGTCTGTTCGGTTAAGCGAAAGCTGTCGGAGCGAAGATTCCGACCGGGCGGCGAAAGCTGCCTGTTACATAGTCAGGTGCAGGCAATATCCGCAGCTGGCTATTTTCTGCGCTCTCCGGCAGGTGCACATGTTGGAAGTTTGGCGCAGAACCGCAGTTTAGAATCGCACCGGCTGATAGGCCGGACAAGTTACAGGAGGACAAATCTATGGCGTTTCTTACTACAACTGCATCGGCACTGTCTCTTTTCTCACAGCTGTTCATGCTTCTGTCCCGGATGGCGAAGCTGTTCGGTGTGTTTGCGTAAGGAAGGAGGCGGCTCATGCAGAGTATCCTTGAACAGATCACAGATTGGCTCAAGAGCATGATCATCAGCGGTATCATGGGAAATCTTTCAGGGATGTTTGATTCGGTCAACCAGCAGGTTGGACAGATCGCAGGCGGTGTGGGAACCACACCGGCGAACTTTTCACCTGCGGTCTTTTCTATGATCCGCAACATCTCGGAATCCGTGATCCTGCCCATTGCCGGAATGGTGCTGACATTCATCGCCTGTTATGAGCTGATCCAGATGCTCATCGAGCATAACAATCTGGCAAATTTCGAGACGTGGACATTTTTCAAATGGGTCTTTAAGACCTTTCTGGCAGTGACTCTGATCTCGAACACATTCAATATCACGATGGCTGTCTTTGATGTGGCGCAGCAAGTGATCTCCCGAAGCGGCGGTCTGATTTCCGGCAGTACGTCCGTCAGCGATGCGACCCTGACAGCAATGCAGGCTACACTGGAAGGCATGGACTTGGGACCGCTGCTGGGACTGTATTTGCAGACCTTTGTGGTTCAGGTCACGATGCTGGCGTTGTCGGCTATCATCTTTGTCATCGTGTATGGCCGAATGGTGGAAATATATCTCATGGTGAGCCTTGCGCCGATTCCGTTCGCAACCTTTGGAAACCATGAGCAGAGCCATACCGGTCAAAACTACCTGCGTTCCCTGTTTGCACTGGGATTCCAAGGCTTTCTTATCATGATCTGTGTAGGCATCTATGCAGTTCTGATTCAGAACCTGTCCTTTTCGGATAACATCATCAGCAGCATTTGGGGCGTTATGGGCTATACGGTTTTGCTGGCATTTACACTGTTTAAGACGGGAAGCCTTGCGAAATCCGTGTTTGCAGCGCACTAAGGAAGGAGGAATGATTCATGGCATCTTATATTTCTGTGCCGCGAGACCTTTCAAAGGTCAAAACCAAGGTCTTTATGAACCTGACCAAACGGCAGATTCTCTGCTTTGGAGCCGGTGCGCTGATTGGCGTTCCGGTTTTCTTTTTGCTCAAATCCAGCGGAAATCTGAGCCTTGCCGCACTTGGCATGATGGCAGTGATGCTGCCGCTTTTCTTTCTCGCCATGTACGAGAAAGACGGTCAGCCGCTGGAAGTGGTGGCAAAGCACTTCTATGAGGCAAAGTTCAAGAGGCCGAAAACGCGGCCTTACAAAACAAAAAATTACTATGCACTGCTGGTGCAGCAGGCAGATGTGGAAATGGAGGTAAATCGCATTGTTCAAAATTCTCGAAAAGCTGACAGCGAAGAATAAAAAGCAGGATAACATCCGAATGCCGTCTCATCTGTCAGCCGCAGAGCAAAAACAGGTGCAGACGGTGATTGACCGAGCAAGGGGGGACCGCACGGTTCCGCACTCGGCACAGGAGAGCATTCCTTTTCAGCGGATGTTCCCGGACGGTATTTGCCGTGTGACGGACAACTACTACACCAAAACCATCCAGTTTCAGGACATCAATTATCAGCTGGCACAACAGGAAGATCAGACGGCTATCTTTGAGGAATGGTGCAGCTTCCTGAACTTCTTTGATTCCAGCATCCGCTTTGAGCTTTCTTTTATGAATATGGCTACGGATGCCTCGAATTTTGAGAAGATGGTGCGTATCCCGTACCAGAAGGATCATTTCAATCCGGTGCGCACGGAGTACAGCACCATGCTGCGCCGCCAGCTTGCCCAGGGCAACAACGGCCTGACCAAGACGAAGTACCTGACGTTTGGCATTGAGGCGGAATCCATGAAACAGGCAAAGCCGAGGCTCATTCACATCGAGATCGACCTGATGAACAACTTCAAACGCTTGGGTGTCCGGGCAAAATTGCTGAACGGCAAGGAACGGCTTCATCTGATGCACGATATGTTCCACATGGGTGACCATGACCGATTCAATTTCGATTGGAAGTGGTTGCCGGAGAGCGGGCTGTCGGTAAAGGACTTTATTGCACCGACCGGTTTTGCCTTTCCGAAGAACCGGATTTTTCAGATGGGCGGGATGTATGGTTCTATGTCCTATCTCCAGATCACAGCTTCCGACCTGTCGGATCAGCTGCTGAAGGACTTTCTGGATATGGAATCCAGCCAGATCGTGACCATGCACATTCAGTCGGTAGACCAGAATAAAGCAATCAAATCCATCAAGCACACCATTACGGAGCTGGATCGTTCCAAGATTGAGGAACAGAAGAAAGCTGTCCGTTCCGGATACGATATGGACATCATTCCGTCAGATTTGGCAACTTACGGCAAGGACGCAAAGGCACTGCTGAAGGAATTGCAGAGCCAGAATGAGCGTATGTTCCTGCTGACCTTTCTGGTAATGAACACCGGCGAGACGGAGCAGGAGCTGGAAACCAATGTGTTTCAAGCTTCCAGTATCGCGCAGAAGTACAACTGCAACCTGCGCCGTCTGGACTTTCAACAGGAGCAGGGGCTGATGAGCTGTCTGCCGCTGGCACAGAACCTGATTGAGATTCAGCGCAGCATGACTACCAGCAGCACGGCAATTTTCGTTCCGTTTACCACCCAGGAACTGTTTCAGACCGGGAAAGAGGCTCTGTACTATGGGCTGAATGCTCTGTCCAACAACCTGATTATGGTTGACCGGAAAAAGCTCAAAAACCCCAACGGGCTGATTCTGGGTACTCCCGGTTCCGGTAAATCCTTCTCTGCCAAGAGAGAAATCGCCAATGCGTTCCTGGTGACGGATGACGATGTAATTGTGTGCGATCCTGAAGCCGAATACACGGCACTGGTGAAGAAATTTGAGGGGCAGGTCATTAAAATCAGCCCTTCCAGCACGCAGTATATCAACCCGATGGACATCAATGCGAACTATTCGGAAGAGGATAATCCGATTGCCCTGAAAGCAGATTTCATCCTGTCCCTGTGTGAGCTGATCGTGGGCGGAAAAGAAGGCTTGCAGCCGGTAGAAAAGACGGTCATCGACCGATGTGTTCATCAGATTTACCAGACCTATTTTGAGAATCCGGTGCCGGAGAACATGCCGGTGTTGCAGGACTTGTACGAGGCACTGCTCCGGCAGGATGAAAAGGAAGCACACCATGTGGCAACGGCACTGGAAATCTATGTGACCGGTTCGCTGAACCTGTTTAACCACCGCACCAACGTAGATATCAATAACCGGCTGGTCTGCTATGACATCAAGGAGCTGGGCAAGCAGCTGAAAAAGATCGGTATGCTGGTGGTACAGGATCAGGTCTGGGGGCGTGTAACCGCCAACCGCAATGCCGGTAAAGCCACCCGCTACTATATGGACGAGTTCCATCTGCTTTTGAAAGAAGAGCAGACAGCGGCTTACAGCGTGGAAATCTGGAAGCGATTCCGTAAATGGGGTGGTATTCCCACCGGCATCACCCAGAACGTAAAAGATCTGCTTTCTTCCCGCGAAGTGACGAACATTTTTGAGAACAGCGACTTCATTTATATGCTGAATCAGGCAGCCGGTGACCGTCAGATTCTGGCGGATCAGCTGAATATCAGCCCGCACCAGCTGTCCTATGTGACTCACTCCGGCGAAGGCGAAGGACTGCTGTTCTACGGAAATGTGATTTTGCCGTTCGTTGATCGTTTCCCGACCGATCTGGAACTGTACCGGATTATGACGACAAAATTAACCGAAGTTCAGGAAGCAAAGGAGGCGTAAGCAATGGCTGGCAAGAAAAATCCGAATCTCGGAGACAAGCTGCGGCAGGAGCGCGAGGGTGCGGAGAACACCCTTCGCGATTCCAGAAGCAAAACCGCAGATAGCAGTACGGGAGACGGCGGCAAGAAAAAAGCGGAACACCGAAGGCAGATTCGTCACGAGGCCGATCTTGCTAAGATGCGCAGTAAGAAGCTGAAATCAGAGCAGGAAGTAAAAGCGAAAAAGAATGCAGCAGCTTCCGGGAAAAAAGGCGGAAAGCCAAAGAAGCCGGGAAATTTTGCGGCAGATGCACTTTCAGCCAAGGCACATCAGAGTGTGCGCAATGCCGACCAGGATAATAATTCTGGTGTGGAGGCAGCGCATTTTACCGAAGGCTCAGTGGAAGGTGCAGCCCGTGCTGGTTCCCGGTTCCAATATGGTAGAAAGCTGCGGCAGTACAAAAAGCTGGAGCGGTTGGAGAAAAAGGCAAATAAAGATGCCGTAGATTCCATCTTTGCGGAACGCATGAAGTCTGATCCGCAGGCTGGTTCCAATCTCTTTTCCCGATGGCGGCAGAAGCAGGCCATCAAAAAAGAGTATGCCGCTGCGAAGGCAGGTGCAGCCGCAGCGGAGAACACAGCAGCTGGCACAGCCAAAGCTGCGCAGGGCACTGCCAGCATGACGGAAAAGGCATTTCAGTTTGTGCAGAGCCACTCGCATATCATCATCGGTATCGCAGCCGTGGGACTGCTTGTTTTGGTGATTGCCGGGTCGGTTTCGTCATGCTCCGTCTTGATCAATGGCGGCGGCAATGTGGTGCTGGGAACTTCCTACACGGCAGAAGATGAAGATTTAAAAGGCGTGGAGACGGATTATACCAAGCTGGAAGATAAACTTCGCAAACAAATCGACCGCATTGAAACCGACCATCCGGGCTATGACGAGTATCACTACAATCTGGCAGAGATTGGTCACAATCCCTATGAGCTTGCATCTCTGCTGACCGTAGAATTTGAAAACTACACGAGAAGCCAGGTGCAGGCGCGGCTCCAGAGTATTTTTGAAGCACAGTATGAGCTGAAGTTGGAGGAGAAGGTAGAAATCCGGACAAGGAAAGAAACCCGTGTGGGCTATCGCTACAATCCAATCACCGGAACCGGGCACACCTACACATATCAGGTAACGGTACAGTATGAGTATAAAATCCTCAATGTAACGCTGCTCAATCGGGGTATGGACTATGTTGCCAGAAATTCCGGTCTTACAGATGACCAGCTGGAACGCTACGAAGTCACATTGGAGTGCCGGGGCAATCGGGATGACCTGTTTGCAGGCATCGCCTTTGCAACGCCGGATGGCGCAGGTTCCAGCGGAGAATACCAGGATTACGACATTCCGGGCGAGGCTCTGACGGATGAAAAATTCCGAAAGATGATTACCGAAGCAGAAAAATATCTCGGTTATCCCTATGTCTGGGGCGGCAGCTCGCCGAGTACCAGTTTTGACTGCTCCGGTTTTGTAAGCTGGGTCATCAACCACTGCGGCAATGGCTGGAATGTAGGCAGGCAGACGGCCAACGGTCTGATGGGAAAATGCGACATTATCCCGAAGGGTGAGGCAAAGCCCGGAGACCTGATCTTCTTCCAGAAAACCTACAACACCAGTGGCGCATCCCATGTGGGCATTTATGTCGGCAACGGGATGATGATCCACTGTGGCTCACCAATTTCCTATGCTTCCATTGAGACGAGCTACTGGAGGCAGCACTACTACTGCATGGGAAGAATTCGATAAAAATAGGGCGTTTATTCGCCCGGAAAGGATACGATATGAGCTTGAAACTGGAAAAGATTGCTGCGGAGCGCGAGAAAGCCCGCAGGAAACGCGATGAATGGGAGGAGCGCAGAAAGGAATGGGACAGAAAGTACCACGAGCAGGAAAACAGCGAAATCTGTGAAATGGTACATGCCCAGAGCCTGACCCCGGAACAGCTGGCAGTCATCATTCAGCTGGCGCAGGCTGCGGTTCCCAACCCGGAGAACCTGAAACTGGATGAGAAAGAAACGGAGGATATGGAATGAAAAAGATGATAGCAATGCTGCTTGCCAGCGTGATGGCGGCAGGAACCTTTACGACCACTGCATTTGCCTATACGGGCGATGATGTGCAGAAGAACACGCCTGTCAGTACCGCTGCACAGGAGACGGATGCAGCAGAAAGCACAAATGCGGGGAAAACGGACAATACCGACAGCATCGAAATCGACCCGGACATGCAGGTTCTGCCGGATGGCTATGAGGTCTCTACGGATGCGGATGGGAACCTGATCGTTACGGTGGGCGGCAAAGAATACAATATCGGCAGCGAAAAGTCCCAAAAGCAGACTGGTACGGTGGTGCCGGGGATCACCAGTCTGCATTTTCGTTCCGGTCCCGGCATGGATCAGGAGATTATCGGATATCTGCATTCCGGCGATACGGTGGAGATTGTCGAAAAATGCGGTGACTGGTATAAGGTAAACTTCAACGGCAAAACCGGGTATGCACATGGAAAGTACCTGAATGTCACGGATTCTGCAAAAGACAGCAGCATGTTCAGTGAAGATGCGCTGAAGCTGTTTCTGGATCTGATGCAGAGTGGAATGTCATACGAGGATGAGACGAAATCCAGTGCAGCTTTGACTCCGGAAGGAAATATGACGCTGGTGGACGATATCGGTGAGGAAGAAGATAAATCCAGCCAGCAGTTCATTACGCTGGTGACAAAGGCGGGCAACACCTTTTATCTGATCATCGACCGCGATAAAGACGGCAACCAGAATGTGCATTTCCTGAACATGGTGGACGAGGCCGATCTGCTTGCGCTGATGGATGAAGAGGAAGCTGCCAAGTATCGGGAGAAGGAGCCGGAAGTCACGGAACCTGCGGAAACCGAAAAGCCGCAGGAGACGGAACCGGCACCGGAAGAGCAGAAAACAGAGAGCGAGCAGAAGAAATCATCTCCGCTTCCGATGATTATGCTGCTTCTGTTTGTGATCGGTGCAGCCGGTGTCGGCGGTTATCTCTATATCAAGATGAAGGGCGTAAAGCCTGCGTCCAAGAAAAATCAGCCGGACCCGGATGCGGATTATCACGATGAGGATGAAGATACGCTCCAGCTGCCGGAGGATGATGGTGACGAGGACGAAGAAGTGGATGTCAACGAGGATTATGAAGCGGAATCGGACGATGAACCTGTCTGATTAACGCAGCGTTGACCGGTGGGGCGGCTGAAAAGCCGTCCCCTTTACATAGCCAAATGGTTGGTGGGTGAACTGTTTTGAGCTATGAAGCTATGGACTCTGTAGGCGATATCTGATAAAATAGAAAGTAAGAACAGCTCAACAACTCGGAATTTTACCATTCAGATTTCCGTGCTCTGCCACTTTTATGAGCGTTCTTTTCAGTATTTTGCCACTTTCATGAGGGAATAATCCGTGCTTCATTACACTTTCATGAGCGAATTTATGCTGTAATATGACATTTTCATGAGGGAATTGGTGCTTCGATGCGACGTGAGGAGGTAGTGGGCGGAGGCATGGGCGCGATAAAGGCAACGAGTGCGAATGGGTGGACGCGACGTGAGAAGGTGGAGGGTGCGGACGCGTGGGCGCGGAGTGAGCAGGCGGAGGGCCGAGACATTGGCCCGGGAAAAGTGAGCAGAAATATACGAGTGTCAACGGGAGGGTTTTATGGTACAACTAGAAGTAGTTTTTTGATGGAGGTGCCTATGGAGCCGAAGGTCAGTATCATCGTGCCGGTGTATAACGCGGAGAAGAGTCTCGCGCGCTGTGTGGACAGTATTCTGAATCAGGAGTTTCGGGATTTCGAGCTGATCCTCATGGATGATGGAAGTAAGGATCGGTCCGGGGAGATCTGCGACGGATATGCGCGGGCGGATGCGCGCGTGGTGGTCGTGCATAAGGAGAATACGGGGGTGTCGGATACGCGAAACCAGGCGATCGCGCGGGCGCGGGGTACGTTTCTGCAGTTCGTGGACAGTGATGACTGGCTGACGGCGGATGCGACGAAGCTGATGGTGCGGGCGGCCGAGGAGACGGGCTGCGACATGGTGATCGCGGATTTCTATCGTGTCGTCGGAGAGATGGTGTCGCAGAAGGGGGATATCGACGCGGACCAGGTGATCGGGCGTGAAGCGTTCGTTGGCTTCATGATGGAGAACCCGGCGGACTACTACTATGGGGTGCTGTGGAATAAGCTGTACCGGCGCTCGCTTGTGGAGGCGCACGGGATCCGGATGGATGCGAAGCTCAGCTGGTGCGAGGATTTTCTGTTTAATCTCGAGTATGTGCGCTATGCGACGACGTTCTATGCGCTGCGGACGCCGGTCTACTATTATGTGAAGACGAAGGGTTCGCTGGTGAATCAGAAGATCAGCTTCGCGCGGACGGTGGAGATGAAACTCGCGATGTTCGAGTGCTACAACGACTTCTTCAAGCATGTGCTGGATGAGGATGCGTATGAGCGGAAGCGGCTGCAGGTCTATCATTTTCTAGTGGATGCGGCGAAGGATGGTTTCGTGTTCCCGGCGACGATTCCGGGGACGCAGAAGCTCGGTGAGGAGCGGAGCCAGGCGCTGCAGGAGGTGATTTCGGAGGATGGGATCATCGTGGAGAAGTACCGCGACCGGAAGCTGCTCGAGCGCTATCTCGAGTCGGTGGCGCTGAAGTATGATATGACGCTGGCGGAGCTGTCGCTGCTGCTGTATCGGAAGGACGCGGGAAAGGCGCTCACTCGAGGGGCTGAAGCGCAGATGCCTGCGCGGGAAGATGCCGTGGAGGCGACTGATCGAAAGGATGCCGGAAAGGCGCTGAGCCGGAAGGATCTCGCGGAGCTGATGCATATGAGCCGCGGGGATCTGCGCGCCGCGCTGCAGAAGCTGGTCTCACGCGGGATGCTCGAAGTGGTCGACGTGCCGAGGAAACGACGTGAAGCGGCGGAAATAGCCGAGGCGACCGGTCTTTTCGGAAAGCGTGGCGAGGCACAGGATGCAGACGCGAACGGAATGACGAAGAAAAAACGCGAGCCGCGGAAGATTCGTCTCGAGCTGCTGCCGGCGTCGGATGCGGTGCTGCAGGATATCGCGGCCGCGGAGCGTGACTACGAGCAGGCGAAGTTCCGGGGATTTACCGAGGACGAGCTCCGGCAGTATACAGCGCTCGAGCGGCGTGTGCAGGAGAACGAAAAGCAGATACTGCAGAAGTGAGGATGGGCAGACGAACACCATCAGCGATGCCTGGCGATGAGTCAGCGAGGGGCAGAATGCGTTGCGGCGAGGCACAACGCATGCGCGGAGTGATGATGTGGAGGGCCGAAACATGGGCACAAGCGAGTAGGAGGCGGTGACTAGCCGCCGTCCTCTCACACCACCGTGCGTACCGTTCGGTACACGGCGGTTTCAACAGTTGACGTGCATAGACTGATAAGCTGTGGCAAGATCATAAAAGCCCCAGTTTGTAGACCTAAAACAGAATACCGTTCCTTACATAGCAGTCATGCGCTTCGGTGCCTGGCTGCTAATTTTTTTGCGAAAGGAGCAGTATCGAATGAAGCTTGTATTAGCGGAAAAGCCCTCGGTTGCCATGAGTCTCTCGAAGGTGATCGGGGCAAATCAGCGCGGAGACGGTTATATGGAGGGCAATGGCTACCTTGTCAGCTGGTGTGTGGGGCATCTGGTGGAACTTTCCCAGCCGGAAGCCTATGATGAAAAGTATGCCAAGTGGAGATATGATGATCTTCCGATTTTGCCGGATCATTGGCGGTATCAGGTATCTGCCAGCACGAAAAAGCAGTTCGGAATCCTGAAAAAGCTCATGCAGCGGAAAGATGTGGAGAGTCTGATCTGTGCAACCGATGCAGGGCGTGAGGGAGAACTGATTTTCCGGCTGGTTTACCATCAGTGCGGCTGCAAAAAGCCGGTGGAACGACTTTGGATTTCCTCGATGGAGGACAGTGCGATCCGGGAAGGCTTTCAGAAGCTCCGACCGGGAACAGAATATGATGCCTTATATGAGGCGGCTTTATGCCGGGAGCGTGCCGACTGGATTGTCGGAATCAACGCAACCCGGCTTTTTTCATGCCTGTACAGCCAGCCTTTGGCGGTAGGGCGTGTTATGACCCCAGTGCTTGCCATGACGGTGGTGCGGGAAGCCGCCATTGCCGCCTTTGTGCCGGAGAAATTCTACACGGTTGCCCTGACTCTTGCGGACGGCGGCACTGCATTCAGCAAGCGGTTTGCCCAGAAAGCGGATGCCGAACTGCTGCTTTCCAAATGCCGAAAGGAGGGGCGTGCCACGGTGCAAAAGATGGAACGCAAGGAAAAGTCCGAAAGCCCACCGCAACTCTATGACCTTACCGCATTGCAGCGGGATGCAAACCGTCTGTTGGGATTTACGGCGCAGCAGACCTTGGATTATGCCCAAAGTCTTTACGAAAAACGGCTCATCACCTACCCCCGCACGGACAGCCGATTTTTGACGGAAGATATGGCGGCATCCCTGCCGGGGCTGGTGACGAACACGGGCAAGACGTTTGCTGTGGAAGAGCCGTTTCCCATCCATGTGCAGCAGGTCATCAACGGCAGCAAGGTCACCGACCACCATGCGCTGCTGCCCACGAAAAGCATGGCGAACGCAGACCTTGCCGCCCTCCCTGCCGGGGAGCGGAATGTCCTGCGGCTGATTGCCGCACGGCTGCTCTGTGCCGTGGGTGAGCCTTACTGCTATGCAGAAACCACCTTGACTACCATCTGCGCAGGCGAAGAATTTACCGCTAAAGGCAAAGTTGTGCTGTCCGAGGGATGGAAAGCGGTGGAGCGAAAAATGCTGGGCGAGCTGCTGGGCAAGCAGAAAGAACCGGCTGTTCTGCCGGATGTGCAGGAGCAGAGCCGGTGCAGCGTTTCCGGTGCCGAACTGAAAGAGGGTCAAACGTCCCCGCCGAAGCATTTCACCGAGGACCTTCTACTTCATGCGATGGAAACCGCCAGTGCGGACAGTATGCCGGAGGGTGTGGAACGTCAGGGCATCGGCACCCCGGCCACCCGCGCCGCAACTATTGAAAAGCTGGTGCAGAAGGGCTTTCTGGAACGCAAGGGCACCAAGAAAACCAAGGTGCTGCTGCCCACGGATAAGGGAAAAGCCCTCATCACCGTGATGCCCGAAGAAATCCAATCCCCGGAAATGACCGCCGATTGGGAAACAAAACTGCTGCAAATCGAACGCGGCGAAATGGAGCCGGGTGAATTTATGACTGAAATCAAAGAGATGATTTCCTCGCTGGTAACGACCACCGAGGCTGCGAAAGGAGCGAATGCGCTTATGAAAAACAAAATTATTGGTGTCTGCCCGAACTGTGGGAAGCCTGTCGTGGAGCGTGAAAAGGGCTGGTTCTGTGAGAACAGGGAGTGCCGTTTCGTGCTGTGGAAGGACAATGCGTTCTTTAAGCGTCTGGGAAAGCGTCTGGACGCTCATGTGGCAGACAAGCTGCTGCGGGATGGCCGGGTCCGCCTGAAGGACTGCAAGAGTGCCAAGGGCAAGACCTACAATGCCACCGTGCTGCTGGGCACCGAACCCGATGGCCGCAGCAAGTTCAGTCTGGAATTTGAGAATGGGGGCTGCTGATGGAGCAGATAAAAGAAGCGGTCTACCTTATCAACGATGAACGCTATCTGCATCTCCGGGAAAACGGTGCAGGGGTCGGCTTTGCCACCTACAACAAGGTAACTGGTGAGCCGCTGGAAAGTGGGCAGATCTCGGAAAAGAATCTGCCGCCAGATGGACAAAACACCATCCCTGCCGCCCGGAACTGGTATCTGTTTGAACTTTCGGACGATGACCGTAAGGCCATCCAACAGGAAAGCGTAAAGATCCTCGAAAACATCCCGCAGGCGGGCATCGGCAGGCGGCGCATCTGGGAGCCGGAAACGCTGCCGAAGGATATTCGTCTCATCAACAGCCACTATGATGACCTCTATCGCATTCCAGATGGCGGCGTGATTCAGGTGGATTACCCGGATGGGCGCAGTTTTACGGCACGGCTGGAACATCTGGATGATTACCACTTTGACATGGGCGGTCTGGGCAATGTGTTCCACATCTGCCAGTTTGCCGAGGTCATGGAACGAAACCATGCCGACTTCTACCCGGAGATTCAGACACAGGACGAGCAGGCTGCATGGGAACTGGGCGGCAAGGGCTATCTTGCTATCCAGTCCTGTGAGGATGGATGGGACTACACCATTTACCACAGCGATTATTCCGTGATGGACGGCGGGCAGTTGGATGCACCGGAACTGACCATTCAGGAAGCCCGTGAGCAGATTCTGGAAGCGCACCACATGGAAAAGGGGCGGCGGCTGTTGCAGGACTACGATGCCGTCATGGATAAAGTTGCGGAAGCAGAAGAACTGAGCGCAGACCATCGCCCCTCCACATTGGAAAAGCTGGCAGAACTGGCAAGCGATACGTCTGCGCCGAAATCGTCTGTACGCTCTGCGCCGGAACTGTGAGGTGAGCTATGCAGCAAAAATGGAGCCAGAATTTTGACGGCGAACCCATGACGGACATCCCTCAGAAGTTTCTGAACGCAGGGTGCGATGTTTATATGGTGATGCAGCTGCGGCATGACGAAAAAATCCTCGATGAAAGATTTGCTTCCATGCGGGAACTGCATCGTCGGGGCAAAACGCCAGACCCGGAGCATTACGAGGTCACCTACTATGCTGATTTGCCCGCCATGTGGCAGGATGTGCCGAACAACGAGGTTTTGGAAGAACTGTTTCAGGTGCTCAACCTCTCCCGTCCGCAGGATTTTGAGGGACACAGCCTGTCGGTCAGCGATGTGATCGCACTTAAACGCAACGGCAATGTATCTGTGCATTATGTGGACAGCATCGGCTTCAAAGATTTACAGGGGTTTCTGGACAAGCAGCCGGAACGCCCTTCGGTGCTGATGAATCTCAAAGAAAAGTGTGATGCCCCGAAGTGCAACCCTACCGTCTGCCGGAAAGCGAGGGATGAACATGAACTTTGACCACGAGGAATTGACCCTGATGATGCTCTACAACACCGGCACCCGGCTGGGGCTTATCCACGAACTGCGGCTGATGCAGTGCTACCTGATGCCCGATGAAACTGCCCTGCGGGAGCTGTCGGAGGGTGTTATCGAAAAGCTGAAACTGGTGACCGATGCAGAGTTTGCCGAGTTGGAATTTCCGCTCGACTGACTTTTGCCGCCTGCGGGCGGCATACATATTCTCTTTTACAATGCCATTTGGTGTGGTATAATGAACTCGACAACTCGGAAAGTTGCAGGGGTAACAGAAATGAAAAATAGAATAATCGGTATTATATTTTTAACTGTCTTTGTGTCAATCAACCTTTGGGCCATTCTGACAAAGAACTATTCCAATTCATTTCTGGCAGGAATTGCAGGAATGTGTCTTGTTACCGCAATTCTTTATCTCCGAAAAGGAAAAAAATAATCAAATTCCTGTTTAAGAGGATCAGCCGATGGACAAAACATTTCAGAAATTATTACAGACTGACATTGATCTTTCATCCTTAGGCGTAGAACGCCGTACAGATAACGAACCGTATTTTTGCACACCAAAGGGTGCGTCTGTATTTGGTTGGACCGGTGTGGATGGAATCCACTTCTGTTTTGTTCGTGGCTTTGGCGGTATGGTTTTTGCTGTCAGCCCGGCGAACACATTTCCAAACTATGTTCATCCGTTGGCAAAAAATTTCGCTGATTTTCTGCGGCTACTGCTTGCCTGCGGCGATGTGGCAGCATTGGAGCAGGCATGGATGTGGGATAAGGCACAATTTGAAACCTTCTTACAGGACAACCCTCCCACGCAGGAGCAGCAGGAAACCCTTGCGCTTGTCGCTACGAAATTAAAGCTGATGCCAATGGAGCGGCCATGGGCATATATCAAAGAGCTTCAGGCATCTTTTGATTACAGCAAAATCAAGTACACCAAAGAATATTACGATGTTGTGGACCAGAACGCAAAACCAGCTATCCCGGAGTGGAAAGTCTACTTTGAGGGAAACTTCTGGGGACATTCGGGAAAAGAACGTGCCGGAACAGAAGTCCCCTTGAATCAGCAATTTGAATGGGCCGGGCATCATTGGATCATTCCTGCGGCGTATTCGTGCAGCAAGGGGTTCGTTGTGGACTTTTGTATGCGTACCCCGGAGGAAGACATTCGCAAGTTCATGACTAAATGGGATTTACACCCCGAAAACGACTCTTGTGAATACTTCACGCAGGAGCAGCAACTGCAAATAGATTTAGAAAATCCACTTTGTCTTGACTTTATTCCTCGTTTGGAATTGAACGGGAAAACAATGCCGACCTCCCACGGTTGCTCGGTGGTCTTTAATCCATGTTTGCCAGACGGGATGATCAATGAAGCGGAAGCAAAGTGGGCATTGGAACACTATGATTTGGATACATCCTATGGGTGGATGATTTTTCGGGCGGCATTTCCGTGGACAAGCAAACGCCGTCCTGAAATAAAATCCCTCTCCCTTACGATGGAGCAACGGCCATGCCGTGTGCCGGGACCACATTTCCAGACACACGCTCCCGGTGATTCGTTTTCTTTCCTCCATCCGGTCAGCGGAACAAACTATACATTGACCGTGCAGGAAATAGAGCAACAAACAATTCCTCAAAAGTGTTTCGGTTCTGACCGCTGGGTTTATCCGACACACTTTACCGTCATGCGTTATACGCTTTTCCCTGAATCGGAGGAAGATATCTCGATTTGTGATTGCTGCGATGGAGATAAGCCTATGGAAATTGCTGTGGAGGGAGACTCCTTCACGCCGGAAACCCAAAATAATGCTTGCGTAGGCATTATCGGTGGAGCTGACGGACCAACAGTGATTATGCCTGGAGAAAAATCACAAGGCAGGCTTCATGCTGCTTGCTCAGCACTGCACTTTGAGCCGGTTCGGGATGATGTAGAGTGGTGCACAATGTTCAGTATTAAGAATTTTGATGAAACGACGATCAACCTTATATAACAGGAATACGATGACGACTTTCAGCTTGTCGATGGTTGTCAACTGGGATAATGTCATAGGGCATTGTTCCGAAATTTTTTCATAACCCGCAAAAAGTGGGCTTGATAGAATACTTCCATTCATGCTATAAACTACCATAGATTCCATAAGCGAGTGACCTGAAAAGGCCGCTCGCTTTTTTGTTTACAACGAGATTGAAGGGAGGAACGCTATGCCAAGCAAAACCGAAGAATATCTCGCCCTTGCCCAGCGCACGGCGAATGGTCTGACCCGGTACTGGGAAAGCTGGACGGACTACCTGACCACCGCATCCCGGTTGTA